>Ga0326597_10010192_pt1 | contig 12546 bp, 6 predicted proteins | sample RVTome_12_FD_203789 | JGI IMG/M metagenome (GOLD analysis project Ga0326597, IMG submission 203789) | Soil microbial communities from uranium-contaminated site in the Upper Colorado River Basin, Wyoming, United States - RVT100D185 | ecosystem: Environmental > Terrestrial > Soil > Contaminated >... | reverse complement strand
GCGCAGGTGGGGCTCGGCTTTGCCCAGCTCCGGCTGGGCCGGGCCGCCTCCGCAGACACGATCTTCCGGAAGGTGCTGGCCCACGACGCGCGCAACGCCGACGCCTGGGAGGGACGAGCCCGATCGGCCTATCGGATGGGAAACGCCCGGGAGGCGGTGGCGGCGGGCCGACGGGCGCTGGGGCTCAACCCGCGGAACGACGGTCTCCGCTCGCTCCTGGACCGGGCCTCGCCGGACTGGGACCGCCCGCCCCCGGGCCAGCCCACCCGTTCCGCGACGCTCCAGCTCGTTTCCCGAACCCAGGGCGAACGGTTCGAGATCCACACCAAGGGAGGCTGGGCCCCTTTCTACGTCCAGGGAGTGAATTTCGGCGTGGCCCTTCCGGGACGATTTGCCTCTGAATTTCCGACCGATTCGTCGGTCTACGCGGGATGGCTCGACACGCTCGCGACGATGCGCGCGAACACCATCCGGATTTACACCATCCTGCCTCCCGCCTTCTATCGGGCGCTGAGGGCGTGGAACCTCGTCCATCCGGATCGGACTCTGTGGCTGATCCACGGCGTCTGGACCGAGTTGCCGCCGAACGACGACTTCGACGACCCGACGTGGAAGGGCGAGTTTCGCGCCGAAATGCGGCGGATCGTGAATCTGATTCACGGGAACGGGGCGCTGCCGGTTCGCCCGGGACATGCGTCGGGCCGCTACGATGCCGATGTCGCGCGTTGGACGCTGGCCTATATCATCGGGCGTGAGTGGGAGCCGTTTTCGGTGGGGGCCTACGATCGCCAGCATCCCGAGCCTCGACCCTACCAGGGGAGGTATCTCTGGGTCGACGACGCGGCGCCGGCCATGGACGTATGGCTGGCGGAGCAATGCGACTACCTACTGGCCTACGAGGCCGACCGCTACAACGCCCTCCGGCCGATTGCCTACACCAACTGGCCGACTCTGGATCCGATGAGGCACCCAACCGAAGCTACGCTGGAGGAGGAGAAGGAATGGCGCGACCGGAGGAAGGTGCGCGCCACTGGTCGGACGTACGAGTACGATAACGACGCGGTCGGGCTGAACGCCACGCTGGTGCACCCAACCTCGTCGAATCCGGCGGGTTGGTTCGCCAGCTATCACGCGTATCCCTACTACCCCGATTTCATCAACCTCGACCCGGGGTATGCCCAGACCCGTTCGAGGGAGGGGCCCTCCAACTATTTCGGGTACCTGGTGGACCTCAAGCGACACCACCCCGGAATCCCGTTGCTGATCGCCGAGTATGGAGTCCCCTCGAGCCGGGGGATCGCCCACCTGCAACCTCAGGGATGGCATCACGGAGGGCACGACGAGCAGGCCATGGCGGCCATCGATGCCAGGTTGACCCGCGAGATCCAGGAGAGCGGGGCGGCAGGCGCGATCATCTTCGCCTGGCTGGACGAATGGTTCAAGAAGAACTGGGTGGTCATCGACCTGGAGATTCCGCCGGAGAACACTCGCCGGTGGCACAACCTGATGGACGCGGAGCAGAACTACGGCATCCTGGGGATGCACGCCGGAGCGGCAGGCGCCCCGCCCGTGCCCGGCGGGCCGTCCAGCCGCTGGCTTGCCCTCCCGACCCTGCAGCGGGGGGATGGCACTCCCGGCTCTCCGGTTCTCCACGTCGGAAGCGACGCGTCCTACCTCTACCTGGCGGTCGAGCTCACCGGTTACCGGGGCCGCCCCTTTCCCTGGGACTCCCTGGGCCTGCAGATCGCGCTCGACACCTACCGGCGCGACTTGGGCCAGCGCCGTCTCCCAACGAGCCCGGTGCGGAGTGACATCGGGTTCGAATTCCTGGTCGACCTCCCGAGCCCTTCCGCCGGCGAGCTCCGGGTGGTACCGGGTTACAGCCCCTACGGTGGAATCAGCCGTTTGACCGACGCGGGCGATCCCGGAGGTTTCTATGCCCGGCCGGTGCGGACCGGCGCACGAGACGATGGCCGGTTCGATTCACTTCCGGTGATCACCAACCGACCACGGTTCGGACGGGACGGGACGCTGTTTCCGGCGTCGGGCTACAACCGCGGGCGGTTGCGGTACGGGACTCTGCAGGAGTCGACTCTGAGCGATTGGTACTACGACCAAACGGCCGGCGTGGTGGAGCTCAGATTGCCCTGGGGTCTTCTCAACGTGACCGACCCGTCGTCGGCCACGCTGTTGTTCGAAACCGCGGCAGGTCCGACCTTCGGCACCGTGTCGAGCGACGGTTTTCGGATGGGCGCGGTGAGCTATCGAAAGGCGGGGCCGGCGCGGGTCCTGGCGGCGCCGTCGCTGGCTGGAGCACGGTGGCTGGCACAGGACTTCGTCTCGTGGGAGCTACCTACCTGGAGGGAGCCAACCTGGCACGGCCGGCTCAAGCCGGTCTACGACAGTCTCCGCATCCTCTGGAGCCGCTGAGGGGAGCCTAGGCCCGGCCCAGCACCTTCTCGACCCGCACGGCCAGCTCCTTGAGGCTGAAGGGCTTCACGATGTAATCGGCGGCCCCGTCGCGGAGACCCTCGACTACATCGCGCTCCTGGCTCTTGGCCGTGACCATGATGACGGGGACTTGCCTCGCGGAGGCTCCGGCTTTCAGGCGGCGGAGCACCTCGAAGCCGCTCAACACCGGCATCATGGCGTCGAGCAGGATCAGGTCCGGGGCTTCGGTGTCCGCCATCGCCAGCGCCTGCTCGCCATCGAAGGCCCGCACGACGTGGTGGCCGGCATTGGTCAACTTGAACACGATCATTTCGCCGATGTGTTTCTCGTCTTCGGCTACCAGGATCTTCGCCATTTCAAGCCATCCCTTTCCATGCGCAGGTCCCGAGATCGGGTATGCGCGGGCATCAGGGGGAGCCCCGCGGTCAGGCCGCGGCGGCCGACTGCACATCCCCGGCTGGGAGGGCCGGGAAAATGACGGTGAAGGAGGTGCCGCTCCCCGGCCGGCTGTCCACCTCGATCCGGCCGTCCAGGCGCTCGACGATGGCCTTGACGATGACCAGCCCCAGGCCGGTGCCGCCGGCTTCGAGCACCACGGGATCCTGCGAGCGGAAGAATTTGGTGAAAAGACTCTTTTGATCCTCGTCGGTGATCCCGATGCCGGTGTCGTACACGGTGGTCTCGATGGCGCGCTCCACCAGTCTCGTCCGGACTCCCACCACGCCCCTCGGCGTGTACTTGATCGCGTTCGAGATCAGGTTGCTGAAGATCTGGAAGAGGCGGTCCCGGTCGCCCAGGATGGTTGGCATCGGTCCGATCTCGGACCGGAGCTCGAGTCCCTTGGTCTCCGCGGAGACCCGGAAGGTCGCGGTGACGTCCTCGAGCACCGCGGCGAAATCCACCGGCTTCGAGGCGATCCGAAGGTTCCGGGAGCCGAGCTGGTTGACGTCGAGCAGGTCGTTGATGAGGGCGCCCAGCCGATCGGTGTTCCGGGCGGTGATATCGAGGAACTCCCGCTGCCGGTCGGTGACCGGGCCCGCGTCGCCATCGGCCACCAGCTCGATGAACCCCTTGATGGCGGTCAGCGGCGTTCGCAACTCATGGGACACGGTCCCGATGAACTCGTCCTTCATTCGCTCCAACGCCTTCCACTCGGTGATGTCGCGGGCGATGCTGGCCACGCCGACGACGCCTCCGCTCCGGTCCCGAATCGGAGAGATCGTCAGTGCCACCTCGAGCAGCCGGCCATCCTTGGTGAGATTCACGGTTTCCAGCTGGTTGACCCGTTCACCCTCGGTGATCTGGGCGAAGAGCTGCTCTCCCGAATGGGCGGTTCCCGGCGGGTGGAGCAGCGTCACCTGCTGGCCGATCGCGTCGGCCGCGCTATATCCGTAGAGATGCTCGGCTCCCGGATTCCAGGTCTGGATGATCCCATCGAGCGTCATGGTGATGATGGCGTCCTCCGACGATTGCACGATCGAGGCGAGCCGCTGGAGCGTCTCCTCGGCCCGCTTGCGCTCCGAGATGTCCCGCAGCACTCCGGTGAAGAACCGGTCGCCGCCGGCGACCCAGGTCGAGAGCGACAGCTCGATGGGGACCTCGCTCCCGTCCTTCCGCAGCCCTTCCATCTCGATGGTGCGCCCGAGAAACCGCATCTCCCCGGTGGATGCGAACTGGGCCAGCCGCCTTTCATGAGCGTCCCAGTAGCGCTCGGGGATGATCCGGGTGAGCGGCTGGCCGACCACCTCCGCCTCGGAGTACCCGAAGATCCGTTCGGCGGCCTGGTTCCAGAAGATGATTCTGCCGCCGGCGTCATTGGACACGATGGCCTCGTAAGTCGAGCCGGCCAGGGCGCGGAACCGGGTCTCGGAAGCCTGCAGCGCCTCCGCCGCCCGGCGCCGCTCGGTGATATCGGTGACGCTCCCCAGGAACCCGGTGACCTCGCCACGGGTGCCCCGGACCGGGTCGGCGCTGCCTTGAACCCAGACGTCGGAGCCGTCGGCCAACCGAAACCGGTAGTCGGCCTGGAAACGGGTACCGAGGCCGGCGGCCTTTCTCCACTGCTCGACGACGCGGGTGCGGTCGTCCGGATGGAGTGCCGCAGTCCAGCCGGTTCCCGCGGCCTCCAGCGGACCGAGCCCCGTCATTTGACACCATGCCCGGTTGACGAACAGACACTTCCCGAAGGCGTCCGTCTGGAAAATTCCGACCGGCGCCAGGGTGGCCAGGGTGGAGAAGCGCTCCTGGCTCGCCCGAAACCCCTCCTCCGCCTGAGCCCGTCTGACCATCTCTTGCTGAAGGCTTAGATTCGCCGACTCGAGGGATCGCGCCCGGCGCCAGGAGTCTTGGCCGAGCTGAGTGGACCAGGCCAGGAGAACCGCAGTCAGCAATCCGATCACCAGGCTCACTTCCGGGAGACTGGATCCGGAAGGCGCACCGGCGGCGGGCTCCAGACGGACGCCCCAGGAGGCGCCGTAGGCCTCTACCCGCTCATGGGCGATGACCCGGGACCTGGAGGCGGGGTCGTGAGTCGCACCACCGAGGTACACCGGGACGCCGTACTCGAGCAGGGTCGCGGCATAGGTGTGCCCCAGCACCGGATCGAGCAGGCCCCGGAACAGGGCGTCGGCTCGGAACACGCCGATGATGAAGCCCATGAATCGGTCGCCCTTCATGATCGGCACATAGACCCGCAGACCGCGGCCTCCCTGCAGCAAGGGCCGGGTGCGTGAAAGGAGGGAGCGGTGCTCCCTCGCGGCCCGCTCCAGCACGACACGACGCGTCGGGTTGGCCCCGAGCTCGAGACCCACCGCCATTTCGTTGCCGGTGGCCGGGACCGCCCACCCGACACGCAGGGAGCTATCCGCCCACTCGATGGCCTGGAACCCCGAATAATCAGACACGTAGCGGGAGGCATCGGCGTCCCATTCGGCGCGGGGCACGCCCCCCCGGTTGGCCCACCGCTCGGCCATCCGCTCCAGCGCGAGCACCCGGGTAGTGATCCCCTCTTCGACCGCATGCTTGGCGCTTTGCGCCGCGAGGGCGGCGGTGCGCCGGAGGTCGGCATCGCGCCGGACCACCAGCGCCCGCCACATGCAGACCGCGATCACCGCGGCGCCGACGCCGGCCAGCGCCGGCAGCCACTTCGGCCCGCCACCCCCCTCGGGATTGCCGAGCCGCCACGAGAGCGCGACCAACCCGCCGCCCAGAATCATCATGCCCGCGGCGGTCTGGGGCGCCATCGGGGTGAGGTCACCCCAGCCGTACGCGCTGGGGATCCCGCCGGCGTAGCCGAACGCCGACACGGTGCCGAGGGCGGCCACCACGGATCCGAAGAGCGCCGGCACCACCGTTCGCCGCGGGCGATCCTGCCAGTCGGAGGCGGTGATGAGCGCGACGGAGGCGAGCAGGAAGGCGAGGGCGGTGTTGGGAGCCATCCGTCCCGGCGCCCAGGCCCCGGTCGAGACATAGGATTCCATGAACAACTGGTCCAGGCCCAGGTCGATGTGGAGCGCGTACTGGACCAGCGTCGCGAGGCTGATGAATCCGCTCAGGATTCCGAGGAGCCGGGCGGGTCGGCCCCACCTCATCGACTCGCCGGCCAAGGCGGTTCCGAGAAGGAGGAAACTCAGGGCGGTGTTGAACTGCATCGGAACCGTGGTGGGAGACACTTGGATGAACTCGACATGCCGGGTGATCCATCCCACGAGCACGACGGCGCCCAAGAGGCAGGCGATCCCTCCGGCAATCGCGGTGGTCCAGCCCGTGGTTCCCAGGCGCTTCATCGGGCGCCCACTCCCCGCCGCTCCATCACCCCCCAGGAATGATCACCACGGGCAAATTCCCAGACGGCCCGCACCCGCCACCAGGTGGTCAGCTGCCGGTAGCCCAGGTTCTCGATCACCGCGGCGAGGACCAGGAGACCCAGGTCACGGACCCGGGGATAGCGACGGAAGCTGATGTCTTCCAGCAGGACGGCGACGGACGACACCAGCGCAGCATAGAGCACGGCGAGCAGCAGAAACGCCAGCGCGTACTGCACGCTCAGCACCCCCGCCAGCCAGAGCAGTGGAAGGAGCACGTAGCCGGAGAACTCCACGATCGGACCCAGGAGCTCGAAGGCGAGGAAGCCCGGCATCGCCAACAGCCCGACGGCCCCGTAGCGCGGATTCCCGATGAGGGCGCGATGACGCCACAGGGTGTCGATCAACCCGCGTTGCCAGCGAGTCCGCTGGCGCCGCAGGACCCGGCGGGTCTCGGGAACCTCGGTCCAGCAGATGGGATCGGGGACAAAGCCGATCCGATAGCGCCGACCCCGGTCCCGCAGGTAGCGATGGATCCTGACGACCAACTCCATGTCCTCGCCGACGGTGTCCGTGGCATATCCTCCGACCGACACCACGACACGCTTGTCGAATAGACCGAACGCCCCGGAAATGACGAGGAGGCTATTGCCGGCACTCCACCCCATCCGGCCGAACAGGAACGCGCGCAGGTATTCGACGATCTGCATCAGGGGCAACAGCCGGCGTGCCAGCTGAACCTGGCGAACCCGCCCGGCCCGGATGTCACAGCCGTTGGCGACGCGGATGATGCCGCCGGCCGCGACCGTCTCCAGCGGAGCCTCCACGAAAGGACGGACCAGGCGGAGCAGGGCGTCCGGCTCGAGGACGGAGTCGGCGTCGATGGCGCAGAACAGGGGATACCACGCGAGGTTGAGCCCGGCGTTCAGGGCATCGGCCTTGCCCCCGTTTTCCTTGTCCACCACGACGAGGTTGGGGTAGGTGGGCGACTCATAGACCCCGCGGATCGTCCGGCAGGGGACCGCGTACTCGAAGCTCCTGGCACTGGGCCGGAGCCCGAACTGCCGGATGACGATGTCCAGCGTGCGATCGCGCGAGCCGTCATTGATGAGGATGACCTCGAAGAGCGGATAATCGAGCATCAGCAACGAGCGGACATTCTCGGCGACGTTGGCTTCCTCGTTGAAGGCCGGCGCCAGCAGGGAGATCGGGGGGGTGATCGGCGAACGCATGAGCCGGCGTTGATCGGGCCGGAAGATTTCCCGCAGGGCCCGACGGGTTCGAAGGAACCCCGCCACCATCAGCAACAGGTAGTAGCTGTTGACGGCGAGAAGGTAGGACAGGATGAAGGCGCCGTACGCCTGCCCCAGTCCGGCGACGGCGACGCGCCAGCTCATGGGAGGGCGGGCACCGCCGCGCCCCGCTCAAGAAGATACCGCGCCATGCCGGACACCCGCGGCTCGGGGTCCTCCAGGGCCGCGGCGAGCGCCGCTTCTCCGCGCTCACCGATCTCGGCCAGGGCAGCCGCGGCGTAGAAGCGAACCCACCACTGGGAATCGCGCAGCGCAGTTTCCAGCCACGGCACCGATGCGGGGCTGCCGAGCACGCTGAGTCCCTTCGCGGCCTGGCAGCGAACCTCCCACCGGTCATCCGCCAGCCGGTCATGGAACGGCTCCAGAAAACGGGGGTCGCCGATGGCGGCCGCAGCCTTGACGCTCTTGACTCTGATTTCGGCGTCGGGATCCTCGAACGAAGAAAGGAGGAAATCGGCGGCGGCCGAGACCCGGAGCCAGCCCAGCAGATCGATCGCGGCGCGCCGCCCACCCTGGCTGGTCGTGTCGCGGGCGTAGGCCAGGACGGTTTCCTCTACCTCACGGCCTCGAAAGGCCAGCACTTCCTCGGCGCAGCGAGCCACCCGAGCCCCCGAATCGCCCAGTAGGGGCACCAGCTTCCTGAGGGATGCGCGGTCGCCAACCTCGCCCACCGCCCAGACCGCGGTCTGACGCACCAGGCTGTCGCGATCCCGAAGCCCCTCCAGAAGGGCCGGCAGCGCCGCCGGGTCGCGTATCACGCCCAGATCCGCGGCGGCCGCAGCCCGATCCGCCGCCCGCCAACTCCTCAATCGAGCGATGTCGCCGCGGAGAAGGCCGATGTCGCGATAGAGCCCGCACAGCGCGGCGGCCGCCTCACCCCGGAGATCGAGGGCCAAGCCAAGGAGCAATCGGCGGAGGACGGCCCGGTCGAACCGGCCCAGCGCCAGCAGGTCATCGACGGGAGCGCGGGAGGCACCGGGGCTCAGCACCTGGTACACCCGGGGCGCCAGCGCCGTCTGCCGCCGCTGGGCACGGTTCGTGATGAGCGAGACGATCGCCCGCTGCGTCAATAGGGACAGCAGGACGAGCACGACCACTCCGCCAAGGGCGAAGACGACAAGCAGAGCCAGCGAGAGCGGGATGGCGGGCAACATCGAGGTAAGCACCTCCCCGCGGGCGAGCCACCGGGGGAGGGTGGCCGTAAGCCGATGCGGGAGTATTACTTGCACCCAGGAAGCAACTTCCATTCCGGGCCTTGGGTCGTGGCGATGCGCCGCAGTAACTAATTTGTATGCAACAGCTTCGGCGGAAACATCGGACCAGCGAACCCGCCGGACGGGGCCTACGGATGGCAGAAAGCCCTCCCCGGCGCAGTATCCAGCGACGGCCGGTTCGCCCGGCGAAGAAGGGTCCCTCCACGAAAGGTGAGGAGAGCAAGGTGCTGCCAGCGCTGCAGTCGCGATCCAGCCGATCTCTGGGGCTTTCTCCCGTTCGCCTCATGGCGGTCTCGTTGGTCTTGGCCGCAAGCGCCCAGAGGGTGGAGGCCCAGGAGGCTCTGGGCGACTCGGCCTGGACCGTGGGCCGCTACGATCTGGCACGGACCGCTTACGAACGCGCCCTGGCCAGTGAGCCGGACGCGCCGCGGCCGAATCTACGGCTCGGCATCATGCTTTCCTGGGAAGACCAGCTCGACTCCGCCTTGGTCCACGTGGCGCGCGCGCGGGCGGCGGTTCCCGAAGACGCCGATGCCATGCTCATCCAGGCGAGAATATTGGCGTGGGACCAACAGTTCGATGCCGCACTCGTTCGCTACGACAGCGCGATCGCAGCCCACCCGGAGCACCGCGAGGCGATCATCGGCCGGGCCCGGACGCTGGCCTGGGCGAACCGCCTCAGAGAGGCAGCCGAGGCCTACGCCGCCATGCTTTCCCGAAACCCGGAGGATCTCGAAGCCATGACCGGGGCGGCCCAAGTCGCCTCCTGGCGCGGGACATTCGGGGCCGCCGAGCGCCAGTACCGGGCTGTGCTGGCGGCGGACCCGACCTATGTGGAGGCCCTGGTCGGGCTAGGCTACGTCTATCACTGGCAGCTTCGAGACGGGCCCGCCAATCGACTCGCCCAGCAGGCGATGCGGGCGGATTCGAGCAACAAGGAGGCGCGCGAGCTTCATCGCGCGGTTCGGGCCGCCGTCCGGGGCGGGGCCGAGCTCGCAGCCAACTGGAGCAACGATTCAGACCACAACACGAATTTCTGGCAAACTCTGGCCGGCTCCACACCGGCGGCGGGCGGTCTTCGCGCCTTCGGCTCGGTCGGGGTGCTCGAGGCCAGCGACCGATTCCGGGATGCAACACGCACGGGGGGAGAGGCCGGATTGTCCTACGCGGTGGGGAAGATTCAACTGACGGGAGCGGCCGGAGCCCGGCGGCTCTCGCCCGACAGCGCGGACGAACGCACGGCGGCCACCTATCGAGGGCGCTTCAGCTATCGGCCCGTCCCCGCCCTGGGCGTGAGCGCCGGCTACTCTCGCCAGCCCTTCGACGAGATCGCCTCGCTCTTCGAGCGCGATCTCGACTATGAGGTGCTCGACGCGGGATTCGATGCCACTCCCCTCGCGAGACTGACCATCTACGGGAGCGGAAGCGGGGCATGGTTCAGCGACGGGAACGCGCGGGACGCGTTTCTCCTGGGCGTGAAGCGAACCTTTGCCCGCCGCTTCTTTGCCGGCCTGTTCGGCCGGACCCTGAGCTATGACCGCAGAGGTGTCGGCTACTTCTCGCCCGACCGATTCAATGTCTACGAGGCGCAGGCGGGGTACCTGCTCGACACCCGCGCCTGGGCTGCCGGGCTGAGCGGCGGGCTGGGCGCGCAGCAGGTCGGACGCGGGAGCGTGACGCAGACGGAATGGCACATCGAGGGCCGGCTGGCCCGCCAATGGGGAATCGGCAACCGGGTCGAGGTCTTCGGGGCCGTCACCAACAGCGCCGTGAGCTCTACTACCGGCGCGTTCCGCCATCGCACGGCCGGGATCCTCCTTCGGGTGGGCCTTTAAGGAGGGTCATCGAGCACCTTCGAAAGAACCCAGGATGCGGCTGTTGATCATCGGCGGAACCCAGTTCATCGGACCGCACGTCGCCCGCCATCTGTATGGCCAAGGGCACGACATCACCGTGTTCCATCGTGGCCAGCACGAGGCGGCCTTGCCCCCGGGCATCAGACACGTTCGCAGCCCAGTGGCCTCGGTGCCCGTGCTTCGCTTTCCGGACGTCCTTACCCGACCGGCGCCGGACGCGATCCTCCACATGTTTCCCGTGGGCAAGGCGGACGCGCAGGCACTGATGGCACGGTTCGCCGGGATTGCCGGTCGCGTGATCGGGATCAGCAGCGGTGATGTCTACCGCGCGTACGCGCGGGTGCTCGGTCTGGAGCCGGGGCCGCCGGAGCCGGGCTCTCTCTCGGAAACCGCAGCGCTCCGACAGGTTTTCTTTCCCCACCGCCACCCGGGCGGTTCGCCCGGCGATTGGACCCACACCTACGAGAAGATCCTGGTCGAGCACGCACTGCTGGGGAACCCGGCGCTCCCCGGCACCATCCTCCGGCTTCCCGCCGTCTACGGCCCGGGCGATCCGCACCGGCGGCTCCGGCCCTATGTCAAGCGGATGCTGGATGGTCGCCGCCGCATTCTGGTCGACGCCCGGCTCGCCGCGTGGCGCTGGTCCCATGGATACGTCGAGAACGTGGCGCACGCGATCGCACTCGCGGTGACCAGCGAGCAAGCCGTCGGCCGGGTATACAACGTGGCCGAGGCTTGGACACCGACGATGGCGGAGCGGATTCGAGGCATCGGACGTCTGCTGGCATGGGACGGCGAGGTCATCGCGATGCCGGCAGCGCAGCTTCCACCCCACCTGCACTCAGCGTTGGCCATGACTCAGGACCTGATCATGAACACCGACCGGATCCGGCGGGACCTCGGGTACCACGAAAGGGTGGACATGGACCGTGGCCTCGAGCACACGATCGCATGGGAGCGGGACCAACCGCCGGCTCCGGACGACCCGGGAGCGGCGCAGTACCAGGCCGAGGACGCCGCCTAGCGCCGCCGGTAGGTCTCGAAGAATCCCATTCCAGAGTCGGCGACCGGCTCCCCCGCCAGGCTTCCGCTCAGTTGGAACCGCCCCCGCATCTGCAGGAAGTATCGCCGGAGGGCTCCCGACATCATGTCAGTGGCCAAGGCATGCACTACGTCGACGTGCAGCCGCACCGTGTCGGCGCCTCTCACGGCCTCGAGATCGAAGCTCCCCGGCGCAACGGCGCCGGGGGCGCCCACCGCGAGCCGCTCTCCCGCGTAGCGGATCCCCGCGAATGGAAGCACCTGGCGCACACCGAGGGAGTCCACCACCGTGAGGAAGAGGGGTGAGGCGACCGCGTCGGCGGCACCCTTCCGCTCGGGACCCCCGTAGACTCCGCCATAGAGGAGATCGATCCGGCTTCCGCGCGCGGCACCCCACTCCCAGGTGACGCCGCGCCAGACCCCCCAGTTGTGGTCGTGGTAGGCCGGGGCATGGGTGACGGCGGCGCACCGGTCGGCGACGCAGAGGCGCCCGATCGCGGCGGCCCTGAGTGCGGGGACCACGTAGCCGGACAGGAAGCCGTCGTCACGAAGCTCGACCGGCGGGAAGTAGCGCTCCGGCGCCGGGTGAACCGCGAGGTCGATCGCGACGGGGCCCGCCGTGCCGGCAGCCCTCGCCGACAGATAATACGTTCCCTTCCGCTGACGCACCGCGCTCCGGCCGATGACGAGATCCGCGCGGGAGGTGTCGAGGACAACGCCCGGCACCGGCTCCTCGGCCGTGAAGCGGACGTAGCGCCCGTCCGGCGTCCGATGGGTGATCAGGACCCGCCCCCCCCAGCCACGGCCCTGCCCGGTTTCCGGCAGGCCGGCCGATACCGCGCCGCCCACCAGAAAGGTGATGTACCAC
>Ga0326597_10010190_pt1 | contig 12547 bp, 10 predicted proteins | sample RVTome_12_FD_203789 | JGI IMG/M metagenome (GOLD analysis project Ga0326597, IMG submission 203789) | Soil microbial communities from uranium-contaminated site in the Upper Colorado River Basin, Wyoming, United States - RVT100D185 | ecosystem: Environmental > Terrestrial > Soil > Contaminated >... | reverse complement strand
TCCGTTCATCGAGGTCGCGGCGGGTGATGACCTGGTCGTTGACGACGGCGACGATACGGTCGAGCAGCACGACGCGGCTGGCGGGCGGTTTCTGGGCGAAAGCGTGCGGGGCGGCGGTGAGCGCGAGCAGGGCAAGGCCGGCCGCTGCCGCGGCGCGGGTAAAGAGTGATTTCATACGGAGTGTGCCGTGTGGGTGTTAGCGTCCCGGAAACGGGTCGTCGGGGCGCGCGGATTGCAATTCCTGCCGATGGTAGCCGGCGATGTTTCGCCGCAGCAGTTCCAGCGGGTTAGAGCCGATTCTTGACACTCCGTTCAATTCGAGTTGCATCAATATGGAACTGACCTGGTTCTGGGCCGCGGTTGCGAAGTGGTGGCCGACGACGCGAAACGCCCAACATCCGCATCCGCCGTTGTATTCGAGCCCGGCGAGCCCTTCAATCATCCGGCTGTCCTGAATTGAGTAGTTCCAGCGCGCGACTGAGCTCAAACGGCCGGTCAGCGGCCATTGGCTAGAGAGGTCGACCTGGCGCAACGCGTTGTGAGTGAAGCGATAGCTGAGATTCACGACTTTTCCCGCCTCCGGCTGATAGCGCACGGCGCTCGAGAGCTTCTGCGTCTGCGAGAAGTCGGTGTTGTACTGCCACCCGGCGTCGGCGGTCCAGTGCGGCGCGATCGTCCCGCTGAGCGCGGCGAGCAGATCCGAACTGGTGCTCGCGCGCGCCGGCACTCCCGGCAGCGTGACTTCCTGCGACTTGAAGTAATAACGCTGCGCGAGGCCGACCCGCAGCCGCTCGATTCCCGTGTCCTGGTGCAGCAGCCGGGAAGTCGCGCCCATGGTCACCTGGTTGGCATCGTTGATGCGGTCGTTGCCGCTGAACTGGTTTTCGGAGTAGAGCGTGGCAAAGTTGACGTCCTGCAAGGCGCTGTCGAAATTGGGGATCAGATTCTGGGCGCGGGTCGGAATATACACATAATTGACCTTGGGCTCGAGCGTCTGCAGCAGTTGCTGGCCGTACCACGCGGTGTCGCGCTCGAACACCATACCGCTCTCGGCTGAAAGAATCGGCACCGCCCGGTTCAGGTTCGACGCGGCAGGCGTCAACGGGCTCAGGTTGTAATGGGTGAGGTGCATACCCGCCTTGGGCGTCAGATAGGCAAACGACGTTTGCAGCGGCACGCTGACGCTGGGATACGCGACCATCCTCCTGCCCGTGGTCAACGCCGGGTGGGTGAAGTCGACCGCGCTGCTGAAGAAATCGAGATCCGCGGGTCCGACGTTTTGTTTGGCGGCGGAAAAAGCGACTTGCGAGCGGTTGTAGGGCGCAACCAGCGGATTGAGCGGATCGGTTTGCAGCGTTTGCCAGCGCTGCACCAGCGTCGAGAGCCCCCACGTTCCGCCGTTCCACCAGGTGCCGTTTTTCGCCAGCGAGCCCTCGCGCGGCAACACGGATTGCGAGGTCGCCGCGATTTGCGTCGACAGATCGGTGAAATACCTGTCGTCCGAGACCTTTTGAATGTTCAGGTTCCCGTTCCAGCCGTTGTCCCAAAGCTGATTGTGACGCAGATTCAGCGCAAACCGGCCGGCGTTGTCCTTGACGCGGTCCGTGGGAATGACTTCGTAGCGCGCCTCGCCGGAGTAGCGGGTATCCAGATAACGGAACTCGTTGCTCAGCATCACGCCGCGCTTCGACATGGTGCGCGGCGTGATCGTGGCGTCGCGGTTGGGCGCGATGTTCCAGTAATAAGGGATCGAGAATTCGTAACCGGAATTGCCGGTGGTGCCGAAGGTCGGCGACAACAATCCCGACTTGCGCCGGCGGTCGAGCGAGAAGCTCAGGTACGGCACATACAGGATGGGCTGCCCGAGGAATACGACGCTGGCATTGCGCGCGGTGCCGATCTGGCGATCCTTGTCGATTTCGAGATCGCCGGCGCGCACGAACCAGTCATCGGTGCCGATCTCGCACGAGGTGTAACTGGCGCCCAGCACGCGATACTTGTTGTGCCCCTCCAGCACGAGCCGCTCCCCCTCGCCCCGGCCCTGGGTGGCGTTGACCTGGACCTGGTATTTCGGTTTCTCGACCGTCCCGCGCGCGGTGCCGAGATTGAGGCGCATTTGGGTGCCTTCGAGCACGTCGCCGCGTTGTTCGAGACGCACATTGCCCTGCGCGTTGACTTCATCCTCGGGCTTGTCGTAGCGCAACCAGTCGGCGTGGATCGCCTGGCCGCGCCGGCGCAGACGCACCGTACCCTCGGCCTCGATTTCCCGGTCCTGATGGCCCTGCACCCGCTCCGCGTCGACAAACAGCGGCACCGTGTCCCGGTTGTCCGGCGGGATGCGGATCAACGACGGCTGAAGCTTGAGCCGCAGCCCGTCTGCGCGAGGCTTGAGACCGATTGCGGTGTCCTCTGTGGCGCCGGCACAGGTGCCGGCGAACAACAGCAGCAACGCAAGCGGTGTGACGCCGGGAATCCGCATTATCCGTAGCTTGAGAAGGGAATGATAAAATCGCACAATTTTCCGAATAAGGCAATGCGCCGCGTGGATCGACGGAGCCAACTTCAGCACTGGGTCGAAATGCGGCTGAATGCATCGCCGCTCGTGCTCGAACCGGCAAGCGCGGATGCGAGCTTCCGGCGCTATTTCCGCGTGCGCGCGGGGGGGCTCTCGCTGATTGCGATGGATGCGCCGCCCGCGCAGGAGGATTGCCGGCCGTTCGTGCGCATCGCCCGCCTGCTGGCGGCCGCGGGCGTGCATGTGCCGCGCGTGATCGCCGAAGATCCCGGGCAGGGGTTTTTGCTGCTCTCCGACCTCGGCACCACGAGCTATCTGCAGGCGCTCAACGACGCGAGCGCCGATGAGCTGTTCCGCGACGCGATCGATGCGCTTCTGCGCTGGCAGCTCGCCAGCCGGCCGGACGTGCTGCCGCCCTACGACGAGGCGCTGCTCACACGCGAGCTGAAGCTCTTTCCAGAGTGGTATCTGCAGCGTCACCTCGGCTGTACGCTCGACCCCGCGCAGCAGCGCACCCTCGCTGCGATGTTCGCGCTGATACTCGCCAACAATCTCGCGCAACCGGCCGTTTACGTGCACCGCGACTACATGCCGCGCAACCTGATGGTATGCGAACCGAATCCCGGCGTGCTCGATTTTCAGGACGCGGTCTACGGCCCGATCACTTATGACGTCGCATCGCTGTTCAGGGATGCGTTCGTCAGCTGGGACGAGCGGCGCGTGCTCGACTGGACGGCGCGCTACTGGGAAAAAGCCCGGCGCGCCGGGCTGCCGGTAAACAGTGACTTCGGCAGCTTTTATCGCGACGTCGAATGGATGGGGCTGCAGCGCCACCTGAAAGTGCTGGGCATCTTCGCGCGGCTGTATTACCGCGACGGCAAGCGCGGTTACCTCGAAGACACGGCGCGCTTCGCCGGTTACGTGCGCGCCGTCGCCGGACGCTATTCAGCGCTCAATCCGCTGCTCAAGCTGCTCGATGAGATCGAGAGCAAACCCCGGGCCCGCGCCGGTTACACGTTTTGAAAGCGATCATACTCGCAGCCGGCCGCGGTGAGCGCATGCGCCCCCTCACCGACCGTGTACCCAAGCCCTTGCTGGAAGCCGGCGGTAAGCCGCTTATCGTCTGGCATATCGAAAAATTTGCCGCCGCAGGATTCACGCAGGTGGTGATCAATCACGCGCATCTTGGCGCGCTGCTCGAGCACGCGCTCGGCGACGGCGGCCGCTTCGGCATCCCGATCGTCTACTCGCGCGAAGCCGCAGCGCTCGGGACCGCCGGGGGCATTGCCCATGCGCTGCCGCTGCTCGGCGCCGCGTCCTTCGCCGCGGTCAATGCCGACGTGTTCAGCGCTTACGACTACGCCGAGCTCGCGCGCGCGGTGACCGGCCTCGCGCCGCCGGGGCGCCTCGCGCACCTGGTGCTGGTCGACAATCCCGGCCATCACCCGGGAGGCGATTTCGCGTTGCGCGGGGGAGAGGTCGTGCGCGAGGGCGCACGGTTCACCTTCAGCGGCATCGCCGCCTATCGCCCTGAATTTTTCGCCGGCATCGCGCGCGGGGCAACGGAGCCGCTCGCGCCGCTGCTGCGCCTGCACATCGCGGCGCGCCGCGTGAGCGGCGAGTATTACCAGGGACGCTGGCGCGATATCGGCACTCCCGGGCGGCTGGCCGCTCTCGAGCGCGAACTCGCCGGGCAGTGAGCGGTATCCGATGAGCCGGGGAGCCAGCGCTGCGCCTGCGGTGCAGGGTTTATAATTCCCGCATGATGCAACCCGAAATCGCGAGCGGAATTCCCGCGGTGTATGGCGAGCGGCGCGCGCGGCTCGCGCAACTGATGCAACGCGGCGTCGCAGTGGTTCCCACCGCGCCGGAGCAGGCGCGCAACCGGGACTCGCATTATCCGTACCGTTACGACAGTTATTTTTACTATCTGACCGGTTTTCCCGAACCGGAAGCGGTCTTGGTGCTGGTTGCGGGCGACCCCGGCCGCAGCATACTGTTCTGTCGCGACAGGGACGCCGAACGCGAAATCTGGGACGGTTTTCGCTACGGACTCGAGCGGGCGCGCATTGAATTTCATTTCGACGAGAGCCATTCGGTCAGCGAGCTCGATACCCTGCTGCCCAAGCTGCTCGCGGATCAGCCCGCGCTGCATTGTCATCTCGGCAGCGATGGGCGCTGGGATGAGCGCGTGCTGCAGGCCCTGAATGCGGTGCGTGCGCAGGCGCGCACCGGAGTCACGGCGCCGGCCGCGATTCACGACGTGCGCGCGCTGCTCGACGAAATGCGGCTGCTCAAGGATGAGCACGAGCTCGCCATCATGCGCCGCGCGGCGCAGATTTCGACCGACGCTCACCGGCGCGCGATGTGCGCCGTGAAACCCGGCCGTGCCGAGTATGAAATCGAGGCCGAACTGCTGCACGAGTTTCGCCGCCGCGGCGCCCAGGCGCCGGCCTACACATCGATTGTTGCCGGCGGGGCCAACGCGTGCGTGCTGCATTACGTGAGCAACGACGCGGTGCTCAACGCCGGCGAGTTGTTGCTCGTCGATGCCGGCTGCGAACTCGACGGCTATGCCGCGGACATTACGCGCACTTACCCGGTGAGCGGCAGGTTCACGCCGGCGCAGCGCGATGTCTATCAGATGGTGCTCGCCGCGCAGGGCGCTGCGATCGCGGTGGTGCGGCCGGGCGCGGCGTGGACCGCGCCGCACGACGCCGCGCTGCGGGTGCTGGCGCAGGGATTGATCGATTTCGGCCTGTGCCAGGGCAGTGTCGACAAGGTGATCGAGGCCGGCGACTACAAGCGGTACTACATGCACCGCACCGGGCACTGGCTCGGGCTCGACGTGCACGATGCCGGCGATTACAAGCGCGGCGGCCAGTGGCGCGAGCTCAAGCCGGGAATGGTGCTGACGGTGGAGCCGGGCTGTTATATTCGCGGCGACGACGTGCCCGCCCAGTTCGCCAACACGGGCATACGCATCGAAGACGACGTGCTGGTGACGGCATCGGGCAACGAGGTGCTCACTCACGCCGCACCGAAATCGGTCCAGGACATTGAAGCATTGATGCGTGGCTGAGCACCGGGATATCGTGATTGCCGGCGGCGGGCCGGTCGGCGCCGCGCTTGCGCTGGGTCTGCGCGCGAGCGGCTTGAGCGTGACGCTCATCGAGGCGCGCGTGCCCGGAACCGGCGTTGACGATACGCGCACCATTGCGCTCGCGTACGGCAGCCGCCTGATCCTCGAGCGCCTCGGCGTGTGGCCGGCGCTGGCGTCGGAGACAACCCCGATCCATCGCATCAGCATTTCGCAGCAGCGCAGTTTCGGCCGCACCGAATTGAGCGCCGACGAGGCCAACGTGCCCGCGCTCGGGTACGTCACCGGCTATGCCGCGCTGCAGCGCGCGCTCCTGGGCGCGCTCGAGCGGACTGCCGTGCGCGTGCTGGCGGGTTGCACGGTGCAGGCGGTCAGCGGGGATGCGAACGGCGCCGTGGTCAGCGTCGACGCGTCCGGCACGCGGGAGGAACTGGCAACGCGCCTGATCGCCGTCGCGGATGGCGGCGCGCAGTTGAATATCGCCCACGTCAGAACCCGCGATTACCGCGAATCCGCGCTGGTGTGCGACGTGGTGAGTGAGCATTCGCACCAAAACCGTGCGTTCGAGCGCTTCACGCCTGACGGCCCGATCGCACTTCTGCCATCGGCGCGCGGCTGGTCGCTGGTATGGACGGTAGAGCCGGAGCGCGCGCAACAACTCGCCGCGCTGGATGAAGCCGAATTCTGCCGGCGGCTGCAGGCTGGATTCGGAGCCGCGGCCGGTGTTTTTGCCGCAGCCAGCCGGCGCCAGGTATTTCCGCTCGCGCTCAAGGTTGCGACGCGGCCGGTTGCACCGCGCACACTGCTGATCGGCAACGCGGCGCAGACGCTGCATCCGGTTGCCGGCCAGGGTTTCAACCTTGGCCTGCGTGATGCGTGGGAACTGGCGCGCGTGATACTCGCGCGCGGCGAGTGCGACCCGGGCGGCAGCGAGTTGCTGAATGAATATTTTTCGCAGCGCAGGCTCGACCGAATCGCCACCATTTTGTTCACTGATACGCTGATCCGTTTGTTTTGCAAAGACATCCCGTTGTTGAATGGCGCCCGCGGCCTCGGTCTTGCCGCATTCGGCGCCATTCCCGCCGCGAAAAACTTTCTGGCGCGGCGTATGATGTTCGGCGCGCGCGGCTGAGCCGAAAAATAATTGACCGCGTTGCTTTTCTTGTCGTTGCGCTGAGACTACAATTACGCCCTTTCCCGGAACGTTCCGTTACGACGAGACTCGATTTCGCACGATGCATATCGGCCCGTATCAACTCAAGAACAACCTGATTGTCGCGCCGATGGCCGGCGTCACCGATCGTCCGTTCCGTCAGTTGTGCAAGCGCATGGGCGCCGGCATGGCGGTCTCGGAGATGGTCGCCAGCAATTCACTGCTGTGGGGCTCCGAGAAAACGCGCCGCCGCGCCAATCACGAAGGCGAAGTCGCTCCGATCTCGGTGCAGATTGCGGGCGCCGATCCGGCGATGATGGCGCAGGCCGCGCAATATAACGTCGATCAGGGCGCGCAGATCATCGACATCAACATGGGCTGCCCCGCCAAGAAGATATGCAACGTGATGGCGGGCTCGGCACTGCTGCAGGACGAGCCGCTGGTCAGGCGCATCGTCGAGGCGGTGGTGCGCGCCGTGCGGGTGCCGGTCACGCTCAAGATCCGCACGGGCTGGGACCGCAGCCACCGCAACGCGGTGCGCGTGGCAAAGCTTGCCGCAGACTCGGGAATTCAGGCGCTGGCGGTGCATGGCCGCACCCGCGCCTGCGGCTACAGCGGAGAAGCGGAATACGACACCATCGCCGAGGTCAAAGCAGCGGTGAACATCCCGGTGATCGCCAACGGCGACCTCACCACGCCCGAAAAAGTGCAGCACGTGCTCGCCTGCACCGGCGCCGACGCGGTCATGATCGGGCGCGCCGCCCAGGGCCGGCCGTGGATTTTCCGCGAGATCGGGCACTACCTTGCGGCCGGCGCGCACCTGCCGCCGCCGGAAGTCGAGGAAATCCAGCGCGTGCTGGTGGCGCACGTCCACGAGCTGTACTCGTTCTACGGCGAATCGACCGGCATGCGCGTCGCGCGCAAGCACATTTCGTGGTACACAAAGGGGCTCGCCGGGTCGGCGGCATTCCGTTGCGCGATGAACCAGTTGCAGGCCTGCGGCGAGCAGCTTGCGGCGGTCGACGAATTTTTCGGGGAGCTGGCGGGCTACGGCCGGCGGCTGACTTATCTTGAGGAACTGGCGGCATGATGACGATGAACGAGAACGAAATGGCCCGTTTCGTACGCAAGGCGATCGACGGGTACTTCAAGGATCTCGACGGGGAGAAAGCACGCGGGATCTACGACATGGTGATCAACTGCGTCGAGAAACCGCTGCTCGAAACGGTGCTGCACCGCCTCGAGGGCAATCAATCGCACGCAGCGCAGGTGCTCGGCATCAATCGCAACACGCTGCGCAAGAAAATGAAGGCGCACGGAATTAAAGGGTGATTGGTGATTCGTAATTGGTGACTCGTAAGAGCGGATTTGCCTAGTTGGACTAGTTGCCCAGTCATCAGTTACCGGAGATGGATAGCGGCCATGTACCGATCAACCTTTACGAGCCCCCGCCGATGACCGTCATCAAGACCGCGCTGATCAGCGTTTCCGACAAGAGTGGAGTGGTTGAATTTGCGCGCGGCCTCGCCGGTTTTGGGGTCGCGCTGCTGTCAACGGGCGGAACCGCCAGGCTGCTCGGCGAGCACGGGATCAAGGTCACCGAAGTCTCCGCTCACACCGGCTTTCCCGAGATGCTCGACGGCCGGGTCAAGACGCTGCACCCGAAAGTCCACGGCGGCATCCTCGCGCGGCGCGATGTACCGTCGCACGTCAGCGCGCTCGACGCAGCCGGCATCGCGCCGATCGACTTGGTGGTGGTCAACCTGTATCCGTTCAGCGAAACCGTCGCGTGCCCCGGCTGCACGCTGGAGGAGGCGATCGAGAACATCGACATCGGCGGTCCGGCGATGGTGCGCAGCGCGGCGAAAAACCACCAGCACGTCGCGGTCGTCACCGATCCCGGCGATTACGCCGGGATCCTGGGGGAGATGCAGGAGGCGAGCGGCGCGATCGGCCTGCCGACGCGTTTCAAGCTCGCGCGGAAGGCGTTTTCACACACCGCCGCCTATGACGGTTCGATCAGCAATTACCTGACCGCGATCGATGCGAGCGGCGCGCGCGCCACGTTTCCGGCGCGGCTCAATCTCAATTTCGAGCTCGTGCAGGCGCTGCGCTACGGCGAAAACCCGCACCAGCACGCCGCGTTTTACCGCGACCTCGATCCGGCGCAGGGCAGCCTCGCGCGCTACATCCAGTTGCAGGGCAAGGAACTGTCGTACAACAACATCGCCGATTCCGACGCGGCCTGGGAATGCGTCAAAACGTTCGATGCGCCGGCGTGCGTAATCGTCAAGCACGCCAACCCCTGCGGGGTGGCGGTCGCGGCGAACGCGCTGGAGGCCTACCGGCTTGCGTTCGCGACCGATCCGACCTCGGCTTTCGGCGGCATCATCGCGTTCAACCGCGAACTCGACGCCGCGACCGCCACGGCCGTGGCCGGGAAATTCGTCGAAGTGCTGATCGCGCCCGGGATTTCGGCGGAAGCGAAAGAAGTGCTCGCGAAAAAAGAAAACGTGCGCGTGCTTGAAGTGCCGCTGCCCTCACCCCTAGCCCCTCTCCCGCAGGCGGGCGAGGGGAACTTCGTGAACGCGTTGCGTTGCGAGTACAAGCGCGTTGGCGGCGGGCTGCTGGTGCAAACACCCGACAGCGCCACTGTCGGCGCGGCGCAACTCAAGGCGGTGACCAGGATCAAACCCACGGCGGCGCAGCAGGAAGACCTGCTGTTTGCGTGGCGCGTCGCGAAATACGTCAAGTCCAACGCCATCGTGTTCGCAGGCAGCGGCCGCACGCTCGGTGTCGGCGCCGGTCAGATGAGCCGCGTCGACTCGGCGCGCATCGCCGCGATGAAGGCCAAAAACGCCGGTCTGCCGCTTGCCGGCTCGGTGGCCGCCTCGGACGCGTTCTTCCCGTTCCGCGACGGGCTCGACGTCGTTGCCGACGCCGGCGCGGTCGCGGTAATCCAGCCCGGCGGCAGCCTGCGCGACGAGGAAGTGATCGCCGCCGCCGACGAGCGCGGCATCGCGATGGTGTTTACCGGCTACCGGCATTTCAGGCACTGAGCGCGTGAGCTTACCCCTCACTGCATCATGAAGCTGCTCGTCGTCGGCAGCGGCGGACGCGAACACGCGCTGGCATGGAAGCTCGCGCAATCGCCGCGCGTATTCAAGGTATTCGTCGCGCCCGGCAATGCGGGCACCGCGCTCGAAGACGGGCTCGAAAACGTCGCCATCACCGGGCACGCGCAGTTCATCGAGTTCGCCAGGAGCGAGCAGATCGCGCTGACCGTGGTCGGGCCCGAGGCGCCGCTGGCGGCAGGCCTGGTCGACGCGTTCCAGGCCGCGGGGCTCAGAATATTCGGGCCGAGTCAGCGCGCCGCGCAGCTCGAAAGCTCGAAGGATTTTGCAAAGAGCTTCATGGCGCGCCACCGCATCCCGACCGCCGGCTACCGGACTTTCACCGACGCGCTGTCGGCGCATCAATACATCGAGTCGCGCGGCGCGGCGGTCGTGATCAAGGCAGACGGCTTGGCCGCGGGCAAGGGCGTGGTGGTCGCGGCCGACCTCGCGCAGGCGCACGACGCGGTCGATATGATGCTCATCGATAACAAAATGGGCGCCGCGGGCAGCCGCGTCGTGATCGAGGATTTCCTCGACGGCGAGGAAGCAAGCTTCATCGCGATGGTGGACGGCAGGCACGCGCTGCCGCTCGCCACCAGCCAGGACCATAAGCGGCTGAGGGACGGCGACGAAGGTCCCAACACCGGGGGCATGGGCGCGTACTCGCCGGCGCCGGTGGTGACGCCGAGCATCCACGCCAAAGTGATGCGCGAAGTGATCCAGCCGGTGATTGCAGGCATGGAGCAGGAAGGAATGCCGTTCGTCGGCTTTCTCTACGCCGGTCTGATGATAGGCAACGACGGCCAGGTCAGGGTGCTCGAATTCAACTGCCGCCTGGGGGACCCGGAAACGCAGCCCATCATCCTGCGCCTGAAAAGTGACCTGGTAGAGTTGCTCGAGCACGCGCTTGCCGGGACTCTCGACAAAATCGAGTCAGAGTGGGATCCGCGCACGGCGCTCGGCGTGGTGCTCGCGGCGCACGGCTATCCGGACGCACCGCGCCAGGGGGATGTGATCAACGGACTGGCGCGGCCGGGCGCGACGGCGGGAGGCGATTATCGCGTTTTCCACTCCGGCACCGCTTTGCGCGGCGAGCAGGTAGTGACCAGCGGCGGCCGCGTGCTGTGCGTGACCGCGCTTGGCCATAACGCAAAAGTGGCGCAGAGCCGCGCCTACGAGATCGCCGCGCAAATCCGCTTTGACGGCATGCAGATGCGGAGCGATATCGGATACCATGCGATAGAGGCGCGGAATAAACACCGCGTCCGTTAGCGGGGCATCAGAGGGGTTCATCCATGGCAGAAACCTACGACCGCACGCGCGGCGATACCGGCAACATCGTCGCGCTCGAGCACGTCAACGTAACGATACCGGATCAGCGGCCCGCGACCGCGTTCTACATCGCGGGCATGGGGTTTACACGCGACCCGTACGTGCAGGTCGGGCTGGATAACATGTGGGTCAACATTGGCCGCAGCCAGTGCCACTTGCCGAACGGCAATCCGCAGCGTTTGCGCGGCACCATCGGCGTCGTGGTGCCCGATCTCGGCGAGCTTGCGCAGCGCCTGAAAAAAGTCACGCCGTGGCTCAAGGACACGCAGTTCGGTTTTCAGGCGCATGCTGACCGGGTCGACGCGACCTGTCCGTGGGGCAACCGCTTCCGTTGCCACGCGCCGAGCCCCGAGTTCGGCCCGGCCGAGCTTGCGCTTGCCTACGTCGAATTCGAAGTGCCGCGCGGCACCACCGGGGGGATCGCGCGCTTCTACCGCGAGGCGTTGCGCGCGACTGCGGCGACCGAACAGCGCGGTAGCGATGCGCTCGCGCGGGTAGCGGCAGGCGCCTCCCAGCAGTTGCTGTTCCGCGAAACCAGCGCTCCGCTGCCGCCTTACGACAACCATCACATCCAGATTTACCTCGCGGATTTTTCCGGCCCCCATCGCTTTCTGATCGAACGCGGGCTGATCACCGAGGAAAGCAACGAGCACCAGTATCGCTTTCGCGATATCGTTGACCTCGACAGCGGCAAGCCGCTGTTCACGATCGAGCACGAGGTGCGCAGCCTGCGCAATCCGCTCTATGCGCGGCCGCTCGTCAACCGCAATCCGGCACAGACCAACGCCGCTTACGTGCGCGGCCAAGATGCTTTCCGTGGCACGTATTGAGAGCTTCTGACAGCGTTTCCCCGGAGCCTGCACGCGGCCTGCGGGACGCGTGATAATATGCCACCAATAAGGCGACCGAACTGAGTCACCGGTTCATTCAGCGCGGAGATGTGCAGATGGTCAGCACGGCCAGAAGTCCCGTGATTCCCGCGAAGATGCAGGCGTGGGTGCTCGGCAATCCCGGCGCACTTGAATTGATAGAAAAACCGGTTCCCCACCCCGGCGCCGCCGAAGTGCTGGTGCGCGTCGACGCGATCGCGGTGTGCGCGACCGACCTGGAAGTCATTTACCATGGACCGCCGGCGCTGATTCATGGCGGGGAACCTTTCAACAAGAATTTCACGCCGGGCCACGAGTACATGGGCACGGTGGCCGGACTCGGCCCGGGTGTCGATGAGTTCGAAGTCGGCGAGCGCGTTGCCGTCGAGGTCCACGCCGGCTGCGGCCGCTGCGAGCGCTGCCGCGAAGGCATGTATACCGCGTGCCTGAATTACGGCATGA
>Ga0326597_10010189_pt1 | contig 12547 bp, 11 predicted proteins | sample RVTome_12_FD_203789 | JGI IMG/M metagenome (GOLD analysis project Ga0326597, IMG submission 203789) | Soil microbial communities from uranium-contaminated site in the Upper Colorado River Basin, Wyoming, United States - RVT100D185 | ecosystem: Environmental > Terrestrial > Soil > Contaminated >... | reverse complement strand
GCGGGAGCAATAGTGGCGGCTGTCTCGGACCTGCTGGCGTTGACCATTCTCCGCCCTCCGGGAGCGATCGGGGTCGACATCGTGGTCGGTTCGGCTCAGAGGTTCGGGGTCCCGCTGGGCTTCGGAGGACCTCACGCCGGCTTTATCGCCACCAGAGAATCGATGGTCAGAGCTCTCCCCGGGCGCCTGGTGGGGGCGGCTCACGACACCAAGGGGCGGATTGCCTTCCGGCTGGCCCTGCAAACCCGCGAACAACACATCCGCCGGGAGAAAGCCACGTCCAACGTTTGCACCGCCCAGGTGCTGTTGGCCATTATCTCTGCTCTCTATGCCTGTTGGCACGGTCCCGACGGCCTGGTGGCCATAGCTACCGGGGTGCATGTACTCACCGGTCGCCTGGCCGCCGGTTTGCGCGAGGCAGGGTGGGAGATCGCTCACGACTCGTGGTTCGACACGATCACCGTCCTTGCCCCCGGGCAGGCCGACGAGCTCATCAGGGCTGCAGCCGCCAGAGGGATCAATCTCAGACGGGTCGATGACCACCGGGTCGGGGTCAGTTTCGACGAAACCTCCACGGATGTGGTCCTGGGTGAAGTGCTCGCTGTGTTCGGAGCCGCCGCACCTGCTGCCGGCCTTGACGGCATCCCAGGCGATCTGGTGCGCAAGGGCCAGATCCTCGGTCATGACGTTTTCCATCGGTACCACTCCGAGCACGAGATGCTCCGATTTCTCCGCCGGCTGGCCGACAAGGATCTCGCTCTCGACCGCACCATGATTCCACTCGGGTCGTGCACGATGAAGCTCAACGCCACCACGGAGATGATCCCCATCACCTGGCCTGGCTTTGCCCAGATCCATCCCTTTGTACCCATGGAGCAGGCTGCCGGCTACATCGATCTGATCAATCGTCTCGAGGATTACCTCCTCGAGATGACGGGCTACGACCAGGTGTCGTTGCAGCCCAACGCCGGATCCCAGGGGGAATTGGCGGGATTGCTGGCGATCCGCGCCTATCACCGGAGCCGGGGAGACACGAGTCGCACCATTTGCTTGATTCCGGCCTCGGCGCATGGCACCAACGCCGCCTCAGCGACCATGGCCGGCATGGAGGTCGTGGTGGTGGCGTGTGACGAGCGCGGCAATGTCGATCTTGCTGACCTCGAGCGTCGGGCGAAAGAACACGCGGCCCGGCTGGCCGCCGTGATGATCACCTACCCGTCCACCCACGGGGTATTCGAGGAGGAAGTCCGACAACTGTGCGAGGTCGTCCATCGATTCGGTGGCCAGGTTTACGTCGATGGGGCCAACCTCAATGCACTTGTGGGAGTGGCCCGACCCGGGGACTTTGGGGCTGATGTTTCGCATCTCAACTTGCACAAGACTTTCACCATCCCCCACGGAGGCGGAGGCCCCGGGGTGGGTCCGGTGGCGGTCAAGGCCCATCTAGCCCCCTTCCTTCCCAATCATCCCTTGCGAACCGAAGCAGGACCTGCCACCGGGATCGGACCGGTGACCGCTGCTCCCTGGGGATCGGCCGGGATCCTTCCAATCTCCTATACATACATTCGCCTGATGGGAGGAGCTGGTCTCCGACTTGCCAGCGAGATCGCCATTCTCAATGCCAACTATCTGGCCGCCCGGCTTCAGCCACACTTCCCGGTGCTATACACGGGCGCCTCTGGTCGGGTGGCTCACGAGTGCATCCTCGACATTCGCCCCCTGGCGAAGACCACGGGGGTTACCGCCGAAGACATCGCCAAACGGCTGGCCGACTACGGCTTCCATGCCCCCACACTGAGCTTCCCGGTGGCGGGAACCTTGATGGTTGAACCAACCGAGAGCGAGTCGCTCGAGGAACTCGATCGCTTTTGCGAAGCCATGATCGCCATCCGGTCTGAGATCAGGCTGGTGGAAGAAGGGGCCATGACCGCGGCCGATAGCCCCCTTCGCAATGCTCCCCACCCTGCCCTTGACCTCCTGGCCGAGGCCTGGGATCGGCCTTACTCGCGGGAAACCGCCGCATATCCGGTGCCAGAGCTGCGGTTCGCCAAGTATTGGCCACCCGTTTCTCGCATCGATGGGGCCGGGGGAGACCGCAATCTCATGTGTTCTTGCCCCCCGCTCGACTCATACGCTCCTTGAATGTTGGGCCAGGGCGTAGAATCCGGTCTTGACGGCCTCCCAGGGGAGTGGGATCGTGATGGGTGACCTGCCTGTTGGGGAATAAGCCAGGGTCGAGGATCGATCAATGCAATTCAGGGGATCTCTCCGTTCCCCGGGCGACCGAGGCCCGGGAGTGCGAGTGGTGCTCGTCATCGACGAGTACCACCTTGACATTCGCGCCGAAGAGGAGCTTATCGGCCGGTATTACCTGGCGGATGTGGAGGTGGCTCGGGACATAGCAGAACGGTTCATCCTTTTTCTCAACGACGGCGAGATGGAGTTTCTCGCCGATGATGCCCTCAAATTCGCCTATGACGGCGTGGCCGCCATGCAGGAAGCCTGGCTGGCCGCTCAGAAGAAGCGCCGCCGGCACCGCAAAGCTGCGGTGCAATCGGCCCGCCGCAAGGATCGGGCGCCGGTGGCCGAGCCTGAGGCTCTTCCTCAACGCTTGGTCGAGGAGCCGACCAGGCCCCAACGCAGCCGCCAGGGGGAAGGGCCGGCTCCAGTCGCTGCCCCTTCGGAGTTGGCCAAGCGACTGGCCGCGGCTGCTGCCCCCGTTGCCCCCGCTGTTGTTCTGGAAGCACCCGCACCGACCCAGCAACCGGCTGCAGCCACCACCAACCGGAACGGCAAGGGCCGCAAACGCCCGGCGGTCGCACCCGCGGCCGCCCCGATCCAGGTAGAGCCTGAGCAGATCCATAAGCCGGTGGAGTTGCCTTCACCGTTTGACGCCGTTGATGAAGCACCGGCAGTCGTCCCTTCGGTGAACGCCAAGGAAGGAAAAAGAGCCAAAAAGCGCAAGCCGGTCGAGGAAGTGGAGGTGCCCGCGCCTCCCGTGGTCGAGGTGAAGGCGATGCCGGTGGTCGAGTTCGCCGCAGTCGAGGTCTCCGAACCCGTCGAGGATCCACTTGAGGTGCGTTTCGCTGCGGATGGCCATCACCCGGCCGAGACCAGCGTCGGCCTGCTGTCGCGTCTTCGTCGCCAGCCCAAGATCCCGGAGAACCACGTCCACAGGTTTCGGGAGTCTGGTTCGGGAGTGGGTCTGGTTCGACGCGTGTGTATTGAATGCTCGTACGTGTCCATCAGCAGCAACGACTGACCGAAAGGCAATTACCGGGGGAGGCGGCGGGACCGCGGTAGCTTGACGCTCGTGAGCAATGTCGTCGGGTTTCCTTCCAGCCGCTTGATCGTTGAAGGGCGGGCGGTCGTATCTGATCCGCAACGAAGGGTTCTGCTGATGCATGCCACCTCGCCCGACCTTTGGACCCTGCCCGGTAGTGAAATCGACGCCGGTCAGACTCCGACTGAAGCTGCGGTCTCGACGATCAAAGGGACTCCTCCCACCGACGGGCGTCTCATCGGTGTGTTCACCACCCGCCCCCCCGATGAGCGCCTGATCGTGGCATACCGATTTGAGAGTTCGGTCGATGCCATCGAAGAGGGCGTGTTCCTTCCATTGGGACTGGCGCCATTGAATGTCGACCCACGCCATCACGCCATAGCTGGGCGAAGTCTCAGTGGCCAGCCATGCGATGAACGCCTCGATCTTCCCTCCCCCGGTGAACATCTCAAGGATCTCAGGCGCAAAGAGGGAACTACTTCTTACGACTCAAAACGCATCGCCAAGATGCTCGAGGCCGCCAGCAACCGGCTGGCAACCTCAAGCGGGGCCGACCGTGGTCAGCAAATGATGCACCTCGCGGAGGTACTGATCGGCTCCGGCGAAACCGATCGGGGTCGCAAGGCGCTGCACGAGGCGCTTTCCGTCAGCGAGATCGATGAGGTCACTGCCCTGCGTTGCGAGCTTCGCCTTGAAGAACTCGATGACTCCCGGGGAACCCTCATTGGTGCCTGGTCGCGGCTCTCCCGTGCGACGGAGAGGGTCGAAAGTCGTGGAGCAGACTTGATACTGACTCACCTCGGCTTTGCGGCGCTACGACGAGGACGCCGTCGAGAAGCGGAGGCATATCTGCGTCGAGCGATGGCGTTGTGTGACGAGCCGGGCCGCCGTGCTGTGCTCCGGATGAGCCTTATCCCTGCCCCCACCAGACTCACGAGGGTCAGCGCCTGAGGTCGTACGCGAAAGGGGACCGCCGAAGCGGTCCCCTTCAGTCTTATCGTTGGTTGGTTACCGCTTCTTGGCCGGAGCCTTCTTCTTGGCAGCGGTCTTGCGAGCCGGAGCCTTCTTGGCGGTCTTCTTGGCAGGGGCCTTCTTGGCGGTCTTCTTGGCCGCAGTCTTGCGGGCTGGAGCCTTCTTGGCTGCAGCCTTCTTGGCAGGGGCCTTCTTGGCCGCGGTCTTTCGAGCCGCAGTCTTTCTGGCCGGCGCCTTCTTGGTTGCCATCTGTCCTCCTTTGGCGCGCACTTGATCACCAATCATGGTGAGTCATGGTGAGTGCGTATCACATGACCAGGCTAAACCATATATTTGAAATATCGGGAATTTCGTTTAGTTAACCACATGAAAAAGTTATTGGCCGTGAGCAGCGCGAATGACCATGTGGTTCAGATACGCGAGTGCATGCGCATGCCCGCGGACTGCGATCGTAAATGTGTAACGCAACACTCGTCCCAGCCAAAGGCGAAACGCAACCGCTTCCCAATCTTCGTCGGACAGGACAAAGTGATCGATCAACGGGCCAAGCGTGGAGAGCCAGGCATCTTCGTCAAGAAAGGATGTGTCGGGCCAGTGCTTCCACTTCTTGGCACCAGCAACGACAGCGGGTGGAAAGTATGCCTCCAGTAGCTGTTCCTGGCGTGGTGACCAATTCTCGGAGAGCAATCTCTGGGTGCCTTCGATGTCGTAGGCCAGCTTCTCGGTGACGGCCGGAGCGATTGCATGAGGGTATTCGATGCGATGCACGACGGGTTGGGGCTGACCACTGCTCCGCAGCGTCTGCAAAGCGGCCAGACACTCGACCATCATGGTCCTGATGTCAGTGAGTGGTCCATAGAGAGCATGATCCTTGCCTTCGCTGATGTAGCACTCGTAGATCGACAAGCCGTGGTTGACCGTTGCCGCCGTGAGTGCCGTGTCGATTCCCCAATCGCTCTGGTTGCGAACTAGCGGATCGTTGGCCACCACCGCCGCGGCAGCTCGCCCGAACATCAACTCACCAGATAGCGGTTGGGCGATCCAAGGCAGCTCACTCTTGGGCCATAGCAAAGCAAAGCCCGGTCGTGTCACCATCCAGGTGATCATGGCGTCGGTGGCGGCGCGGGGGTAGTAGTGACGCACGGCCTCAAAGCCCCAGTCGGCGGCCGCCTCGGCCTTTTCGATCCACCTCTCGGCGAACGTTTTGATGTCGGCGTCGTAGAAGTGGATGCGGTCGAGATCGGTGCCATCTAGAAAATGCCGGAAGCCCGTGTTGACCGCATCGCCCTTACCCGGGCGCCGGTTTCCAACCCTCTCCTGCGGAATGATGCGGACAGCTGCACCCTCGACCGATGACACTCCACGTTCGACCCGTTCGTTGGTGGGCGTGTGGGAGCCCGACACGCCTATCACTTCTGCCACACGTGGGTGGCCGGCTGCGATCGCAAGAGTCCGCAGAACCAACTCGGGGTCCTCATCGAGAAACGGAACCACTACCAGACTTTGTGGCCCGGCGTGGTGGGAGAGGTCGAACGGCACGGGCCGGTACCCTAACCCCGCATGCCTGTAACCGTTCCCGTGATCCTGTCAGGTGGATCGGGCACCCGTCTCTGGCCCGTTTCGAGGAGGCTCGTTCCGAAGCAGCTACAGACATTGACCGGTGACAAGACCATGCTGCAGGCCACCTTGGGGCGGGTCCATGACCTCACAACACCTTTGATCATCGCCAACGTCGAACACCTGCCTGGCATCGCTCAACAGGTGGGGAAAGAGGCCCGCTTGGTAGGCGAGCCGGTTGCCCGCAATACCGCACCGGCGGTGGCGGTGGCGGCCCTGTTGCAGTCGCCCGACGATGTGCTGCTGATCCTGCCCGCCGACCACTACATCGCCGACGTCGGTGCGTTTCGCAGAGCGGTGGACGTGGCAGTGGAGGCTGCCGAGGGAGGGCACCTGGTTGCGTTCGGGATCGTCCCGACCAAACCTGAAACGGGGTATGGCTACATCATCGGTGGCGAGGAGGCTCTGGGTGGCAGGGTGATCGAGCGGTTCGTAGAGAAGCCCGACCGAGCCACGGCCGCCAGTCTCATCGATCAGGGTGCCCGCTGGAACGGCGGCATCTTCGCTTTCCAGGCAGGAGTGGTGATTGAGGAGATGCAGTCGAAGGTCCCGGAGGTGGTTGAGGCCGCCAGGCAGGCGCTGGAGTCGGCCAGGAAGACCGGAGACGTGCTCGAACTAGGCGACTCTTTTGCAGATGCCCCGGCCATCTCCATCGATGTGGCAGTGATGGAGAAGACTTCACGAGGGCTGATGATCTCTCTCGATGCCGGCTGGAGCGATGCCGGGTCGTGGGCAAGCCTCTACGAGCTCGGTGCCCGCGATGCGGCCGGCAACGTGATCGCGGGCGACATCATTGTCGAGGACGTAGCCGGCTCCTACCTCCGATCGGAGGGGCCGCTCGTGGCGGCCCTGGGAGTGGAGAACCTGGTGATCGTGGCAACTCCGGATGCCGTGCTCATAGCCACCCGTGAGAGGGCCGACGAGGTGAAGGCACTCGTGGAGAAGCTGTCTGATCGGCGACCCGAGGCCAGGTAGGAGAGTGCGCCGTATCACCACTGCTCTCATGATCTGGACCACGCTCGCTTGTACGGTTGCTCCGGCTCCTGATGCGAGTGGTGAGGAGATCTATGTGCGGTTGTGCAGCCGATGTCATGGCGAAGACCTCGCAGGTGGCATCGGCCCTGCCCTCGGTCCGGGTTCGAACTCAGCCAATCAAACCGATGAATTTCTGGAACTGACCATCACGCGGGGACGGGGTCGCATGCCTGCGTTTGGCTCGAATCTCTCGGCCGAGCAACTGGACCGTCTCATGGGTTTCATTCGCGAGCGACAGGGATGAGCGCTCCCCTGCTCGAAGACCTCGAGCTTTATCCCATCAGCATTCCTCTTCGTTACCGGTTTCGCCGGGTCGATCGGCGCGAAGCGGTGCTGATCAAAGGTCCGACCGGGTGGGGAGAGTTCTCTCCCTTTCCTGACTACCCACCCGAGGTCACGACTCGATGGCTGGCGGCTGCATTGGAAGCGGCCTGTTCACAATGGCCGGAGCCGGTTCGTTCGCGCGTCCCGGTCAACGTCACTGTTCCGTCCGTGGATGCCGCCACCGCCTTTGCGATGGTGACCGCCTCCGGCTGTCGAACGGCCAAGGTGAAGGTGGCCGATCCTGGACAACGCCCCGAAGACGACATCGAACGTCTGGCGGCCGTGCGTGCCGCCATCGGTCCGAATGGCAAGGTGAGGATCGATGTCAATGCCGCCTGGGACCTCGACACAGCCGTCGAGCGCCTGACCAGGATGGCTGAGTTCAATCTCGAATATGCCGAGCAACCGGTGCGGACTATCGATGAGATGATCGAGTTGCGACACAAGGTGCCTGTGCGTATCGCGGCCGACGAGTCAGTGCGGATGGCAGCCGATCCGTTGGAGGTTGCTGAACGCGGTGCTGCCGACATCCTGGTGCTGAAGGTGCAGCCGATGGGTGGAGTGGCGCGCGCGCTCGACCTCGCCAGGAGGTCGGGCTTGCCCTGCGTGGTCTCCTCGGCTCTCGAGACTTCGGTGGGTATTGCCGCTGGTGTCATGGCCGCCGCCTGTTTGCCTTTCCTGGACTTTGCCTGTGGATTGGGGACCATGTCGTTATTCGAAGGTGACGTGGTGGCCGAGCCGTTACTGGCGATAGCTGGCGAGATCGAAGTCCGTCGCCCCGAACCAACCGGCGAATTGTTGGAGAAATACGCAGCCGATCGAGACACGGCGGCCGAATTGCTTCGTCGTTTGCGCCGGGCAGCGGAGGTTCTGACGTGAGTGCCCCGAACCCGTCAACCGCCGTGGCCACCGTGGTGATCGATGAGTTGATTCGCAACGGCGTGCGACGAGGCGTGGCGGCTCCGGGATCACGCTCGGGCGCTCTGGCCCTGGCAATGGCAGCTGCACCCGGCATGGAACTGCATGTCGCCATCGATGAGCGATCGGCGGGGTTTTTCGCGCTCGGCTCTGCCAAGGCGGGACACCCGGCCATGGTGGTCACTACGTCGGGAACAGCAGCAGCCAACCTTTATCCGGCGGTGATCGAATCCGACCTGGCGGGCATACCCCTGATCGTGATTACCGCCGACCGTCCACCGGACCTTCGCCACACCGGCGCTAACCAGACGATCGATCAGGTGAAGATGTTCGGCGACCGAGTCCGTTGGTATGTCGAGATCGGTCCGGGTGAAGATCGGCCTGGCGAGATGGGCACCTGGCGCTCGATCGTGTGTCAGGCGGTGGCAACGGCGATGGGCCATTGGGGCCGGGTGGGCCCGGTCCATATCAATCTCGGGTTTCGAGAGCCCCTCGTTCCGATTTCAGACGATGGTCGCAGCCGGGCGGACCCCTATATCCACGATCTTGAAGGCAGGGCGGGCGGCGAGCCGTGGACAGGCTGGGAACCGCCGCACATTCCGGCTGCTGTGGAGGTGCCGGCGAATGGCCGAGTGTTGGTGGTGCTGGGCGACGAGGGGAGCCCGCAGCTGGCGCGCCAGGCCCTAGAAACCGGATGTGTGGTTGTAGCTGAAGCACACTCCGGTGGACGCGTTCCGGGAACCATTACTACAGCTCACCATTTGTTGGCTTCAGCCGCCTTTGCAGATGGCGCCGCTCCCGATCTGGTGGTGCAAATAGGCAGGATCGGTCTCTCCCGCAATTTGGCGTCATTTCTCACTGTCCTCCCCGATCGGCTGGTCGTCAGCCGCCACGGCTGGGCCGACCCCGATCGCAGCGCCCGGAAATGGGTCCCGTCAGTGAAGTTCGTTGGCGGATCAGTCGAAGGTGCTTGGGTAGAACGTTGGTCGGAGGCGGAGGCCCGGGCTCGCCGGATCCTCGATCTCGCTCTCGATGAGGTTCCTGCCCTTGACGAGGCCAGCACGGCCCGCGACGTTGCCGCCTCGGTGCCGAACGGAGGCACGCTGGTGGTCGGTTCCTCGATGCCGGTGCGCGACCTAGACCTCTTCATGGCGGCCCGCGATGGTCTCAGGGTCGTCTCCAACAGGGGAGCCTCGGGAATCGATGGTTTTGTCAGCACGGCCCTGGGGGTCGCTGCGGCCAGCTCTGCGCCGACGGTCGCCCTGGGCGGCGACCTGACTTTTTTGCACGATCGCAATGGGTGGCTGATCGAACCGCTCCCGCCAGTGGTCATGGTGGTTGTCAACAACAACGGAGGCGGGATTTTCTCGTTCCTGCCCCAGGCCTCTTTCCCCGACCGATTCGAGACCCTGTTCGGCACTCCTCGCCCGGTCAGCTTCGAGGCGATGGCGAGAGAACACGGTCTCTCTTATCAGCGCATTGAACGATCGGATCAACTACGTCCGGCCATCGACAGTGGGATCTCAGCGGGGTCCGGCCACCTACTTGAGGTGCGCACGGACCGGACCGAAAATGTCAACCGTCATCGCCACTTGACTTCACTGGTGGTGAAGGAGATGTCCGCCCTATTCGAGAGCTGACAGCATTGCCCGAAGCTTGAGGCGAGTCTCCTCGAGTTCATCCTCGGGGACCGACCCCGTTACCAATCCGCTTCCGGCGAAGAGCCGGGCCCGGGCTCCGGCCAGTTCTGCACACCGAAGCGCGATGGCAAATGCACCGTCGCCATTGCCATCGAAATATCCCACCGGACCGGCATATCGAACGCGATCCATCTTCTCGAGGCGACGGATGAGCCCCACCGCAGCCTCCGTGGGCGTACCCCCGACGGCGGCAGTGGGGTGCAACGCTCCCACCAGATCGAGAATGTGGCGCGGCTGGTCGAGAGTTCCCTCGAATCTGGTGGCGAGGTGTTGGACGTTGGCGAGCTTGAGGAGCTCGGGCGCCCCAGGTCGTTTGAGATACCGGCAGACCTCACCCAGCACCCTGCCTACCGAAGAGGCCGCCAGACCGTGTTCAAGCTGATTCTTGGCCGACGTTTGCAACTCCTTGCCAAGGGTTTCGTCTTCAAGGGGATCAGCAGCGCGACGGGAGGATCCGGCCAGAACTTGCGATGTCACCTCGAGCCCTTCCTTACCCACCAACAGCTCTGGGGAGGCCCCCACCAGGCCTTCTATCAGGAACGTGAAGCACTCGGGAAATTGCTGATGGAGCCGGATCAGGGTTCGACGAGGATCAAACGGCTGCTTTGACCATAGGGCGTGGTCGCGGGCCAAAACCACCTTCTCGACGACCCCCGCTTCTATGGCGTCGAGCGCTTCCACGACCGCCTCCATCCAAAGGTGATCAGGGAGCGACGATCCTGCGAAGCGGGCGCGGTCTGGGTGAGCTTCAGGCTCGGTGGCCCCGTGGAAATCGGGGGCTTGCCCATTCAGTACCAGCCACGCGTCGGAGCCGGTCCGGGCAAGCACTGTCTCAGGGACGATGACCACCGAGCCGGAGGCGTGGGGATCGAAGGTGAAGCTGGCAAAGGCGAACGGTCCGGGGCCATCCCCGATCACCATTCGCTCGCCCCACCACTCACCGACGAGTCGTCGGGCTGTCTCATACCTGCTCGAGCCGGCTCCCGGGTCGAATCGGGCCGCCACTCCGAAGCCGTAGAGCTCGATGAGAGGGCTGATCCAGACCGTCTCGGGCCAGGAAAACAGAGGATCCGGGGGGCCATCGAGCAACTGCTCTATTCGAGTCGTCATCGGCCCAGCCTCTTGCGGGCGCCCTCGGCCAACAGCCGGCGGAAGTGGTGCTCCACCAACTCGCCGGTGGCCGGCAACATCGCTCGAAAGGCTTCGACCAGACGCTGGCTGGCCTCCTCCTCCGAACTCGAGGTTGCCTCGACCGAATCCCGGACAAAGCGGGCAAAGACCTCGACTGCCTCTTCGGCGATGGGCCGCATGGCCTGGTCGGTGCGACGGGCGAGGTCGAGAAGCTCACCGAGAGGGAGACCGGCTCCCACCAGTGCCAGACCCGCCCGGACCGGGATGACGTCGGACGGATCGAAGAGCGGTTCCGGCTGGTCTACCTTCGGAGTGAGAAAGCCCTCTCTGACCACTACCTCGAGGATGATGGGGGAGATTCCCCCAACTTCGGCCAACTGCTCCAGGGTGAGTAGCTCGCCAGCGGCGGCTGGCTGCAGGGCCGCCAGGAGGGCCTCATCCCACGGATCCAGATCGTCGGCCATTCATGGGCAAGGTTACGTGTTCAACCACTAGATCGAGACCGGTGAGTTTCTGAACTACGGCGGCGATTGTTGCCGGGTCCCCGGTGGAATGAACGGTCGTCCGACCATCGGCGCCGGGGTCGGTTGCGATCCTGGCCACCTGGGCGCCAACCGCCGCCGCCGGATCAATGATGGGGCGGTGGGGGCCGGCGATGTCCGCGATCGTTTCTTGGAGGAATGGGTAGTGAGTGCAGCCGAGCACCAGCGTGTCGGCGCCGCGGTCAAGGACCGGCAACAGATATCGCGCGATCTCCCGCGTTGCCATAGCTCCTTCGACCGTTCCGGCTTCCACCATCTCAGCCCATCCGGGACAGGCCTGGGTGACCACTTCGAGACCGGCTGCGTAACGATCGAGGAGAGAGGCGAATAGCTCACCCTGGAAGGTGGCGGCAGTGGCGAGAATTCCCACCACCCCGGAGCGAGTGATAGCGGCGGCCGGTTTGAGCGCGGGTTCCATTCCCACGAACGGCACCTCAGGGAAGTGGGCCCGGAGAGGGTGGAGGGCGGCAGCCGAGGCGGTGTTGCAGGCCACTACAACGGTGGTAGCACCCATGGCGACCAGGTGCCTTGTGCAAGCTGTCGCGATGGCGCCCACCTCCGCCAGCGATCTTTCGCCGTAAGGAGCATTGCCGCGGTCAGCCAGATAGACGATCTCGGCTCGAGGTAGAAGCCTTCTTATCTCTTGAAAGACGGTGAACCCGCCAACTCCGGAGTCAAAGATCCCGATCATGGTCTCGAAGGACCCACCATGGCGGGCAGTATCGTCGCCGCCACGTTGGCAACGATGACTACCCGATAGGAGCTCAAAGATGGAACTGGCAGGGGTGGCGGCGATCGTCACAGGAGGTGCGTCGGGTTTGGGCGCCGCCACTGTGCGCAAGTTGGCCTCGGCAGGCGCCAAGGTCGTGGTGGCCGACATCCAGGATGAAAAGGGAGAGGCCCTGGCTGACCATGTGGGCGGAGCTTTCATTCACGCAGATGTCACCGACTCAGACCAGTTGGCGGCGGTAGTGCAGGTAGCGGCCGACTCCGGGCCGCTGCGGGCCGTGGTCAATTGCGCCGGG
>Ga0326597_10010188_pt1 | contig 12548 bp, 6 predicted proteins | sample RVTome_12_FD_203789 | JGI IMG/M metagenome (GOLD analysis project Ga0326597, IMG submission 203789) | Soil microbial communities from uranium-contaminated site in the Upper Colorado River Basin, Wyoming, United States - RVT100D185 | ecosystem: Environmental > Terrestrial > Soil > Contaminated >... | reverse complement strand
CAACCCGCCCCCGACCTCGAACGCCGGGGCCGACAAGGGCGGCACCGAGGGCTCCGCCATCAGCCTCGACGGCACGGTCACCAACGAGCCCGGGACCGACACGGTCAGCCAGACCTGGTCGTACGCCCTGGGCGGCGGGACCGACGCCGGGATGACGTGTGCGTTCGCCAACGCGAGTGCCGTCGACACGACGATCACCTGCACCGACGACGGGGCGGTGAGCGTCAAGCTGACCGTCTCCGACGGCATCAACCCGCCGGTCGAGGACACCGCAGTCCTGACCATCGCCAACGCCGATCCGGCCGTCTCGATCACGAGCCCGAGCGACGGCTCGACGGTGAACGTCGGGGCGACCGTCAACGTCACGGCCGCCTGGGGCGATGCCGGTTCCAACGACTCCCACACCTGCAGCATCGATTGGGGTGACGGGACGATCACGACCGGCGCGCTGACCGCCACGACCTGCAGCGGCGGCCATGCCTACGCCTCGATCGGGGCCCCGGCTGTCGGGGTGACGATCACCGACGACGACGGCGGCTCGGCCTTCGACGAGATCCTCCTCGTCGTCGCAGAGGGCGGCACCAAGGTCACGGGCGGCGGCTGGATCGCCCGGGCCGATGGCAAGCTCCGCTTCGGGCTCGTGGCCGACCCGGCCGGCGGCACGGCCGAGGGCGAGATCCAGGTCCGGTGGGGCACCCACCGGTTCCACGGCACGACCGTCAGCGGGCTCACCGCGTCCAGGCCAAGCGCGTCGTGGTCGGGCGTCGGCCGCTACGACGGCAGCGACGGCTACAGCTACGAGGTCACCGTCGTCGACAACGGCTCCGGCGGCGGCAGGAGCCGGACCCCCGACACGTTCGCCATCGTGATCCGCGACGGCGGCGGCACGATCGTGTTCAACGCCTCAGGTCCCCTGGGGGGCGGCAACATCAAGATCCACTAGCACGCCACAGCCGCGGCCGGCCGGCCGGAGCGACGCACCGCAGCACGAGCCCGGGACCTGATCGCTCAGGTCCCGGGCTTGCGTGCCCGGCACGACGGGCACGGGTTCGCCGATTCCCCGGGCTACAATCCAGTCCGCCGCCTGTCTGCCTTGGACCGGGACTCGCCCGGAGCCCTATCGAGGTACGCCGCTTGCCCAGCCAGGATCCCGCCCGTCGCGCCGTCGTGACCGGGATGGGCGCCGTGACCCCGATCGGCAACGACGCCGAGACCTTCTGGACGAACCTCCTCGCCGGGAAGCCGGGCGGCGGACCGATCACGACCTTCGACACGACCGGCTTCGACGTGAAGATCGCGGCCGAGGTCAAGGACTTCGACCCGACCGTTGCCATGGACCGCAAGATGGCCCGCCGGATGAGCCGCTTCATCCACTTCGGGATGGCCGCGGCGACCGAGGCGGTCGAGCGCTCCGGCCTCGACTTCTCGACCTGGACGCCCGAGCAGCGTGACCGGGCCGCGGTCGTCCTCAACACCGGCGGCGGGGGTATGGAGCAGGTCATCGAGGGCGCCAACACCATCCGCGACAAGGGGCCCGGCCAGGTCAGCCCGTTCGCGATCCCGGCCCTCTCGGGGAGCATGGCGGCTGCCCAGGTCTCGATGCGGTACGGCCTCACGGGCCCTGTCATGACCCAGGTCGCGGCCTGTGCGTCGGGCGTCATCGCCTTCCAGGATGCCCTCCGGCTCATCGCCAACGACGAGTGCGACGTGGTCATCGCCGGCGGATCGGAGGCGCCCCTCCTGGCGATGGCCTTCGCCGCCCTCGCGAACATGGGCGCCCTGTCCAAGCGCAACGACGACCCCGAGGGTGCCTCGCGGCCGTTCGACCGGACCCGCGACGGCTTCGTCTTCGGCGAGGGCGCCGGGATCATGGTCATCGAATCCGCCGAGCATGCCCTGGCCCGCCGCGCGCCGATCCTGGCCGAGCTGATCGGGGCCGCCCTGACGGCCGACGCCTTCCACATCTCCGCGCCCGAGCCGACCGGCCGCGGTGCGGCAATGGCCATGCTCGGGGCGATGCGTCACGCGGGCATCGGGCCGACCGACATCGACTACCTCGTCGCCCACGGGACCTCGACGCCGCTCAACGACGTGACCGAGACGAAGGCCATCAAGCGGGCCTTCGGCGAACGCGCCGCGAGCCTCGCGATCTCGTCGCCGAAGTCCATGGTCGGGCACATGCTCGGCGCCGCGGGGGCCGTCGCGGGCATCGCCGCGGTCGGCGCCATCCGGGACGGCTGGATCCCGCCGACGATCAACTACCGGGAGCCGGACCCGGACTGCGACCTCGACTACACGCCGAACGTGAAGCGGAAGCTCCGGGTCGACACCGTGATGGTCAACGGCTTCGGCTTCGGCGGCCAGAACGCGGTCGCTGTCTTCCGCCGCTTCGAGGCCTGACGACCGAGCTCGGACTGCGCCGGGGCGTGCACGAGCCCTCCGACGAGTCGATAATCGCAGACCATGTGGGCCGTGCGAGCCCGTCAGCCCCTCGTCGGTCGTGAGCGGGAGCTCGCGTTCCTCGAAGCTCGGCTCGAGGGCGCGGAGCGAGGCGACGGACGGTTCGTCCTCGTCGCCGGCGAGGCCGGCATCGGCAAGTCACGCCTCGTCGCCGAGCTGGCCGCAGGCGCCGGCAACGGTCCTGTCATCACGCTCGGCGGCAGTTGCATCGATATGGGTGACGGCGGGCCGCCGTACGGGCCGTTCGTCGAGATCCTCCGCGAAGCGCTCCACCGGCTGCAGTTGAGCGGTGCCGGCCTGGCCGAATGGGCCATGCTCGAGCTGGCTGCGCTGGTCCCGGCCGCGGCGCCGCCTGGTGTCGGGGATGCAAGCGAGGTACCGGACGAGTTCGCCCGGGCGCGCCTGCTCGAAGCGATCGTCGAGACGCTGGTTGAGCTCTCGTACCAGGCGTCGGTCCTGCTCATCATCGAGGACGTTCACTGGGCGGATCGATCGACCCGCGACTTGCTCGCGTTCCTGATGCCGCGCCTGGAAGCCCACCGAGTGCTGATGATTGGTACCTATCGGACCGACAGCCTTGCCCGCGGCGACGCGACGGCTGGCTGGCTCGCGGAGCTCGACCGCCGGCCGATGGTCGACCGACTCGAGCTTCGCGCCTTCACCAGGGCTGAGACAGAAGCGTGCATGGCGGCGATCCTCGGTCGAAGCCCCGACTCGCTGCTCATCGATGCCGTCCATCGCCGAACGGATGGAAACCCGTTCGCGGTCGAGGAGCTCACGGTCGCTGTCCTCGACGGCGGTCCTGACGCGCTTCCGCCGGGCCTTCGGGACTCGATCCTCGCGACGCTCTCGACACTCCAGCCGGCGGCGCGCGACGTCGTCGCCGCGGCTTCGGTGATCGGCCAGGCCGTCGATGACCGGCTCCTGGCCGAGGTGGTTGGCTTGCCAGCGCCAGACCTGCTCGTGGCTCTCCGGGAGCTGGTCGATCAACGCATCCTCGTGGTCGGCCAGGACGGCACCGGGTACACGTTTCGGCACGCTCTCACCCGCGAGGTCGCGTACCTCGATCTGCTGCCGTCGGAACGGCGGAGATGGCACGCCGCGGCCGCGGACGCCCTCGAGGCTGGCCGGACCGGGCCTTCATCGGCAGAGGACCTGGCCGTCGTCGCCTACCATCGCGATGCCGCCGGCGACACCGGCCTTGCGCTGGTGGCCTCGATCACTGCAGCGGAGGGTGCCGAGCGCGTCTACGCCTTCGCCGATGCCGCGCGTTGGCTCGATCGCGCGCTCGTCCTCTGGGACGCGGTCGCTCCGGACGCTCGGCCATTGGCGGATCACGCCCAGCTCGTGGCCCATGCCGCCGAAGCCACTGCCCTGGCCGGCGACGCGACCCGGGCGTGCGGACTCCTGCGAGAGGCCATCGCCGAGCTGGGCGACCAGGCCGACTCCGAGCGTCGCGGCCGCCTGTGGGAGCGGCTGGCCGACTACCTGTGGCTCACCGACCAGCACGGCCGACTCGAGGCTGCGCAGGAGGCCGTGCGGCTGCTGCGCCAGGTGCCGCCGAGTGCCGAGCTTGCCCGCGCGGAGTGGGTCCTCGGCGGTGAGCTCTTCGCGGCCGGCGATGCTGCCGGCGGCGCGGCAGCGATGGACGAGGCGGTCGACGTAGCCCATCAGGTCGGTGCCACGGTCGACGAGGCGACGGCTCGCCTCTTCCGTGCCGCGACGGGCCTTGGCAGTGGATCCGTCGACGAGGCGATTCGCCTCGGTCGCGAGAGCGTCCGGATCGCCACGGAGGCGCGACGACCTCGCGAGCTCGGCTACTGCTACATCGACTTGATCCCTCTCCTGTCGGCCCGGGGTCGGTTGAACGAGGCCGTGACGACGATGGAAGAGGCGCTCGAGGCCGGGCGCCGGTTCGGCTTCCTTGGGGTCGCCGGCTCGATGATCGTCATGAACGGTGCCGACGCCCTCCACATGCTCGGGAGGTGGGACGAGGAGCGACAGCTGCTGACCACGTACGTCGGAGGGTCCTCCGTCGCCGACCGGTGGTTGAACATCATGCTTGCCCAGGCCTCGATCGCCCGAGGTGCGCTCGACGAGGGCCGACGGCTGCTCGCCGAAACGGCGCTCGACGCGGCCCACAACCAGGTCGACAGCCAGGCACGACGCACTCACGCGACGTTCGACGCGGAGCTCGCACTCGCGAGCGGTGAGTTCGTGCGAGCGCGGGCGATCGTCGACGCCTGGCGGGACGCGCCAACCCTGGCCTCCTTCGAGGACATCGGCGGCGCGCAGCTTCTGCGGGTGGGGCTCGCCGCCGAGGCCGAGCTGGCGAGCTCGGCACGGCGTCGAGGCCGGACGGCCATGGCCACGGTGGGGCAGCGGGTAGCCGACCTGTCCGCTTCCCTGGAGCAGGCTGAATCCGCGACGCCCGATGAGTCCAGGCTGACTTGGCCGTTCCTCGCCACCGCGCGCGCCGAAGCCACACGAATCGAATCGCCCGGTGATCCCGAGGCGTGGACGAAGGCCGAGGCCATGTGGGCCGAGCTGCCCTCCCCGCAGTGGGTGGCCTACTGCCGCTATCGTCGGGCCGAGGCTCTCCTTGGCGCGGGACACCCGAACCGAGCCGCTGCGGCCGAGCTGATCGGGGGCGCCCATCGGATCGCCACGGAACTCGGGGCCCGGCTGCTCGTCGAGGACGTGACGGCGCTGGCCCGGCGTGCTCGGATCGAGCTGCCGGACGGGGTCTCCGCGACCAGCGCCGACGCGAACCCGGCGGTCCACGCCCCGGCGACGCCGGCCGATCCCCACGGCCTGACCGAGCGGGAGCGCGAGGTCCTGGCCCTCCTCGTCGCCGGCCGGACGAACCGCGAGATCGGCGAGACCCTGTTCATCAGCCCCAAGACCGCCGGGGTCCACGTCTCGAACATCCTGGGCAAGCTCGGCGCGGTCAACCGGGTCGAGGCCGCCTCGATCGCCCACCGCCTCCGGCTCCTGGGCTGACCACCGGCACTCCGGCCGGGGAGCGGCCCAGCCGCGGCCGAAATGAAGAGCCGAGCGGGTCTCGCATACGGAGCCTTGCCGATCTCCTGCCGTCGCCCGTGGGCGACGATCTGACCGTGACGCGTACGACCCGCCCGATCCAGGCGCTCGGTTCGCTCGTCGTCGATGCGTCGACGGCCGAGCCCGGTCGAGACCGGGTTCGCATCGGCCTTCGGATCCCGACGGGGTCGCGCGGCCGGGGCGGGCCGTTCGAGCTTCGGCTCACCGGCCGCGGCCTGGATCTGACCGGTGAGGCGGTCGAGTGGCTCGTGACGACGAACCGCGGCTGGACGCACTTCCTCGCCACGGCGCGGCAGACGGACGGCACCGCCGTACCGATTCGGTGCGACCTGTTCGCGGCCGACCCGGACGATCGCGCCGCCAAGGACCTCGCCGTCCTTCGCGTCTACGAGCCCACGGCCAACCCATCGCTCGCCGGCCCGGTGGCCCGGCTCCGACTCGAGCTGCCGCCGGGGAGCATCCGGTTCGACGGGCGAGGGGCCAGCCCACGGCAGCACACGGAATGAACAGTCCTTGCTGCGTGGCATAGGGATGTCGCCGGATGCGCACGACGCGGCCGGCCACGATGCTGCCGGTCTCGGCCAGGGCGTCGAAGGCTGCGATCGGACGGAGGGGTTGAGGTGTTGAGCACGGTCGGGCATCGGTCGCTGCGGCGGCGCGGGCACATCGCGATCGCAGTCGCCGGTCTCACCCTGCTCGGCCCGCTGGTCCTTGTCGGCACGCCGCTCGGGCCGACAGCGGCGGCCCACGACGTCTCGAACGATTTCGTGACCCGGGCAGGTTCGCAGCTCCTGGCGGCTGGCCAGCCGTACGTCTTCACCGGCGTGAACGTCTACAACGCCAACTCCGATGGCTGGTGTGCCGGCGCGTTCAGCGACGCCGAGCTCGCGGTCGAGCTCGACGAGATCGGGCTCGGCGGCGAGGAGCATGGCGTCATTCGGGCCTGGTTCTTCCAGACCCTGGCCACGGACAAGGTGACGAAGGGCCGCGACTGGAGCCGGATGGATCGGACGCTCCAGATCGCCCGCGCCAAGGGCTACAAGATCATCCCGACGCTGACCGACCAGTGGGGAGAGTGCGGCACGGACGTGACGCCGACCTATTCCTTCAAGAGCGAGGCCTGGTACACGGGCGGCTACACCTTGCCGGACCCCGGGATGATCGAGGGCGATCCGGAGATCGGCCGGGCAGGCTACCCCGACTGGAAGTCGTACCGCGACTGGGTGGCCGAGATTGTCGACCGCTACAAGGGCGATCCGACGATCCTGGCCTGGCAGCTGATCAACGAGGCCGAGGTCAACCCGGGCGGCGCCTTCGGCGGCTGCGAGCCGGGGGACCGGCCGTTCACCATCCTCCGCGCCTGGGCCGAGGACGTGTCCAACCTCGTCCGCTCGATCGACGCCAACCACCTCATCAGCCTCGGTACGATCGGCGGCGGCCAGTGCGGAACGCAGGTCTACCAGTACAGGGACGTTCACGCGCTCCCCAACATCGATCTCTGCGAGGTCCACGACTACACGCCCAACCAGGCCATCCCCGGCGACCAGTGGAACGGCATGAGCGTTCGGATCCAGCAATGCAACGAGCTTGACAAGCCGCTCTTCGTCGGGGAAGTCGGAATGTGGCCCGACCACGCCGGCGGGACCTTCGAGCTCCGGGCCGCTGCCCTGCGTTCGAAGATCCTGGCCCAGCGCGCGCTCGGGGTCGACGGCCACCTCGCGTGGGCCTGGATCGGCACCCCATCGACCCTCATGAACTACGACATCGGACCTGGCGATCCGGTCCTGGACGAGCTGCGAGAACCGGGCTCCACCTTCCGGGTGTCATCCGCCGACGACAGCGACGACGGCACCTGTGACGCGACCCACTGCAGCCTCCGCGAGGCAATCCTTGCCGCGAATGGCACCCCCGGCATGGATGTCATCGCGATGGCGATCCCGGGCCCCGAGCCACACGTCATCTCGCCGACGGCCGCGCTGCCGCCAATCACCGAGCGCGCCATCCTCGACGCGACGGCCCAGCCGGACTACCGCGGCTACCCGGTCGTCGAGGTCCGCGGCGAGGATGCGCCGTTCGGGCACGGGATCGAGATCCAGACGACGTACGCAGCTGTCCGCGGCTTCGTCGTCCATGGTTTCGGCAACTCCTCGATCCGGATCAGCGGTGGGGGCAGCTCCCTCATCACCGGCAACCGGATCGGGACGACATTCGATGGCACCGTCGGAGCGCCACGCCCGGCAGTCGGCGGGGGGTTCGTCGCCAACGCCGGGATCCGCGTCGATGCCAGCCACGGCAACCGGATCGGCGGCGTCGCCGGCGGCGACGGCAACACGATCTCCGGCAACGCCAATGGCATCGAGATCAATGGCGGCTCGACGGGCAACGTCGTGCTCCGCAACTTCATCGGGACGAACGTCTTCGGCACGGGCGCCGTCCCCAATTGGAACGTCGGTGTTCGGATCTCCCAGTCGAGCGGCAACCGCGTCGGGGCGAAGGACCAGGGCAACGTCATCAGCGGCAACTACTACGGCATGGACATCCTCGGCTCGGGCGCGTTCGTCGGGAACAACGTCGTCCAGGGCAACTACATCGGCCTCGCTGTCGACGGCGTGACGTCACTCGGCAACACGATCCGCGGGATCGAGATCAACCAGTCCGGCGCCAACCAGATCGGCGGGCGTGGCGCCGGCGAGGGCAACGTCATCAGCGCCAACGGCGAGACCGGGGTGATGGTCTTCATGAGCTCCGACAACGTCGTCGAGGGCAACCGGATCGGCACGAATGCCGCCGGGACGGCCGCGGTCCCGAACGGTGTCGGCGTCCGACTCTTCGTCCTGAACGGCGCCACGGTCGGCGGAGTGCTACCGGGCGCCGGGAACCTCATCTCCGGCAACGGCACCGGCATCGAGCTCGGGGCGAACGTCCAGGGCGCCCTCGTGTCCGGCAACCTGATCGGGACCGACGTGACCGGCCTCCTCGACCTCGGGAACGGCGTCGGCGTCCGGGTCGCGACCGGGAACTTCGCCGAAGCGTCCGTCACGAACGAGATCGGCGAGGCCGCCGTCGGCAACGTCATCGCCGGGAACAGCGCGGCCGGCGTCTCCTTCGACGCCGTGGTCCGCCCGGCCACGGTCCTCCGCTGGAACACGATCGGCCTCGGCGTCGACGGCCAGACCGTCATCCCCAACGGTGTCGGCGTGCGAGCCCAGTTCGCGACCCATCGCGCCTGGATCGGCACCGGCGACGCGACGGAGCTCAACGTCATTGCCGGTAATGCGGGCCCGGGAGTGGTCGTCGGCCCGACCTCGGATGGCGTCATCGTCGCCATGAACGAGATCCATGACAACAGCGGCCTGGGGATCGACCTCGGGGGCGACGGCGTGTCGGCCAACGACGGGCTCGACGCGGACGGCGGTCCGAACCGGGGCCAGAACTTCCCAGTGATCACGGCGGCGGTCACGAGCGACGACATGACGACGATCGCGGGCACCCTCGACTCGAGCCCCGACCTGGCGACGGTCATCTACGTCTACGCGAACGACGCCTGTGACCCGTCCGGACACGGCGAGGCCGGCCGCTTCATCGGCTTCGTCGACTCGGTGGTCACAGATGCGACGGGCCACGGCGACTTCAGCCTGATCGTCCCGGCGCTTCCGATCGGAACGGCGATCACGGCGAACGCGATCGGGATCCACGTGGGCGGCTACGAGTACCTCGATTTCGACGCCGACAGCTCCGAACTCTCGGCCTGCGTCACGACGTCTGGCGAGGCGGCGACGTCGGAGGGCACCGCCACCGAGGTCGCCCTGCCGACCGAGGCGGGCGACCTCGTCCTCACGTTCGACCAGGTGACGGCCGCCGGGACGACGACCGTCACGAGCGCGACGACACCACCGCCGCTCCCGGGCGGCTTCCAGACAGGCGACCCACCGCAGTATTTCCAGATCGAGACGACGGCATCGTTCAGCGGCCAGATCGAGATCTGCATCCCGTATGAGGACGACGCGTTCTCCGACGAATCCACGGCTCGCCTGCTCCACTACGCCGATCCGCCCGGTGCCTGGGAGGACATCACGAGCTCCCTCGACACCGGCGCCAACATCCTGTGCGGCCTGACCGACTCGCTTTCGCCGTTCGCCCTCGTGGAGCGGGCCTACGTCTTCGAGGGCTTCCAATCGCCCGTCGACGGCCCGCCCATCGTCAACCGGGCCAAGGCTGGAAGCTCGATCCCGGTGAAGTTCAGCCTGGCCGGCGGCGACCTCGGCCTCGAGATCTTCGCTCCCGCCTCGCCGAGCTCCAGAGCGACGACGTGCGGGTCGTCGGCCTACGACAGCGTGGAACAGACGGTCAGCGCCGGATCGAGCCACCTGTCCTTCGACCCGGTCACCAACTCCTACACCTACGTCTGGAAGACCGACAAGGCCTGGAACGGCTGTCGGGCGCTCCTCTTGACGTTCCGGGACGGGACGACGGCGACGGCCTTGTTCCAGTTCGGGAAGTAGCCCGGGGCCGGCCGCCTCAACCGCGCAGCGGCCGGCCCTCGAAGGCCTCGATCGCCTCGGCCAGCCCAGGGGGCACCGGGATCGGGTGGTCGTCACCGTAGTCGTAGGTCACGAGGACCGAATCGGCGACCGCGATCAGGCGCGCCGGCCCGTAGCGGCTCTCGGGCGCCGTGAGGCGGTGGACCATGGCGAAGCTCGTCCGCCCGATCCGGTCGACCCTCGTCTCGACGGCCAGCGTCTCGCCGAAGAACGCCGGGCTGCGGTAGGAGATCGTGATCTGGGCGAGGATCATCCCCTCCTCCGCGCCGTGGGTGGCCAGCGGCAGCGGCGCTCCCGAGACGACCTCGTAGTAGGCCACCCGGGCGATCTCCGCGTACGTCAGGTACGAGGCGTTGTTGACGTGGCCCATGGCGTCGGTGTCGGCGAAGCGGACCTCGATCCAATGGACGTGGGCGAAGTCGTCGGCCAGGTCCCGCGGGTCGGCCGGGACGTCGATGCGGCTGCGGGGTGCGGCGTCGCTTGGACCAGGCACGTCGCGGAGTGTACGGCGCGGCCGGGCGTGAGAGGATCGAGCCCATGTCCGCGACCCACGCCGGCGGAGCTCCCCTGACCGCGACGGCCGTCGCCGGGCCCTGGGGGCCCATCCATCTCGCCGTCTCGGACGTGGGCGTCGTCGCCGTCGAGCTGACGACGACGTCGGAGGCGTTCGCCGCCGGCCTCGAGGCGAGGCGGCACAGGCCGGTCCACGTGGTGGCAGCCGGCGAGGCCCGGCCGCCGCTCCTGGAACGGACGATCCGGGCGGTCGAGGACGCACTCACCGGGCGGGCCGACGAGCGTGCCGCGCTCGACGCCCTGCCCCTCGACCTGGCCGACCGCCCGGCCTTCGATCGCGAGGTGCTCACGGCGGTCCGGGCGATCCCCCGCGGCGAGTCTCGGAGCTACGGCGAGATCGCCCGCGCGATCGGGCGGCCCGGGGCGGCCCGGGCCGTCGGCGGCGCGGTCGGGCGGAACCCGGTGGCGATGCTCGTGCCGTGCCATCGGGTGGTCGCCGGCGACGGCACCCTCGGTGGCTACGGCGGCGGCTGGTGGGGCGACCACGAGCGGAACCTCGACGTGAAGGCCTCGCTCCTCGCCGGGGAGGGCGTGGTCCTGCCCAGAAGCCGCTCGCGGAGCCGGCGCGGACGATAGACTCGCCGGCATCGCCGCGCCCGGCGCCGGTCACCCGCCGGCCGCCGCCCCCCGAGCGGCGAGCGAGGGAGCTGCCCGTCCATGTCCCAGCCGGCCGCCGCCTCGAGGTCGATGTTCGCGATCTTCCGGAAGCGCGACTTCTCGCTCATGTGGTCGGCCCAGCTGATCTCGACGATCGGCGAGGCCCTGACGGACCTTGCGGCCGCGATCCTCATCTTCCGGATCACCGGATCGGCGTTCGCGGTCGGGGCCGTCCTCATGGTCACCGCGATCCCGACCCTCGTCTTCGGGCTCTTCGCCGGGGTCTTCGTCGACCGCTACGACAAGAAGACGATCCTCCTCCTCTCGAACGTCCTCCGCGGCTTCATCGTCCTCGGCATCCCGCTCGCCTACACGACCCTCTACACGGAGGCGAACCCGACGCCGTTCGTGGCGGCCCTCTACGGCCTCGTCTTCGTGTCGGCGACGGTCCGCCAGTTCTTCGACCCTGCCTGGGAGGCCGTCCTCCCGGAGATCGCATCCGAGGAGGAGTTGACCCAGGCCAACTCGTTCCTGGCCGTCAGCTCGTTCGGCTCGACCGCGGTCGGCTTCGCCGCCGCCGGGTTCCTGGCGTCGTCCAACATCCTCCTCCCGTTCTACATCGACGCCCTGACGTACTTCGCCGCCTTCGCCCTCCTGCTCGGCGTCCGCGTTCCGAAGGGCGGCCCCGCAGAGGCGACGTCCATCGACGTCGTCGTCGACAACCTGAAGAGCGGCGCCGGATACCTGTGGAACACGCCGATCCTGCGTTCGATCTTCGTCGTCGGCGCGCCGGTCTTCCTGTCGTTCGGCCTGTGGAACGTGCTCCTCCTGCCGATGGCGATCCGGGAGCTCAACGGGACGGAGTTCGAGTACGGCCTTCAGGAGGGTCTCACCTCGGTCGGCTTCGTCATCGGCAGCTTCCTGATGGCCCGTTTCGGCGACCGCCTGAACGAGGGCACGTGGCTCGTGGTCGCGGCCACGGCCATGGGCGTCTTCGGCGTGCTCTACGGCCTGGCGCCGACCATGAACATCGCGATCGTCCTGGTGATGATCACCGGGTTCCTGAACGCGCCGATGTCCATCGCCCGGCGGCTCCTTCTCCAGCGCCACATCCCGCGCGACATGCGGGGCCGGGTCTTCTCGGCCTTCTTCGTGTCCCGCGACGTCCTGTTCCTCGTGGGCATGGCCGGTGCCGGGCTGGCCGACGTGTTCCCGGTCCGCGAGCTCATCGTCGTGGCCTCGCTCGTCCTCGTCGCCGCCGGCATCCTGACCCAGTTCATGCCCGGGCTCGGCCGCCCCGCGAAGGAATGGCGA
>Ga0326597_10010187_pt1 | contig 12549 bp, 9 predicted proteins | sample RVTome_12_FD_203789 | JGI IMG/M metagenome (GOLD analysis project Ga0326597, IMG submission 203789) | Soil microbial communities from uranium-contaminated site in the Upper Colorado River Basin, Wyoming, United States - RVT100D185 | ecosystem: Environmental > Terrestrial > Soil > Contaminated >... | reverse complement strand
TGGCTCACGGAGAAATACTTCGTGGCGTGGATCGCCAACCGCACCTACTACCGCATGCAGCTCACCGACGGCGGCACCGACAACCCCGACCAGCGCATCGCCGACGATCTCGCGATGTTCGTGGACCGCACCCTCAACCTGTCGCTCGGTCTGCTGTCGGCCGTGGTCACCCTGTTCTCCTTCCTGGCCATCCTGTGGGCACTCTCGGGCGCGCTCGAATTCACCTTCGCCGGCGAGGTCATGCGCGTCGAGGGCTACATGGTGTGGGTCGCGCTCGTCTATGCAATCTTCGGCACGTGGCTCGCGCATGCCATCGGCCGGCCCCTCGTCGGACTCAATTTCAACCAGCAGAGGCTCGAGGCCAACTTTCGCTTTTCCCTGGTGCGCTTCCGCGAAAACGCCGAGAGCATCGCGATCTATCACGGCGAGGCAGACGAGATCCGCAGCCTGCGGCGGCGCTTTCTCGATGTGATGGGCAATTGGTGGGCCATCATGCTGCGGCAGAAAAAGCTCAACTGGTTCAGTACGGGCTACAGCCAGGTCGCCATCATCTTCCCGTACCTGGTGGCCGCTCCGCGCTACTTTTCCGGCCAGATCCAGCTTGGTGGCCTGATGCAGACGGCATCTGCATTCGGGCAGGTGCAGGGCGCGCTGTCGTGGTTCATCACGGCCTACGCGCAGCTCGCCGACTGGAAAGCGACGGTCGATCGTCTCACGAGTTTTCTCGCCGCCACCGAGCGCGCCCGCGTTGCGAGCGAGGACCATCCTGGCATCATCACTGATATCAAGGACGGCGCCGTGCGCGTCGAGCAGCTCAGACTCGATCTCCCCGATGGCACGCCGCTCCTTGCACCGTTCAACGCCTCGATCAGTGAGGGTGAAAAGCTGCTGGTGACCGGCCCATCGGGCAGTGGCAAGAGCACGCTCTTCCGGGCCCTCGCCGGCATCTGGCCATTTGGCAAAGGCGTCGTCAGACGCCCCGCCTCGCACGTTCTATTCCTGCCGCAGAAACCCTATCTCACCGTGGGGACGTTGCGCGAGCAGGTGTCGTATCCGTCGGCGCCGGGGACGTTCGACGATGCGTCCTGCCGGGCGGCGCTCACGGACTGCGGACTGCCGCACCTTGCCGACCGGCTCGACGAGGAGCAGCACTGGGCACAGCGCCTCTCGGGTGGCGAGCAGCAGCGCATCGCCTTCGCCCGGGTACTGCTGCACCAACCGCAGTGGCTGTTCCTTGACGAAGCGACTTCTTCGCTCGATGAAGCGAGCGAGACGCGCATGTATCGGTTGCTGCAGGAACGCATGCCGCACACCACGGTCATCAGCATCGGTCACCGGCCGTCTCTCGCCGCGTTCCATGAACGGCGCATGCGCATCGAGCGCGAACCGGGCGGTGTGGGCCGCGTCGTCCTGGCCTAGAGGTTCCGAATCCGGAACGCGGCGCGTCGTCTCACACGGACGCCGGCAGTACGCCTCCGCGCGCGATCACTGCTTCGATTTCGGCGGCAGCCACGGGCTTGCCCACGAGAAACCCCTGCACCTCATCGCACCCCTGTTCCTTGAGAAAGGCAAGCTGCTCGCGGGTCTCGACGCCCTCCGCGGTCACGCGTAATCCCAGGCTGTGCGCCATCGCGATCACCGCGCGCGTAATCACGACGTCGTCATCGTCCCCCGGAATGCCTTCGATGAACGTGCGATCGATCTTGACCAGATCGACCGGAAAGCGCTTGAGATATCCCAGGGACGAGTAGCCGGTGCCGAAATCGTCGATTGCGACGTGCACGCCCAGGGCGTTGAGGTCGGCGAGTACGCGTGCGGCGCGCTCGGGATCCTGCATCACCACGCTTTCGGTGATCTCGAGTTCGAGCGTGGACGGCGGCAGGCCGCAACGCGAGAGCACGTCCGAGATATCTGCGGTCAGCGTCTCACGCACGAACTGGCGCGCCGAGAGGTTAACCGCCATCCGCAACGGCGCATGGCCGGCCGCGCGCCAGCGCCGCGCGTCGGCGCAGGCAGCCCGCAGCACCCACTCGCCGATCGGTCCGATCATTCCGGTCTCTTCCGCCAACGGAATGAACTCTCCCGGCGGGACCATCACGCCTTCAGCCGGCCGCCAGCGAATCAACGCCTCGACCCCGACCAGGCGCCCGCTGGCAAGGTCCACCTTGGGCTGGTAGTGCAGCAGAAATTCCTGGCGCTCCAGCGCGCGCCGCAACTTGGCCTCCAGTGCGAGCCGCTCGAGCGAATGCGCGTTCATCGAGGCGGAATAGAACTGGTAGGCATTCCGGCCCTGCTCCTTCGCGCGGTACATCGCAATGTCCGCGTTCTTGAGCAGATCCTGCGCGCCGCGGCCGTCATCCGGGTAGACGCTGACGCCTATGCTTGCAGTCACCGCGTACTCCTGGCCCTGCAGCAGCAGCGGGCGGCACACGGTGTCGAGTATCTTCTGGGACACGTCGCTGATGTCCTTCGGGTCGGGTATGTCTTCGAGCAGGATGACGAACTCGTCGCCCCCCTGGCGGCCGAGTGTGTCGCCGGCGCGCAGCGAGTCGCGCAGGCGCGCTGCAAGGTCGCGCAGCAGCAGGTCACCGGTCTCGTGCCCGAGCGTGTCGTTTACGATCTTGAAGCGGTCCAGATCGATGAACAGCACGGCAACGCGCTTGCCGTGCCGGCCCGCCTGCGCGACGGCCTGCCCGAGTCGCTGGTTGAACATGGCGCGGTTGGGCAGCCCGGTCAGGGCATCGTGGTTGGCGAAGAAACGCAGGTGCGATTCCGCCTCCTTGCGCGCGAGGAACTGCCCGACCTGGCTCGCGATATCCCGCATGATGCTGAGCAGGCCGTCGTCGCGCGCGATCCGCTCGCGGGCGAAAAATTCCATCGCGCCGTAGAATTCGCCCCCTGTCATGATGGGGAAGGCGAAGGCGGAAGCGAGTCGGGCATCGCGGGCAGCCTCGCCGCGGATGAGACTCCCCGCATGCGCGAGATCCTCGATCCAGAGCGGCCGTCGTGTCTCCCATACCTGGCGCAGAAGTCCGCCTTCTTCGCCCGGCCGGCGCCTGAGACTCCGCGTCACGGCAACGAACTCCCTCAACCCCGCCGTGTCTTCCGCATGGGTTTCGGCGCAGCGCAGCATGCCGTCATCGGGGTCGCACACCCAGCGGCCGCCGTAGACCGATCCGGTCGCCTCACACGCGGCCCTGAGCACCGCCTCGACCGCTACATTGCTGCTGCGCGCCTCCGCAAGAATGCGCGTGACCGCGTGCTCGAGATCACGCATACGCTCGGCGCGCACCCGTTGCGTGACATCATCGATGAGCAACAGGACGCCGGCGATCCTGCCGGAATCGTCACGCACCCCGGCGGTGGACGTGACGACGTGAACCCGTGTGCCGTCCTTGCGCCGGCGCACCGCCTCCACGTTGTGCAATTCGATCCCGCGCAGCACCGCTGCCTGCATGTCCGCCGCCGCCTTCTCTTCGTCGCGCGGCACGTGCGGCGCGGTGCGGCCGAGCACTTCCTGCTCGGTCCAGCCGAAGAACCGCTCCGCCGTGCGATTCCAGCGTTCCACCACCCCTTCCGCATCGAGCGCGACGATCGCCAGCGGCGAAAAATCGATCAGGGCCTTGAGGCGGCTGCTCGACTGCCGCAGCGCTTCCTCGATACGTTTCTGCTCCGCGACCCGCGCCGTGAGCTCCGTGTTCACTTCCGCCGTTTCGCGGTTCGCCGTGGACAGTTGTCGGACCAGATCCGCGTTCTCGCGGCGCGTGCGCAGCGTTTCGACGTGGATCTGGTGCATGCTCAGGTGCGTCGCCAGCATGACCGCGATATACACCACGATCAGCAGGCCCATGGTGAGATGCAGCGGGGTGCCCGCGATAAAGGCGCCTCCCGCCAGCGGCAGCAGCGCGGGCAGCATGAAGGCGAGAAACGCGCGCTTGACGGGTGTCAGCACGACCAGGGCGGCGGCAACCATGCCGCCGATGAGAAACACCACCAGGAACTGCCTCGACGTGTCTCCGGGCAACAGGACCGAACCCAGCAATCCCCACAGGCAGCCCACGGCGGTGGCGCCCCAGATGAAGCGCCGGCACCAGATCTCGATTCCCGCGGCGGCGGGCTGGGCACGCGTGAAGGCCCGATAGAGGGCAAATCGGCCGCCTGTCACGAGCAAGACCAGCGCAAACCACAGGCCGAGAAGCGACAGCGGAATCTGGTCCCACAGCGCGATCGTGATGATCACCGCGTTGACCAGCGAACCACCGTAACCGATCCGCGACAGGCGATAGAGCTGCCGCACCTGCTCCGCGTAGATATCGCGCTCGTCCATGGCCGGCGCCGGCAAGGTCTTTCCCGCAACTGCATCGATCGTGGTCATGAACGGCTCAATTCAGCAGCCTTGCGTCATGATGGCGCATGCAGTGTGCGGCCGGCGATCGCTTCCGCTTTCGCCAGCACGTTCCGGGCCATGCGGATGCTGGCGATGTCCACCAGGCGGCCATCGAGCTGCACCGCGCCGAGACCTTCCCTTGCCGCCTGGGCCATCGCCGCAACGATGCGGCGGGCGCGCTCGACCTCCTCCGGCCCCGGGCTGAAAACCTGGTTCGCAAGATCGATCTGCGACGGGTGGATCGCCCATTTGCCCTCGAAGCCGAGGCCCGCCGCGCGCCGCGCAGCGGCACGGAAACCGTCACTGTCCCGGAAATCGCCGTACGGTCCATCGATCGGGCGCAGGCCGTGGGCCCGGCAGGCGGCGACGATGCGTCCCTGCGCCGCATGCCATGGATCACCCTGGTAGAACGGGCGTTCACCGGCAGCGTTGCGGTCCGCGAGCACGCCGAAATGCGGATCGAGGCCGCCAATCACGGTGGTGCGCATGCGCGTGGAGGCCGCGAAGTCGCCGGCGCCGAAACTCATCGCCTCGAGCCGCCGGCTCGACTGCGCGATCGCCTCGACGTTCGACAGTCCCAACGCTGTCTCTATCAGCACCTCGAGCCCGATGCGCTTGTCGCGGCGTTTGGCGTGCTCGATCTGCGTCACCAGCATATCGAGCGCGTAGACATCGGCGGCGACGCCAACCTTGGGAATGAGCAGCAGGTCGAGACGCGGGCAATTCTCCACGATCTCGATCACGTCGCGGTACATGTAATGGGTGTCGAGACCGTTGATGCGCACGGAGAGCGACTTGTCGCCCCAGTCCACCTCATTGAGAGCGGCGATCGCGTTGCGCCGCGCCTGCTCCTTGTCGTCGGGCGCGACCGCGTCCTCGAGGTCGAGAAAGATCACATCCGCGGCTGAGCACGCCGCCTTCTCGAACAGTGCCGTCGTCGAGGCCGGCACGGCCAGCTCCGAGCGTTGAAGGCGGGGGGTGGCTTGGTCGATGGTGGTGAAGCTCATGGATGGCCCATTCGAATGATGAATGATGAACGCGGAATGATGAATAATGAATCGAGTACTGCGTCCGTCAACATTTGTTCCGCATTCATCATTCCGCATTCCGCATTCGCATGCCCTCCACCACTTTGATCAAGGCGGAAAGATCGCTCCCGCCCTCCCCTCGTCCGATCAGGGCATTGACGCTTTGCATGGCGAGAGCGGCAGCGGGCACCGCGAGGCCGGCCTCATGCGCGAGACCAAGCGCGATGTGAAGATCCTTGTGATAGAGGCGCGCCTCGATGCCGGCGGAGAAATCGCGCGTGACCATGCGCTCGCCGAAGAGTTCGAGCACCCGGCTCGCCGCAACCCCGCCGAGCAGCACCTCGCGCACCCTGGCGGGATCGAGACCGCAGGCATGCGCCAGCGTCATCGCTTCGGCCGTTCCCTGGGCATTCACCAGCAAGGCAAGCTGATTGCACGCCTTGGTAATCTGTCCGGCGCCGCTCGCACCCATGTGCAAGATCGTCTTGCCCATGCACGCGAGGAGCGGCTTCACCCGCTCGAAAACTTCCGCCTTGCCGCCCGCCATGATCGAGAGCGTGGCCTGCGCGGCGCCCATCGGCCCGCCGGATACCGGCGCATCGAGCATGGCGATCCCCTTCGCGTCTAGCGCCGCTGCGACAGCGCGCGCCACCGCCGGCGAAATCGTCTCCATATCGACCAGCACGCTGCCTGCACGTGCGCCCCGGATCACGCCCTGCTCGCCGAGGACCACCTCCTCTACATCGCGCGAATTCGTGACCATGGTGAACGTGATCTCCGCATTCGCAGCAAGCTCCGCCGGCGTCGCGTAGCGCACCGCGCCTGCCGCCACGAGCGGGGCCACCGCCTCCACGCGCCGCGCGTAGACGCCCATTTCGTGCCCGTGCTTCATGAGGTTCAACGCCATCGGGCGTCCCATGACGCCAAGACCGATGAATCCGAGTTTCATTCTGTCGCCTTCGCTAAATGCGTGACCGGTGACCCGTGACCAGTGACCGGAGTCTTCGCCTTACGCCGTCATGGCCTGCGGGTTGAGCAGATTGGGAGGCACGGCGCCGGCGAGCGCCGCAACCAGGTTCTTCGCCGCCGTCATCGCCATCGCACGGCGCGTCGCTTCGGTCGAACTGCCGACGTGAGGCGCGAGCACCACGTTGCGCAGGCCAAGGAATCCGGGATGAAGGCGGGGCTCGTTCTCGAATACGTCGAGGCCTGCGGCGCGGATCGTGCCGGCTTTCAGGGCGTCGACCAGCGCGGCATCGTCGACCACCCCGCCGCGCGTGGAATTCACCAGTATCGCGGTCGGCTTCATGCGCTTCAGTTCCGCCGCCCCGATGAGATGGTGCGTTTCCGGAGAGTATGGCACCTGCAGCACCACGAAGTCGGATTGCCGGAGAAGTTCATTCATCGTGACATAGGCGGCATTGAGCCGCTGCTCGATGTCGGGCGCGAGCCGGTTCCGGTTGTGATAGACGACGCGCATGTCGAAACCCGCTGCGCGCCTGGCGATGACCTGCCCGATGCGTCCCATGCCAGCGATGCCGAGCGTGGCGTGATGCACATCCACGCCCAGCCATTGTTTCAACCGCCAGCCGGTCCACTCACCGCCGCGGATGTAACTTTCGACCTCGGTCAGCCGCCGCGCAGCGGCGAGCATCAGCGCCCAGGCGAGGTCCGCGGTGCTGTCATCGAGAACGCCGGGCGTGTTGGTCGCCATCACGCCACGGGCGGTGCACGCCGCCACGTCGATGTTGTTATAACCCACCGCAATGTTCGCGACCACCTTGAGCTGCGGCGCCTCCGCGAGCAGCGCGGCATCGATACGGTCGGTGAGGCAGCACATGACGCCACGCTTGTCGCGCAGCCGCTGCCCGAGGGTCTCCGGCGTCAACGCCACGTCGTCCTGGTTGGACTCGACTTCGCAGTGCGGCGCGAGGTACTCGAGCGTCTCGTCGAATACCTCCCGCGTAACCAGTATCTTCGGTTTCATTCTCTACCTTGATTGGAATACGTCAACGCGCCAGACCATCCACCGTTCACCATTCACCGCTTACCGCTTACCGCTTACCGCTTACCGCTCACTGCTCACTGCTCACTGCTTACCGCCTGTTCTCCACCCAGATGTTACGACAATGCGTCTCGCGGATAAACAGCGAGCCGGCGAATCCGATGAAGGTAAACGACGCGAGGGTCGCAAGTGCGGGTCGAAAATGATCCAGGGTCGTGGCATTCGCGACGCCGCCGGCGCTCGCGTCCAGCACCCAGCCTACGAGCGGCTGCAGGATGCCGGCGGCGAGAAAACCGCCGGTGTTGGCGACGCTGATGGCCATCCCGGCGTAGCGCGGACGATTGACCTCCTTCGCGCAGGCCCACGCCAGCGAAAAGCCGGTCATGCACAAACCGGTGATCGCCGCCATCGGGTAGGTGTAGCCGGGACCGATCCCGATGATCCACGCCGCCCAGCAGCCGAGATACAGCATGGCGGATCCGGTGATCAGGAGGCGGCGGCGGCGCAGATGGTCCGACAACACGCCCAGCGTGGCAAGCGAGATCGCCGAAGCCACGATCATGACGCTCGTGTGCCGGTTCGCCGCGATCGCCGACATGCCGTAAGCCTGGCGGAAAAACGGCGCGGCCCACAGCCCAATGAAACTCATGTAGCTCCCGGAGATGCCGAACGTGACCCAGAAGGCGGGCCACGTCGCCCGGTTGCGCATGATTTCTCCGAGGCCCTGCCACCAGCGTTCGGTCTGCGGCGGAGCCGGACGTTCATGAGGTGCCCCTCCGGGTTCCGGATGGTCGCGCGCGAGGAGCCACGTCGCGGCGGACACCCCGAGCGACGCGATGCCCACTGCCACGAATACGCTGCGCCACGACACCATCGTGATAAGCCACGCGAGGGGAGCGGTTGCCAGCAGCGCGCCCACGATCCCGATCACGTTGCCAAAGCCGCTCATCGTCGCAAAGCGCCGTTCCTCGAACCAGCTCGCGTTGAGCTTGAGCAGGCAGACGAAGGCAACGGAGACGCCCAGCCCCGTCAGTGTCCGCCCCAGGGCGGCGACCGCGACGGATTCGGCCCCGCCGAAGACGATCGAACCCGCACCCGCGATCACGCCTCCCATGGTCAGCACGCGTCGTGGCCCCAGCGTGTCGACCAGCACGCCGGTCGGAAGCTGCATCACGGAGTAGACGTAGAAATAGGTTGCGGCCAGCGCCCCGAGGGCGGCGCCGCTCACCGCGAAGGTGGCGGTGAGTTCTTCTGCAATCGCCCCCGGGGCGACGCGGTGAAAAAACGACAGGAAGAACGCCGCTGCGCCGAGAGCGAATACCAGCCACCTCAGGCTGGGTGCGGCGGCCGGCACAGGACTCGTGACCCTCGTGAGGCGATAGCGATGCTGAACCAGCCGGAGGCGCCGGGTGCCGCGCCTTGCTCGCGCGCGGATGCGCCGCCGATTGCGGTCAGTCCTCTTTCGATTTCAGCGACTGCCAGAGGTCGATAACCATCATCGCAATGCCGATCATGACGACGACCGCGAGCGCGATGTCCTTCATCTTCAGCACATACGGCATGACGAAACTGACGAGTAGCAGCACTGCGACGACACCCGCGAAGATCTTAAATGGCATATCGCTCTCCTGTTCCCGTATCAGCTCGCTGCGACATGCGCCACGAGCCAGCGCGCGGTGCGCAGCAGGCGTGCATCGCTTCCCCGCTCGCCGACAAGCTGGACGCCGAGCGGCAGGCCATTCGCGCCGCGCATCAGCGGCAGATTGAGCGCCGGCATCCCGGCGAGCGTCCACAGCGTGCAGAATGCCGGGTCGCCCGTCGATCCGAGACCTTCCGGCGCCGTGCCCGCTGCAGCGGGCGTAAGGATCGCATCGTAGCGCAGAAAGATCTCCTCGAAACCGTCGTTGAGCAGCGGGATACGAGCCAGCGCTTTCTGATAGTCGAGGGCCCGGACTTCCCGTCCGCGTGCAAGCTGGTTCCGGAGCGAGTCCGAAAGGCGGTCGCGCCCCTTTTCCCATTCAAGGTCGAAGCTCGCCGCCATCTCTGCTTCCATGATGGTTCGGTGCCAGTCCCATGCTTCGCGTGCCGCGTCTCCAAGGTCAAGCTCTTCGACACGGTCGCCAAGTTCCGCAGTCAGTTCCGCCAGCGCCTCTTTCGTTTCCTCCTCGGCGCGCTCCCAGATCGGCGATTTCGCGAATGCAAGCAACGGTGGGAGCGGTGGCTCATCCGCAGCCACGGACGCAAAGGGAAATCGCGCACGAGGCCGCGTGTCCGGGTCGCGCCCGTCGTAACCGACAAGCTGCTCGGTTACGAGAGCCACGTCCTCGATGGTGCGCGCGAACACGCCGAGCTGATCGAGCGTCCGCGACTGCCTGAGCACGCCGTGGCGCGGGATGAGGCCGTGCGTCGGCTTGAACCCATATACGCCGCAGAACGCAGCGGGCCGGATCACCGAGCCGTTGGTCTGGCTGCCGATCGCGAGCGGCACCATTCCGGCCGCGACGGCGGCCGCCGAGCCGCTCGATGAGCCGCCGGGAGTGTGCCCCGGGTCGTGCGGATTGCGCGTCTTGCCCGGCGAGTAGGTGGCGAGCTCCGTGGTAACGGTCTTGCCCATGATCACCGCGCCCGCAGCGCGCAGCATCGAAACCACCCTCGCGTCGCAATCCGGCATCCGTCCCGCGTGGAGTACCGTGCCGTCTTCGGTCGGCATATCGGCGGTGTCAATGATGTCCTTTATCCCGACCGGCACCCCGTGCAGCGGGCCGGCTGCCGTGCCATGCCGGCGTTGGTCGTCGAGCACGTGTGCCTGTCTGAGCACGTGTTCCGGATCCAGGTAGGCCCAGGCCTGTACTTCGGCATCGACTTCCCGCACCCTCGCAAGACACGCCTCCGCCAGTTCCACTGCGCTTATTGCGCCGTCGCGCACCGCGCGCGCCATGTCCGCCGCCGAGAGCCAGTTAAGCCGCGAGGTATCCATCCCGTCAGTTGCCGTAGATCGCGCGCGGCAGCCAGAGCGAAATCCCGGGCCACACGTACACCACCAGCATCGATACCACCACGATGAACAGGAACGGCAGGCAGCCCCAGAAGATTTCCGTGAGCAGCACCTGCGGCGGCGCGATGCCCTTGAGGTAGTAGGCGGCCATCGCCACCGGCGGTGACAGAAACGCCGTCTGCAGATTCAGCGCCACCAGGATGCCGAAGAGCAGCGGATCGATCTGGAAGTGCGGCAACAGCGGCAGGAAGATCGGCACGAAGATGATGATGATCTCGGTCCACTCGAGCGGCCAGCCCAGCAGGAAAATGATGAACTGTGAAATGATGAGGAACGTCACCGGGTTGAGCTGGAGGTCAAGCACGAACTCCTTGATAATGCCCTCGCCACCGAGATAGCTGAACACCCCGGCAAAGGTCGCCGAGCCGACGAAAAGAAAACACACCATCGCAGACGTACGCGCGGTCAGGTACACCGATTCCTTGAGCCGCCCCCACGTGAACTGGCGGTAAGCCGCCGCCAGCATTACCGAGCCAAGGGCGCCAACTGCCGCGGCCTCGGTCGGCGTGGCCAGGCCGAACATGATCGCTCCCAGCACACACATCACCATGCCCGCAAGCGGCACGAACGATTTGGCCAGCATCGCGACCACCTGCAACGTCGGGACGTCGGTCTGCTCCTTGGGCAGGCGCGGAGCAAGCTTCGGCTTGGCGATCGCCAGGATCGTGACGAACACGATGTACATCCCCGCGAGCAGCAGGCCCGGAAAGATCGCCGCCGCGTACAACTGGACGACCGACAAGCCGGCCATGGCGCCGTACACGATCAGCAGGATCGACGGCGGGATCATGATGCCCAGGCAGCCGCCGGCGCACACGACGCCGGAGGCGAGGCGGACATCGTAGCCGGCCTTGAGCATCGCCGGAAAAGCGAGCAGTCCCATCAGCGTCACCACCGCGCCGACTATCCCCGTCGCCGTGGCGAACAGCGCGCAGGTGATCAGCGTCGCGATGGCCAGCGACCCGGGAACGCGCCTGAGCGCGACCTGTATGCTGAAAAACAGGCTGTCCAGAATGCCGGAGCGCTCGATCATGTAGCCCATGAACAGGAACAGCGGAACCGCCACCAGCACGTCGTTGTTCAGCACGGTGAAGGTGTTCTGCGTGAGCAGGTAGAACACCCGGTTGTCGAAAAACGCCTGGCCCGCCTGGAAATACGCGTAATAACCGAATCCCACCCCCAGCGCCATCAGCGTGAAGGCGACCGGAAATCCGATCATGATCGTCAGGACCAGGATCCCCAGCATGATCAGGGCGATCACCGGACCGCTCATCGCGCCGCTCCCTGCTGCGTCTCCTGCATCGCGGCTCTTGAATGCTGCTCGATCAGCTGCTTTTCCAGCTCTTCGACGTCATGCAGGCGCGGCGACCAGCGGTTCTCGCGGAGGCAGACGATGCAGCGCAGGACCTCGGCTACACCCTGCAGCGCGAGCAGCCCCGCGCCGAGGGGGATCAGCATCTTCAGCGGCCAGATGGGAACGCCGGCCGGACTGTTGACGCTCACCTCGCGGATGCTCATCGAGTCAAAGCCGTAGTTCCAGCCCGAAAACACGAGGGCAAGGATACCCGGGAAGAAGAACAGGATGTAGAGCGTCAACTCGATCGCCGCCTGGGTGCGCGGCCGCCACAGGCGATAGAACATGTCGGCCCGCACGTGCGCGCCGCGCGAAAGCGTGTAGGCCCCGGCCATGAAAAACATGGCGCCGTACATCGTGTAGCTGAAGTCGAACGCCCAGCTCGTGGGATTGTTCAGTGCGTAACGCACGAACACTTCGTACGAGGTGCCCAGCGTGAGAATCACGATGCACCACGCGAAGGCGTGGCCGATCGTCTTGCTCAGCTGGTCGACGCCGTAGATGAATCGCTTGACCATGGGTTACCCGGAAATTGCAGAAAAATGGGGCGGTACCTCGCGGTGCCGCCCCATGATCCGAAAAACTGTGGAGCTTCGGGGCAATCAGAACAACTTGGTCTTGTACACGTGCTCGTAGGCGAGCTTATAGTTGGCGGCGTTGAACTGCTCGTAGTAAACGACGCGCTGGTACCACGCTCTCTGCGAATCGATGATCTTCTTG
>Ga0326597_10010186_pt1 | contig 12550 bp, 8 predicted proteins | sample RVTome_12_FD_203789 | JGI IMG/M metagenome (GOLD analysis project Ga0326597, IMG submission 203789) | Soil microbial communities from uranium-contaminated site in the Upper Colorado River Basin, Wyoming, United States - RVT100D185 | ecosystem: Environmental > Terrestrial > Soil > Contaminated >... | reverse complement strand
CGCTCCGCGAAAGGACGTATCTTTCGCGGAGCGAAAGACGACTTTGGTCATTCTCTTTTGAAGGTCTCCGCCCCAACCGAGTTTCTCGCGGAGCGTTCGATAATAGTTCCGTCCGTGAACTTCGACTAATTGAAACGTCGGTTCGGCGCGCGTCACTCGCACACGATCATTCGCCGTCAAGTTGCAAATCGTTCGACCGTCCACAACGACCGAAGTCGTCTCGTTGGGTTGCCGGACCACTGCTTCGTACACTTGCTCGGCGGAATCGATCACGGGGCGAACGGTCAATGTGTGTGGACTGATGGGCGAGATGACAAACGCTTGTAAGCTCTTTCTCAGGATTGGGCCGCCGGCCGACAGGTTGTGTGCCGTCGAGCCGACGGGTGTGCTGATGATCAAGCCGTCGCAACTATAAGTCGTTGCCAATTCTGCGTCAACGTAAAGATCTACGTTCAACATCGAGAAAGGGGGCCCCGCGAGAATCGCCATCTCGTTCAGGCCCAACGCGTCGTACAACACGTCTCCATTTCGCAGCACCTGGCACGACAACATCAGATGATCGACGACTCGGCATTTGCCCGCACAAATGTCCGGAAAACAACGCACGAAGTCGTTCGGCATCAAGTCCGCAAGAAAGCCGAGCTTACCTAAGTTGACTCCGACAACCGGAATCTGCCCCGTTCCCATTTGATTGGCGGCTCGCAAGATCGAACCGTCACCGCCAAGTACGACAGCAATGTCAGCATCGATCGTAGACAGGTCTTGTGAAAACTCCAGGTCGAATCCGACGATCTCGGCATGCTGTTCGATAACCGGCCGCAGTCGTTCTGCTTCTTGTGAGACGGTTCCGCGGCCGCCGAAGCCAAGCAGCAAGACTCGCGGTCGCCTCGGCGCGCCGGAGGTCCAAGCTGGTTGCTCGACGGCTCTGTCGGGAGAGGCCATGCTATCGGACCGTTTCGCTTTCCGCTTGCCGGACGTTGATCCCGCAGAGTTCTCGGCAGGCGTTCGCAATGCCATGGGCGTCGAGGCCGAGGTCGGCGAGCAACTCCTCGCGCGTACCATGCTCGATGAATTGATCGGGAATGCCTAACCGGCGGACGCATGTTGCATCGAGCCCGGCTTCGTTGATCGCTTCCAGTACGGCGCTGCCGAACCCGCCCATTAACTGGCCCTCCTCCACCGTTAAGAGGAACTTCGAGTCGACCAGCGATTGCTCGATCGTCTGCATATCCAAGGGCTTCGCGAACCGTGCATTGACCACACCCACATCAAGGCCATGCTCCTTGAGCTGTTCAGCCGCCATCAGGCAGTTACTCAACAGCGAACCAAAGCACAAGATCGAGCCGTCGCTTCCCTGGTGAATCACTTCGGCGCGACCTAGCTCGACTTCCGTGCGCTGGCCTTCCAGGAACTGGCCGTCAATTCGCTCGGCGCTCGTCTTCGGATAACGCATCGAAGCAGGCCCCTCATGGCTGATCGCAAAGTCAAGCATCGCGGCCAGGTCATACGCGTCGCCCGGAGCCATAACGACCATGTTCGGGAAGATCCGCATGTATCCGATATCAAACACGCCGTGATGCGTTGGCCCATCGGGGCCGGTGAGTCCCGCACGATCGAGCATGAACGTGACGGGAAGATTTTGAAGGACGACTTCCTGGAAGATTTGGTCGAAGCTCCGTTGCAGGAACGTGCTGTAGATGTCTACGATCGGTCTCGCGCCGGCCTTTGCTTGCCCGGCTGCAAACGCCACCGCGTGCGACTCGCAAATACCCGTATCGAAGAAACGATCGGGGAACTCGTCGCGAATCACTTCCAGTTTGTTACCCTGGCACATCGCCGCGGTCATCACGGTGACTCGCGGATTCCGAAGCATCTGGTCTCGAATCGCCTCGCTGGCGTAATTCGTAAACGCCTTCCCACCGCTCTTGCTCTTGGTAACTGCTTGGCCGTTCTCACGCTCGAAGACTGGCGGTGTGTGGAAGAAGACCGGATCTTCGGCGGCAGGCTTGAAGCCGTGCCCCTTCTCGGTGACGACGTGCAACAGGATCGGTCCCTGAAGCGTCTTCACCATTTGCAGGTACTTTCGCAGAATCGGGATGTTGTGCCCGTCAATCGGCCCGAGGTAACGAAAACCGAGTTCCTCAAACAACATTCCTCCGTGCAGTCCGGCCTTTACACCTTCCTTGAGCTGCGCGAGAAACCGTTCGGCGGGGTCGCCGAACACAGGGACTCGGTTCAAAAGATTGACGACCTCGGTCTTCAGCCCCGTATAGAACGCATTAGTCCGAAGCCGGTCGAGATAGCTGGCCATGCCACCGACACGAGGGCAAATCGACATCTTGTTGTCGTTCAAGATGACGAGCAGGTTCTTCTTCAAGCCACCTGCATTGTTCATCGCCTCATGGACGATCCCCGACGGAAACGCACCGTCGCCGATCACCGCCACCGCGTGCCGATCACTCTCGCCCAGCAATTCATCGCCGCTGCGGATCCCCAACATCGTCGAGACGCTGCTGCCGGCGTGGCCCGTCATGAACAAGTCGTATTCGCTTTCGGCGGGATTCGGATACCCCATCAGCCCGCCCTTAGTGCGGATCGTACTGAATTCGTGGTAGCGCGCGGTGATCAACTTGTGCGGATAGATCTGATGGCCGGTATCCCAGATTAAACGATCGCGACGAAAGTCGAACACACTGTGCAGCGCCAAACATAACTCGACGACACCGAGGTTCGAGGCGAAGTGGGCGCTGCGGTCGCTCAACAGATTGCACAAGACCTCACGGATCTCGACGCCCAGTTCCCGAAGCTGACTGACAGACATGCTATGCAGGTCCAGAGCCGACTCGAGCTGGGAAAGAATTTTGTGCATCGTCTACTGATTCCTTTCCACGACAAAACGTGCGAGCGCATCCAGTTGGCTCGCATTTGCTCCAAAGATCGCCAACGCCACACAGGCTTCATCAATCAGCTGCCGGGCTCGCCGAGCGCTCTCCGCGGCTCCCAACAAAGCCGGAAACGTCAACTTGCCGCGATCTGAATCCTTGCCGATCCGTTTGCCCATCGCAGACTCGTCACCACTCACATCCAGCAAGTCATCCGCGATTTGGAATGCCAATCCGAGCTTGCTTCCATACACTTCCAAGGCCGCTAGATGTTCACCGTCCGCGCCGGCCACCAACGCACCAAGCCGCAATGACACGAGAAACATGGCCCCCGTCTTTCGCCGATGGATGCGCTCCAGCTGCCCGATACCGCCATCCTGAAACTCGGCGGCGAGATCGTCGACTTGTCCGCCAACCATGCCGGAGGCCCCCGCGGCTTTCGCCAGTTCAGCACAACAGGCAGCCGCGACTGTCGCATCGCGAACGTCGCGGGCTAGTATTTCGAACGCCCTCGTCAGCAGGGCATCGCCCGCCAAAATGCCCATCGCCTCGCCATATTTGGCGTGGCAAGTTGGGCGTCCGCGACGCAAATCATCGTCGTCCATGGCCGGAAGATCGTCGTGGATCAAGGAGTAGGTATGAACCATTTCGACGGCACACGCGGCCGGCATGGCCGCCTCGCGGTCGGAACCGCAAGCTTCCGCGGCCATTAACACCAGCAAGGGGCGGAGCCGTTTGCAGGGAGCCAGCAGGCTGTGTTGAATCGCGTCGCGTAACCTTGCTGGACAATCGGAATCGAACTCCGAATAACGTTCCAACGCCGCATTCATCTCAAAGCGTGCCCTCTTGGCGTAGGCGGAGAAAGGCAGGGCGGGGGTCTGAAACATAAAGTGTGGAGCGTGAGTTAAGGGATTACGCTGACGGAGCGAGGGAAGAAATTCTGAGTCTATCTACTGGCCAGCACAGCAGTTTCTATTCTAAAACAGCCCTCGCTGCGTGTCCACGTCGTCCTTTACGTCGTCGTCGGGCTGACTCGTCGGCCGCACTGATCGCCGCCTGCTTCGCGCCTTATTCTTTTGCTCTGTAGCTGATTCTTCGCCGTCAAACGGCTCCGTCTTGGCGTTGCCATTCTCGTCGACGGAGGTCAACAACTCGATCTTCCGCTCGGCTGTGGCCAAAGCCTGGTGACAATACTTCAGCTGCCGAACACCTTCTTCGTATTGTGCGAGCGAGTCGGACAGACCTAGCTGACCGTCTTCCAGTTGCCGGACGACTTGCTCCAACTTCTCCAACGCTTCCTCAAACGAGATCGAATCCTCGGTGGTTTTCTTGTTCGCCACGACCGTGTTCCCTGAGTTTTCGTACGCTAGCCCTTCCAGGCTGACATGTCAGGCTAGAAAGCCTGACGTACTTCTTCGTTTATCGCAATGGCTTCAATCCGGCTCGTCAGCGTCCCGCGCGCCAATCGTGTCGTTATTAGTTCGCCCGCCGACACAGTGCCGGCATCGGTCACGAGCCTTCCGTCGCTGCTCTGTTGTGTAACACTGTAACCACGACCAAGTACGGCGAGCGGGCTGAGCGACTCCAGTCGCTCGGCCATGTGAGCAATCCGATCGCGGGCTTTCGACTGATTGGTCAAGATGGCGCGATTCGCTCGCAGTTCCAACTCGTCCACTCGGCGAGCCAATTCGCGGATGCGATCCGTGGGGTGACGCATGACGCGACTTCCGGCCAACGCATCCAACCGTAACCGCGCCGAATGGGCGCGGCTTCGCAACAATGCCGCAAGCCGTTGTCGATAGGTGGCAAGCAACGATTGTAACTCATCGCTCGACGGCGCGACCAACTCGGCCGCCTCGCTAGGCGTCAAGGCTCGCACATCCGCCACGAGGTCTGACAGAGTCACATCGATCTCATGTCCCACTGCCGAGACGACTGGAATATTGGATGCAAAAATCGCTCGAGCGACCAACTCGTCGTTGAAACACCAAAGATCCTCAACGCTTCCGCCACCACGTCCGACAACGATCACATCCGGCGCGGGACGCACGCGATTCGCCGCGGCGATTGCCTTCGCGATCTCGCCAGCGGCTCCTTCGCCTTGCACGCGTGTCGGCACAACCACGACATCGACGCCTCGCCAGCGCCGGCGCAACACTTCCAGAAAGTCGCGAATCGCCGCGCCTGTCGGGCTGGTCACAAAGGCAACTCGTCGCGGAAACTTTGGCAACGGCTTTTTGTGCCGTGGATCGAACAACCCTTCCGTCGCCAAACGTTGCTGAAGTTGACGCAACGCCAGCAGCAGCGAACCGACGCCGCGGGGCTCGATCTCGCGCACCACAAGTTGATAACTGCCTCGCGGTGGATAGACGTCCAAGTTGCCCGCGCAGACAACTTCCGTTCCATCTTCCAAGTCGAACGGCAACCGGCTGGCCGTATTGCGCCAGATCACACCGCGGATCTGAGCATCGGCGTCCTTCAACGTGAAATAGACGTGTCCGGAACGTGGTCGCGAGACATCCGACAACTCGCCCGAGACCCAGACCGCCGGAAATGTGCCTTCGAGTACGTCTTTGATCAACGACGTAAGCTGCGCCACCGTAAGCACATGTGGGTCTCGATCTTGCTCGGAATAATCGCTCATGACGGAACCGAACGAATGAGATGAATGGAAGGTGCGCATGGCTTGCGCTGGGAAGCCCGCGATTCTAGAGCGTCGGCGAACTTTCCGCCACCGTTCGTGCGCGATTCGTTATACTGCAAGTGAGTGGCGTTGCCTCGCTTGTACGATGAGCTTCCGAGGCCGTCGATTGCTTCACGACGGCATTGGAAGGCCATCGTACTTGGTTTGTCGCATTTCAGAAACGCCTTCTCCGTACCCCATAGCGACGATCGATGAAATTCCGCTCCGACAACGGACCAAACGACCGCCCGCGGCCTCAACGGCCGCCGAATTACTTCTCGCGGTCGATGCAGGTTCGAGTTCTGATGATGGTCTTTTCGTTGCTGCTGGTAATTGTGCTGATGCTCGAAGTACGCAAGCCCCAGAACTGGCTGTGGATGTGGGCCGGATCGAAGACGCGAGTCACGACGACGTTGCTCGACGATGACATCGATACGCTACTGCCTCCCCAGCCCGCGCGACCCGACGATCCGCCGGGCACGGTTTACGCGAGTGACTCTGCCGCATCGCGACCTGTATCGACGACCGAACTGGCCGAAGGAATCTCGGACGTCGACGATGATGAAGATGCCCGACAGCGAATTCGACACGACGCGTGGCGAGGCTTTCTCAAGCATTTCGGCCGAGATGAACGAAATATCCTGACACGAATTCTCCGCAACTCGCGAGGTGGACCACCGCTTTCGGCGGAGGATCGCGGCACGTGGTCGACTACCTTCCCTCAACTCGATCAACAGTGGAAAGATTATTTCACGAGTGCAAATGATGCAGTGTTAGTCGCGGGTGACGAGTTGCCTGACAAGCAGCGAACGCAACTGTTGAACGTGCTGCGCGATTTAGAAGTCGAATGGACCAATCTGCTCGGCCGCGCGCTCCGTGCGGTGTTGGACGATCGTCCCTGGACCGAGTTGGAACGCGAGGCCCTGGCGAAGCTTCAAGCTACACTCGATGAACTGGCGTTGGCCGCGATCCGAGACGATATGGTGTGGCGTCCGGAAGAACAGACGGCTTGGTTTCGCAGCTTCGAGAAGCTGATGGCGTTAACCGATCGCGACTTGAATCGCCAATCGCTCGGTATCGTCGGTTTTGTGCAGCTGTTCCGTCAGACGAATGAGTATCGCGGTCAACTGGTGACGGTCAGCGGGACGGCGGAACTGGCGTATCATGTCCCAGCCCCGAAGAACGATCTTGGCATCGATCGATACTATGTCTTTTGGTTGCGCCCTGGCGATGGGTCGGATGCGCCGATTGTGGTGTACGCGTTGGAGTTGCCCGATGGCTTCCCCAACGTCGGAAACGATCACACCAACCTGCGCGAAGAAATGTCGTTCACCGGTTATTTTTTCAAACGCTGGGCCTATGGAGCCCGCGACGGCATCCGCACCGCTCCGCTCATTTTGGCCAAGCGTCCGGCATGGCAGCTGGCTCCGCCACTGCTATCGGCCAAGCGACCGTCGCTCGGGATCATGACGGCAGCCGCCGTGGCAGTCGCTTTGCTGGCGATTGCGATCGCTCGCTGGGTCTACAATTCGAGTAACTCGCACGCGGCTCCTCGACACGCAGCGTCACGAGAACCAACTTCCAAGCAATTGGCCGCGATGGCCGAGCACAAGTTTGGCCCAACGATTACCGAAGCCTTGCAGCAACGCTCCGAACACGACAAAGAAGATTAGAAGTAACGAAAGAGCGGGTCAAGCAGCATGCATCTGGGAACTTGGCGCCGATTGCGATTAACCGTGGGGAGGGCTGTGCCCACCGTCCCAAATGGTGGGCACAGCCCACCCCATATCCTGTTGGTGCTGATAATTACTGTACTGCTGGCGCTGCCTCCCGCTGTCGCACAAGACGAAGCCGTGCCCGCGGACGATCGTTCGACCGATGTCGCATCTCCTGACTTTGGCAAATTACCTTGGTCCGACCGACAAGATCATCTCGGCGATCTTCCGGCTCGAAGGCTGACTCACGCACGAGAGCTGCTGAGTCTGCTGAGCATCGACGCGAGTCAGTTGGCCGGCTTCGTAGACGGCGAACCGCTCGGCGTTCAAGACGAAGAGACCGTCGCTCGGATTCTGTATCGGCTGCCGAGATTTCCGCTGAACGAACTGCATCGTTGGGCGCAATCAACCGAGAACGTTGCGGCGTTCCTGGCAGTCCCCGGCGATCATCGTGCCGACACGTTTCTGATACGTGGACGAACAACGAAGATCGAACGAGTCGAGATCTTGCCGGAAGCGATCGAGCGACTTGAGTTTGAACACTACTTTCGCGTCCACGTTGAACTCGATGCCTCGCCGCACGTCGCCGTTCTTTGCTGTCGCGAGATTCCAGCCGCTTGGGCCTCCGGCGAGATTATTGGCGAGCCGATCATTGCGTACGGACTGTTCTTGAAGCTGGGCCAGGGCAACGAAAAACGTACCGAGTTCGCATTTGCGACGCCGCATATCGGCTGGCTGCCGTCACACCCCAACGCAGCGACCGCGATCACGACGGACTTGGTTCAGCTCGCGTCGCTCGGCATGGATGTCAGCTTGTTTGACGACGTGCGCCACTTGAATCGAAAACCGATCACACAAGCCGACCGCGAGTGCTTCTATTCGCTGCTGGCAACCCTTGGCAAGGCCGATCCAAACGCGATTCGGTCACGCGCGCGGCCGACTGTCGATTTGGCGCCGTTGCTACAGGAACCGTCGACTCAGCACGGACGATTGATGGTCGTACGGGGAACCGCGCGTCGTGCGATGAATATCCGAGTCGACGACGAAGACATTCACGAGCGGTTTGGGATCGATCACTACTATCAGATCGACGTCTTCATTCCGCTCGGTGACCAGAAGGTGCGACTTGGCAAACAGGCCGATGGTGACGGCCCAACGTTCACCAACAGCTTTCCCGTCACGGTCTGCGTGCTGCAACTGCCTCCGGGATTGCCCGAAGGAACGGACATTCGCGAAGAAGTGTCGATTCCGGCGGCGTGCTTCAAGCTGTGGGCTTACCGTTCGCGATTCGTATCGGCCTACGACCCGAAACAGTTACAAGTCAGTCCGATGTTCATTGGCGTCGAGCCCCGAGTCATTCAATTCAATACGTCACAAAATCCGTACGTCGGCTTTGCCGTCGCGGGCGTCTTCGTCGCGATCCTCGCCTTCACGTGGATCGCGTTGTGGCGCAGCGGGAAGAACGACGCGAAGTTCAAACACGACGTGCTGACTCGTCGCCACGAAGTGCAACCGGGCAATTCGTTGAACGATGCGGGAATCGAAGAACAGGGCGAACCGGATTTCAGCAAGTGGGATTAGGGGGAAGAGACGGGAAGAGACAAGGAGATTGGGAGACCAGGAGACAAGGAAAGAGGGAGAGACGGGTATCACGAGATTCCAATCTCCTTGTCTCCCAATCTCCTTGTCTCCCTTGTCTCCCGCTCCTCCCTACTTGACGTGCGGCATTTGAGGCCGATATTCGAGTGCTGTCGGAGTTGCATCCAATTGCCACCGGGCGAGACGAAGTCCCTGCTTACAGGTGGCCTACCTCGCGAAGTCTCGGAGAACTGTTATGCGTCGAGCCAAGATCACGATCGTCGGTGCTGGAAACGTTGGCGCAACGACTGCGCATTGGTGTGCGGCGGCGGAATTGGGCGACATCGTCCTGGTCGACATTCCTCAAACGGAAGATATGCCCAAGGGGAAGGCGCTCGATTTGATGCAGGCTTCGCCGATTGTCGGGTTCGATTCGAATATTGTCGGAGCGACCGATTACGAACCAACGCGTGGCAGCGATGTTGTCGTGATCACCGCCGGAATTCCGCGAAAACCCGGCATGAGCCGCGACGATCTGCTCAGCACCAACGCCAAGATCGTGAGCGCTGTTACTGAGCAGGTGAAGGAAACGAGTCCCGATTCAATTATCATCGTCGTTAGCAATCCGCTCGACGCCATGGTCCAACAAGCTCAAAAAGTCAGCGGATTTCCTTCGCATCGCGTCATCGGCCAAGCGGGCGTTCTCGACACCGCGCGATATCGCACGTTTCTGGCGTTGGAATTGGGTGTCAGCGTCGAGGATGTATCCGCACTATTGATGGGTGGTCATGGCGACACGATGGTTCCGATGCCAAGCTGCACATCGGTCGGCGGCATTCCCGTCACTCGATTGATCAGCGAAGAGCGGCTTGCCGAGATCATCGATCGCACCCGGAAAGGGGGCGCAGAGATCGTCGGGCTGTTGAAGACAGGCAGTGCGTACTACGCTCCGGCCGCTGCAACGGCTCAGATGGTTGAAGCGATTGTCCGCGACAAGAAGCGGCTCATTCCTTGTGCGGCCTACTGCGGCAAGGAATATGGTGTCGGTGGTTACTACGTCGGTGTTCCGGTCATCCTCGGGGCCCACGGCGTCGAGAAGATCATCGAGCTTGAATTGACTGAGCAAGAACAAGCCGACTTCAAGAAAAGCGTCGACGCCGTTCACGAATTGGTGTCGACGATGAACGAGTTGATGGGCGACTAACCAACCGCCTGCTAGCAAGATTTCGTGCTTTCAAGGCCGTTGGCGTTGACTTTTAGCGGGCGCTGTTTTACAACGCGACGTCTTCAAAACGTGTCGACTTTGGCTTTCTCATGACACCGAACTCGCATCGCCTCGTGACCAGAACGGATTCGTTCGCGAAGCCTCTTTCTTAGGCGGCCCAATATGAATCGTATCCAGCTCGCCCCACAAGCAATTGTCGTCGTTCCTTCGGCTCCAACATTCGATCTGAAACAAACCGGTGGCAGCGCGAGCCACGACCCGAGTCAACATTGTTCGCTCTTCACCCCGATGCATTACGAGCGGAAGTATGCTTATCCGTTGTTGATTTGGCTGCACGGACCAGGTGACGATGAGCGGCAGTTGCAGCGAGTCATGCCGTTGATCAGCGTGAGGAATTACGCGGCCGTTGGGCCACGCGGCACGCAACGCTTGGAGTCCCGAGGTTTCACGTGGGGCGAAGCCGATCAGTCGCTGGTCTCGGCCGAGCAACGAGTGTTCGATTGCATCGAAGCCGCCACCAACAAGTTCCATATCGCGTCACATCGGATCTTCCTGGCCGGGTTTGAAGCCGGCGGCACCACCGCATTTCAGATCGGATTCCGAAATCCAGATCGATTCGCAGGCGTGCTATCACTCGGTGGGCCATTTCCGCTCAACCGCACTCCGTTGACTCGGCTTGACGAGGCGCGGTCGCTGCCGTTGTTCATCGCCCAGGGCCGGGATTCCGAGCTGTACACAATCGAACGCACCTGCGAGGAACTGCGATTGTTCCATGTCGCCGGACTTTCCGTGACCCTTCGACAATATCCGTGTGGCGACGAACTCAATACACAGATGCTGCATGACATGGACAGCTGGATGATGGAGATTGTGACGGGCATCACCTCCGCGGAAACCGCGTCGGATATCTCCAACGAATGGAACTGAGCTACTTGTACGATGGCCTTCCAAGGCCATCGTGACGCAATCGACGGCCTTGGAAGGCCATCGCACAAGTGGCAGCATGCTAGCGGCCAGGCCGCCGCCACTCGCGTTGACAGCTCGGCGGGATTTCGAGTACAAACCCTCCGCTTTTCTTTAGTCTGACGACCATTCACGTCGTCGAAAGTCGATCGGGCATTCGCCGACACGCATCAGGTTCACATGGCTTCCGAGCAATCAGGGCAACCGAACGCCGCACCAACACCCGCTGCTGATCCGTCGCGATGGCAGCGGATCGCTCGTGATGTGCTCGCGCATATTAGTCGGAACCCAGTTCGAAATGCGACGATAATCTTGGCGGTCGTTACGGCGGTCGTCGGGATGGGAGTTTGCTTGCGAGCGCTCGCGCCGGATCCGTCAAAACGTCAGGGCTCGGGAACGCTGGCGGCAGCACTCGAAGCACTCGACGTCGACGATCGCGAGAAGGCTCGATCGATCGCGGCAGATCTCCGTTTGGTCGCCGACCATTCTAAGGCCGAAGCCGGTGGGCCGGCTTACGTGCTGGGCGTGGCCATGGCACAAGACGCCGAAGAGGAGTGGAACGAGAGCGAACGCCGCATCCGATTTCTGCTGGGGGCGCGATACCTGGAAGAGGCGAGACGTGCCGGATTTCCAGCCGGCCGCACCGGGCACGGACTGTTTGTGCTCGGCAAATCGCTTCACGACGCGGGACGTTATGCTCAGAGTTTGCCCGTCTTGCTCGAGGCGCTCGATGTCGACTTCTCCCGCCGCACCGATATACTCGGCCTGCTCGCAAATGCCTATCTACGCGACACAACACCTCGCTACGAAAAGGCCCTCGAATATAATCGCGAGTATCTTGCCGACGACGCGTTAAGCTTCGATGATCGATACAACGCGTTGATGACTCAGGGCGAGGTCATGTTTGGCCTCGGTGAGTTTGTGAATTGCGAGGCCACGATTTCCGCGATTCCGGAAACATCTTCGCACTTCGCGACAGCGCTGGTGCTGAACAGCAGACTGCTGCTGCGCGCGGGCGATCTGCTGGCACAACAGGCAGACGACACGTCTGCGGCTGGACAGGCCATACAGTTGTTCCAGAATGCCCGCGAGCTGCTGGGTCTTGCACAGGTTCACAATCCGACCGCTCTCACCCTCGAACGCCAGGCTCAATACTTGACGGGGTTGACTTACCGCAAGAGCGCACCGCTGCGGCCGACCGATGCGGAGGAGTCGGTTGACTTGCGCGCCGCACTCGATCAATTCGGTCGAACTCGCCGCGCGCACTTCGATACGGCCGAAGGCATCAGCGCGAGCCTTGAGGAAGCCGAGATCCATCAGCTGCTCGGAGAAGACGATGCTGCGATCGGAGCGTTTCGCCGGACGTTACAATTCGCCGCCGCCGCGCCGGCGTACAACAACCCGTGGGTCTCGCCGGACGAAATGAAGAACCGCCTGGACGCGTCTTACACCAAATATCGTAACGCAAGGCAGTTCGATTACGCGACGCAGCTGGCGGCAGCGA
>Ga0326597_10010185_pt1 | contig 12550 bp, 10 predicted proteins | sample RVTome_12_FD_203789 | JGI IMG/M metagenome (GOLD analysis project Ga0326597, IMG submission 203789) | Soil microbial communities from uranium-contaminated site in the Upper Colorado River Basin, Wyoming, United States - RVT100D185 | ecosystem: Environmental > Terrestrial > Soil > Contaminated >... | reverse complement strand
TGATGCTCCTGTTTTCTTGCAGAACACACGAGGCAGAGCCGGCGCCGCGGCCGTGTCAGCAGCGATCCGGCGAAGGGCGCTCAGGGAACCTGCGCGACGTTGCTCGTCGCGCAGGAAGGGATGGTGATCAACTGCACGTAGCCCCCACACTGGGAACCGGTGGTTCCGCTGACGGCGCCGCTGCCGTCGCGCGTGCTCACGACGGCGAAGAGCCTCAGACCACTGGTCCCCAGCCCCAGTTCCGTCCCTTCGCACGGGCCGGTCGGCAGGGTGTAGTTGCCGGTCGCAAACGCGAAGAGAATCCCCTGCCGCCGATTCGGCTCAGCGCCGCTCCACTCGACGCGCACCAGGCCGGGGCACTCGCCGCTGAGCGTCAGCGTGTAGTCGCTCGGCCGGCAGTCAAGGCCGTAGGAGACGTCCCAGGTGCCGGGTCCGACAAGGTTCTGCCAGTCCGTCGGGAAGCCGGAACCCCAGACGTCGAAGAGGAAAGTCCGGCCGTTGTTTCCCGGCGGTGTGCCGACGGCGTTGGCGCCGCTGGTCAGCACGACGAAGGCCTGCCCGGAGCCCGAGCCGACGCAGCGAACGCCGATGTGATACTCGCCGGGATCGAGATAAAAGGCCGAGGCGCCCAGCGTCAACTCCAGCCGGTATTCATCGCTGTTGAAGGCCCGGTTGCCCGTGGGGGTGAACTTGAAGTTGGTGATGTCGCTGATCTCGCGGATCCACCGACCAAACGATCCTTCGCGCATTCCCTGGTAGATGATGAGGTCGCCGCCGACGATGAGGGTGCCGGGGTTAATGATGAAGTGACCGCGGGCGCCGGTGACCATCCCGCCTTCCCACACCACGTCATCGTACGTCCATGTCGCAGTCACCGCGGTGTTGCGTTCGCTGGTGAAGCCGTTGCGATAGTCGATGTCGCCGTTGTACCAGCAGACGGAGGCGGGAGACTGGAGTTGGCCGACGGACTTGTGTTCGCCCCCCGTCTGGGCCGCGGTGGGCGTCGGATGCTGAGCGAGTGCTGTGCCGGCCAAGCATGTCAGCGCTGAGGCCGTCGCTTTCATGAGAGTGCGGATCATCTGGCTCTCCTTCTCTACCTGGTCACGTCCGATTCTACGGCGGCGAGCACCGCATCGCCATGCCTGCGCCGCCGACGCGTCGATCCATGGCATTGGAGAACCTGCTCTCGAGTGCGGCGTCACGCGGGAGCGCAAAAGCGTGCGTAACTGGCCTCCAAATAGAGTATGACCGATGGCACGGGGTCGTGTCAAGGCCGGGCTCGACGGAACGGGCCGCGATCTCAACATTTCCCGCAAACCCCGTCGGCACAGAATGTTGCCGCCGTGCGCAGGGTTTCACAACTGCACCAGTGCCGCGCCGGCGCTGCCCCGACCCTCGGGTGCGATGGCGTGCGCAGCGCGCCGCCTCGCGCCGTCAGGCTGTCACGCGCCGGATGATCGCCAAGGCCGACTCCTGGTTCGACCGGGCGCTGTATTTCGAGAATCGGTGAGCGCTGGGGCGGTCCGTTCACCGTGATCGATTCGGCCTCAGTTTCGCGCCTGGCCGCAGTGCTCCTGCACGTACTTGAGGATGTCCGCCTTCAGCGCGTGGCCGTTGCCGGCGTAGACGATTTTCGCGATCCTTTCGGACAGGACGCGGAAGCCATGGCGTGTAGGATAGGGGGCCGTGCCGTGCGGAATGGCCGCGCCGGGCGATTCCTGCCCTCTTGTCCCGACTTGCAGTCGCAGCGGGTGGAAGCGTCCGTCGAGTGCGGCTCGGGAATGATTCCGAACCCTGAGCGGTTGGTGATAAGTGGGACCGAGCCGACTACGGGGACAGGGCGCGCGATCGACGCGTCATGAACGTTGTATTTAATCGAGTCGAAAGGGATTCCGCATGTCACGTTCCGCGGCGCATTCATCAATCGCCTCCCGCACTTGCTCGTCTTCCGCCCGAATGCTGGCTTGCCTGACCGCTCTTCTTTCGTGCCCCCTTGCCTTCAGTCAGGACTGCGGCTGGGTCGAAGTCCCAGCCGCGTGGGATCCGTTTGATCGCTATGACCACGCTATGGCTTACGATGCAGCCCGTGAGCGAGTCCTTTTGTTCGGTGGCGTTGATGAGCAGACGATCCACGACGAGACTTGGGAATGGGATGGAGCTCGGTGGCATCTGCGGGCACAGGGGGTTCCCCACTCCCGCACAGGGCCAGCGATGGTGTATGACTCGGCGCGCGGCGTCTGCGTGATGTTCGGCGGTTGGAACTCCGAGGATTTCTACGGGGATACGTGGGAATGGGATGGCTCAACATGGACGCAGGTCAGCACCTTCGGTCCAGAGCCGCGCGCCTGGTGCGCCATGGCCTACGACAGTGTCCGTTCGCGCGTGGTATTGCATGGCGGATATGATCTCAACCGCCATTTCGGCGACACGTGGGAGTGGGACGGGAGCGAATGGACGCAAGTATCCGATTCGGGTCCGAGTCCCCGTTCGCATCACGCCATGGCCTTTGATGCGGTGAGGAACGTCTGCGTTCTTGTGGGTGGATCGGGCCCGTCAAACTCGTATCCCGGAGGAACCTGGGTCTGGGATGGCCAGTCATGGCTTCGCAAGAACGACATGATGAATCGCGCGGGTATGGCACTGGCCTTCGATGAGCGCCGCGGATGTGTGCTCCTTTATGGAGGACATGTTTCGGTGAATCGGTTCGGGGACACCTGGCGATGGGATGGTGAAACCTGGATATTGGAAACGGTTGATGGACCTCGGCCGCGAACGCGAGCGGCGATGGCTTACGATCGAGCGCGATCCGAAGTGGTTCTCTACGGCGGTCTCGACGGTCGCCAACCGTGGACCGAACCGTTCCGCGACACCTGGCTTCATGAGTGCGGCACGCGCCCCCGTCTCGCGGTCTCTTCCTCCTGCCCGGAGGCCGGATCGGTGCATGTCACTTGGCGTAACGCAACGCCCAATGGGACCATCGCACTCGTCCATGGTCGCCAATTCGATCGATTCGTTGTTCCACCGACTCGCTCCTGCTCGGGGACAATCCTGGGACTGAGCGAGGGAGTTCGTACCTTGGTGTGGCGGGCCAGCGACGAGAAGGGTGGCGGCTCCATCATGGGAACCGCAGCGCCGTCTGACTGCGGCACATATCTTCAACTTGTCGATCTCTCAACATGCTACACAAGCAACGTTGTTGAGATCGAATGACCTGTGGTCAGGTTGAGAGAGCCCCACTCGACGGAGAGATCAGTTTCGCGCCTGGCCGCACTGCTCCTGCACGTACTTGAGGATGTCCGCCTTCAGCGCGTGGCCGTTGCCGGCGTAGACGATCTTGCCCTCCTTGTCGATCAGGACGCAGAAGGGGATGCCGCCCACGCCGTAGGTCTGCGCGACCTCGTTCGTCGGGTCGTGGACTTTGAGCCAGTTGCACTCGCCGCGGGTGCGCGGTGAGCCTCGGAGGATGGGCTGGTCTTTGGCGCTCGCCCACTCGAGCTGCTTGGCGTCGGTGTCGCCGCGCCAGTTGGTGCCGACGCCGACGATGACGAGACCCTTGTTGGCGTAATCGCGGTGCAGGTCGGCGAGGAGTGAGTCCATGAGGCTCAGGCACGGACCGCACCACGTCGCCCAGAAGTCGAGCAGCACCACCTGGCCGCGCAGGTCTTCGAGTTTCACGACTTCGTCGTTGCGGATGTTATTGAGCGCAAAGGTGGGGGCCATCTTGCCCGGCGCGATGTCGCCCTGGCCTTCAAGGGCTTGATCGCGATTGCGCATCTGCATCTGGGCGCGGGTGACGCCCAGCGCCCGGGCGTCGAGGCCGCGCGCTTCGTCGAGGAGTTTGCGCGCCTCGGCCGTGCGCTCCTCGCCGCCCTGCTCCATGAGGACAAGGGCCTTGGCGGCGAGCGACTCGGCGCGGAGATTTGCGACCTGTCCCGACGCGCGGATCGCTTCGTCGATCACGGCGAGGCGCTGCTCGGGCGTCTGGCCGGAGATCGCCGACTTGGCGAGCAGAAGGCGAACCTGCTTCTCCTGCGCGGCACTGATCGCGGCGTCGGCGTCGGACAGCGCCGCCTCGGCGCCGCGCAGCCGCTCGACTGCGGCGAAGCGCATCTTCAACGCGCGGTCAAACTCAGCCGCCGCGAGCACATTCCCTGCGAGCCAGCGATCGACGGTGTCCACCACGCGCTGCGGATCATCAAGCCGCGCCAGGCAGGAGAGGATCGTCGAGCGGGCCCGCGGAGCCCGATCGCCGCGCGGATACCGGGCGAGGTACTCCTCGCACGCATCGGTGAAGGCGCGGAGCAGTTCGGGCGGAGCCAGGCCGCCGGTCGGGGTCGCCTCGGCCACTTTCAGACGCGCCGCCTCCATCGCGTCGATGAGCGCGGCCTCGGCGGCAGGCGCGTCGTCCTGGGCCGGCGCAGCGCGGGGAAGGGCGAGCAGCAGGCTGGCGCTCAGGCACACGGCGGCGGACATCGATTGAAGGTATTGCAGCATGGTGGTCTCCTCTCGTGCCGTGGCAGTCGGTTGACTAAATTGATCCCACGATTCGCAGAGCCTCATCGTGGGCGTGAAAACTCCTATCCGTTCGCCTTCTTCCAGTCGCTCAGGAACTTCTCGAGGCCCACGTCGGTGAGCGGGTGGCTCATCATCTGCTTGATGACGCTGAAGGGCACGGTGGCGACGTCCGCCCCGGCGAGCGCCACATCGACGAGATGCTTGCTGTGGCGGATCGACGCGGCGAGAATCTGGGTGTCGTAGCCGTAGTTGTCGTAAATGGCGCGGATCTGGCCGATGAGATGCACCCCGTCGCCGGCCACGTCATCGATGCGCCCGATGAAGGGGCTGACGAGGAACGCGCCCGCCTTGGCCACGAGCAGCGCCTGAAGCGCCTGGAAGCACAGCGTCATGTTCACCCGCACGCCGCGGTCGCTGAGCGTCTTGCAGGCCTTGAGCCCTTCGATGGTGCTGGGGCACTTGACGACGATGTTGTCGGCGATCTTCGTGAGGACATCCGCCTCGCGGATCATGCCGTCGTGATCGGTGCTCACGACCTCCGCCGAGACGGGGCCTTTGACGACCTCGCAGATCTCCCGCAGGCGGGTGTGGAAGTCCACTTTTTCCTTCGCGACGAGGGAAGGATTGGTCGTGACTCCGTCGAGGACGCCGAGGCTGTGCGCTTCGCGGATCTCGCTCAAGTTGGCGGTGTCGATGTAGATGTCCATGGGGGTTCATCCTTGCCTTGGTGGTGCGGCGGTGAATCGGCTGGTGGATCCGACGGTGAAGCGTAGGCGTGTGGAGGCGTCGGATGGTTAGAAGCCACGCACGGCCGGCAGCGCTACTCCGTCAATCGGAGCGATCGAATTGTCTTGAGCGAAACATAGAGGTGGAGTCGATCATTCGAAAGTTCGGTAAAGCCGTACTTGAGGTAAAACCGTCGTGCGCTCTCGTCGATGGCGATGACTTCAACGGCGTGGATGCCAATGACTGAGGCCGCGTGCTCGATGCGCCGCAGAGCGTCAAGGAGCAAGTCCGAACCCAATCCTCTCCCCTGCGCGGAAGCGTCGACCGCGAGTCGCCCGAGATGCGCGACGGGAATCGGGGCAGGCGCTTCGCAAGCAATTCGGGGAGATTGGCAATTTCCACCGCGCCGGCGGCGATGGAGTAGTATCCTCGAACGACTCGCTCGCCGGGCCAAACAGCGACAAAGGTCCGGCTTACGCCCGACCTCTGGTTCTGACTCGCATACTGGCGCAGGTATTCGTCAAGCGCATTGTGGCCGCAACGGAAACTCGATCGGTCATGATCCGCCGCCAGATCCTCGATGACCCACGTCTGGTCAGCCACGGCGCTTCTTGTACCGGCGCGCGACTGCCTTCAGCGCCGCGTTCGGCTTCCCTTCCGCCTCCAGCATGTCGAGGAAGATCGACGAGTCACGCGACGAGAGCGTTGTCACAGTGGCTTGCTCCATCGCGTCACGTGCGGCCTTGAGCAATGTGGAAACCGCAAAGCCGGTGAGCGTCAACCCCTGGTGGCTTGCTGCCTGTTCGATCAACTGCTTTTGTTCAGCGCTGAGGCGAACGTCCAGTCGGGCATCTTCAGAAGGGTGGCGAATGTTCATGGCGGACTCTCAATCAGGACGCAGGAGGGTAGACCACTGTACGGAGATTCGCCACATTAGGTGCTGCCTTATCCCACCGACGCTCCTCGGCAGCGAGCCTTCGGGTCGCGGCTGAACAAGTCACCACGCCCCCGCCAGAATCTGTTCGATCGCGTGGGCCACGCCGTCTTCGGCCTGGTCGAGTGTGATGCGGTCGGCGACCTGCCTGATGGGGTCGATGGCGTTACCCATGGCGATGCCCAGGCCGGCGTGGCGGATCATCGCCACGTCGTTGATCTCATCGCCGATCGCCGCGATCTGCCGCGCCTCGATGCCGCGCTGCGCCGCCAGCGCGCTGATCGCCGACCACTTGTTCGTCTGAGCGTTGAAGATCTCCATGAGGTGGATGGCGTTGTCGGCGAGGTGACGCCCGTTGCCGTCGGAGTTGATGACGGGAAAGTGGTGGACGAACGTGCGCCGGCCGAACTGCTCGACCACTCGCGCCCCGAGGTGCTTCATCTCGCGCGCGGTGGTGACGATTCCCAGGCGGATCGTCTCATCCGGGTGCGGATCATCCTCGAAGCGCTCGGCGCGGTGGACAGCCACGGGTACTTGATTGAACCACCATTCGCTGGCGGCATCGACCTTGCCGTCGCCGAGCAGGATGTAGTCCACGCCGGTGCTGGAGCGGTCCTTGAGGAGCAGGACGTAGTGCCCCGTTGCGGCGTTGAGGATCCGCGCGACATCGCGGACGAGGTCGGCGGGCATGGCGCTGCGGTGAAGCGTCGCGCCGGAGGGAAGTTCAACCGTCATCGCCCCGCCCGCCACGACCGCCGCCCCCGCCATGGACAAGTCGTCAAGGACATGTCGGCACTCGGCGAGGCCGCGGCCGGTGCAGACGACGACTTCAAGACCACTCTCAATCGCCCGCACCACGGCGGCGCGGTTGGCCGGGCTGAGGCGGCTGGCGCTGTCGAGCAGCGTGCCGTCGAGATCGATCGCGAGGAGTCGGTAGGGATAGGCCATGTGCTCAGGATTCTAGAAGCGTTCGGGGTCGGGCAGCGCGCCACGCCCACGCCCACGATGAGGCTCTGGGAATCGTGGGGTGCAATCCTCCCCAACTTTCACGCCTTGCCGGCTTGCCCGTCGATACAAAACTGATTGCGTCCATGATTCACGACCACGCGACAGATCGAGTGCATTTCAAGCCGGGGCAGAGGCTTTGCGCCGCCCCGGACTGGCCGGCACCAGACACCAACCCCGGGCCGAAAGCCCCAGTCCCCAGGCCCCAAGCCTCAGGTTCCACACCCCTCCGCGCGCACTTCGACGCCGGCTGGCCCTACCTGCTGGCCGGGGCGCTCCTCGTCGCGGCGATGATGCTCATCGGTCCGGCGGATGATCTCGCACAGATTCGCCTTCACCGCGATCGCCTCGCCGCGCTGGAATCCGACGCCGTCGCCCGCCTCAAGACCTACGAGACCTTTCTCGAAGCGATCGATGAGGCGGACCCGATGCTGGTGCGCCGCCTCGCCGCCGCCCAACTGAATCTTGTGCCCGAAACGGTGCAGCCCATCGGGCTCATCGGCGTCGAACTCGACGCTCATGTGGATCACTGGATTCGCGAGACGTTGCCGCCCGCGGCCAGCGTCGCTCCTCCGGTGGTGAAGGACTCCTGGCTGCGCCGCCTCGCCGACGGGCCGACTCGCCTCTGGGCCATCCTCGCCGGCGTCGTGCTCATCTTCATCGGCCTGCTGCCCCAAAGCGAGGCCGGGGAAGCGGCAAAGGAAGAAACGCACCGCAGAGATCGCCGAGATCGCGGAGAAGACATTGACGAGGATGACGGAATCGAACCGCAGTCCGTGCCCGCCGTTCATCACCCCATCGTGACGGAAGAGGGCGAACTCATCGAAGCGGATCAAGAGGTCGAGGAGGACGAGGAAGAATCGCCGCTCGTTCAGGTCATCAACATCTCCGCCTCGTCGGTGTGGTGACGGCGCGCCGACTCCTGGCTGGGCACGTTGACGCCCGAATCTCCGCGCAGCAAGCGGCGGGGCCTGCGTCAGAGCGGAACGGGATTACTGATCTCGCAGGTCGCTGCATCGAGCGCGACGAGGCACACCCGGCCGCAGGCGGGCGCGCCCACGGGTCCGCTGAGCGAAGCCCGGCCTTCACCATCAGCCGTCAGGATGCGGCCGAGCGAAGCGCCGCGGATGGGCAGGATCGCGCCTGAGCAAGGCAGTCCGGGGGGAATGACCGTCTGGCCAACGCACCCGCCCGGCGCGGAGGCGATGAGCGCGACCCGACCGCCCGGCGTAGCGCCCTGGAGCATCGCAGTCATCACGCCCGGACATTCACCGTCGATCGAAAGTTCAAACGCCTCGACGCCACACACACCGATGGAGAAGTCCCACGGTCCCGGCCCGAGGAGGGTCGACACTGCCGTCGGCAAGGGATAGCCCCAGTAGTCTGACTGAAAGAAGGTATTGCCGTTTCCAATTGGTGAGCCTTGGGAGTTGCGACCGCTGGTCGTGAACACGAACGCGTATTCATCGGGATGGCCCGTGCCGACGGGTCGTACGCCAATGTGGTAGGTGCCGGGCGGGAGGTAAAACGAAACTCGAAGTTCGAGCTTGAACTCCGGAAACCAGGGGTCGATGGGCGTCCACTCCAACTCGGTGATGTCCAGAATCTCGACGACCGGCCGTCCCCACTCACCTTCACTCATCCCGTCAAAGATCGCGATATCCCCGGCAACCGGATAGGGTCGAAACACGCCGCGATACAGCGACCAAACCTGGCGCACGACGCCGCCCGGCCAGTCGAAGTCATCAAAGGTCCATGCCGCGGCGATCCGCGTGTTCCGCTCCGACGGCATCCCGTTGCGGAAATCCCGGTCCCCGCCGTAGAAGCAGATCTGAGCGTCGGCGACCGATGCGATCAGCGCCAGCGCCGCCAGGCCCGTCAAGGCTCGCTTGCACATCATCGGCTCCCTTCATTTCATCCTGGCTCGATCGAGTGGCTCCCTCACACCTTCTTGTTGAAGACCATCGCCGGCTTGAAATCGCCCTTGAGCACGGGTCGGCTGTCGGTCTTGAGCCAGGACTCAAGAACGCCTGCGTAGACGCTGCGGAAATCGACGCCGAACTTGAGGTCGCCCTGATCGAGATCGGTGAGCGAGGGATGGTTGCCGAGCACGCCGGGCCGGACCATCGGGCCGACGAGGAACATCGGCGCCGCGGTGCCGTGGTCCGTGCCTTGCGAGGCGTTCTGCTTGACGCGCCGGCCGAACTCGCTGAAGGTCATGGTGAGGACGCGGCCATCGTTGCCCTGCGCCTTGAGATCCTTCGTAAAGGCGAGGATGGCCGAGCCGAGTTGATTCATCAGGTTGGCATGCGCGCCGACCTGGCCGGCGTGGGTGTCGAAGCCGCCCATTGAGACGTAGTAGACGCGCGTGGGCAGTTCCGCCCGGATCATCGCCGCCACCATCTGCAACTGCTGCCCCAGTTGATTGCGCGGATAGTCGATGAGCGGCCGCACGCGCACCGCCGAGCGAATCTGATCGCTGGCGATCTGGGCGTTGAGCGCGGTGCGGGTGAGGAACTCGAGTTGGGTGCCTTCCTTGACGCCTTCGATCTCGGCCCCACCGCGGTTGATCTCCTCGTAGGGCTTGTCCATCGTCTCGTGGAGATCCTTGCCGATCCAGCGGAAGAGGTCGGCCGTCTCAAACGAGACGGGCTTGTTGATCTGCCCGATCATCGCCTTGGGCGCCTCGCGGCCGATGGAGATGGCGGCGTTCGGCTCGGGGGTGCCGTTGCAGGTGTTGTCGAAGTAGCGGCCGATCCAGCCGTTGCCCGACGGCTGCCGCGGATCGGCGGTGTGCCAGATGTCCATCGAGGTGAAGTGCGAGCGGTTGGGGTTGGGATAGCCCACGCCCTGCACGGTGGTGAGCAGGCCGCTGTCGTGCAGTTCCTTGAGGCCGGCGAGGTTGGGATGCAGCCCCAGGCCGTCCGCCTCGCCGAGGCGCAGGACGTTGTTGGCGCGAATGCCGATGTTGGGCCGCGCGCGGTAGTAGTTGTCATCGCCGAAGGGAATGACGGTGTTCAGGCCGTCGTTGCCCCCGCCGAGTTGCACGACCACGAGGATGCGCTCCTGCGGCTTGCCGGCGATCGACGACGTGAGCATCGTGTCGAAGGGGTTGGTCAGCCCGTACGCCGACGCCTGGATGAAGTAGGGCACGGTCGTCGCCGCCGAAACCATCGTGAGACCCTTCTGGAGAAAGGCGCGTCGGGTGTAGGCGTGTTCCTGGCACATCGTCATAGTCCTTTCCGGCTTGCGACTTGCGACCTGCGGTTTGCCGCTTCGCGATTCCTTTCAACACAACTGATACTCCGGCATCGCCGTGATCAGGCACAGCAGGCCGACCACGAGTTCGTTGCTCACCCGCCCGCCGTTGGCGCCGGCGAAGTCAAGCAGCGCCTGCCGCCTCGCTTCGAGCGGCTTGGGCCCGAGGCAGGACTTGAGCAGGAAGTTCACCGCATCCTCGAGCCCATACTCGCCGTCTTTCTTGTCGAGATGGCTGAGCAGGTGCATGGCGTCGTAGGACGAGCGCATCGATGAGCCGCCCACTCCGCTGGGCAGACGGCCCGTGAGCAGGTGCGTGAGCAGGTTCTGCCGCACGAAGAGCGTCGACGTGTTGATCCACGACCGTCCGCCGTCCCACCCCTTGACTGAAGGCGGGAAGAAGATGTTCTGCCCCATCAGGTCGAGCGCATCGACGAGGATGTTGAGATCGACCACCGGCGTCTTGAGCGATCGCACCGCTTCGACGACCAGTTGCGCCGGCGACTTGATCTGGCTCGCCATGTTCGACTCGTCGTAGAAGTGGGCCGAGCGGAAGAGCGAGCCGAGCACGGGCGCGATTTCGTAGCGCACCGAGCGCATCAACTTTGCCAGGTCGAGAATGAACGTCCGGGCGGCGCCCTCCACTTCGCCAGGCAGGTCGTTGACGAAGAAGCGGTACAACTTGAGACTCAGGAACTCGCTGCAATAGGTGCGGCCGAGAATCATCTTCACGAAGTCATCCCCGTTGAACATGCCGCGCTTGCCGAAGATCTGCTTCTGACCCTCGTCGTGGAAGTCCTTGCGGAAGAGGAAGGCGTTGCCGTCGAAGGAATAGCCGGTCAGCGCGCGGGCGCCCTCCTTGATGTCGTTCTCGGTGTAGCCGTTGCCCTCGCCGAGGGTGAAGAGTTCCATCAGTTCGCGCGCGAGGTTCTCGTTGGGCTGGCGCTGGTGCGACTCGTTGTTGTCGAGGTACGCCAGCATCGCCGGGTCGCGGATGACCTGGAAGCACAGGTCCGCGAAGTTGCCCACCGCATGCTTGCGGAAGGTCTGGTTCTGGAGGAACATGTGGTAACTGTTCTCGATCGTGCGATAGCCGGTCGCGAAGTGGCCGTGGTAGAAGAGCGTCATCTTCTCTTCGAGGGGGCGCGGCGTCTCAATCATCCGCTTGAGCCACCACTGCTGCATCGTGCGCATCTGCCGGCGATCCTGCTGCTCGCGCTCCTGCCGAAGGCGCTGCAACCGCTCGAGCGTCACTTCATCCTGCGCCTGCTGCGCCTGGCGAAACGCAAGACGCTCCTCGGGCGTGGGTGCCCGCATGATGTCGCTGCGGAAGTCGTCAGCGCTGATCGGCTCGATGGGCACCTCGCCGAAATTGATGAGGTGATCGACGCTGCGGTCCAGCCCCCACTCGACCAGCAGCCGCACCTGGTCGGGCGAGCCCCCGAACCCCGCCCGGCGAAGCAGGTGATGCGCCTGCCAGTGGCCGAAGGCGTCGGGCTTGAGCGGCTTGAGTGCGGCAGTGGTCCTGAGTGCGGCAGTCGTCATGGCATTTACCTCATCGGCACATTCAATGCGGCAGGGTTCGGCAGTTCAACGCACGGCCGGCAGGGCCTATTGCCCCGGCCACCCGGCCCGCCCGATGCACAAATATACCGGAAAGTTCCCCCCGAAGCCGCAGAAATCATGCGGGATTCGCGGGGAGATGAGCCGGCTTGGGGCTTGGGGCTCCCCACCCATTGCACCTTGACACCAAACTGCGCGTTTCGCTGAGCCTCATCGCACCCCACGCGCTATGTGAACAATCCACGGTACATCCTCAACAGATCCACGTTCGACAGATCGTGAAGGCCCTCGCCAACCCGCTCCCCTAGAGACGCAGGGAAGGCCCGCAGTACGTCATGTTCAACTTCTGCCTCGTGACGCCCCTTCACAGTTCCGATGAACCTCGCACCTTCCTTGGCATGCCGATCCAACTGAAGTCGCGCCACATTTCGCACATCATACCCGAAGCCCAGAAACACAATGAGATCTGCCCCACTAAGAGCGCCTAACACAATAGCGGTTTGAGTTTGCGGAAGCAGATGAGGATGCATCCGAGTGAGAGGAAGGCTT
>Ga0326597_10010184_pt1 | contig 12550 bp, 8 predicted proteins | sample RVTome_12_FD_203789 | JGI IMG/M metagenome (GOLD analysis project Ga0326597, IMG submission 203789) | Soil microbial communities from uranium-contaminated site in the Upper Colorado River Basin, Wyoming, United States - RVT100D185 | ecosystem: Environmental > Terrestrial > Soil > Contaminated >... | reverse complement strand
CCGACGGCCGCGCCCTGTTCGGGTTGACGACGCCGCTGGTGACGACATCGTCGGGTGCCAAGATGGGCAAGACCGCGCAGGGCGCGGTCTGGCTCAACCCCGAGCGCCTCGCGCCCTACGAATACTGGCAATTCTGGCGCAACACCGAAGATGCCGATGTCGGCCGCTTTCTGCGCCTCTTCACCGAATTGCCGCTCGCCGAGATCACGAGGCTGGAAAAGCTCGCCGGTAGCGAAATCAACGCGGCCAAGGAGAAACTCGCGGACGAGGCGACGGAACTGTGTCACGATCGAGAAGCTGCTGATCTTGCGCGCGAGGCCGCACGCGGATCTATGCGCGGAGCGGCGCGAATGACGCTCTCTGCGCGCGCAGAGTTGACGCTCACTTTGCGCGTCCCAGAGTCGCAGTTGAAAAATGGTATTCCTGCCTTTGAGTTATTCGCCCGCGCCGGCCTTGCGGCCTCGAACGGCGAGGCCCGCCGGCTGATCAAGGGTGGCGGCGCGCGAGTCAACGATCAGGTCGTCAAGGCCGAGATGCAGCCGGTCTCGCTCGCCGACCTCGACGCGCAAGGCCGGATCAAGCTCAGTGCCGGCAGGAAGCGGCACACCTTCGTGCGTCCGGAATAGTACGTACGTAGGATGGGCTGAGCGCAGCGAAGCCCATCGCACTCGCCGACCCGATGGGCTTCGCTGCGCTCAGCCCATCCTACGCAACGACGCAACCGGTCGCCTCGCACCCTCCCTCCCTCAATGCGCCGCCTGCTGCTCCTGTTGCGGGGCCGGCGCGCCGACGATCGGCGCGAACAATTGGCGCAGGACCCCGGGGGTCAGCGCGCTCAGCGGGTTGACCGAAACCTGCGGGTCGGCGCTGGCGCCGCTCAGCCGGAAATTGGCCGCGAACAGGCCCTGCGAACCACCGCCCAGCAAGGGGCCGATCACCGGGACCTGGCCAAGGATCGCATTCAGCGCATAAATCGGCGCCACGGTGCCTTCCAGCTCGAGCCGATCGCGGTCGAGATCGATCCAGCCATTTGCGGTAAGGCCGAGCGCCTCGCCCCAGGCCAGGAGCCGCTCAAGGGTGACGCGGCTGCCGCTGTAGGTGAAATCGCCGCGCAACGTGATGAACGGGAGCCCGGCGCCGGACAACATGCTGGCCACTCCGGTCAGCGATGGGATGGCGAGGATGCGGGCCATTACCGGCGCGCGCGTCAACGTGTAGTGCTCGCCCTCGACATGGGCCTTCAGGGAGCGCTTGCCGGCGATCTCGGAAAGCTCACCATCGACGGTGACCCGGCCGCCGACCACATCGTCGGCGATGTCGAGGAGCTTCAAGGTCGCGCCGAGATCGTCGGACTGAAACATCAGGCGATTGCCGCCATCCTCGCCAAAGCGCAGCGACATCTTGCGGCCGTTGGCATAGCGGCCGTCGAGGCGGCCGGACCGCCAGATCCCGCCGGTTCGCAACATGTCGGCGGTAACCTGGTGCAGTTCGCGCTTCGGGCCCAAAACCAGCCGGTCGATCCGGGCATTGACCGCGAGGGGCAGGGACGGTGGCGCCCTTTGTGTATCGGTCGTCGCCTCCTCGAGCAGATGGCGGGCATCGGCCCGCGCGGCGTGGATATCGGCGCTCCAGCCGCCGCCGGTCCGGCGGACGACCGTGCCGCTGACGATCGTCTCGCCGACGACGAGCCGCTTGATCTCGACCCGCTCGACCCGCTTGCGGTCGGCGCCGATCTGAGCGGTGAAGCGGCCGTCGAGGCCGGGGGCTTTGACCTCGATCTGCCGGATCCGGGTGATCCGCTCGTTGTCGAGGTCGATGACGACTTTCGCGGTTCCCGGCTGGCCGGGCGGCTTTTTCCAGCCGGCTTCGGCGATCGACAGGGTGGCGCCTTTCAGGTCGAGGAGGGCGGTCGCCTCGCCCCGGTTTGCCGCGAACGTGGTAAAGGTGATTTCGGCCGCGATCGGGCCACTGACGCGGTCGGGCAGGAAATCGAGTTCGAGCCGGCGCTGCGCATCGTCGTCGAGCGTCAGGCCGACCCGGTACACGGCATGCGGGCCGTTGCTCTTCGGACGGAAACGGAGGTTCGCGTCGATTTTTGACGCGATGCCGTCAAACCGTGCAGTGCCCTGGACACGCGCGCCGGTATGGCCAACATCGAGCGCCAGATTGCCGTCGGTGACGGCGCGGCCGAGCACGATCTTTCCGAGGTTGGCACCCGATATCGCGGACTTCGCCGAGTATTCGACGGCATCGAATTTGAGGTCGGCGAGCAGCGGCAGCTTGAAGTGCAGCTGGGTCTCGGCCCGGCCGGCGACATGCGCCGGATCGATGCCGATCGCACGCGCGTAATGCAGCGGCTTGGCGTCGATCACCTCGAGGGCATCCTGCAGCGGTCCGGCCAGCGCCAGATCGATGGTCAGAATTTCGACCGGCGCGTCGAGCTCGGTCAGCCGCACCGTGCCCCCGGTGATCTTCAATCCCTTGAGGACGCCGCCGGTCGGGGTGAAATCGAGATGGTTGCCGGCGAAGACAGCGCTGCCCCCGACCTGGCGAACCATCGGCAGACCTTTGAAATAATTGACCGTCAGACCATGGTAGCGAAGCCTGCCCTGGGCGCTCGTGATTTTTGCGGTATGGGCCACCGGGTCGAGGTCGAGACCGAGCTGTGCGGTAGCCTCGTCGAGAAACCCGTCATGGACATTGTCGAGGACCCAGCGCCTGCCGTCCGGGCTCAGCAGCTTGGGCCACAATTCGCCGAGCCGGGCCGTCGGGACATGCTTCAGCGCGGCGTTGAGTTTTGCCGCGACATGACCCGGCGGGCGTCTGTCGGCCGGGGCGGCGATCAGCTCGGGAGTAATGCCCCCGACGGTCCCATCGGCGACAAGCTGAGCCCCGCCGCCGAGGTCGAGCGCCAGCTTCTCGATCCGGATTTCGGAGCTTTCCGGGGCATACACCGCGTGCAGCTCGCCCTTGTCGAGCGCGACGCTGCCGGTCGGCAGAAATTCGCTACGCAACCGGCCCCGGCCGAGGGTGAGGTCGAGCCGCGAGCCCTGGGCCTGGCGTTGCGTCAGGTCGATGCGGGTCCGCAATGTGCCGGAAACCGGCGCCTCGACGTGCCGCAACTGCGCCAGTTCGGGGATCAACGGCGGAATGTCGACGGGGTGGACCCCGTCGATCGACAGGTCGAGGTCGAGCAGGTTGCGCTCCGCCAGATAGCGGTAGCTCGCTCGCAGCTCGGGCATGCTGGCCCCCATCGGGATGGCCAGCGACAAATCGCCTCTGATCCCCTTGCCGCTGCGCTCGACCGCAATGTCGACGCGGTCCGCCCGCCAGGTCCGGCCGGTCCGCTGGTCATCGACGATCACCGTCGCCCCGCGGATGCGCAGTTCGCGCAGCAGCCCCAGGGGCGAGCCTTGTTCGCGCGGTCCGGCCAGCTGCCGGATCACCTGCGGCCCGAGTTCGGGCGCGGTCCCCCCGCCGGACCCAACGCCGCCGGACCCGACATCGCCGGAGCCGATCCGCGCGCTGATCCCCCCGGTTTGATCGCGCACCAGGTGCAGCACCGGGCGCTCAACGACAACCTGGGTCAGCGCCAGCCGGCCGCGCAGCAGGGCGCCGATCTCAAAGCTCGTCGCCATTTCGGGAAAGCTCGCCAGCGGCGCGCCATCGGGCAGCGACACGCGGACATTCTCGGCCCGCAGGTCAAGCTGATGGGTGGTGCGGTCGATCCCCAGCCGTACCCCGGAGATCGCCACCTTGAGCCCGGTCCCCGATCGATCGAAGGCGGCCTCGACATAGGGCGTCAGCCAATCGAGATCGACCGGGCCCTGCATCACCCGCCAGATGCCGGCGAGGGCGACCAGGATCAGGACCGCGGCAAACGAGCCGAGCCAGCGCAGGACATGATGCGCGCCGCGTCCGACATGGCGCACCGTCCGGTGGTGCAGCCGCCAGCGGCGGCGCGGCCGGGTTTGCGCCGCCGGGGTCATCGCCGGAAGCGGTCGGCCTTGACCGGGCGCGGCTGCCGGGCGAGGGTCGCCACCCGCCCCGCGATCATACCCCGGATCATCCGGTGAAGCTGTTATCGCCGCTCTCCCCCATTGTTCCCCCGGCGCAAGGTACTCCTTGGCGTGATGACGGGCCGCCACAGCCGGCGGATGAGCGGCTGCTCGCGCTCGGCTTCGCCGCCTGGGAGGCGGCCCTTGCCGAGGCGACGGACGAGCCCGGCGCCGCGCTCGCCCGCGCATGGAGCGCGACAAAGGCGGGACGATGCCTGTTGGCCGCGATCTTTGGCAACAGCCCGTTCCTCGGCCGCCTCGCCGTCGCCGAATGGGAATTCCTCTCTCGTCTCGTCGAGGAAGGCGCCGATCCGCAGTTCGATGCAATTCTCACCGCAACAGAGACTCGCGCCGATAGCGGCGAAAATCAGGCGGCGTTGATGCGGCGGCTGCGGATTGCCAAGCGCCGCATCGCCTTGCTTGCCGCAATCGCCGAGCTTGCCGGGCAATGGTCGCTCGAACAGCAGATGACCGCGCTCAGCCGCTTTGCCGAGGCGGCAATCGGCGCGGCGGTGCGTCATCTGCTGCGCGCCGCCGCCGCCAACGGCCGGGTCGCGCTGTCCGACCCCGAGGATCCCGAAACGGGGAGCGGCCTCATCGTCCTTGGCATGGGCAAGCTCGGCGGCGGGGAACTGAATTATTCGAGCGATGTCGACCTGATCCTTCTCTATGATCCGGCGGGCGTGCCCGGGCTCGCACAAGACGGCGCGCAATCCCTGTTCAGCCGAATCGCCCGCGATCTTGTCCGTATTCTCGATGAGCGCACCGGGGATGGCTATGTTTTTCGCACCGATCTGCGGCTGCGCCCCGATCCGCGCTCGACCCCGCTGGCGATGTCTGTGGCGGCCGCGCTGAGCTATTACGAAACGGTCGGGCAGAATTGGGAGCGCGCCGCCTTGATCAAGGCCCGCCCGGTGGCCGGGGACCGCGGCGCGGCGCGGCGCTTTCTCGCCGAGCTGGAACCGTTTATCTGGCGCAAGAACCTCGACTTTGCGGCGATCGCCGACATCCACTCGATCAAGCGCCAGATCGAGGCGCACAAGGGCGGCGCGCGAATCGCGGTCGAGGGCCACGACATCAAGACCGGGCGCGGCGGCATCCGCGAAGTCGAATTCTTTGCCCAGACCCAGCAGCTGATCTGGGGCGGGCGGGTGCGCCGGCTTCGGGTGGCGCCGACCTGCGCCGCGCTGCGCGCTCTCGCAGCGAGCGGCCGGATCGACGAGCGAACCGCCGATGCACTGATCGCCGATTACCGCTTTCTGCGCCGGGTCGAGCACCGGCTGCAGATGGCGGAGGATGCGCAGACCCACCGCCTGCCGGTGGACCCTGACGGCATCGCCCGGCTCGCGATCTTTCTCGGCTACCCCGATGCCGGCCAATTCACCGCCGAGCTGCGCGCCCGCCTCGGCTCCGTCGAGAAGCATTACGCCGAGCTGTTCGAGGAGGCGCCGAGCCTCGCCGGGCCCGGCAATCTGGTGTTCACCGGCACCGACGACGATCCCGAGACGCTCGCCACCCTGGCGCGGCTCGGCTTTGCCGACTCGGCCCGGGTCGCCGCGATGGTGCGCGGCTGGCATCATGGGCGGATGCGCGCGACCCGCAGCCAGCGGGCGCGCGAGATCCTCACCGAGTTCGTCCCCGAGCTGCTGCGCGTCTTCGGCGCTACCGCGCATCCCGATGCGGCCTTTTTGCGCTTCGACGAGTTTCTGTCGCAACTGCCGGCCGGGATTCAGCTGTTTTCGCTGTTTCACGCCAACCCCGGGCTGTTCTCGCTGGTCGCCGACATCATGGCCGAGGCGCCGCTATTGGCGGAGCGCCTGGCGCGGCGTCCGGCCCTGCTCGATGCGGTGCTGACCGCCGAATTTTCGGCGCCGCTGCCGGACCGCGCCGGGCTGGCCGCCGATCTTCGAGGCGCGCTCGCCGGCGCCCGCGATTTCGGGGACACCCTCGACCTGATGCGCCGCTGGGCGGGCGAGCGACGCTTTCAGGTCGGGGTCCAATTGCTGCGCCGCGGCATCGCCGGCGATCGGGCCGGCGGCGCCCTCGCCGATATCGCCGAGACCGCGCTCGCCGCCCTCTTGCCGGCGGTGGCCGAAGATTTCGCGCGGGTCCACGGAACGGTGCCGGGCGGCGCCTTCGCAATCGTCGCGATGGGGCGGCTCGGCAGCCGGGAGATGAGCCTCACCTCCGACCTCGATCTGATCCTGATCTACGATGCGCCCACCGATCATCCATCGGCCGACACCCTCGGCTCGACCGGTCCGCGCCCGCTTGCCCTCTCCACCTACTACGCCCGGCTCAGCCAGCGGCTGATCTCGGCGATTACCGCGCCGACCGCCGAAGGCCGGCTCTACGAGGTCGATATGCGGCTGCGCCCGTCGGGTGAATCGGGGCCGATCGCGTCGAGCCTTGCCGCCTTTGCCCAATACCAGCGCGAAGCGGCCTGGACCTGGGAGCATATGGCGCTGACCCGGGCGCGCCCGGTCGCCGGCGACGCGGGTTTGTGCGAGCGCGTCGCCCTGGCGATCACCGCCGCACTGAGCGCACCGCGCGACAAGGAGCGCCTCGTCGCCGATGTCGCCGCGATGCGCCGCCGCATCGCCCTGAGCATCCCGCGTCCCTCGCCCTGGGATCTGCGCAACCGGCGCGGCGGGCTCGTCGATCTCGAATTCATCGTGCAATACCTGATGCTGCGCGAAGCGGCGCGGGCGCCGGCGGTGCTGCGGCGCGAGACCGGCGCGGCCCTGCAGGCGCTCGGCGCGGCCGGCGCCTTGCCGCCGCAGGGAGTTCGCGAGCTGGCCGACGCCCTCGCCCTGTTGCGCCATTTGCGGGCGCTGCTCGCGCTGTTGTTCGACGGCGTGCCCGACCCGGCGGCGCTGGCGGGCCCGGCCGGCGCCACCCTGGCGCGCTGCGCCGGCGCGATTGACTTCGCCCGGCTCGACGCGGATATGAGTGCCGCCTGCGCCCGCGTGCGCGTCTGGTACGATCGGCTGATCGCGCGCCCGGCGCGCCCGGGAAGATCGGCGGCGGCGGCGCGGCGCGTGGCGCAATCCCGCGAAGCTGCGACAGGAGAAACACCGCGATGAGCCCCCAGCCAGGCGACAAGGCCCCTGATTTCACGATGCCCACCGATGGCAGCGGTATGGTGACGCTGGCCCAGCTCCGCGGCAAGCCGGTGGTGCTCTATTTCTACCCGAAGGACGACACCTCGGGCTGCACCGCCGAAGCCTGCGGCTTCCGCGACTCGGTCCCCGATTACGGCAAGACCGGCGCCGTGGTGATCGCGGTGTCGCGCGATTCGGTCGCCTCGCACGACAAGTTCAAGAAAAAGCACCAGCTCCCGTTCATCCTCGGCTCGGACGAGGGCGGAAAGGTCACCGAGGACTATGGCGTGTGGGTCGAAAAAAGCATGTACGGTCGCAAGTACATGGGGATCGAGCGCGCCACCTTCCTCATAGACGAGGACGGCGTCGTCCGCCACGTGTGGCACAAGGTCAAGGTGTCCGGCCACGTCGCCGACGTGCTGAAAGCGGTGCAGGCGCTCTGAGCCACGCGAAACAGGACGCCGGTCATCGGTCGGAGCAGGGTTTGCCGACAGCCCCTCACCCTCCCATCGCTGCGCGACGGGTCCCTCCCTCTCCCCGCAAGCGGGGCGAGGGCCAAGCAGGCGCCGCTTGAAACCCTCGCCCCGCTTGCGGGGAGAGGGTGCCGCGCCCGGCGCGGCGGGTGAGGGGCCGTCGGCAAGCGATCCGACGCTGACCCAAGGGGCCGTGGTCATCCTCGCCACTGCCGATCCGGCGCACAAGGTCGCGCTGAGCCGGGCGCTGGTGGCCCGCTGGCATGCCGGCGGCATGTTCATCGGACGGGCGCTACCGCCGCCGCGCCCGGCGCGGCCGGCGCGCCCGGTGCTGCTCCCGCCGCGCGACATGCCCCGGCGGCGCAATTTCGGGTCGCCCGCCGGGCGTGTCGCGCTGCTGCACGCGCTTGCCCATATCGAGCTCAACGCCATCGACCTGGCGTGGGACCTCGTCGCCCGGTTCGGCGACCCCGCCCTGCCGCGCGCGTTTTTCGCCGATTGGCTCGGTGTCGCGGCCGAGGAGGCCGAGCATTTCGCTCTGCTAGCGGCGCGCCTCGGCGCGCTTGGCGCGGCCTATGGCGACCTCCCGGCGCATGACGGGCTGTGGGAGGCCGCAGCGGCGACCGCACACGATCCGGTCGGCCGCCTCGCGGTCGTGCCGCTGGTGCTCGAAGCCCGCGGGCTCGACGTGACGCCGGAGATGATGCGGCGCCTCGAACGCGCCGGCGATCCCGGCAGCGCCGCGGTGCTCGCCCGCATCTATGAGGACGAGGTCGGCCATGTCGCGGTCGGGGTGCGCTGGTTCGAGTTTCTTTGCCGCGAGCGCCGTCAGGACCCGGAAGCCACGTTCCACGATCAGGTCCGGCGTCATTTCACCGGCGCGCTGAAGCCGCCGTTCAACCGCGCCGCCCGCGACCGCGCCGGCTTCCCCGCAACGTATTACGAGACGCTGGCGCATCAGTCATCGGGGCCGCGATGCGCTTCCGCTCGTTAGTTCCGAAACAATTTTTTGGGGTCCCGGCCGCCGCCTTCCTGATTGCATTGCTCGCATCCGTTCCCCACGCCCGCGCCGAGACCTTGGAGCTGCGGCTGAGGCGGCCGCTCGACCTGGTGGCGCTGCCGCTCCTGGTGATGGAGCACGAGCATTTGATCGAGCGCACCGCCGAGGCGATGGGTCTCGGCACCATCACGGTCACCTGGAGCGCCCCGGGCCCGCCCGGCTCGATCGACCCGATCCAGGCGCTCGCCACCGGTGAGAGCCACCTGGTCGCGGCGGACCTCGCCTCGTTTCTGCTCGCCGCCGATGAGACCGCCGGGACATCCGGAGAGATCAGGGCGTTGGGCGCGCTCGCCGAGCGGCCCTATGTGCTGGTGACGCGCAACCCGGCGGTCCAGACGATCCGCGACTTCGGCGCCGCCGACCGCATCGCGCTGCCGGCGCTCAAAACCTCGGGGCCGGCGCTGATGTTGCAGATGGCGGCGGCGCAGGAATGGGGACCCGAGCATTTCGACAAGCTCGACCGGTTCACGCTGGCGCGGCCCGATGCGGCGGCGGCAACAGCACTGATCTCCGGCAAGGGCGACATCGTCGCGCATTTCTCGCGCAGCCCTTACGTCGATGACGAACTGGCCAACCCGGCGATCCGCCGCGTCATGGATTCATTCGACATCGCCGGCCCGCACAGCGCCGCGGTGCTCGCAGTGACGATGCGGTTCCGTACCTCCAACCCGACGCTCTGCGCGGCGATCCTCTCGGCCCTCGAGGAAGCCGATGACTTCATCAAGAACGGCCCGGGCGCCGCCGCCGAAATCTTTGCCGCGATGGTCAAGGACCAGAACATCCCGCTCGAGGACCTCACCGACATGATCGGCGACCCCGATCTCGCCTATCGGACGGCGCCGGCCGGGGTCATGCGCCTTGCCCTGTTCATGCACCGGACCGGCCGGCTGAAGCGTCGTCCGGCCGGCTGGCAGGATCTGTTCCTCCCGGAGGCCCGCGACCTGCCGGGCAACTGATCCGTCGACAACGCAAAGGCCCAGCGATGGGGATCGAGCCCTACGACATGGCGGGGTTTGCCGGCGCCGCGATCGCCATCGCCGCCTATTTCGCCAACCAGCAGCGCTGGCTGCGATCGGACGATTGGCGCCATCCGTTCGCCAACCTGGTGGGCGCCTCCTTAATCCTCGTGTCGCTGTTCTTCGCCTGGAATTTCCCGTCGGTGGTGATCGAGGTGTTCTGGGCCTTGATCAGCCTGTGGGGCATCGTCAAATCGGTAAGGGACCGCGGCCCCGAGTGAGCGGGCTGCGGTGCGTCCTTCGAGACGCCCACTGCGTGGGCTCCTCAGGATGAGGATAAGTATTTGATACTATGAACAAACTTTCCTCATCCTGAGGAGCGTCCCGGAGGGACGCGTCTCGAAGGACGCATTGCGCCAGTGTAGGATAGATCGGCAGGCGAGCGCCGGGTGTTCTCTCGCCGGTTTTCGGCTTTGCATCCAGCCTGATTCGCGCGGATAACGGCGTATGCAGCTGCGCGTCCGCTCGATCATCTATCTGGCCGAGGACATCAACGGCTACGAACTCGTCGATCCGAACGGGCGCGACCTGCCGCGCTTCAATGCGGGGTCGCATATCGGGGTGCGGCTCGGCGAACAGGTGTGGCGCGACTATTCGTTGTGGAACGACCCGGCCGAGCGGCGGCGCTACTGCATCGCGGTCCTGCGCGAAAAGCTCGGCGAGGGCTCGCGCCTGCTGCATGACGCGGTCAAGGTCGGCGACATCGTCGAGGTGGCGTTGCCGCGCAACCATTTCCCGCTCGCCGAGGCGGCCCGGCGCCATCTCATGCTGGCCGGCGGCATCGGCATCACCCCGATCATGGCGATGGTCGCCGAGTTGCGGCGCCGCCGCGCCGAGTTCCGCCTCCATTACTGCACAAGAAGCCCGGAACGGACCGCATTTCGCGAGGAGCTCGACCTGCTCGCGGCGATGGGCAAGGTGATCTTCCACTACGACGGCGGCGACCCGGCGAAGGGGCTCGACATCGCCGCGCTGTTGGACGAGCCGCAGCCCGGCACGCATCTCTATTATTGCGGCCCGGCCGGGATGATGGAGGCGGCCGCTGCGGCGTCGGCGCACTGGCCGGCGGGAACCGTGCATTGCGAATATTTTTCCGGCCCCGGCGCGGCGCCGCCGTCCCGGCTGGAGGACGACCGGCCGTTTCGCGTGCGCCTCGCCAAGAGCGGCGCCGAATACGAGGTGCCGGCCGGCGAGACGATCATCAGTGTCCTGCGGCGCCACGGGGTCGAGACCCGCACCTCGTGCGAGCTCGGCTATTGCGCCGCCTGCATGACCCGCTACCTCGCCGGCGACCCCGACCACCGCGACCCGATCCTCGGCGACAAGGCACGCGAGACCCACATGCTGATCTGCTGCTCCCGCGCCAAGAGCGACGTGCTGGTGCTCGACCTATGAGGCAATCCTTGCCGCCCGAATCCGAGGCGGACGACCTTTTCGAGATGGCGAACCTGTTTCCGGTCACGACAGGTCTGCCGATGACCCTGTGGGTCAGTCCCCGCGGCAACGCGCGCCACGATGTGCGGGTCAAGGTCAATATGACCCATGGCAACCAGATGAACCCGGCGAATACGGCGGTTGTCGCCGTCCGCCCAGCCCCGCGCATCACTGCCGGCCGGCTTTCCTCGGACGACGAGAGGGCGGTGTTTCAGTGGGTGTCGCTGAATGAGGCGGCGCTTGTCGCCTACTGGGACGGCCAGATCGACACCATTCAGCTGGGCCATTTGTTGCAGCCGCTGTCCGCCGCCCCCTGACGCCATCGGGGTCGGTCCGCCGCCGCGCCGCGCATTTCTCCCGCCACCCGTACCCTGACGCGCAGTGCATTGCCGGGCAGGTAGGCGAGCGGCATGTCTTCGACATCGACGGTCTGGAGGCTGCCGCGGTCGGCGCCGGCAGCGACAGCGCGCTCCACCGCCTGCGCCTCGGCCGCGGCGATCGCCGCCTCCCGGGTCATCTCGCGATAGATCTGGTCGGTCTCGCCGCTGACTTGCGCGATCGCCGCGCCGACCGCGTTGGCGCAATCGCCGTGCGGCACCCGGATCACCCTCGATACCCCGGCGAGCCGGTCGGGCACCAGAAAGGCGCCGCCGCCGACCGCGATCAGCGGAGTGTCGCCCGCCTCGGTCTTCATCCGGTCGATCGCGTCCTCGAGTTTTTCGCGCGCGGCGCCCAGCACCCCATCGGCCAATTCTCGCGGCACCCGGGCGGCCAATGCCGCGTCGCCGATCTGCACGATGCCGGCGGCGACAGCGGCATCGGTTGCGGTCAGCGTGGCGCCGCCGAACACCAGCGCCTCCTCGGTCAGCCGGTAGCCGACGCTTTCCGGCCCGACCCGCAGCGGCTTCTGGCGCACGATGCTGCCGCCGCCGAGCCCGATCGACAGGAGGTCGGGCATCCGGAAGAGGGTGCGCACCTGGCCGATCTCGACGACCGAATTGGCTTCGCGCGGAAAGCCCCGGCGCAACTGCCCGACATCGGTCGAGGTCCCGCCGACATCGAGCACCATCGCGTCCTCGAGCCCGGAGAGGAACGCCGCGCCGCGCATCGAATTGGTCGCGCCCGAGGCAAAGCTCATGACCGGCAGGCGAAGCGCGGTCTCGGCCGACATCACGGTGCCGTCATTCTGGGTCAGATAGAGCGGCGCCCCGATGCCGCTCGCCCCGATGGCGTCGCGGAACCCGGCGATCGTGACCCGTGCCAGGCCGCTCAGCGCGGCATTGAGGATGGCCGCGTTCTCGCGCTCCAGGAGGCCGATGCGGCCGAGCTCGTGCGACAGGGTTACCGCGGCATCGGGGCATTCCTCGGCGACGATCGCGCGCGCCCGCTCCTCGTGGCTCGGGTC
>Ga0326597_10010183_pt1 | contig 12552 bp, 12 predicted proteins | sample RVTome_12_FD_203789 | JGI IMG/M metagenome (GOLD analysis project Ga0326597, IMG submission 203789) | Soil microbial communities from uranium-contaminated site in the Upper Colorado River Basin, Wyoming, United States - RVT100D185 | ecosystem: Environmental > Terrestrial > Soil > Contaminated >... | reverse complement strand
TGGTGGGCTGCGGCAGCGCGTTCTCGATCACGCCATCGAAGGCCTCGCCGCGGCGGGCGAACAGGATCGGCTGCACCGCCTGCCGCGTCCCGAGATGCGCCACGTAACGGCAGCGGCCGGACAGGAGGTCGGCGCGCTCGACCACCAGGCGCCGCACGTCGGCGAGCGCCGCGAGACGCCCGCCGGCGAGCGCGGAGGGCGGCGCCGAGCCCGTGGTCCGCGTCGCGGGCACGCCGCAGGCGGCGCCGAGCGACGCCAGTCCGGCCCCGAGGAAGCGGCGCCGGTTCATTTCGCGGAGCCCGTCGTCGCGTGGATCATCGGCCGGGGTGCATTGTCGCCAACCGCGGCTTCGGCCGCCCACCGCGAAATCAGCAAACCGGGCTCATGATTTTCGTGAGATCGCGGCAGATAATGGCCGGGATGAAGACTGCCGAACTGGCCCTGCATCGCCCGCTCAAGCCTTTTGCGGCGCAGCAACCGCAGGCATGAGCCTGCGCCTTCGCATCAACCTCGTGATCACGCTCGTGACCGTGGCGTTCACGGTCGCGATCGCGCACGTCATCGTGAACGACATGCGCAACTCGGTGCGCGAGGAGATCGAATCGACGAGCCGGGTCGCGGTTCAGCTCATCGAGACGGTCGTCGCGGGCGTCTATCTGGAGCCCGGACCCACCACGCGCACCGACGCGCTGCTCGTGTTCCTGCGGCGCGTCGGCCGGGTGCGCGCCAACGAGGTCCGCTTCTACGACGGCGCCGGCGCGCTGTTGTACGAGTCGCCGCCTCCGACCTACCGCGCCGGGCGCCGGGCGCCGGAGTGGTTTGCCCGGCTGGTGCAGCCCGACGTCGCCGCGGCGCGCCTCGCGCTGCCCGGCGGCGCGATCGTGGTGACGCCCGACCCGTCGCGTTCCATCATCGAGGCTTGGGACGATCTGCAGGGCTTCGCGCTGCTCGCGGCTGCGTTCCTGGTGCTCGTCAACGTCGCGGTGTTCTGGCTGCTCGACCGCGCGCTCAAGCCGCTGCCGAAGATCCTCGACGGGTTCGCCGAGCTGACGCGCGGCCGCTTCCACGTGCGGCTGCCGGCGTTCCGGCCCACCGAGTTCGCCTCGATCAGCCGCGGCTTCAACCGCATGGCGCAGACCCTCGAGGAAAGCCTGGCGCAGAACCGCCAGCTCGCGCTGATCGCGCAGCAGTCGAGCGACGCGCTCATCATTCGCGACCTGGCGGGACGCATCACGTATTGCAACGCGGCGGCGGAGCGGCTGCTCGGCTACGCGAGGGACGAGCTGGTCGGCAGCCCTGCGACGCTCATCGCGCCGGCCGAGCGGCACGACGAGCTGCGCGCCAACCTCGAGACCACCGGGCGGCGCGAGCCCATCGAGCTGCTCGAGACGCAGCGCCTGACGAAGGCGGGGCGCGTGGTGGACGTGGCGCTGGCGGCCGCGCCCCTGGTCGATCCGGCGAGCGACCGCGTGCTCGGAGAAATCTGCAGCCTGCGCGACATCACCGAGCACAAGCGCATGCAGGCGGCCGAGCGCGAGCTGGAGCAGAACCGCAGGCTGACCGCGCTCATCCAGTCCCAGCTCGAAGGCGAGCGCCGCGCCATCGCGCGCGAGCTGCACGACGAGCTGAGCCAGAGCGTCACCGCGATCAAGACCATCGGCACCGCCATCGCGGGCCGCGCGGGCGAATCGAGGCCGGAGATCCGGGACAATGCCAACGCGATCGTTTCGGTGGCCTCCCACATCTACGACATCGTCCACCGCATCATCCGCAGGCTGCGGCCGAGCGGGCTCGATCATCTGGGGCTCGCCGAGACGCTGCGCGACGCGGTGTCCGGCTGGTCGCAGCGGCACCCCCGAGTGCGCTGGAATCTCGCGCTTTCGGGCGAGCTCGAGGGGCTCGGCGAGGCGCTCAACATCACCGTCTACCGGATCGTGCAGGAGGCCCTGACCAACGTGGTGCGGCACGCCGAGGCGACCCGCGTGCAGATTTCGGTATCGCGCAACGGCGCGGCGTCCACGGAGGACGCGGTCGTGGTGTGCGTGCAGGACGACGGCAAGGGACTCGGGCAGGCCGGCGACCCGGAGAACGGGCGCTTCGGGCTGGTCGGGATGCGCGAGCGCGTGCAGGCGTTCGGCGGCAGCTTCGCCATCTCGGGTGCGCCCGGGCAGGGCGTCACGGTGCGCGCCGCGCTCCCGGTGGCCGGCGCCGAGCGCGCGCTGCAGGTCGAGACTAGGGCGTGAGCAGGCCGGCGCGCATCGCGATGAGCGCCAGCTCGGCCGAGTTCGCGGCGCCGAGCTTCTGCTTGATGTTGTACAGATGGCTGCCGACGGTGCGCGGACTGAGGGACATGACCGCGGCGATGTCCTGGACCGACTGCCCGCTCGCCAGCGCCAGGAACACCTTGAACTCCTGCTCGCTCAAGGCATCGAGCGGATCGCGCGCGCCCGAGACCTGCTGCATCGCGAGCTGTTGCGCGATCTCCGGCTCCAGGAAGGTCTTGCCCTGGCAGATCTGGCGGATCGCCTGGATCAGGGCCTCGGCGGCGCTGCGCTTGGTCAGGTACCCGGCGGCGCCGGCCTGGAGCACGCGGCGCGCGTGCATCGCGTCCTCGTGCGCCGACAGGACGAGAATGCGCGCCGCGGGGTCCTTGGCGAGGATGCGCCGCACGGCCTCGAGGCCGCCGATCCCGGGCATCGAGATGTCCATCACCACGACGTCGGGCCGCGCCTCGTCGATGCGGCGCACCGCATCCTCGCCGCTCTCGGCCTCGGCGACGACCCTCATGTCGGGCGATGCGTCGAGCAGCAGCCTGAAGCCCATGCGCACCATGGCGTGGTCGTCGACCAGCATCACGCCGATTCGCGCCGCCGACATCAGCCTGGTCCTTTCATAGCGGGAAAAAGCGGGCGGTGAACATGCTAAGACAATGCTCTCGGCGCTACAAGGGCGGCTGAGCGCGCTCGCTGCGGTGGCGGCGCTCGCGTTCTCCGCGCCGATCGCCGCGCAGCCGAAGTCGCTTGCGCTGATGGACTTCGAGGTGATCGACGAGATGCGCTCGTATGCGAGCGAGCAGGCGCTGCGCGACGCCGATCGGCGCGCTCTCCTGGTCACGGCCGAGCTGGCGAAGGAGCTGGAGAGCCGCGGCATGTATCGCGTGCTCGATCGCGCTCCCGCAGCGCAGATGATCGAGCGGCTCAAGGCTTCCTACGCGCTGCGCGCCTGCAACGGCTGCGAGATCGATATCGGCAAGGCGCTCGGCGCCGAGCGCATCGCGTTGTGCTGGGTGCAGAAGGTGAGCAACCTGATCCTCAACGTCAATATCGAGGTGCGCAGCGTGGCGACGGGCGAGACCGTGTACGTCAAGTCGGTCGACATCCGCGGCAACACCGACGAGACCTGGCTGCGCGGCGTGCGCCGCCTGGTGGACAACATCGAGGAGCGCAGGCATCACCTGCGCTGAAAAGCCGTTACGGCTCGCATTCACCCTGTCGCACCGCCTCGATGCGCTGGGCAAAAATCATGTTCTTGCCGCCCATCTTGATCTCCAGAGTGCCCGCGATGCGGCGCGGACCGGCATCCAGCCGCGCGCTTCCGGTCGCCACCTGCGGACTCGCGCAGGCGAGACGATAGCGAACCGCGCTGCCGCGCCGGCGCTCGTCGCCGAGCTTGCAGCCCGCGAGCGACGGGTGGTGGAGGATCGGGAACACGGAGGAGAGCTCGTGACCGCGCAGGCAGCGGCGCTCCCGGGTCGTGGCGTACCGCAGGTTCTCCTCCAGATGAGGCATTACCGTGCTGGCGGTAATCTCATAAGTGCCCGGCTCAACGGCGTCGACCGGTGTCCATGCAGCCGTGCAGAGCAGCAAGGCAGCCACTCTTAGGGCAGCGAAGCCCGTTGCCATGAAGGGGCTATCGGGTGCAAGATTCGTCCCCGCGCGGCCCCAGCGCGCGTCAGCGATGGGCGTAGTGTCCGAAAAGGAGGAGACATCACCATGAGTAGCGTCAAGATACATCCAGCGGTGGACGGTGGCTTGAAACCCGCGGCACCGGGCTTTGCGGGCGGGACGCTGTCGTGCAACTGCGCGCAGAACAAGGTCGAGATCGCGATCAAAGGGCAGTGCGCCCACAATCACGTGTGCGGCTGCACCAAGTGCTGGAAGCCGAAAGGGGCGCTGTTCTCGCAGGTCGCCGTCGTAGGGCGCGACAACCTCAGCGTCAAGGCGAACGGAAACAAGCTCGCGGTCGTCGATCCCAAGGCGACCATCCAGCGGCATGGGTGCAAAGAGTGCGGCGTCCACATGTATGGCCGGATCGAGAACAAGGGCCATCCGCTCTATGGATTCGATTTCATTCACACCGAGCGCTCGAACGAGTCGGGCTGGGCGCCGCCTGAATTCGCGGCTTTCGTCTCGTCGATCATCGAATCGGGTGCGAACCCCGACAACATGGCTGCGGTCAGGGCACGGTTGAAGGAACTGAAACTCGAGCCTTACGATTGCCTGTCCCCGCCGCTTATGGATTTCATCGCGATACAGACGGCCAAGGCCTCCGGCGCGCTGCGGGCGTAACGCCGTAACGCCGCTAGAGATTGCGTGCATGGAATCGAAGGTGATCGTCGATGAAGCTCGCGATGAAAAAGTAACTGTGGTCGTAGCCCGCTTGCAGGCGAAGATCCAGGGGCACGTCGCGTCGCTTGCAGGCTTCGGCTAGCAGCTCGGGCTTGAGCTGGCTCTCCAGAAACTGGTCGTCGGTGCCTTGATCGACCAGGAGAGCCGGCCCGCGCCAGCCGCGGTCCTCGACCAGGGCGCTCGCGTCGTACTCCCGCCACCCGGCCCGATCGGTCCCTAGGTATCCCGTTAGCGCTTTTTCTCCCCAGGGGCAGCGCATCGGCGAGCAGATCGGCGCAAGAGCCGACACCGATCCGTATTGGGCCGGATTCTTGAGCGCGATGGTGAGCGCGCCGTGCCCGCCCATGGAGTGGCCAAAGATGCCGACGCGCGCGGCATCGACGGGAAACTCGGACGCGACCAGCCGGGGCAGCTCCTGCGTGACGTAGGAATACATCCGGTAGCCTCGCGACCACGGGGCCCGGGTAGCGTCCACGTAGAATCCGGCGCCGGTGCCGAAGTCGTAGCTGTCGTCCTCGCCGGGGATCTTCAGCCCGCGCGGGCTGGTGTCCGGCACGACGATCGCCAGCCCGAGCTCCGCCGCAACGCGCTGCGCGCCCGCCTTGACGACGAAATTCTCTTCCGTGCAGGTGAGGCCGGAAAGCCAGTAGAGCACGGGCACGGCCTGCGCCTGCGGCGGAAGAAACACGCCGAAGCGCATGACGCAGCCGGTCTCGCGCGACTCGTGACTGTAGACGCCCTGGACGCCGCCAAAACATTTATTGCGGGAAACCGTCGTGATCAGTAGATCACCACCGAGCGTATGGATTTGCCCGCGTGCATCAGGTCGAAGCCCTGGTTGATGTCGGCCAGCTTGAGCTGGTGCGTGATCAGGTCGTCGATGTTGATCTTGCCCTCCATGTACCAATCGACGATCTTCGGCACGTCGCGCCGGCCCCTGGCGCCGCCGAACGCGGTGCCTTTCCAGACGCGGCCGGTGACCAGCTGGAACGGGCGCGTCTTGATCTCCTGGCCCGCGCCGGCGACGCCGATGATCACCGACACGCCCCAGCCCTTGTGGCAGCACTCGAGGGCCTGGCGCATCACGTCGACGTTGCCGATGCACTCGAAGCTGTAGTCGGCGCCGCCCTTGGTCAGGTTCACCAGGTGAGCGACGAGGTCGTTGCCGGTTTCCTTCGGATTGACGAAATGCGTGATGCCGAATTTCTCGGCGAGCGCCTTGCGCGCCGGATTGGTATCCACGCCGACGATCATGTTGGCGCCGGCCATGCGCGCGCCCTGGACCACGTTGAGCCCGATGCCGCCGAGACCGAAAACCACGACGTTGGCGCCCGGCTCGACCTTGGCGGTGTTGATCACCGCGCCGATGCCGGTGGTCACGCCGCAGCCGATGTAGCACACCTTGTCGAACGGCGCATCCTCGCGGATCTTGGCGAGCGCGATTTCGGGCACCACGGTGTAGTTGGCGAAAGTCGAAGTGCCCATGTAGTGGAACAGCTTCCTGCCGCCGAGCGAGAAGCGGCTGCTGCCGTCGGGCATCACGCCCTGCCCTTGCGTGACGCGGATCGCCTGGCACAGATTGGTCTTGCCGCTCAGGCAGTACTCGCACTGCCGGCACTCGGGAGTGTAGAGCGGGATGACGTGATCGCCCTTTTTCACGCTGTTCACCCCCGGCCCCGCTTCGACCACCACGCCTGCGCCCTCGTGACCGAGAATCGCCGGGAACAAGCCCTCCGGGTCGGCGCCCGAGCGCGTGAATTCGTCGGTATGGCAGATACCGGTCGCCTTGATCTCGACCAGCACTTCGCCGGGCTTCGGCCCCTGCAGCTGCACGGTTTCTATGGCTAAGGGTGCGCCCGCCTTATGAGCGACTGCTGCGCGAACATCCATAGGTGACTCCTTTCTTGCCCGGCCACTGGATGCCGAGCCGATGCATGGTTCGATAGACGGTGTTGCGGCCCACGCCGAGCTTGCGCGCGACGTGGCTGATGTTCCCGCGGCCGCGCTCCAGCTCCCCGAGCAAGGCCTCGCGCTCCGCTCTTTCGAGCGCGTTGAGCGACTCCGCTCCGCCAGACGCAGGCCCGGGTTCGGCAGGCCGTGCGCCATGACAGTAGTCGGAAGGCAGGTCGGCCACGTCGAGCCGGTCGCCCGACTCGGGTTCCTGCGCCACGGAGAAAAAGCGGCCGCCGTGGCGCGCCTCGTAGATCGGCAACGGGTGAAACGAGCTCCTGCGGCTGCGCGCGACCAGGGCCGGCAGGGAGATATTGAAAGCGCGCTCCAGGGGCGCACCGATCAGGTCGTCTCCTGTCTTGCAGCCGAGCTGGAACAGCGCGTTGCGGTCCGCTGCGGCGATGGCGCCCGCCCAATCGAGCGCGATGATGCCTTCGCTCCAGGTTCCCACGAGCTCCGGCCGGCTGTGGAAGCGCACCACGAAGGCGTCGCGGAAGCGGTGCAGGAACAGGCGGTTCTCGATCATCTGGGCAGACATGTTCACCAGCACCAGCGTATGCTGCTGCGCGCGATCGGACTCGCCGGAGGCATCCAGCACCGCGACCAGCTCGCGGCGGTGATCGAAAATGGGTGCGGCGCAGCACGTCAGCCCGGTGTTGCGGGCGAGGAAATGCTGGTCGCGATGCACGATCAGGGGCTGGCGCTCGAGTAGGCAGGTTCCCATGCCGTTGGTGCCGCCGGAGCGCTCGCTCCACACGGCGCCCGGCAGCAATCCGGCGCGCGACGCCGCGCCCTTGAAGCTCGGATCGCCGTAGTAGGAAAGCAACACGCCGTCGCGATCGGTCAGGATGATCGAGTGGCCGGAGCCGGCGAGCAGCCGGTACAGGTGGGCCATCTCGGCGTCGGCGAAAGAGACCAGCTCGAGGTTCCGGTCCTTGCGCAGCAGGAGCTCCTGGCGCGAGACCACCGCCGGCTGCGCACTCGACGCCGGGTTAAGGCCGTACTCGTCGACGCAGCGCCGCCATGAGCGCCTGACATGCTCCGGCGCAACCGCGTCGCGCGCCGTGCCGCGAATCACGGAGTAGACGAGATGCGCATGATTGCGGTTCGGCTGCAGCATGGCCTCCTCCTCGACAAATTATGCCACGCAGCGCGCGCCCATCGCGCGCAGCATGCGCGCGATCCTGCGTGCTAGCATCAAGCCTCGCTCAAACCGGGCCGCAGAACCAAGGAGGACGCATGCCGCCCAGCTACCGAGTCGCGCTCGCCGTCTCAGTATCGATGGCGATCGGCGGCGCCGCCGCGGCGCAGGGTGCGGGCGCGCATAACTACCCCACCGTGGACCGGGTCGAGTTCGTCCTCGAGTGCATGCAAAGGAACGCCGGCAAGCAGGAATTCCTCTACAAGTGCGCCTGCGTGATCGACGAGATTGCCCAGAAGCTCTCCTACGACGATTTCGTCGAGGCCTCCACCGCCGCGCGCTATCAGAGCCTCGCCGGCGAGCGCGGCGGCCTGTTCCGCGATCCGCCGCAAACGCGCGACACCGCGAAGCGCTATCTGCAGGTACAGGGCGCCGCGATGAAGCGCTGCGACGTGCCGCGCTAGCCCAGGGGTCACGAGGCGCAGATTGTGGCGGCGCAGCAAAGCCCACTCAAGCAACGCGCTCGAAACAGCGGCGCACAGGTCGTGTGCTGGACGATCTCGATTGTTCGCTTTTGGAACACCCGGCGTCGGAAAGGCGCATTTTATTTTTCCTGACGCAGGTATATAGTGCCCTGACGCGGGGCGCACGCATCGTAGAGTCGTTCAGGACGCGTGTAAAAGAACCATGCTTGTTTTTCTGTGATCCGCTAGGCAGCACGCAAAGGAGGATGAGATGGCCGCAAGACATACATCCCTGTGGGGCGTTCTGTTCGGCGTCGCGGCTCTCCCCGGGCTCGCACTCGCCAATCAGGATGTCACCAAGCTCAGTCGGGACGCGAAGAACTGGGCGATGCAGGCGGGCAACATGCAGAACCACCGCTACAGCGCGCTCAAGCAGATCAACACGCAAAACGTCAAGAATCTTCGCGTCGCGTGGACCTTCTCGACCGGCGTCCTGCGCGGCCACGAGGGCGGTCCGCTGGTGATCGGCGACACGCTGTACATCCATAGCCCGTTTCCCAACAAGGTCTTCGCGATCAGCTTGGCCGACCAGAAGATCCGGTGGAAGTACGAGCCGAGGCAGGACGCGTCGGTGATCCCCGTGATGTGCTGCGACACGGTGAACCGCGGCCTCGCCTACGCCGAGGGCAAGATCTTCCTGCAGCAGGCCGATACCCACCTGGTCGCGCTCGATGCCAAGACCGGCAAGGAGCTGTGGAAGGTGAAGAACGGCGATCCCAAGGTCGGGGAGACCAACACCAACGCGCCGCACGTGTTCAAGGACAAGGTGATCACGGGGATTTCCGGCGGCGAGTTCGGCGTGCGGGGGTACCTCGCGGCCTACGACATCAACACCGGCAGGCAGGTCTGGAAGGCCTACAGCACGGGGCCGGACGCCGAGATGCTGATGGATCCCGACGCGACGATGACCTGGACCGACGGCAAGATGGCGCCGGTCGGCAAGGACTCGTCGCTGAAGAGCTGGCAGGGCGATCAGTGGAAAATCGGCGGCGGCACCACCTGGGGATGGTTCAGCTACGACCCGAAGCTCAACCTCCTGTACTACGGCACCGGCAACCCCAGCACCTGGAACCCGGTGCAGCGTCCCGGCGACAACAAGTGGTCGATGACCATTTTCGCGCGCGACGTCGACACCGGCCAGGCGAAGTGGGCGTATCAGATGACGCCGCACGACGAGTGGGATTTCGACGGCGTCAACGAGATGATCCTGGCCGACGGCATCAGCGTGAAAGGCAAGCCGCGCAACGTCGTGGTGCATTTCGATCGCAACGGCTTCGCGTACACGCTGGACCGCGCCACCGGAGAGCTGCTGGTCGCTGCGAAGTACGATCCGAAGGTAAACTGGGCGACGCACGTCGACATGAAAACCGGCCGCCCGCAGGTCGTCTCGAAGTACAGCACGGGGGCGCAAGGCGCGGACGTGAACACCAAGGGGATCTGCCCGGCGGCGCTCGGCACCAAGGATCAGCAGCCGGCGGCCTACAACCCGGCCAACAAGCTTTTCTACGTGCCGACCAACCACGTGTGCATGGACTACGAGCCGTTCAAGGTCGAGTACACCGCGGGCCAGCCGTACGTGGGCGCGACGCTGTCGATGTTCCCGGCGCCGGGCAGCCACGGCGGCATGGGGAACTTCATCGTCTGGAACGCCGGCGCCGGCAAGATCGTCAAATCCAAGGCGGAGAAGTTCTCGGTGTGGAGCGGCGCGCTGGTCACGGCCGGCGGCCTCGCGTGCTACGGCACGCTCGAGGGCTACCTGAAGTGCGTCAACTCGAGCAACATCACCGGCAAGGAGCTGTACAAGTTCAAGACGCCTTCCGGCATCATCGGCAACGTCAATACCTGGGAGTACAAGGGCAAGCAGTACATCGGCGTGCTCTCGGGAATCGGCGGCTGGGCCGGCATCGGTCTCGCGGCGGGTCTCGAGAAGGACACCGACGGCCTCGGCGCAGTGGGCGGCTACAAGGAGCTGCGCAACTACACCGAGCTCGGCGGCGTCCTCACCGTATTCTCCCTGCCGTAAGGCGCGCTGCAGCTTCAACCGTCAAAAAGGCTGACATCCCCGGGATGTCGGCCTTTTTGCCTGAATCAAAGGGTATGCCGACAGGGACAGGATGGCTCGCCGGCATGGCGCTCGCGCTCGCCGCTCTGGCGCCGGGCCTGGCTGCCGCGGCCGACGACAAGCCCTACCGGGTTGCCGACGGCAACAAGGTCGACGAGACCACGCTCGAAGGCTGGCGCACATGGCGGGCGCTCGCGTGCGAGCGCTGCCACGGCGCGCGCCAGGAAGGGCTGGTTGGCCCGTCGCTGCTCGAGGCCTTGCGCCGGCTCTCCAAGGACGAGTTCAAGCGCTCGGTGCTGAAAGGACGCCCGGAGAAGGGCATGCCGAACTTCGACGGCAGCAAGATGGTCACTGAAAACCTCGACGGCCTGTACGCATACCTGAAAGGACGCTCCGATGGCGCCATTCAGCCGGGCCGTCTCGAACGGATGAAATGAGCCCCGCGAGCGCCGCGCGACGCCGCTGGCCGGGCCGGCTCGTGATCGCGACGGTTCTCCTGCTGCCACAGCTGCCGGGGGCCGCCGATTGGCCCGGCTACGAGAAGCTGACGCGCGAACAGGTGGTCGCGGCGCTGGCCAAGGCGTCGGCGTCCGCGCCCGCCGACCTCTATTCCAAGAACCTCTCCGGGCTGGACCTGGCCGGCGTCGATTTCAAAGGAGCGAATCTCGCGGCGGCGGTTCTGAACCGCAGCAACCTGACGGGCGCCAACCTTTCCCGGTGCAATCTCACGGTCAGCTTTGCCGAGGGCGCGGACCTGAGCAACGCCAACCTGCAGGGCGCGATGATGTTCTCGATTCAGCTGCAAGGTGCCAACCTGAAGGGGGCAAACCTCTCGGGCGCGCGCCTGATCGGCGATCTGAGAAGGGCGAATCTCGAGCAGGCCGTGCTCACCAGGATGGACGGCGCGGCCGACATGAAGAACCAGTCGATGGGGCTGATGCGGGCGAACATCGTCTCGGCGAACCTGAGGGGCGCGGACCTCTCGGGGTCTGATTTCTCCCGCGCCGATTTCAGCTTCTCGGACCTTTCAGGCGCCAACCTGGCCGGGGCCAAACTGAGCGGGGCCGAGTTCAGCGGCGCCGAGCTGCGCGGCGCCAACCTTGCCGGGGCGGATTTGGGCGGCTCGAAGTTCATCGATACCGATTTCACCGGCGCCAATGTTGTCGATGCAAATTTCACCGCCGCCGTTTTTCGCAGCGTGAAAGGACTCGACCAGGCTAGAACGCAAGGCGCGCGCGGCCTGCCGGTCCAGAGCCCGCCAGCGGCCGACGAGCGCGTGCTGCGCGTTTGCGAGGATCCGAACAACCTTCCTTTCTCGAACCGCGCGGGCGAAGGTTTCGAGAACAAGATCGCCGAGCTGTTTGCGCGCGAGCTGGGATGGACGCTCGAGTACACGTGGTTCCCGCAGCGCATGGGATTCATCCGCAATACGCTGCGCGGGCGCGATCCCAGCTCCAATCGCTTCAAATGCGACCTGGTCGTGGGCGTACCGGTCGGATTCGAGCTCGCGTCCACGACCAAGCCCTACTACCGCTCGACCTACGCGCTGGTCTATGTGAAGGGCAAAGGGCTCGACAGCGTCACGGCTCCCGAGGACCTGCTCGGTCTCGAGCCGGCGAAGCTGAAATCGCTCAAGCTCGGCGTGTTCGGCCAGACGCCGCCGGTCGACTGGCTGCTCAAGCACCGCCTGTTCGACCAGGTCGTTCCCTATCAGCGCCAGTCCGGCGATCCGGAGCGCTACCCGGGCGAGATCGTCGAGAAGGACCTGGCGTCCGGCAAGGTGGATATCGCGTTCGTGTGGGGGCCGATCGCCGGCTATTTCGCGAACAACGCCGGCTCCACCGAGATGGCCGTGGTGCCGTTCGCGCCGACCCCGGAGATCCGCTTCGACTATCGCATCGCCATGGGCGTGCGCTTCGGCGAGCGCGAGTGGAAAGCAAGGATCGAGCGGCTGATCGAAGCGAACCGCGCCCGTATCCAAGCGATCCTCGCCGCTTACGGCGTACCGCAGCTCGATGAAGAAGGCCGCATCATGGCCGTAGCGCCCGATCCGTCGCTCATTCGCGGCGCTGCGAAGTCCGGAAGGTAGGCCGCTTACCTCACTGCGTCAGCAGCCTCGAAGCCTCCGCATGCCCGCCTTCCTCGGCCATCGCCGCCGCGGTCTTGCCGCGCTCGTCGCGCGCACCGGCGGCCGCGCCGCGCGCGAGGAGCAGCCGCACCACGGCGTCTTGTCCGTAGGCCGCCGCC
>Ga0326597_10010182_pt1 | contig 12552 bp, 11 predicted proteins | sample RVTome_12_FD_203789 | JGI IMG/M metagenome (GOLD analysis project Ga0326597, IMG submission 203789) | Soil microbial communities from uranium-contaminated site in the Upper Colorado River Basin, Wyoming, United States - RVT100D185 | ecosystem: Environmental > Terrestrial > Soil > Contaminated >... | reverse complement strand
TATTCGATCTGACCGGCGTGGCGGGTGTTGCAGTTTCTACGAAAGGGCTGCAAACCAGGACACTTTCAATCGTTCCAACGGTTTGAAACATCCGCGCTGCGGAACTCTATACAAGCTACGCGAAAAGCGCGGAGGAAATGTTGGAGTTCGGTTGTGTTTGAAAATCCAGGCCTATTTTAGATCGAACGGCAGTATTCTGAATGGAAGGAACGTCGAAGACGTGGTTCTCTGCGCCCTGTGTGGCCCGTGGAGCAGGCGCACGTCGGATGGAAGCTAAAGGGTGCTCCAGTCAGGCACGACCTTGGCAAACTCCTCCTGGAAGGCAGAGCGTCTCAAGTTGAGGGTTTTAACCCACTTCGCCCACGCTTTCCACTTCGCGGGCGCCTTGATGACATCGACCCACATGTGGCGAACCTTCTCGGCAGCCTTCGCCTTGTGAGCGTAGGTTTCGCGCGGGGCGTTCTGATCCAGGTTTCCTAGCGCCGACATGTAAAACGCGAGCACCTGATCCGGGTACGTCTGCTCCAACTGGGCAGCGATCTTGAGGGCATCGTCGGCACCATAACGGCTATCGGGATAGGGCAGGGTGGTCAGGACGCGAATTGCCTGATCATATTCCTCGCGATGCATGTGGATCTTGAGCTGCTGTTCCGGCCAGGCTTTCGCCGTGGCGGCGTGCATACGGGGCTCAAACGTTTTCCATTCCTCGGCGCTACAGAGCTTTTTGAAAGCCTGGTAGCTCGCGAGCGACAATCGCTCGGTTGTCTGACTGAACTGAAGTTCAAGGTAACCCTGCCGATCTCCCGATTCCTTGGCTCAGTCGGCCAGGAAGATACGGAGATCATCCATCCGGCCTTTTCCCTTGCGCATGCCTTCACGGGCGACGGCCAATGCCTGTTCCCGGTCGCCCTGTTCCCAGTAAAAGGTTGCCAAGTCGTGATAATCGGCGCCGTACTCCATCCGGCGGGAACGGAGGGCCAAAAATTTATCCCGGTCGCCAATCCTGCGGTAGATTCGTCGGGCGTGGTCTAAAGGCCAGTCCTTCCCCAGCCCCTCTAAACGCTGGGCGAGGTATCTCCAGTCTTCGTTGTCCGAGCAGGCAGCGTAAGCCACGTCATATAGGGCATCGTCCATACCAGCATTGCCGCTCCGGATATAGGGCAAAACCTCCTCCAGCAGCGACCGGCGATCGTCGCGGGTAAGATGGGACTTTTCCAATTTCGTGAAAAGCTCGTACAGCAGCTCTCCCACGTAATCTTGCGTGTTGTGATCCCCACCGCCGTACTCATCCAGTTCCGCGAGATCGGGCTCCAGTTCTTGCCAAAGCGCAAACACCACCTCGGCTTCGGCATCCGCCCTGGCAGGGGAAGCCAAAACCGCATGTTGCTGGAGAAACTCGAGGCACTCACGCCGGACATCAGGCCGCGCACTGGCCAACCGCTCGACCAACTGCCGCAGGACCGCGGTGTCGGACGCTTGAATAATCTCCCCCAGGCGACTCGTCGCTTTATTTTTCTTCAAACTCTCCCTCACCCAAGGATAACGGAGACCTGGCCGTGGTCTTTGCGAGTCGGCCTGACGGTGATTTCGACGTCTTGACCGAGCGCGATTAGAAAATCCATTAGCCGTTCGACTGAAAAATTGCCGGAACGGTTGCGCATAAGAGCCGACACATGGGGCTGTTTGATGCCGAGAACCTCGCCGGCCTGCGCCTGTGTGAGTCCGCGCTTCTTTATGATGCGGTAGATTTGCAGCGTGAGATGGGCTTTGAGCTGTTCGCGTTCGGGATTGGCAAACCCCAGGTCAGCAAACACGTTGCCGCTGCTTTTTTCGAATGTCATTCTTTTTTCATTCTTAGTTGCCATTGTCAGTTGCTCCTTTGCCGGTTGAGCCGCTGGGCTTCCGCAAGCCTGCGGCGAATGAGTTCGATGTCCTTTTGCGGAGTGGCAATGCCGCTCTTGGATTTTTTCTGGAAGGAATGCAGCACATAGATCAGGCCGGCGAATTGCACCATGTAGACTGCTCGATAGGTATTTGTGTTGTGGCGATCGATGATCTCCATGACCTTTGCTCCGCCGAACCCCTTGAGGGGTTTAGTTGCGGGGTCGGTCTCGCCCATTTGCGCCGCATACAGAGCCTGGCCAATATCAAAACGGACCTGCTTCGGGAAGCCCTTGAGGTCTCTTCGCGATGATCCGATCCATATGACCGGCTTCAGCGTCTGCTCCATTATACAACAATACGTATTTTGCTATAAGGAGTCAAAATCGACAATACTGCCTGAGCGATTCGGACGATTGACACTGCCGCCCCTTGCTCTATTTCTCCGCCACTGAAAACCAACCCTGGTGTTTGACCAAGCCGCGCAAGTATTCGATCTGACCGGCGTGGCGGGAGTTGCAGTTGATGACGCTGGCGAGCCGGATGCCTACCGCCGGCAGCGGTTGATATTGCGGTTCGTTCAGCACGCGATTGAGATCGGCGGCTGTTCCAACCGTTCAGATCGTTCAAACCGTTCCAGGCGCCCAAAACTCCAACGCAATCGACATTTTGCAGGTTTCATTGACAGCTTTCCAGGTCCCCCGTAAGCTTCGCAAGCAATGGAGCTCTCCATCAGCGAAGCGCGGGGGAGGGGCGTCAGTCTGACCCGCTTCCTCTAAGATAAGGCCCGGACCTGTCTGCCGCCTCTGGATGCCTCACGGAGCGTATGAACCCAGGCACATGGTGTGTCGAGGACAATTTTTGGATTCTTACTATCATTCATTTAAAAGGAGGTTCCACCCAAAAAAAAGGGCCAATGACTAGGTTGAAATTTCGCATATTAGTCCTTGCATTTTGGTTTGCGGCGGTCCTATCGGGATCGCGGGAATCGCTAAGCGCCGCGCTACCGACTTTGAAGGTGGGATATCCTTCGCCGAGCGGCGCCCAAATACCGATTTGGGTGATTTCCGAGGCAAAGCTCGATCAACGCTACGGCCTGAACGTCCAGGTAATCTGGATCTCTGGGATTGCTCGCCTCGCGCAGGCAATGGTTTCAGGTGATATTGATGTGTCAACGAGTGGAGGATCCGCTGCCAACGCGATCCTAAGTGGAGCGGAGCTTGTCTATATCGCCGTCGGAGTCCCTACCTACGCATTCTCTGTTTATGCGAGGCCGGAGGTCAAAGACATCTCCGACCTCCGGGGGAAGGTGCTCGGTGTACTGAGCAAGGGAGCCTCGTCTGATCATGCGGCGACCGCTCTCTTAAGGCACCATGGGATGAGGGCGGGACAGGACGTGAAAATCGTATACCTTGGCGGGGTACGCGAGATCCTGGCCGCTCTTGATAGAGGCATTATTCCAGCGGGAGTCCTCTCCCCTCCTACGACTCTTGCGGCCCGCCGCCTGGGCTATAAGGAGCTCGTTAACATAGCGAGTCTTAGACTCCCATACGTTCATAACGCCATAGTCACCCGGCGTTCGCTGACGCGGCAGAACCCAGATCTCTTCAAGGCCTTCTTGAAGGCCTATGTTGCGGCAGTGAAAATTACCCACGAGGAGCCAGAGGTTGCAAAGCGTGCACTCGCGCGGTTCCTCGCAACCAGCGATAGTGGAATCATTGAAGAGGCTTATCGCGCCTTTGCTCCCCTTTTCCCGAAAGTGCCATACATGACCGAGGAGGTAATCCGCTCTGCCCTTTCGGTTTCCGATCGTCCTCGGGCAACCAAGGCCGATCCCAAAGATTTCTTTGATAACAGCTTTCTCACGGAGCTAGAAGAATCTGGGTTTATCAAAGAACTTTACTCTAAGAGATAGCCGCTTAGGCCGGCCTCTCCGACGACCGGGTTTTTTGAAACCGTAGGATAATTGAAAAGGAACAGTGAAGATGTTGCTTCGTCAAATGAAAAACGATCTTTTGGGGCCAAGTTTACGGGACTAAAATAGACCTACGTGAATCGTCGAAATCCTAATTTCAAAATCGCTTACCGAATACTCGCCCGCAAAGAGTTTTTCGGCCTCCAGGACAATACTCTGGCGCTCGATGCTCCTCACGTAGTTCTCTAAATCCTCCTTAGATTTCCACACGCAAATGGAGATGCCTTCGTCCGGATTATCAAGACTTCGCAGTAGCCGTCTTTCCTGAAATCCCTTCATTTTCTGTGTGGGCGGCACTACCTTTTCGTTATAATACCGCTCGTAATCATCCCACATCCCGGGCTTTACCTTGCAGCGAAGCACCCTCGCGAACATGAATAGTACCTCCTATCGTTAGATATTTTTCACCGTGAGCGTGACGTACCAACGCCTGACAGCTCAGCGAAATAAATCACACCTCTGATGATCACGTCAAGGATCTATATTGGTTGGTCTGTTCTAACCGGGGGCAAATGTGCATCCCTGGCTCAAATCCGCTTTCCGAATTGACATAAAATCACCTACCGGATACTCTCTACTACAAAATCGAGGTCTGGGGCAGGTGCGAAGAGCCGTGGGTTGACGGCACGCGGTCGTTGGAACGAGTTGGAAGTTGTCGGTGGCCGTGTCCGATGCTGATTCCTCGCTGATTTCACACAGCCATATTCGTATGCCAGGTCTGAGGTGGTCCACTAATGGACGATATCTGTAACTACGCCGGTCATCAGTTTCACATACCCGTGATGGGGACAGGATTTACAATCGATACCCCTTTACGGGTTGCTCGATTTGGCATTTCCTCGGTGATTTCGCTGGTAGACGATGTGCTGATCGAAAAGGTTCGACGGTATCATGCATTACGGGAGGGGGAACCGTACGAGGCCATCAAGAATAATCACCCGGACCCGCGGGCGGCGCGCATTACCGCGTATTTGAATTTAGTGGGACGGATCGTTGAACGGCAAGTGGAGGCTTTGAAGACCGCTCCGTTTGAGTCGGGCAGTGAGATTCAGCGCTTTTTTGTACTTTTACCGGATACACCCCTGAGGAGACTTTTCCGAGAGATGCAGAGTGCCTCCGTCCTGTCCGAGAGGCAACGCTTACAAGCGCTCCTCCGAAACCGCGTTCGGCCCGGCAGCATTGACGTCAACATCATGACGAAGCTGGATTGCGCTCGCTACCGTCGTGGTGTTCAACTGCCACCAGAATTCAACGACGGCATGGCGGCACTCCGTGGGTATGCGCAAAGCGAGTTGCGTTCTGCGATTGTGTTTTCGGCGGGACTGAATCAACGCCTTTACACCTACATGAGTGAATTCCCAGACTTCCTTCCAGACAAGGACGGCAAACTAAAGAAGCGAATTATTCTGAAAGTCGGCGACTACCGATCCGCTTCGGTTCAAGGTCGATTTCTGGCCAAGCGTGGATTATGGGTTTCCGAGTTCCGAATCGAATCGGGGCTAAACTGCGGCGGTCATGCGTTCCCCGCCGGCGGACAGTTGCTCGGACCGATTCTCGAGGAATTCAAACAGAGGCGGGAGGAACTTGCGCAGTCGCTTTGGAACACTTGTGTCGAGTCTTGGAAGGCGAAAGATGTCTGCATACCCGACGCGCGGCTCGCCATGCGAGTTACCGTGCAAGGTGGGATCGGCACTGCCGCCGAACATTCAATGCTCATCAGTCGTTACGGGGTGGACGCAACCGGTTGGGCTACGCCGTTTCTCCTGGCGCCTGATGTGACCGCGGTGGACGACAACCTGCTCGAACGGCTCCTCAACTGCCAACCCGAAGATGTGTATTTGAGCGACAGCTCGCCTATCGGTATCCCGTTCTGGAACTTCCGCGATTCGCCCAGCGAGGAAGCGCGGCAGAAGCGGGCCGCGGATGGCTATCCGGGCTCTCCGTGCCCAAAGGGTTACTTGCGATTTACTGTCTCCAGTTCCGGTACTCCACTCTGCATGGCTTCCCATGATTACCAACACCAGCGACTTGCCGTATTGAAGGAACAATCGCCCACACTTACCGAGGCGCAGGTCGAGAAGGTGATCGGAAAGTCCTGTATCTGCCACGAGCTCGGCGGGAGCGCCCTACGAAAGTACGGTCTCAACTCATCAGTGACGCCGGCAATCTGTCCCAGTCCGAGTCTGGGTTGGTTCCGTCGTCGTACAAACCTTGCTGAGATGGTCAATCACATTTATGGACGCCAGTCACTTATTGACGAAGATGCGCGCCCTCACATGTTCGTCAAGGAACTGTCCGTCAATATCGATTACCTGAAACAGTGGCTGGCTCCTGCCTTAAACACTGGCGATCAAAACGGAAGAAAGAATTTTCGCGGGTTTGCTCAGACTATCCTTGCGGGTATTCAGTACTACGGCGAGAGAATCGTTGAATTCGCGCCGAGGAACCCGGAACGGTTTCTCGAAGCCATCAAGTCATTGGAAATCGAGGTACACCGCGTTCTTTCTCAAACTGTTCCGCACGATACCGCCAGTAACGAGTTGTCGTCGAAGTCCTCAACTCGCCGATTGCCGGGTTTTTCGATTGGTGAACCGGCTTGAATCGCTACGGGATTTATTCCCTGACTCGACCATCTTTGTTGGATAGCGTGGTCCGCCCCATGTGTCATACCCGCCCGGTGATTAAGTACAGAATATTTCAGTAACCTTAACGCGTAATCTTGATCTGAGGACGGTCTGGTTTGGACCAATCAAGATGGAAGTGTACACCGCGTGGTTGATCGATACGTTCGTACGTGTGGGCGCCAAAATAATCACGCTGAGCTTGTAGTAGGTTTGCCGGAAGTTGTGCAGATCGATAGCCGTCATAATACGCTAGGGCCGACATAAACGCGGGAGCGGCGACTCCCGCCTGGGCGGCGAGTGCCACGACAGAACGCCAGCGCGTTTGATTCCTTTGAATTTGTTCGTTGAAGTACGGATCCAGCAGTAAATTGACCAGGCGCGGCTCGCGCGTGTATGCCTCAGTGATTTTTTGCAGGAACCGCGCCCGGATAATGCATCCGCCGCGCCAAATGCTCGCGATCGAGGCAAAATCCAGTTTCCATCCATATTCGGCTTCGGCCGCCCTCATGAGCTGAAAGCCCTGAGCGTACGCGCAGATTTTTGAGCAGTACAAGGCATCGTGCACGGCTGTAATCAATTCATTACGATCACCATCGTACTGATACATGGGACCGGTGAGATAGTGGGAAGCCGCGCGGCGTTCGGATTTCAAAGCGCTGAGACATCGGGCAAAGACAGCTTCTGCGATCGAGTTGGTGGGTATTCCCATATCGAGAGCATTGATGCTCGTCCATTTTCCCGTACCTTTCTGCTCGGCACTATCTAAAACATAATCCACGAGAAAATCCTCCGGATGTTCCGGATCTCGCTGATTTAGAATGTCTGCGGTTATTTCAATCAGATAGGAATCCAAATCGCCTTCGTTCCAACGCCCGAAGATTTGCGAAAGTTCCCCAGCACTTATAGGTAAAACATTGCGAAGCAAGAAATAGGCTTCGCCGATCAGCTGCATGTCGATGTATTCAATCCCGTTATGGATCATCTTGACATAATGCCCGGCTCCGTTATCCCCAATATAAGCTGAGCAAGGCACACCTCCGACTACCGGCTGTCCCGGTGTGGCGGTTTCGATCGGCTTGCCGGTGGCGGCATCGACTTTGGCGGCAATCGCATTCCAGATTGGCTCCAAAAGTTTCCATGCCTCAAAATCGCCGCCCGGCATAAGTGACGGGCCGAAACGCGCGCCAATTTCTCCGCCGGACACTCCGGAACCTAAGAACCGGCATCGATCGGAATAATCCCTCTCACGGCGGATCGTGTCGGTCCACTGACTATTGCCACAGTCAACGAGGAGGTCCTCCTTTTCGATACCCGCTTCGATCAGCTGCTTTACAACATCGTCGACGGCAGGCCCTGCCTTTACTAGGATGACTATCTTGCGCGGCTTTTTAACTGCGCCCAAGAGATCCGAAAGATTTTCGCATGCGACAAGTCCTCCGGGCGTATTAGGATTGGCGTCGACAAAGTCTTTCATCACCTTGGATGTACGGTTGAATACCGCCACTTCAAATCCGTGGTCAGCCATATTGAGAGCCAGGTTCTGGCCCATTACTGCTAGACCCATAAGCCCAACATCCGCGCTATGTTTTTCCGCCATATCCGTTTCCTCTTATGACTTAACTATCATACCGAAACTCCAGCTGGCAACGTAAACAGGAGAAGGAAACAGGGCTCGCGCCGAGCAAGCGTGGGACAAGGAGGAAGAGATCAGGAAACAGCTCGGAAACCTTTCAGTGAAGCCTTGCAAGTCATCAAGCCTCCCGGGAGAGCCTAACCCGCTCCCGGAATTGAGTGACGGCCTAAAGCATCGGCAATTGACAAGCTCAGCCAAGAGTTGATAGTGGTTCACAGTCAATAACGGCGTGATCAAGAAAAATATTTCTATGAACCGTTTCGGTTTAACGACACCACTGACTATCTTTCCGCCTTCGATGGTTGGCCGTAGCAGCGGCGCTTACAAACTGGCCACTTTTCACCAGCAAGAAGCTGGTAAGGGCTGCGGCCACAAGAAACTTCAACTCCTTGAGTCCACGGATCCTGCAAGGGCAGCCTTTGGAGGTCTATAGATGAGATGTTACCGCCTCTTGCCGATTATGTCGGGTATCGTATTGGGCCTGCTGCTGTACTGGGCACCGCTTTGCTTTGCCCAAGAGCAACCGACAATTATTGCCGGCCATGGGACCCTGTCGGGATCGATCCTACCGCTCTGGGTGGGCGCAGAGGCAAAACTATTCGAGAAACACGGGCTGCAAGTCAAACCGATCTACTTACCGCGCGCGGCCGGCCGGCCCGCTCTGCTCAGCGGCGACATACAAATATATTTTTCCGCCGGTCCTCCGTTAGTGCAGATGCGTCTGAGCGGTGCTGATGTCGCGGTGACTTCTTGTGTGGTGCACAAGCTCACGTCGAAAATCATGGTGAGTCCGGCGATCCAAAAAGTTGCCGATCTGCGTGGCAAGGTCTTGGCGGTGGCTAATCCGGGTTCGGCCAGTGATTTTGCGGTGAAGCTTTTTCTCGCGCGCCAGGGGATGAAACCCGGTCAGGATGTTTCGATCATCTACAGCGGTTCGACCAGTGCGGCCTTTGCGGCACTCGTCAACGGCAGGGTGCAGGCGATCTTCGCTACGTCGCCCAACGATCTGCAGGCTGCTCAAGCAGGTTTTAAGCCGCTGCTGGAATTGGGCGACTTGTCCATCCCCTATGCGGGGAATTGCAGCGCGGCGATGCGTCCCTACATCGCCAAACAGCCGGCACGCATCCGCAGCTTTGTCGCAGGCATAACCGAAGCGGTCGCATACATTCGACGGCGCCCGGCCGAATCCAAGGCGATCTTGCAGAAGTATACCCGGGTTTCTGATGCGAGCATTTTGCAGCATGCCTATGACTCCGATACCCAGTATATGGAGCCGGTGCCCCGTCCAACCCCCGAGGGCACCACGGCTATTTTGGAAAACTTAGGAGTTTCAGGCCGGGCCGCGGAACAGTTTGTCGCCGAGTTTATCGACGACAGGTTTATGAAGCAGATCATCGACGAAGGCTTGTTAAAACCGATTTACCCCAGCGGCGTTCCGGCGCGATAGGGCTCCGCCCGAGAATAGAGGAGCTGAATGGGGGAGTTTACGAATCGTCTCTTGATCGGGGTCATGATCAGGCGTGATCCATGATATTTTGGCCGAATGGCAAAGATGGCGAAGATTACGCCTGGTCGCTGAATCTTGAAATCTGTTTTCCGCCGCGCCTTTCAATTTCGTCTGCCGATCATTTTCATAGATGTTTGGGTCTTGGATCTTGCAGTCAAGGGTTCAAACTAAGGGGCTCAGTTCTCATGAATGAGATCGAATCGTTGAATACGCCGCAGTCCGAGGGGTACGTTTACGTTCGCGAGCGCGCCGCGATGGAAACGCTGATCCAGCGCGTCGACGGGGCTGAAAGGGTCGCGCTGGACACCGAGGCCGACAGTCTGCACAACTATTTCGAAAAGGTCTGTTTGGTCCAGCTCTCGCTTGGAGGCGAGCACTACGTGGTCGACCCGCTTGCCGCGTTGGACCTTAGCGGATTCTTGGAGGCGCTGGCCGAGAAGCCGTTGATTCTTCACGGCGGTGACTACGACTTGCGCATGATGCGAGCCTCGATGGGCTTTAGACCGCGCCGTGATGTCTTCGACACCATGATTGCGGCGCAACTGCTCGGCATCGAACAGATTGGGCTTGCCGCGCTGATCGAGCGCTTCTTTAATATTACGCTTGGCAAAGAAGGGCAGAAATCAGACTGGTCGCGCCGGCCGCTGAGCGAGAAGCAGCTGCGCTATGCGGTCAACGATACGCGGTTTCTTGAACCGCTCGCTGACCGTCTGCGCGGTGAGCTCGGCGAGCGGGGACGGGTCGATTGGCACAGGGAAAGTTGCCGAGCGATGGTAGAGTCGAGCGGGCGTGATCACGCACGCGATCCCGAGGACGCGTGGCGCATCACGGGGGCTGGCCGGCTGACGCGCCGCCAACTGGCCTATCTGCGCGAATTGTGGTGCTGGCGCGACCAGCACGCCCGAAGCGCGAACCTGCCCCCCTTCAAGGTGTTCGGCAATCAACAGATACTGGAATTGCTCCAATGGGCAGAGTCCCACCCCGGCGCGCCCCTGCACGAGGGACCTAAATTGCCGCGTAACATCGTCGGCACGCGCCTGAAAACGCTCGAGGAGGCGATCATCCGGGCGGCCGGAATGGACCAGACGCAATGGCCAGAAGTTAGAAGACACGACCGCGACGCTGCACGCAACGACTGCAGCGAACAGATCAACGCGCTGCGCGCCGAATGCGCGCGCATCGCCAAGGAGCTGGGGATCGCCGCTTCGACTTTGGCGCCCAGAGCCGCGGTCGAGGCAATTGTTCGGAGCCGGCCTCTGACCCTCGATGAGATTATGGAAAAGGGGAGGCTGTTACGATGGCAGGCCGAACTGGTGCAAGGCGCGGTGGAAAAATGTTTGCAACAATCTGGAGAGGTATCTCCGGGAGTCGGTCGAAGTGGGACCGCTTGATGAGCCCCCGGATATGCAAAAGCTGGGTCAAGATGATATTTGTGAAGACATATTTCAGGTAGATCGGGAGTCCAGCCAATCCTGGCCCGGAAAGAAGCAGTCCCGGCTGTAAATTTTTCGTCATGCAGAACACCGAAGCGGATTGAGCCTACCTTTCGGGTTTGGTTTTCTCGCGAGGTGCTGTCAACCAGCGCGAGTCTATTTCTAAGGCCGGCCGATGAATCCGAGCACGGTGCGGTTGAAGAACTCGGGTTGCTCCCAATAAGGCGAATGGCCGCACTCCGCCACGATCACGACCACGTTGTTGGGGACGTGCCGCGCAATCATCCGCGTGATAGAAGGCGGGGTGAACATGTCGGCTGCGCCAGTCATCAGAAGCGTTCGGATCTTCAATGTCCGCAGTTTCTCCGGCGTGACGACGTTGGCCAATCTTTGCCGGGCGCCCTTTCCAGTCTCGGATTTGTGGTTGAGTTCGATCCACTTCTCAACGCCTTCGGGGTTCGCCGCACGATAGGAAGGCCCGAGCTCCCGAAACCAGCGCGGCAGATCGTCCCACTCCTTAAACCGGATCTTGGCGGCAGTTTCGGCGATGTACCCGGTAGTAGCCGCGAGATTGTTGCTCGATACCGTCAGGCTCAGCAACCGTTCCGGATGAGACAACGCGTAATCTGCGGCGACGCTCCCGCCGGCGGCGGAACTTACCACATGAAACTTCTCCAGCCCCAGGAATTCGATCAGATGATGCAGGTCTTCCGATCCTGTTCCCGGATTGTCCTCGGGTGCCAGGTCGGAGTTGTAGTAGTTGCGGCGCGAATAGGCGACGACGCGATAGCCGGCCTTGGCGAACACGGGCTGCTGATACAACCAGACCAGCGCGCTGCCCGACGCTGGATGGAGAAATACCACCGGCTCCCCGGCGCCACCGGTGTCCCAATACCCAAGATGGGTGCCGGGAAGCTCGGCCATTCCCTCCCTGGCCGGAACCTGCTTCGGGATGGGCACGGGAACCATCGGATCGTCCACCTGAGTCGACAGAGTGCTCTCATTCATCAATGTTCCTCCGCGTAGCATCATTCTTTTATACCATCGAGGCTGAAATTCCGAGAGGGAGAGATCAAGGCGGATATTTCATCCGGTTCTTCAGGCTCTTGTGTGAACCAGGGAGCGGAGTTTGCACCGCCGAGGCGCAGAGGGCGCAGAGCAAAATTTCGAAATTCGAATTTCGAAATTCGAATTTTCTGTGATCTCTGTGGTAAATATCTCTTCACAGGAAACCTGGAAGAAGCCAAAAAGAAGAGGCGGCCGGCAAGTCGTTCTGGACATTTTCTCTCGCTCATGCGAGTCTGCCTGAAGACCTGAGAGTCTAATCCAAATTAACGGAGAAACAGCATGAATGTAGCGCATATATTTCGGCAATCCTTCTTAGCGATCTGTTTATCTGTAATTGCTGCCAGCGCCTGCGCGCAGGCGCAGTCGGGAAAAGCGCAATTCGAGCCGCAGGTCGGCCAGGAAGGCAAGGACGTCATCTGGGTGCCGACGCC
>Ga0326597_10010181_pt1 | contig 12553 bp, 12 predicted proteins | sample RVTome_12_FD_203789 | JGI IMG/M metagenome (GOLD analysis project Ga0326597, IMG submission 203789) | Soil microbial communities from uranium-contaminated site in the Upper Colorado River Basin, Wyoming, United States - RVT100D185 | ecosystem: Environmental > Terrestrial > Soil > Contaminated >... | reverse complement strand
CCAAGTGTTGACGATTACCGGTGAAGGCGCGCCGACGTTGTACGAGGCCGATGAACTTCCCAGTTGGACCGTTGGCAAAGACATGGCGGACATCGATCGAGTTGCTTCGAACGAGTTGCGCCTTGACTTGGCGCCGGATCGTCCGTTGAGCCTTTCGCTGTTAGAGCGGACGGAGCATCGGCGAGTCGAGGTTCGTTCGTTAGCGTGTCGCTCGCTTTGTGCGCTCGATATGTTCGATCCTGCGATCGAGGCTCTTGACGGTGCCGGGCTGCGGTCCTATTGGTACGCGCAGTTCGATGCGCTTCGTGGGGCGATGGCTCGCAGTCCTGAATCGGCGATCAAGTTACAGCGTTCCCTGGAGAAACTGGCGGGCGACGATGCGGGGTTGATGTACGAGTTGTTGTGCGGTTTCAATCCAGACCAGTTACTCGCGGGCGGGGCCACGGAATTGGTCGACGCCTTGGAGCACGAACGTGTTAGTACCCGCGTACTTGCTTACGAGAACTTGCGCCGTATTACTGACAAGACTCAGCTGTTCCGCCCCGAACAACCTCCCTCTCAACAGAAGGGTGAGGTGATGAAATGGAGGCGGAACCTTGATTCTGGCGCGATCGTCTATCAGCATCCGTTCAGTGCTTTGCCGACCCGGAATCCTGTTACTACGGATACGGGCGGCGAATCGCCAGCACCGGAGTAGCTCGTTCGGGAGAAGAACTCTGGTTTTACGGGATTTATTGCCAGAATCCGACGCGATTGGCGCATTCTGGGGTTCGTTTCAGCCTGTCGGCAGCAATCCATTAGCCCCTTATCGGTCGCCCAAGGAATGGGTAGACTAGGCCAGTTGGTCCCGTACTGCCACGTCGTTTTGGATTTGTGGCGGGCCGTGTTGACCGCTAGAATGTGACTGCTGACGAACGTTGTTTGTGCTACACTAAGGTTAAGCAGGCTTTGGGTTTACAGGGGCAAGGAGATTACCGAGTGCAGGTCATTGTATCGGCCAGGCATGGTCAACTGAGTGCGGCGACGCAAGAGAAAGTCACTGAAAAGGTTGAGAAGTTGCGGCGGTTCTTTGACCGCATCACTCGCATTGAGGTGACGGTCGATCTTGAGAATCGCGCGGCACCAACGGTCGAGGCGTGTGTGTCGGCGGAGCACACGTCGGATTTTGTGGCGACCGACACGGGCGAACTCTCGGCGGCTCTGGACAGCGTGATTCACAAGTTGGAACAACAACTTCGGAAGCACAAGGAGAAGGTTCAAGACGGGCATCGAAAACCTGGGCGGAAACAGCTTGAGCCACCCGCGGTAGGCGATACAGCGGATGATGGTGAAGCGGATGAATAACGCCAGGCTGCTCGACAATCTGAGCGGTAAGCGTGAAACAGACTAACAGAGGACACACGGCCTATGAAATTCTCAGACTTCATGAATGTGAAGGCCATCAGATCGGAACTGACGGCGGACGATAAGGAAGGCGTAATTGACGAACTCGTTGGAGCGTTAGTTGATGCGGGTGCCATTAAGGATGATGAGCGCGAGAGCATCGTCAAAGCCATCATGAAACGCGAAGAGCTTGGCAGCACGGGGATCGGGCGCGGCGTCGCCGTGCCGCATACAAAACACCCTAGTGTTAACCAGCTTGTTGGTACCGTCGGCGTCAGCAGCGAAGGCGTTAGTTTCAACAGCTTGGACGGGGAAAAGGTACAACTGTTGTTCCTGCTCGTCTCCCCACCCGACCGTCCAGGCGACCACCTGCGAGCCCTCGAGAACATCTCGCGCCAATTGCGTGACGACACGTTCTGTCGGTTCCTGAAACAGTCCAAGAACGCTGATGACATTCAGCAGTTGTTGGAAGAGGCAGACAACAATCAGTTTGTGTCGTAACTGCTGCCTGTAGCAGACGCGATTCAGATTGAACACAGAGTCCGCGGCCAGCTTGCTCGATTCTTGAGCGAGGCTGTTTGTGAACTTCGAGAGGTGCAAGATTGGCGATGGCCAGCGATTCGGGTACTAGAGTTGTGACAGTCACAAACGCGGAGGGATTACACCTTCGGCCAGCTAATGCGCTCGCATCGTTAGCCAAAGATTTTTGCAGCACGATCCAAGTTTCCTATCGCGGCGAGACTGTCGATGGAAAGAGCATTATGTCCCTGGCCACGCTGGGGGCGGAACAAGGCGTTCAACTCACGATTCTTGCCAACGGCAACGATGCCAACGAAGCGCTCGACGCGATCGAGGCATTGTTCGTAGCGGGCTTTAGCGAGAGCGGAGACGAGGCGCACGACACGAATCACACACAGGTGGGTAACGACTCGTGATGCCCGTTGGCGAGATCTTCGCCAACGATGAAAGCTGTCACGACAAAGTTGCGCATTACCACACGAGCAAACAACGAGACGGTGAGCGAATCCGCAGAGCGAAAATGATCATGCAATTGACAACCGGATCATAATCGAAGCCCGCAAGGGCCGGCCGCGGTCGCCGCCGACGTCGCCATGCGAACGTTGCAGGGAATTGCGGTTTCGCCGGGCGTTGCCATTGGCGAAGCACTAATAGTCGACAACGAGGGATTTCGCATCCCGCGTCGGTTTGTGATGCGCGACGCCGTCGAGGACGAACTGCAGCGTCTCAACAACGCGGTCGACTCCGTGGCGGATCAGATCGCCCGCAATCGTGACACGGTGACGGCACAGCTTGGCGACCAATGCGGCGCCATTTTCTCCGCCCATCTTCAGATGTTGCATGATCCGAATTTGCTCGCGGATATCGTGGGGCTCATTCGGAAAAAGCATTACTCGCCCGAGTACGCTGTCAGTCAAACGCTGCGGCGGTTCGCAAAAGTCTTTCAAGACTTGGATAACGTCTACCTGGCCGAGCGTGCGCACGACATCGTCGATATCGAACGGAGTCTGCTGGGCAAGTTGCTCGGCGAACGACGGGAAGAATTCTCGCACCTAACTTCTCCGGCAGTCATTCTCGCACACAACCTGACGCCGACGGAGACCGCAAATCTCGATCGGCGTTTCGTGCTTGGGTTCGTCACCGAGATCGGCGGCGCCGGCGGTCATACCGCGATTGTGGCGAAAGGTCTCGACATCCCCGCCGTCGTCGGAATAGGAGGCTTCCTGACAGATCTCTCCGGTGGTGAACTCGTCATCGTCGACGGCAATCATGGTCGCGTGATCCTACAGCCAGACGAAGAAACAATCGCGCAATATCGGTATGAAGTCGAAGAGCATCATACCTTGGTGGCTCAACTCGACGCGCTTCGTGATCTGCCCGCGGAAACAGCCGATGGAACACGGATCACGTTGTATGCGAACATCGAGTTTCCTCGTGAAGCCAAGTCTTGCCTGGAGCGAGGCGCGGATGGCATTGGTCTGTACCGGACCGAGTTTCTTTACCTGGGGGCGGCGGTCGAGCCGACCGAGCAGGATCACTACGAAGCGTATGCCGAAGTGATTCGCCAGATGCGGGGCCGGCCTGTCGTGATTCGGACGCTGGATCTCGGGGCGGATAAGCTGGGCCAGCTTCCGCAAGAAGAGCAGAATCCATTCTTAGGCTTGCGAAGCATCCGGTTGTCACTCCGCAACTTGCCGCTGTTCCGCGTCCAGCTGCGAGCCATCATGCGAGCGACTGTCCTTGGTCCCGTGCGTATCATGTTCCCGCTGATCTCGACGTTGGCTGACCTGCGTCAAGCAAAAATGGTACTGGGCGACACGATCGAAGACTTGGAAGAGGCCGGGATCGCTTACGATCCCGACGTCGATGTCGGGATGATGGTCGAGGTGCCTGCCGCCGTCACGATGCTTGATAAATTCCTGAAGGAAGTTGACTTCATCAGCATCGGCACGAACGACCTGATCCAATATGCCTTGGCCGTGGATCGGGGCAACAACCTGGTTGCCGACCGATACCAAGCCAGCGATCCCGCGGTCTTGCGGTTAGTCGACCAATCGCTCACCGCCGCGCGAGCGGCTGATGTACCGGCGTCTGTCTGCGGACAGATGAGCGGGGAGCCGCTTTACACCATGTTGCTGCTCGGGCTTGGGCTACGCACGCTGAGTGTGCCGCCAAGTGCCATACCAGAGATTAAGAAGATTTGTCGCAGTATCTCGATCCCCAAGTGCGAAGAAGTGGCTCGCCGCGCGATGACCATGGAAAGCGCCCGCGAGATCGATACGTACCTGCGCGAGGAACTAAGAAAGGTCGCGCCGCAGTTTTGGGAGTAACTAGCCCCCTCCGTCGTCGCGACACGAACTAACCGAAATCTACGGAAACAAAAAACATGAAAAAAGAAATGTTGATCAACGTTTCGCAGCCCGAAGAGTGTCGGATTGCGATCATCGAAGACGGACTGCTTGAAGAGCTTTACATCGAGCGCGCGAGCGCGGACAACCTCGTCGGGAATATTTACAAAGGACGCATCGTCAACCTCGAACCGAGCATTCAAGCGGTGTTCGTTGACTTTGGCGTGGGAAGGAACGGCTTCCTGCACATCAGCGACGTCGAGTCGCAGTATTTTCGCCAGGGCGGTTACGATCCAAGCAAACCGATCGGCGAAGACCGCCCGCCCAGGGACGATGACAAGAACGGAGACGAGAAACGTTCGGAGGGCCGCCCGCCCAAGCGCCAGCGCCCGGGTGCGCGTCCGCGTGTGAAGCCGCCGATCCAAGAGATCTTCAAGCGGGGCGATGAAGTACTCGTACAGGTCATCAAAGAGGGGATTGGCGCGAAGGGACCGACGCTCTCGACCTATATCAGCATTCCGGGGCGCTACCTCGTCCTCATGCCGGCGCTGGGCCGTCTGGGCGTCTCGCGCAAGATCGAAGACGATGCCGTGCGCCGCAAGCTGCGCGACACGTTGCTCGAATTGAATCCACCGAAGGGACTGGGGTTCATCGTTCGCACGGCGGGCATCGACAGGAATCAAAAGGAGCTGTCGCGCGACATGGCTTACCTGTTGCGACTGTGGAAAGTGATCGTGCGCCGAATCAAGACGCATCCGGCTCCCATCGACATCTACGAAGAGAGCGACATGATCATCCGCACGATCCGCGACATCTTCAATTCCGACGTCGATGCCATCTACATCGATCAGGCCGCCGCGTACGAACGGGCGAAGGAGTTCTTGCAACTCGTCATGCCACGTTTCGTCAACCGGCTCCATCATTATGAAGGCAAAGAGCCGTTGTTCCACAAATATAAGTTGGAAGCCGAGATCGGCCGCATCCACAAGCGCGAAGTTCCGCTGCGCGCCGGGGGCTCGATCGTCATCGATCAGACCGAGGCGCTCGTCGCGATCGACGTCAACAGCGGAACCTTCCGGGTGGACGACTCGGCCGAGGAGTCTGCGTATAAGATGAACATTCAGGCCGCGAGAGAGATTGCTCGACAATTGCGATTACGCGATCTGGGCGGCGTGATCGTCAATGACTTCATCGACATGCGACAGGAAAGGCACCGCCGAGGCCTGGAGCGAGTTTTGCGTGACGCCATGAAGCGAGACCGCGCCCGAACGAAGATTCTCCGCACAAGTCCGTTCGGCTTGATCGAGATGACGCGCCAGCGGATTCGCCCCAGCTTGAAACGCAGCGTCTATGCCGACTGTCCTTGCTGTAATGGGCGGGCCGTGGTCAAGACCGCGGAAAGCATGTCGATCGAAGTGATCCGCATGCTCATGCTCGCCAGCCAGCAGCCGCACATTGCTCGCGTGACCGTCCGCGTCAACGACGAAGTAGCTTCGTACCTGAACAATCGCAAGCGCAAAGACATTACCCAGTTGGAAGACGAAGGCGGCATGTCCGTCCAGATTCTCGGCAGCGAAGACCTCTACCCCGAGCATCTCGAACTAGACTGCCGCGACGACAAAGGCCAAGAGATTTCTCTGGGATTGGCGATGAAGTAACAAGGCGGTTATGACCGCCAAATTGAAACGTCATCGCGTGTGTGACTTCATCTGATCACTTCGTTTAAGCGCAAGCCGGAAGCGTGCGCTACCCGTGCCTGAAGCACACGCCTCCGGCTTGCGGTTAAAGGACCGAGCGGCCTCAACCTACCAAACTAGTATTCGACTATGGCGCCGGGCAACAATCGTCTTAAGCGGATTGCACCGGCATAGGAAATCGCGGTGTCGCGGATGTCGATCCGCGGAATGCCAACTAGTTCCCCGAGGCGACCGATCGTCGAATCATCGTAGACTTTGCCAGAAAAACGAATGGCTTGAACTTGCCCTTCGGCGTCAACTTCCACCTCGGCACCGAGTTCCGCAAGCCGTTTCATCGGATCGTCGACGCCAAACGCGGACGCCTCAAACCAAAGAAGATTACCACAGTCTGGGCAGGTTGCGTCGCCAGTCGGTTGAGAGGGGGTGCTCCAGACCTTCTTACCGCAGATCGGACAGTCGGAAGGCCAGCCTTCGGTGGTGTTCGACGCAGGAAGCATGTAACTCTCAACGTTTGGGCGAGCCTGAAGCCCTGCCGGATCACAGCATCGTCAGCGGATTCTTGCGATTCTTCAGCGGCATTTCGACTGCCTTGCCCAGCCGATGCGATTCGAAGACGGCGGCGATCATTTCGACCGTCGTTCGACCTTCGTAGACGCTGCACTCGGGCTGACGATCTTCCTCGATCGCGGCCAGCAGGTCTTGGCAGGCGAGTAGGTTACCGGCGTTCAATCCACCATCTGGTAACGGCTCAGGCTGGCCGGGACCCGCGGAACTGACAAGAATCCATTTGGCTCCGCTTCGTCCGGGTGACCAAGTAGGATCGGGCAGATAATTGACGGCGGGCAAGTAGCCGCTGAGGATCTCGATGACTCCTTCCGAGCCGAAGATCTGCAAACCGAATCGGCTGGCGACACCCATGTTGCGCGTCGAAGCGAAGTAGCCGGTCACACCATCGTCCATCCCGTACATCGCAGTCAGCGAGTCGCCGGCGAGTGGACCGATGCCTTCCGGGCCGTCGGCGACATGTTCCTTCGTCACCGCTTTGCCATCTTGCAGAACGTCGGCCATGCACCAGTTGGGCTCGCCGCCAAAGTGATGCATCAAGTTCATGACGTGGCTGCCGAGAACCCACAAATCCTCGCCGCCCCCGCGCCGATCTTCCTTGCCGCGTCCGCGCAGCTCAAGCACTTTGCCGATGCGACCGTCGAGGATCATATCGCTGATCACATGCAACTTCGGGCTGTATCGTGTTTGATGCGCGACTGCGAGCTTGACGTCATGTTTCTCGCAAGCCGCGGCCATCTCGTCGGCCTCTTCGAGCGTTCGGCACATCGGCTTCTCCATGTAGATGTGCATGCCTCGCTCGGCGGCCGCCAGCACCATCTCGTGATGCTGGTCGAGCCAGCGCGGGCCAATGGCCACGATGTCGGGCTTCGCTTCGTCAAGCATCTGTCGATAGTCCGCAAAGCCCTTCGGCGCGGAGAGTCGTTTGACGGCGTCAGCTAATCCCTGCTGGTCGGCGTCCGCGACACCGACGATCTCGCATTGAGGCAGCTGAAGCCAGACGGTGTCGACTCCGTGTCCATAGTTGCCTCGACCTGTGTGACCGATGACTGCAACGCGATATTTGGCGGGCACGATTCAACTCCTTGGAAAAACGACGATGAAAGAACGTAAATGCGAAACGGCATTGTGGCTTCCGCGACGCGCCAATGCAAATCGTGAGACTTCGGAAGTCTGCGGTTGCCAACTATCGTTCGACCTTGCACTGCTTGTCCGACGGCGCGTCAGCCAGTAGCTTGGAACGCCTCGATTCGTCACCAACTCTCGCCATAGGATCAGATCGTGCCCGACCTTAATGAAAAGTCGCTACGTTGGTACGAGGGTATCACGCGATACCAGTGGCTCGTTCTGACAATCGCCTCTGCGGGTTGGGTGTTTGACGTCTACGAAGGGCAGATCTTCAACATCACTCGCGGCCAGATGCTGGAAGCGATTCTCGGCGCATCTGGGGGCCAACTCGACGTCAAGAAATATGGAGACATGTTTCTTGGTGTATTCCTGCTCGGGGGAACATTTGGCGGCCTCTTGTTCGGTTCGCTTGCCGACCGATACGGCAGACGCCCAATCATGATCATCACGATTCTAATGTACTCCCTGTTCTCGGGCCTGACGTTCTTCGCTAGTTCGCTGTGGCAGGTTGCGGCTTTGCGTTTCTTGGTGGCGATGGGAGTTGGCGGCGAATGGGCCGTCGCGGCAGCATTAGTCGCGGAAGTCTTTCCTACTAGAGCCAGGGCTCACGCTGCCGGCATCTTTCACGCGTCCAGCGTGATAGGAACTTGGATGGCTGCACTAGCGGGTTGGGCCGTCGGCGCTCAATGGCGGTACGCGTATCTCTTTGGCGTGTTGCCGGCGTTGCTGATCCTGTGGGTTCGGGTGAGCGTCAAGGAACCTGAGCAATGGCAAGCTCGCAAATCAGAGAAGGGCGGGAAGCAACTCGGAAGCTACGCAGACTTGTTGTTGAATGCAAAGTGGAATCGAAACGCGTTTCTTGGTATGGCGCTCGCGGCGGTTGGGCTTGGTACGTTCTGGGCAGTAACGGTCGCGGGGCAAGACTTGGCTCGAGATATGTTGCTGGCTAACGGCGTCGACGATGCGACCGCCTCAAGCAAAGCGAAGCTGGCCTACGGCCTCATCCAAACTGCCGGCGGTGGCATCGGTTTGCTATCCTTTGGTCCACTGAGCGCGTGGCTCGGGAGGCGACTTACCTTTATGATGTTTCATCTGCTGGCGTTCGTGATCGTGCCCGTTACCTGCTTCGTACCGTCCAACTATACGGTGTTACTTGCACTCTTGCCCGTCTTCGGGTTTTTCACCTTGGCAATGCACGCCGGGTACGCCATCTACTTTCCAGAGTTATTTCCGACGCACTTGCGCGCGACGGGGACGAGCTTTTGTTTCAACGGGGGTCGCGTGCTTGCTGTTCCTGTACTGTTCTTTTCTGGCTGGCTCAAGTCGCTACCGGACATGCGATTCGAATACGCAGTGACCGGGCTTGGAACGCTATTCCTTTTGGGCTTCGCGTTGATGTTCTTTCTGCCCGAAACCAGAGGGCACGATTTGCTTGAATGAGGAATGAGTTGTGAGCGACGAAGCAGTGAAGTTCGGCCTAATCGGTTACGGCTTGTTTGGCTCGCATCACGCGAACGCCATCACCAGTTGTGTCGATGCGAAACTCGTGGCGATCGCCGTTCGTTCTGAAACCAGTCAGCAGCTCGCTCGCAAGGCACACCCATCAGCGGATGTGCTGGGCGACTATCGGCAGCTGATCGATCGGGACGACATCGAAGTCGTTTCCGTCGTCGCGCCGAACAAGCTGCACTACGAAATCGCCAAGGCGGTCCTCGAATCCGGCAAGCACTTGCTGCTGGAAAAACCGATGGCCTTGCGAGTTGACCACTGCGATGAACTGGTGGCGTTGGCCGAAGCGAGCGATCTCGTGCTGGCAATCGGTCACGAGTTGCGATTGTCGTCGTTGTGGGGCGGCGCGAAGCAGCTGATCGATCAAGGCGCGATCGGCGATCCGCTGCATGTGTTGATCGAGCTTTCGCGATTTCCGTACCGACAAGGTTCCGACGGCTGGCGCTACGACATCGATCGCGTTGGAAGTTGGATCTTGGAAGAGCCGATTCACTTCTTCGACCTGGCTCGATGGTATCTCTCGTCGCGCGGCGAACCGACGTCCGTCTACGCCCGCGCCAACTCGCGGCATCCCGACAACCCGAAGCTGCTCGATAATTTCTCGGCGATCGTCAATTTTGATGGTGCGTATGCGGTTGTATCTCAGACGCTGGCCGCTTTTGGGCATCATCAAACAGGCAAGATCACCGGGTCCGATGGGACAATCTGGGCCTGGTGGAGTGCAGCGGATGCCCGCTCGGACAAACCAACATTCGGCTTGCGCTATGGACTAGGTGATGATGTGACCGAGATGACCTTTGATAAGCCGACCGGGGAACTTCTCGAGCTGGCCGACGAAGTTGCTGCCGTCGCACGATGCGTGCGTGAAGGGACTCAGCCGCCATGCACGGGCGTTGACGGGCGCTGGTCGACGTTGCTGTGTCTTGCGGCCGAACGGGCAGTCGATTTGGAAACGCCCGTGTCGATCAAAGAGTTCGCAGCAAGTTAACTCACTTGTTACTCGGCGTCTGATTCGCGTTGAGCAGCTTCAGCAACATCCCTCGCAGTTGCCGCACCTTCAATGGCATCGGGAATAGTTTGCGATGCTCCGCCGTCGCCGCGCGCGCCGCAAAGTCGTGATGCTGCTCGGCGATAAACAACACGGCGGGAATATCCTTCGTGTCTTCCCTCTGGCCAAATGAATTGAAAGCATCGAGTGCCTCTTCGCCCATTTCCGTAGTACAAAAGACCACGCATTCCGCCGGCGGATCACCGCCAACTTCAAACCGGCCTATCGCGCGTTGCGCGTCGCCAACCACCAACACGCGATAGCCACGTCGCTTCAACAAGTCGCGCAATGCATCCTGCATCTCGATGTTCGACTCGACGATCATTACGCTGTGGCCTTCGCCTTCACGTTCCAGTAATTTCTTGCCACCATCGCCGCTTCCCGCAGCGTCCCCCGTGTCTCCTTGCTCGAGCCGTCGCAATCCGTTTTGCAAGTCGAGGAGAAAGTTTCCCGGCGTCGAATAACGCTTCTCGGGATCTAATTCCATCGCTTTGTTAACGACCGTAACCAACAAGCCTGGGAGGTCCGGTTCGTGAATTGTAATCGGTTTGATTTCGCGGAAGCGTGAAACGCTCAGCCGCTGTGATCGGTCTCGCGTTTCTGACATCGGCGGCACACCCGTGAGAATCTGATAGAGCATACATCCGGCGAAAAAGATATCACTCCGCTTGTCGTCCTTTTTGACGCCGGTCACGCGTTCGAGACCAGCGTAGTCGATACTGCGCGCGTTCGTGCCCGCTGCACCTCGTTTGTCTTTTTCGGACGCTGCGATCGCGGCCAAACCGAAGTCCACGAGCTTCGCGCGACCCGAACTCGTCAACAGGACGTTGGAGAGCTTCAAGTCACGATGAGTTACTCCTTTGCTGATCGCAAAGTCCAGACCTGCTACGACGTCAGCGACCAGCTTCAGTGATTCGATCGGATCAAACTTCTTGCGGACCTTCATAATCTCGCGCAAGTTGTCTCCCTCGACAAACTCCATCACCATGTACTTGCGATGGCGCTCCGCTCCGACTTCGTAGACGGGAACGATATTCGGGTGCCGCAACTCCATGACCATCTTGCCTTCGCGGAGGAACTGTTCCTGCTGCGAGATGTCGTTCAGAAAGCGATTGCGAAGTACTTTGACGGCCGCCACCGTTCCCTTGTCGATATGAACGGCACGGTACACGCGCGCGAACGTACCGGCGCCAACCAAATACAACAGCTTGTACTTACCGTAGAAAAACCCCTGCCGTTCGCCTCGCAGGATACGTTCGATTTGCAGATTGGTAAGCAAACCTTTCCGCAGCACAACCGAAACGATCTCGTCGAGCGACACGTGACGCGAGCCGAGTTCGCCCCACACGGCATTGATTTGCGGATTATCAAGTAAGGCCAGATCGAATACGCGTTGCGCAAACTTCTCGGCACTCCAGTCAGACATTTGCGATTCGCCTTCCTCTGTTCTTCCTTGGTCTCACTCTTGATGAGTGTACCCAGGCACCCGAATGGATGCTCGATGGTCTTCTCAATCGATGTCAGGTGGTATCGTCGTCTTTATGGTTCAGCGTCCTTAAGGTCCATCGTATGCGACATTCGCGAGAGTCGCAATCTCGTGACAAGTTCAGTCTTGGCAAGAAAAAACTCCGACTCAAAAGGGAGAGTCGAAGTTTCGCGGGAGGGGTCAAGCATCGTATCGGCGTAGCCGACTATTCATCACCCCGATTAGTTCCTTCTTCTAGTTCCTGACGGGCTTCGTCGCGTTCGCGTCGCGTCGCTTCCAGGTCGAAGACCAGGTATTTCATGTCCAGCCGTAATTGAGCCAAGGCGTCTTGCACGAGGTTCAGGATGCGGCGGCGGCGTTTCGTGCTCTCGGTCACTCGGTTCAAGACGGGCTCGATCCTCAGTCGGTGTTCAGCCGGCAAGGCGGCGATCAAACCCGCCAGGTCAATCATGTCTGCGGAAAGCTCTTCAGTGTGGCTGCTGTTCATTCGTGGTGCGGTGCTCATGGCGATGTCTCCGTGGTTGCGTTGTGCTGGCTTATGAAAGCAGGCTTTGTGCCAACCCTCGCCACACGCGATCACAGAAACGCAACTCACTTGACAATAACATGTTACGTGCAGCCACGGCAAACGACCTCGCAATACCGTGTTGAAAGAACACAACGTGTTTGACCTAGCCGCTGGTCGCAAATCCTGATACAAGCACGCCTTACGTCCGAAATGGGGACTTCGCATCCCTTGTAGCATCTCGTCAACAAATCTCTTCTTTGCACGTTGCCGTCTCACTACATCCATGAAACTGTCGACACGTTTGCTAACATTTGCCTGCCCGCTGCTCGTTGTGCTCTCAACGCGGGCGACCTGGGCCGTTCA
>Ga0326597_10010180_pt1 | contig 12553 bp, 13 predicted proteins | sample RVTome_12_FD_203789 | JGI IMG/M metagenome (GOLD analysis project Ga0326597, IMG submission 203789) | Soil microbial communities from uranium-contaminated site in the Upper Colorado River Basin, Wyoming, United States - RVT100D185 | ecosystem: Environmental > Terrestrial > Soil > Contaminated >... | reverse complement strand
ACCAGGGCCGCTACGTGGTGCCCGATCTCCCCCGAGCTGGCTACCAAGTCTTTGTTCGCGGGTACGGTCTGATCGACTCCCCGCGAGTGACCGCGAGTCCGGGGCGGCGCCTCGATCTGAAGGCGGTCATGGCGCCGGATGCGAGGGCCGCCGCGCAGGTGTACCCAGCCGCTTGGTGGCTGTCGTTGCTCAAAGCTCCCGAGGGCCATGCCGCGCAGGAACAATTCCAGCAGACGATGAAAGAGTGCTACGACTGTCATCAGCTGGGCAACAAGGCGACGCGTGAGTTCCAGACGTACGTGCAGGGGACCACGAGTCTCGAGAAATGGATCAACCGCACGAAATACGGTCCATCGGGACCGTCGATGTCCTCCTTCTTCGCCCGCTATGGCGACGCCCGCCAGAATTTCGCCGATTGGACCGATCGGATCGCCAAGGGCGAATCGCCGACGGCCACTCCCCCGCGACCGCGTGGAATCGAGCGCAATCTGGTGATTTCGCTGTGGGACTGGGGATCGGCGATCGACGGGCGCGCCGACAACGCCGCGGCGGACTTGCGGAACCCGCGCATCACGGCGAACGGCATGGTGTACGGCGTCTCGCAGATGAACGACGCCCTGATGGAGCTCGACCCGGCGGAGAACCGGACCAAAATCATCAAGCCGCCGACCGACGCCCCGCCGTTCGTTTCCGGCTTCAACGCCTCCCCGAATCCGTCGCCGAACTTCGGGGAGAACATGTGGAAGCGGAATGGCGATCCCCGGAGCGTGGGCATCGACGGCAAGGGACGCGTGTGGTTCACGCTGCGGACCCGCGACGCGCAGAAGCAGCCGGGTTGGTGCAATGGTGAGACCGCCAACAAGTACGGCCAGTACTTCCCCATCAGGCAGAGCGGCAAACAGGTGGCGAATTACGACCCGAAGACGGAGAAGTTCGAGAATGTCGACACCTGCTTCAACGTGGACCACAACGAGTTCAGCCACGACAACTTCATCTACTACGGCACCACAGGGTCGGTGGGATGGGTGGACGTGAACACCTGGGACAAGACGCACGACGCCCAGCAATCGACCGGTTGGTGCCCGGCGGTGCTCGACACCAACGGCGACGGCAGGATCACGACCGGCTGGACCGAGCCGGATCAGCCGGTCGATCCAACGAAGGATCACCGGGTGACCTTCGGCTGCTATTCAATCGCCGTCAACGAGAAGGACGGCAGCATCTGGTGCTCGGGGATCGGCAGCGAACAGAAGCAGCTGACCCGGATCACGAAGGGCACCAACCCGCCTGAAACGTGCCGCGCCGAGATCTATACGCCGCCGCCCGGCCAGAAAATCGAACTCATCGGCACCGGTGGCGTCCAGGCCGATTCGAACGGCGTCGTCTACGATGCGTGGCGCGTGAGCGGCCACTTCACGGCGTTCGACCGGAGCAAGTGCAAGTCCACCAGGGATCCGAAGGCCGATGGCCAGAGCTGCCCCGAAGGGTGGTCGATCTACCGCAACACGGCCGAGCCGACCTTCGCCAACAGCGAGTACAAGGGCGGCGAATCGTACCTCCTCTACATGGACCGGGGCGACACGCTCGGCTTCGGAAAGGACGCGCCGGTGTATTCGAACACCAACACGGACTCGCTCGAGCTGTTCAACCCGGCCACGAAGCAGTTCGTGACGCTGCGCGTGCCGTATCCGATGGGCTTCTTTGCCCGCTCCGGGACCCCGCGTATCGACAATCCGAACGCCGGCTGGAAGGGCAAGGGCTTCTGGTCGAGCTACGCGACCTACGCGTCGTGGCACATCGAAGGCGGCAAGGGGACGCTGCCGAAGGCCGTGAAGTTCCAGATGCGATCGAATCCGCTGGCGAAGTAGCCGGAGCGCGTCCCTCCATGGGTCCGGGAGGCGGGAGTTTCCGCCCGCCTCCCGGCCCGAAATTCAGCGACGAAACCGGGCGTCCGGCCCGTCCCGATCCCCAAAAACGGTGGACGAAGGGATCTGGGCGTACCTGCCGGGCTTCGGTGTATAACAGTGCCACCTCGGGATGGCCAAGGCGGGTTCCGATTTGTGCCCTTGGCGCCCCGAAGAGAAGGTTCGGCGCAGCTGCCGCTCGCCGTCAGAGACAAACAGGCTGTCGACGCGCGTCGTCGAAGAAGGAACGCAGGGAGGGTGGAAGGACGACCTTGGAGGTATCTATGAGACCTGCCGGTGTGATCTTGCTGGTGCTCGGTTTGGGCGTGCCGATCCTTGTCTCCGCTCAGCAGCCGCTACCGCCGCTCCCGAATCCAACCAAGCTGCCGCTCGCCGTCACCGACAAGCAGGCGGTCGAGGAGTGGAGGAAAGCCATTTATGACGGTCCGGCGGACCCGAAGGCAGGTGGGGACACGGAGTTCCTTCTGACGCTCAATGATCAGGAGTGGCTGGGCCGCTTTCGGTTCCGGCAGCGGTGCGCCCTCTGTCATACGTCGCAAAATGCGATCGGACCGATGTTGACTCAGCGCACGATTTCGGGAAGAGGAGAAGACGCCGTGCGTCGGCAGATCATGGAGGGCTCGCCGCGCATGCCCGCGTTCAAGTACTCCATCGAACCGACCACGATCGACGCCATCCTGGCGTACTTGAAGAAAGTCGACCCCAACAGCGGCCAATGAGTGGTCGGCAGACACGCTGAATGGGCAATTATCGGGACGTGAAGGTAAATGGGAGGCAGCATGAGCATGCGCAGTAAGATCCTCACCCTTCTCGGCACGCTCGTCATGACGTGGCTGGTCGTCGGGACCCTGGGATCGATTGGCCACGCCCAGACTGAAACCATCCTGACCGGCAGAATCACGTCAGCCACGGGCGAGGGGATGGAAGGGGTGATCGTCTCGGCCCGTCGGATCGGGAGCACGTTCACCACGTCGGTGTACAGCGACTCAACGGGTGAGTACTACTTCCCGAAGCTCGAACAAGGGAAATACAAGATCTGGGCGCAAGCAGTCGGATTTGACGCCGCGATCTTCGAGGAGGCCACCGTCAATGGCGCCGTTCATCGCCAGGATATGGTTCTGAAGACGCTCCCGAACTACGAGATGCAGCTCCGAGGCGACGAGTGGGTGGCCTCCTTGCCGGAAGATTCCTATCAGGACAAGAGGATGAAGGAAGTCTTCCGCTTGAACTGCTACGGAGGCTGTCACTCCCCCAGCCATGCCCTCAAGGACCGCTACGACGAGAAGGGCTGGAAGAACCTCATTGAAATCATGATGCGGGCGGGGTCAGGTGGCCAATACTCCATGCGCGAGGACATGAACGTGTCCCCCCTCCTCCATTACTACAAGGACGAGCTGGCGGCCTGGCTCGCCAAGATCCGCGGACCCAATTCGCCCCCGTTGAAGCTGAGACCGCGTCCCAGGCCGACAGGAGACGAAACGCTCGGCGTGTGGCGCGAGTACGATGGGACCAAGCCGGGCTACGGCGTCCCGCTCTATAACGACGGTACGCTCTGGCAGCTTGGAGCGCCGAACAAGATGGACGGCAGGAACCAAGGCTTCCTCCGCGCTACCGTCGATACCGACGGCAACCCCTGGTTCTCCGGCGGTGTCTTCTCTTATCGGAGCTTCGGAAAGTTCGACTGGAGGACAGGCAAGGCGACCAACTACAAGGCGATCGGAGAGAACGGCCAGATGGCTGGCGGTGGCGAAATCATCGTGGACCGGGAGGGTGTTGTCTGGGCCAAAGCTGGTCCAAACCTCGCGAGGGTCGGCCGGGACGGCAAGCTGGAACTCATCAAGATTCCGGACACGATCCCCCCGGCCTCGAGCGTGAAGCTCGACCCGACGACGGCCAAGGATCGCGTGTGGTTCGAGCAACAGTCGAATTTCGAGGACTCGCCCACGAAGTTGTGGATGTACGACCCGAAGAACAAGCAGTGGGCGGGTTGGGAGAACCCGCGCACGAAGGAAGCCGACGCCGCCTTCAATGAGGTCTACAACGTCACCCAAACCGCCGACGCCGATGGCAACGGCTGGTGGGCGCAGCACGGCACCGACGTCATCGTCAAGGCCGACGGCAGCCAGGTTGGCAAGACCGTTGGGATCCGAGTGCCCGAGCGGAACAATCCAGTGTGGGAGCTGTTCACGGACGACGATCGGAAGATCTTCGAGATCATGGGCGGGGCGGAGCCGCACGGACGCGGGCTCCCCAACCAACACACGATTCGTATGATGGGCGCCGGCCCAGGACCAACGGATTCGGCGTGGGGCTCTGGATGGTTCAGCAGCGATCTCGTCCGGGTCAACATCAAGACCAACAGGGTCCAGGTGTACAAGCCGCCCTTCATCGACTGTGGACCGTATCAATCGGTCGTCGATCCGCAAGGATTCGTGTGGACCGTTTGCCACAGCGCCGACTACCTGCGACGGTTCGATCCGAGGTCGGGACGATTCATCCGATTCGACATGCCCACCATCAGCACGGACGCGCATGGAATGGGCGTCGCCCCGGCGTTGATCAACGGACGCGTGCGAGTGGTTGCGCCCTCGTGGACCACGAGCAAGGTCATGTTGCTCGAGGTTCGGACCAGGGAAGACGTGCAGGCGCTCAGAGCCGAGAGCCAAAAGGCCCGGTAGAGGTCAGGTCAAACTCTGTAGGAGGCGTCGCATGGCTACTCGCACGACAGGCATCACACAACGTCATGAGCAACCGGCGCACCGTCTGCCGAGGGACCTCGCGTCCCTCGGCAGCGTTGTCGCTGTGTGCCTCGTTTTGGGCATCATCGGGTGGCTTGCGCCGCCGTCGGCGGCGGCGCAGGTCCCAGCTGGCGTGGAAGCTCGAGCGATCACGTACACGTCTGCTGCGGCCATGATCGACGCCTACATCGCCAAACCGGCCGGCGCGGCGAAGCATCCCGCCGTCCTCCTCGTCCACGACGACCTCGGTCTGAACCAGAAGTTCCGCGACCTGGCGCATCAGTTCGCCCAGGCGGGGTTCGTCGCGCTCGTTCCCCATCTACCGTCGCGCGCGAAGCGCCCGGCGGCCGAAGAACCCACGGGCCCGCGGCCGCCAACCGCACAACAAACCCCGGTCGCGCCGCTGACGCCTTCGCAAACCGTGGACGACGTCCAAGCGGCGTTCGAGTTCCTCCAAAAAGACGCGAACGTCGATGCCACCAAGATCTCGGCAGTCGGCGTAGGTTGGGGCGAATTCCGAGTCTGGCGGCTGGCCGAACGAAATCCGACCCTGTACCGCGCGGTCGTCTTTTACGGGATCGTCCCCAGTGACGACGACCGGTTGAAAACCGTGAAGACTCCTTTCCTCGGGCACTACGCCGAGTACGATTACTTGGCGACGGCGAGAACCCTGAAAACGAAACACATGCTGGGCGACAGGTTCACGTACTTCGTCTACCCGACCGTCCCCGGGTTCCTGGGCGGGGGGTCGGGGAACCTCCAACCCGAGCCGGGCGCAAGCGGCCGGATGATCTTGCGGAAGAAGGATGCGCAGGCCTCGGCGGCTGCCGCCAAGCAGGCCTGGACGAGGACGCTGGATTTCCTGCGAAAGGGTTGAGAACTGTGTAAGTCTTACCGTCCGGAAAGCGAACACCGGTCGTAGGACAAAGTCCACAATCGACGAAGAATTCGTTATTTAGGGCTGTCAACCGAGCGGTTCGCTCCTTGCTCCCGCCCCGGGAATGTCGCATCGGTCATCGACGTTCCGCCGGAAGGTCGTCTGGACCCTGGGGCAGGGCCTGGCGGAGGTATCTCGTTGGGAGGCACGTCGGGCCGGCTGGAATCGGTGAACACGTCGCGGGGCGGGGTGCCAAAGACGAGCGTGCTCGAAGCCCTGATCACCGAAGATGGCCTCGACGGCGACTTTCAGCGAGACCGCCGTTATCACGGCGGTCTGGATCGCGCGGTGGGACTCTTCTCGCTGGACGTCATCCGCGCGCTGCAGCTCGAGGGCCATCCGATTGGCGTGGGCACCACGGGCGAGAACCTGACCCTCTCCGGCCTCGACTGGCCGTCGCTGACGCCCGGGCGCGAGCTGCAGATCGGCGCTGTTCGCCTGCTCGTCACGTCGTACGCCTCGCCCTGCGAATCGATCCGGCACTCGTTCCTCGACGCCGATTTCACGCGCGTATCGCAGAAGATCCACCCGGGCTGGAGCCGGCTGTACGCGCGCGTGCTGGCCGGCGGGATCGTGCGGCCGGGCGACCGGGTGGACGTGGTCGTCCCGTCAGCGTCAGTGCACGGTGTTTGAGGCGGGCGGCGCCTGGAGGGTCAGCACGCGGCCGATCATCGACTCCAGCCGGGCCTGATCGATGTCAAAGGGCCCGGCGACAGCCGCGCCCAGCGTGATCTCAATCGCGATGACCACGCCGCCCTCCTCGTACGGGTTCACGATCCAGCTCAATCCCCGGAGCGCGATCGGCCGCTCGGCCTCGTCGGGATGTTTGGTTCGGTGCATCGCTTGAAGCATGCCTTCGAGCACGACCCTCACATCGTGGTCGGTCCACGCCTTCGGCTCCCTCGCGACGCTGCCGATAGACTCGGTCGTCGCGAAGTCGTCGCCCCTCAGCCAGATGTCCACCTTGACGGTCATTGCAGCTCGTTCTCCAAGGCCTCGACGGAAGTCGCCGGCGGCCGACACGAGAAGTTCCGGCACACGTAGGCGGCGGCGCCCGTGGCCGGCCGCATGGCATCGACCAGCGGCATGGTCGACGAGAGCGCGGCCTGCCGGTCGGGCGTCAACACGAGCGTGGTCGCGAAGGGCAGGTAGCGGCGGGCGGCCGCGCGCTCGAAGGCGGCGGTGGAGTCGCCCGGTGGGCCGACAATCACGATCTGCTGCGGACCGGCGACGTAAGCCGACAGCGCCGCCGCCATCATCGGCACGGCGCGGCCGGCCTGCTCGAGCTTGGGGGCGAACAGGCGCAGCGTCCGGTCGATCCGTTCGGTCCAGCGGGCGTCCTCGATCAGATGGGCGAGGACGAGCAGGTTCAGGACCGACACGGAGCTCGCCGTCGGTTCGGCGCCGTCGTAAACCTCCTTCATCCGCAGCAGCACTCGCGGATCGCGTCCCGTGGTGCTGAACCACCCGCCGCCCGCGTCGTCCCAGAAGCGCTCGTCCTGCTGGCGCTGCAGCGCGACGGCCCAGTCGAGCCACGCGGCGTCGGGGTCCGCCTGGAAGAGCTCCAGGAGGCCGAAAATCAGGTACGAGTAGTCCTCGGCGTAGCCCTCGATCTCGGCGTGCCCGTCGCGGAACCGCCGGAGCAGCGTCCCGGTCGCCGGGTTCCACATGCGGTCGCGAATGAACGTCGCCGCGCGCCGAGCGGCAATCAAGTACGGCTCGCCGGCGGTCCGACCCTCCCCGCCACGCGCCCGAATCACGCGGGCGCCGCGCGCGAAGGCCGCGATCATCAGCCCGTTCCAGGCGGCCAGGATCTTGTCGTCGAGATACGGACGGGGTCTGGCGAGCCGCGCCTGGAACATCGCGAGTCGCGCCCGGCCCAGAAGGACGGCGGCGGCCCCCTCCGTCGTGCCAGCCTCGGCGGCCAGGTCGTCGAGCGAGCGCGCCACGTAGAGGAGGTTCTTCCCGACGAATTCCTGCTGCGGGTCGACCGGGGCGTTGCCGGTGCGCGCGATCCCGTACCGGCGCTTCACGAGCGGCGCGTCCTCCCCGAGGAGCGCATCGAGCTCGGGGTCGGTCCACAAATAGAACGCGCCCTCGGCCTTGTGGGCGTCGGGGTCACCGGCCCGCTCGGGAGGCACGCTGTCGGCGTCCTCGGCCGAATAGAAGCCGCCGGCGGGATCGGTCATCTCGCGCATCACGTAGCGCAGCGTATCCTCGGCCACCTCGATGAAGAACGGGTCGCCCGAGGCCTGCGCGCCGTCGACGTAGGCGAGCACCAGCTGCGCCTGGTCGTACAGCATCTTCTCGAAATGGGGAACGCGCCAGGCGGCGTCGACCGAGTAGCGATGGAACCCGCCGCCGATGTGGTCGCGTACCCCCCCGAGCGCCATCGCGCGTAGCGAGCGCAGCGCCATCTCCCGGGCGTCGGCATCGCCGGTGCGGGCATGCTCGCGAAGCAGGAAGATCAGCTCGCACGGACGCGGAAATTTCGGCGCGTCGCCGAAGCCGCCGTGCCGCTCGTCGAACGCCTGCCGGAACTGCAGCAGCGCGCGGCGGAGCGCGTCGGCGCCCGGCGCCGCCGGCGCGGGGCTGGCGCGCTCGCCTTCCCGGAGCTGCACCGTGACCGCCTCCGCCGACTCGACGACTTTGTCGCGATCGACGCTCCACACACGGGCGATCTCGCGCAGCATGTCGACGAACCCCGGCCTCCCCCACCGCGCGTCCGGCGGGAAGTACGTGCCGCCGTAGAACGGCTTCAGGTCCGGGGTCAGCCACACGCTCATCGGCCAGCCGCCCGATCCGGTCGTCGCCTGCACGAACGTCATGTACACGCGGTCGACGTCGGGCCGCTCCTCGCGATCCACTTTCACCGACACGAAATGGTCGTTGAGCATCCCGGCCACGGCGGCGCTCTCGAACGACTCGCGCTCCATCACGTGGCACCAGTGACAGGTCGAATACCCGATCGACAGAAAGATGGGCTTGTCTTCCGCGCGAGCTTTCTCGAACGCCTCGTCGCCCCAGGGAAACCAGTCCACGGGGTTGCCGGCGTGTTGAAGCAGGTACGGGCTGCGCTCGCGCGCGAGGCGGTTCATCGGAAGATTATGACACCGCGGATTTCGGATTGCAGATTTGAGATTGCAGTAGAATTCTCCGCATGAGCGATTCCGCGTTGTCCGGCAAGCGAGTGGCGATCCTGGTGGAAGACGAGTTCGAGGATCGCGAGCTCACCGGCCCGCTCGAGGCGCTGCGCGCCGCGGGCGCGGCCGTCACCATCGTGGGGCCGATCGCCGGCGCGACCTACCGCGGCAAGCGCGGCGAGGCCGCCGTCGCCGCCGACCTGGCGGCGGGGAGCGCGAAGATCGCGGACTTCGACGCGCTCGTCATTCCCGGCGGCCACGCGCCGGAGAAGATGCGCATGCGGCACGCGATGGTCGACCTCGCGCGCGACGCGATGGACGCCGGCAAGCCGGTCGCCGCCATCTGCCACGGCCCGCAGCTCCTCATCTCGGCCAACGCGCTTCGCAGCCGGACCCTCACCTGCTGGCCCTCGATTGCCATCGACGTCAAGAACGCCGGCGGCCTGTACGTGGACAAGCCGGTCGTGGAAGACGGGAACCTCATTACGTCCCGCAAGCCCGACGACGTCCCGCTGTTCAGCCAGGCGATCATCCGGGCGCTCTCGCGCGTCCCGGTGGCCTAGCGATCTTGAGGGTCTGACGCGGCGCGCGCCGGGCCGGCGGGAAGCGCCCCGGCCCGGCTGCCCTGCAGGCGCGCATACGCGGCCGTGAACTGGACGCCGTACAGCAGGATCACCGCCTGCATGTACACCCACACCAGGAACACGACGACGGCCGCGATGGAGCCGTTGATCCGGCTCATTCGCGACATGTCGCCGATGAACCAGGCAAACGCCACGAGCATCGCTTTCCACAGCAGTCCGGTGACCAGCGCGCCTATCCACACGTCGCGGAACCGCACCTTGGTGTTGGGCACGAAGTAGTAGATCAGCCCGACCACGAGCACGAACAACACCGTTGATGCGTTTCGCAGCGCCAGGCTGCGGAGCACTGCCAGCCCGGGGAATTGTCTGAGCACGTCGGCAAACCACGTCGCGCCCACGACCCCGGCGGCCGAGACCAGCAGCAGCGCCACGAGCAGAATCAGGCCGGCTACCACCAGCATCACGAACGAGAAGAGCTTGTGCCTCCAGAAGGTCCGGCCCTTCTCGACACCCCACGCGTAGTTCACGGCGGTACCGAGCGCACCGAAAAATCCGAGCGCCCCCCAGATCAGCCCGATGAATCCGGCGACGCCGAACGTGACCGTGCTGGTCCCGAGCGCGTCGAGCTGCGTGGCAATGAAATCGAACTGGCGGGGAAAATAGCGCAGGACGAAGTCGAGAACCGCGCGACGGTCGTCGTCGTCGGCCGTGACGGCGCCGAGAGCGGCGAGGGCCAGCATCGAGAACGGGAACAGGGATAGGAGCGAGTAGTAGGCGACCGACGCCGCGTGGGTGAGGTTGTCGCCCCGGTAGAAACTGAGAAAGCCGCGCCACGCCGACAACCCGGTCAGCCGCGCAAGGTCCCGCGCGCCCCGACCAAGCACGACGAATCGTTTCACGCGCAAATCATGTCAGGGCCGGGCCGATTCCGCCCAGGCCCGCCGGGCTTCCGTCGCCAGGTACACGGGAATGCTCGGCCCGAGCCACAAACGAAGGCCCGCCAGGGCAAGGCGCCTGAGCCGCGGCGATGTCATCACCACGTACGCCGCCGCCAGGCCCGCCGACGCGAGCACGAGGTTCGCCACCATCCGCGCATGAGCTTCAGTCATCGCCCGCGCCTCAGCTCTGTAGCGACTCGGGCGATCCCGAGTTCAAGCCCTGACCATCCGGGCCGCCTATCGCCTCTCGGGTATACCGCTGCGCCTCGTCGGCCCCGCGCGCGACCGCATCGCGCGCCTTGTCGTACAGTCCGTGGCCCTTCGCGGCCCAGTCGCCGGCAGCCTTGTTCGCCTTCCGAAGCCCCTCCGAGGCGGTATTGGCAAGGCGTTCGGCCTCGTCGGATAACCGACCGCGCAGCTCGGAGCCCGCCTTCGGGGCGAACAGCAGGCCCAGTCCCACGCCAATCACCGTACCGGCGAGCAGGGCCATCACGAAGCGGCCGCCGCGCGCACGTTGCTCGTCGAACTGATCGTACCGTTCTTCCATGTCGCCTCCTATTCGCGTTGTCGTTCTAGGCCGCGCGGGAGCTCAGCATCGCCGCTATCGCCACGCGCACACCGCGCACGACCCCGATCAGGCGGCTGGTCTTCACGCGGACGGTCGACCGCATCCGTTCCACGGACTCGTCCACGCGGCCCATCGTCGTGTGAATCGCCTCGTCCACGCGCTCGGTCTCCTGCTTCACCTTGGCGCTGACGCTCTTGACGTCGTCGAGAATGGCGTTCAGCCGCGCCACGGCCGGCGACACCTGCCGCCGTTCGATGCCATGGACAGCCGTCATCACGCGCCGGTAGGCAGCGACGCCCGCAATCGCCAGGCCGACGATCAGCAGCGCCTCCAGAACGCTGACGGCGGCCATGATGCCCAGCAGCAGGTTTGTCGTTTCCAGATTCGCTTCCATACGCTCACGCCTCAGAACGGGCTGGTCTGACGGGGATAGCTGACGCGGCCGGCCGGCGACCCGCTGTCGCCGAGCGCCTCGCCGAGCAGCTTCCAGCTCTCACTCGCGACTCCGGCAGCCTTCGTCAGCGTTCCCATGACTTGGTCGAGCTCGCGCACCACGTCGCCGAGAGCCGGTTCGAGGTGCCGGCGAAGCGTCAGGCCTCGCTCCGTGAAGAACAGATATCCTGCCAGGGCGCCGAGAACGGCGCCAGCGGCGGTTGCGGCGACTGCCCGCGATGTATCGGTCACGTGTGCCTCCTCTCCCCCACATCCGCTGCGCCCGCGAGAGCCGATTCAGCGGCCTATCTCACCTGATGAAGAACGTTACAAGTTATGTGCCAGCTGCGCCGGCCGAAATGGAAGGTCATCCCCCTCCGGCCGACCGCATGAACGCGATGATCAGCGGATCGTCGCTGGCGTCCAACTCCGCCGCCGTGCCGCGCGCGACAACGTGGCCTTCGTGCAGCATCGCCAGCTCATCGCCGACGACGCGGGCGCTCGGAATGTTGTGGGTCACGACGACCAAGGTCGTGCCGGCGCGCTTGCGCTCGACCAGCAGCTCGTCGATCTCGCCGGCCGTGATCGGATCCAACCCGGCGCTCGGCTCGTCGACGAGCAGGATGATCGGATCGAGCGCCATGGCCCGCGCGAGCCCGGCCCGTTTGCGCATGCCGCCCGAGAGATCGCCCGGCATCTTGTCGAACGCGCGCTCGAGCCCGACCGAGGCGAGCTTGCTCTTCACACGGCCGCGGATCTCGTCGTCGGGCAGATCGGTGTGGCGCCGGAGTGGAAACGCCACATTCTCGCCGACGGTCATCGAGTCGAAGAGCGCGGCGCTCTGAAAGAGGAAGCCCATCCGCCTTCGCACCTCAGACAACCCCCGCGCGTCCAGCGATGCCATGTCCCAGCCGTCGACGAACACCCGGCCCCGGTCCGGCTGCACGAGGCCGACGATGTGCCGCAGCGTGACGCTCTTGCCGGTGCCGCTTCGGCCGAGGAGGCAGAACGCCTTCGCGCGCGGCACCGCGAACGACACATCGTCGAGGACCGTCAACGTGCCGAACGTCTTCGTGACGTGCTCGAGCCGGACTGCCGCTTCGTCGGCCTGATCGTGCATTCAGCGTGCGGCCGACCTGGGCGTCCGGGACGAGTGCGAGCTCGTGGACGCCCGCGCCGCCTTGCCGGCGTCGATGATCTCATGCTTCTTCATCTTGCTGTAGAGGGTCGGACGATAAAGACCCAGAATCTGAGCCGCCTCCTGCTTGTTCCAGCTCGTGCGCTGCAG
>Ga0326597_10010179_pt1 | contig 12554 bp, 12 predicted proteins | sample RVTome_12_FD_203789 | JGI IMG/M metagenome (GOLD analysis project Ga0326597, IMG submission 203789) | Soil microbial communities from uranium-contaminated site in the Upper Colorado River Basin, Wyoming, United States - RVT100D185 | ecosystem: Environmental > Terrestrial > Soil > Contaminated >... | reverse complement strand
TCGCTCCCGTGCAGCTCTTCGCCAGGGTCGAGCGCGAGTTGACGGCGGGCGTGCGTTCGTTCCGGGCCCTGACGGCGGCCCAGGCCGAGGCGATCAGGCCCGATCGCATCGAACTCTACACGGCGCGCGCTGGCGACACCTGGGAATCCCTCGCCGAGCGCTATAGCCGGGGCGCCATCACGCCGTCGACGCTGGCGATCATGAACGGCGCGGCGGACGGGGAGCAGCCCCGCTCCGGCCAGCGGCTCAAGATCGTCGTCGCGGGATGAAGCGGCCGCGAAGCGCCCTGCGGTGGCTGGCCGGCGGGGCGGGTCTCGCGTTCGCATCCCTCGCCTATGCCTACCTCACGCTCCCGGACGTGCGGCCGCTCGCCACGACCCGCCCCGAGACGACCGCGTTCATGGAACTGCGTGCCCGCAACGCGGCCGCCCAGGGTCGCAGGCCGAAGAGGGTCCAGTCGTGGGTGCGGCTGAGCCACGTCTCCCGTCACCTCCAGCGCGCCGTCGTCGTGTCAGAGGATGCGGCCTTCTGGGGTCACGAGGGCGTGGACTTCGACGAACTGCGCGCGTCGATTGAGGTCAATCTCGCGGAAGGCCAGGTCGTGCGTGGCGCCAGCACGATCACCCAGCAGCTCGCCAAGAACCTGTACTTGTCGCCGTCGAGGAACCCGGTGCGGAAGGTGCGCGAGCTCATCATCGCCAGGCGACTTGAGGCCGAGCTGACCAAGGCGCGGATCTTCGAGATCTATCTGAACGTGATCGAGTGGGGCGACGGCATCTACGGCGCGGAGGCTGCCGCGCGCGCGTACTTCGGGATGTCGGCGGCGGATCTCGATCCCGCGCAGGCCGCGCTCCTCGCAGGCGCCATCATCAATCCCCTGGTGCTCAGCCCGGCGCGCCCGAATGCCAGGTTGCTCGCGCGTCAGCGGATCATCCTGCGGCGCATGGGCGCGTCGAGTGCCCGCGCTCAGGCACGGCCCAGCTTGACACTCCGGAACTCCTCCCGAATGCTGAGGGCGCCGGCATGATCGACTACACGGACAGGCTGACGCGGCTGATGGGCGACATCGTGAGACGCGTCCCCGCGCTGTCGTCGATCGATCTCGATGCGGTGCTCGTCTTCGCGCGTTCCGGGCGTTCGAATGCGGAGGGAGCCCTCGCGACCTGTCACTGCCTGAGCCTGCCTCCGAGCGAGCCCGGGTACTACTTCTGGCGTGACAGGTCCACGGGCCTCGTGACGAGACGGTCCGAGTGGTTCGTGACGAGGTCCCCGGTCGTCACGGTTGGTGCGAGAACGATCAAGTACATGGTCTCGTTCTCCCTGCCGCGGTTCTGCGACCAGTCCCTCGAGCGGTCGCGCAAGGAGCGGTACTACCGGCGCAGGAGCGACACGTGGATCGCGAAGATCGACACGGTCGTCCACGAGCTGTACCACATCGATCCGGACGAGAACGGGATCCGGCGGATCGCCCGCGGGGACGGCACCTATCTCGCGAACTGTCACGGCCCGCGCTTCTTCGAGCAGGTAGCCGGTCTCGTCACCGAGTATCTCGACAGCGGCCCGGACCCCGAGGTGTACGATTTCCTCAGGCACGATTTTCACGCTCTCGAGCTGACCTACGGCGGCGTGGTCGGGACGAGCTTCCGCACGTTCCCCTCGTATCCGCAGCGATTCATCGAGACCCTGCCCGAGCAGCCTGCCGGGGCCCCATCCGCAGTCATCGTCGAACCGATCCGCCCGCACCGCCAGCCGACCCGGTACACGCAGGACGATCTGTTTCTCCGTCAGTTCCTGCGGGACACGTCACGTGTCGTCGGGGCGGTTCGGGCGGCCTGACGGCCGGGATCAGCCCACGCGCTTCGCGCCGAGAAAACGCGGCGACCAGTAGGATGAGGTGAGCCGCTCGGTCCGGACGACCCCGGTCGAGCTCGGCGCGTGGACGAACTCGTCCCTGCCGACCGCGATGGCCACATGCGAGGCACCGGGCGCCGTGGTCGAGAAGAACAGCAGGTCGCCGGGTCGCAGGTCGCCGCGGCGGACCGGTTGTCCCATCCTGTACTGATCGCGAACCTCGCGGGGCAGCCGCACGTCATACTGGGCGAAGACGTACTGCGTGAACCCGCTGCAGTCGAACCCTCGTGGATCCGAGCCGCCGTTCCGGTATCGAATGCCCCGCAGGTCGAGAGCCGTCACGATCAGGGCGGACGTGTTCAGTCCGGTGGCGGGGACGCCCGGGACGACCGGTGGAGAAGGGAACGGCTTCGGAACGCCGCCGGTCGAGGCGCAGGCCCACGACATCGACAGGAGGGCGACGATTCCTGCGGCACGCATCAGCATCGGCGTCCATGCTATCGGCTTCAGGGCCCGGCTTCGTGAGATCCCGCTAACCAGTGTGTTCATAACCGTTTACAGCTCCGTCGTCTTGACACGTTTCCGGGCGTCGGGCACAATCCAGTCAATCACCAGTCGGGGTCGGACGGTTCATGGAGCAGACGCTTCTTCTCAATGCCTCCTACGAGCCCCTCAAGGTTGTCCACTGGCAGAAGGCCATTACGCTGTGGTGCCAGGGCAAGGTTGAGGTCATCTCTGTTTACGACAGAGAGATCAGGGCGGTGTCCGTCAGCTTCAAGCTGCCGTCGGTCATCCGGCTCCTCCGCTACATCAAGATCAAGCGTCGCTTCGACTACGTGCCCTTTTCGCGGGCGAACATCTACGCGCGCGACGACCATCGCTGCCAATATTGCGACGACGCGTTCCCCACGAGCGAGCTGACGTTTGACCACGTCCTGCCGGTGGCCCAGGGCGGCCGCAAGGACTGGGAGAACATCGTCACCTGCTGCGTGACCTGCAACCGCCGGAAGGGCGGACGGACGCCCGCCGAGGCCGGCATGCGGCTGTCACGGCTTCCGCGGCGGCCGCAGTCGGCCCCTGCGATCCGGATCACGGTCGGCTTGCGGAACGCGCCGGAAAGCTGGCGCGACTATCTCTACTGGAACGTCGAGCTCGACGAGACGTAGCGACGCTGCACGTCTCTCGGGCTGTCCCGAGTCCCTCGCTCCCACGATGCCTGCTCCGGCGCGCGTGCTCGCCGTTCATCCCGCTCGAGCCGTCGAGGGTGGCCGGGTCACGATTGCCGGCGAGGGCTTTTCGGTCGATGGTCCGCGGCTGCCCGAGGTCCGGATTGGCGGCCGTCGTGCCCGCGTCGTGTTCGCGTCGCAGTCTATTATTGGCGCGCTCGTGCCCACGGCCCTCGCCGAGGGAGGCCACGTCGCGGTCGAGGTGGAAGACGCAGGCGGGGACCCGGTGTTCGTCGAGATCCTTCCGCCTTTCGTCTCGGGGCTCCATCAGGTCGACAGCCCGGTGTTCGATGGCGACGGCAACCTGTTTGTGACCTACAGTGGGACACGCGGGCAGCAGGTGCCCGTGTCCATCTTCCGGGTGCGCCCCGATGGCGCGCGTGAGACCTTCTCATCCGATATTGTCAACCCGACGGCCCTGGCGGTCGGCCCGGACGGACACCTCTACGTCTCGAGCCGCTTTGCCGGCACGGTGTACCGGCTGGGCGCCGACGGGGAAGCGGAGCCGTTTGCGACCGACCTCGGCATCGCGTGCGGGCTCACGTTTGCTCCTGACGGGACGCTCTTTGTCGGCGATCGGTCGGGGACCGTGTTCGCGGTCGATCCGGACAGGCGGGTGTCGGTGTTCGCGTCGCTCCCTCCAAGCGTGGCGGCGTACCATCTCGCCCTCAGGCGGGACGGCACCGTGTTCGTCACCGGACCGACCTTGTCGACGTTCGACAGGGTCTACGAGATTGCGGTCGGGGGTGCCGTGACCGTTCGTCCGGAGCGGTTCGGGCGGCCCCAGGGCCTGGCGATCGACGCCGCCGGCGATCTGTGCGTCGTCGAGGCGCTCGCCGGCATGACCGGGCTCTACCGGCTGACGTCGGGCGGCGAGCCGGAACTGGTGCTGGCGGCGCCATCGCTCATTGGCGTGGCCTTCGGCCCTGATGGCGGCCTCGTCGTCTGCTCGAACGAGACGGCGTACCGGACGCGCCAGCGAACCTGAGCACCTCCGCGCGTGCTACGATCAGGGTTTAGCCTGAAGGGCGGACACCCGGAGAGACATGGCGCACGGCTGGATCGCGGTGCGTGGGGCCCGCGTTCACAACCTCAAGAACATCGACGTCGATATTCCCAGGCGCAGCCTGACGGTCATCACCGGGCTGTCGGGTTCCGGGAAGTCGTCGCTGGCCTTCGACACGATCTACGCGGAGGGACAGCGGCGGTACGTCGAGTCCCTGTCCGCCTACGCCCGGCAGTTCCTCGAGCAGATGGAGAAGCCGGACGTCGACCTTATCGACGGCCTCTCGCCGGCTATTTCGATCGAGCAGAAGACGACCGGATCGAACCCGCGGTCGACGGTCGGCACCGTCACCGAGACCTACGACTACCTCCGGCTGCTGTTCGCCAGTATCGGCGTACCCCATTGCCCGAACTGCGGGAAGGAGATCTCCAGCCAGTCGCTCGACCGGATCGTCGACATGGTGATGCTGTTTCCGCAGGACGCGCGCATCAACGTCCTGGCGCCGATCGTCCGGGGCCGCAAGGGCGAGTTCAAGAAGGAACTGGCCGCGATCCGGTCGCGCGGTTACACGAAGGTGCGCGTGGATGGCCAGTTCCGATCGCTCGAAGAGGACATCCAGCTCGATCGCCGCCGCAACCACACGATCGACGTCGTCGTGGACCGGGTGATCGTCAGGGGCGGCATCGAGCGGCGGCTGACCGAGTCGATCGATGTGGCACTCGGCCTCGCGGGTGACATCGTCGTCATCAACTCGTACGACGGTGGGGACCGCCTCTTCTCGCGCCGCTTGGCGTGCGTGGACTGCGGCTTGAGCATGCCGGAGATGACGCCGCGCGCCTTCTCGTTCAACTCGCCCCACGGCGCGTGCCCGGACTGCCAGGGCCTTGGCGCGACCATCGACTTCGACCCGCGCCGCGTGGTGCCCGACGAGACCAGGTCGCTCGCCGACGGCGCGATCCTTCCCTGGGCGCGCGGCGATCGCAAGCTCGTCCGCGAGGCGTTCCAGGGATTGAGCCGCACCTTCGGCATCGACCTCACCGTACCCTTCGGCCGGCTCCCGAGGAAACATCGCGAGATTCTGCTGGCAGGCGCGGGACGGAGCTTCGAAGGCATCCTGCCGAACCTGCGGCGGCGGTACGAAGGGGGCACGTGGGCCGAGCAGGCCGACCTCGAAGCGTACCGCGCGCATCGTCCATGCGCCTCCTGCGGCGGTCATCGCCTGAAGCCGCAGAGCCTCGCGGTCCGCGTCAAGGGTCGAACGATAGCCGATTACGTCGACCTGCCGGTGTCCGAGGCGCTTGCCGTGTTCGACGCCCTGCAGGTGACCGACCGTGAGGCGATCATCGCGGACCGGATCCTCCGGGAGATTCGGGAACGCCTGCGCTTCCTGCACGACGTGGGCGTCGGCTACCTGACGCTCGGCCGGAGCGCCGCCACGCTGTCGGGAGGCGAGGGCCAGCGAATCCGCCTGGCGACACAGATCGGCGCGAACCTGACCGGCGTCCTGTACGTGCTCGACGAGCCCTCCATCGGTCTCCATCAGCGCGACAATCGCAAGCTGCTCGCGACCCTCGCCCGGCTCCGCGACCTCGGCAACACCGTCATCGTCGTCGAGCACGACGAAGAGACCATACGCGCCGCCGACTACGTGATCGATCTGGGACCCGGTGCAGGCGAGCACGGCGGCCACGTGATCTTTCAGGGCACGCCAGCCGATCTGGCCTGCCAGGAGGCCTCCCTCACGGGCGCGTACCTGACCGGCCGCCGATCGATTCCGACGCCACCTGGCCGCCGCCCGGAACTGAAGGGCGCCCTGGTGATTCGGGGCGCTCGAGCGAACAACCTCCGGAACCTCGACGTCCGCATCCCGCTCGGGGTGCTCACGGCCGTCACCGGTGTCAGCGGGTCGGGGAAGTCGACCCTGGTCAACGACATCCTCTATCGAGCGCTGGCCCGCGCCCTGTACAGCGCCGGGGCAGAGCCCGGCGCCCACGACCGCATCGAGGGCATCGACCTGGTCGACAAGGTCATCGAGATCGACCAGTCGCCGATCGGGCGCACGCCCCGTTCGAACCCGGCCACCTACACGGGGATGTTCACGTTCATCCGCGATCTCTTCGCGATGGTCCCCGACGCGAAGGCCAGAGGGTTCCGCGCGGGCCGGTTCTCGTTCAACGTGAAGGGGGGGCGCTGCGAGGCGTGCCAGGGCGACGGGGTCATCGCGATCGAGATGCATTTCCTGCCCGATGTCTACGTGACGTGCGAGCACTGCAAGGGCCGTCGCTACAACCGCGAGACGCTCGAGATCCGCTATCGCGGCAAGTCGATCGCGGACGTGCTCGACCTCACGGTCGACCAGGCGGTGCCGCTGCTCGAGAACTTCCCGGCCATCGCCAACAAGCTCCGGACGCTGCAGGACGTCGGCCTCGGCTACATCGAGCTCGGCCAGTCAGCCACGACCCTCTCGGGCGGCGAGGCGCAGCGCGTGAAGCTCGCGAAGGAGCTGTCCAAGCGGGGCACGGGCCGAACGCTGTACATCCTCGACGAGCCGACGACCGGCCTCCATTTCGAAGACACGAAAAAGCTCCTCCACGTGCTGACCAGGCTCGTCGACCAGGGCAATACGATTGTGGTCATCGAGCACAACCTGGACGTCATCAAGTCGGCTGACTTCCTCATCGATCTCGGGCCGGAAGGTGGCGCGGGTGGCGGGCAGATTGTGGCCCAGGGATCGCCCGAGGAGGTGGCACGGCACGAGGCGTCGGCAACCGGACGCTTTCTGGCTCAACTGTTCGAAGCCGAGCAGGGGCAGCCAGTACGATCCGAGGCAGTCTGACGATTGTGGTAATATCGACACGCTTCTTCGCCATTTTCATGTGGTGATGAAGCCACAACCCTCTTGGCCTTGCGAGGGGCTTTGGGCGCGGTTGTCGATGCAAGTCATTTGAAGACATAGTCTTATCGTAGGTGTCCGAGTGGGGAGTCCGTTGGGCATCTGCCTTGCTGGGCACTCCGTACTAGCTTCGGTTTGTAGGCAGAGACTCATGGACGCACAGCGGACTCTTCGGCGCCAAATCTCCTGTGCCGGGATCGGTCTCCACTCCGGCAACAAGGTCAACCTTTCGCTGAAGCCCGCTGCCGCGAATTTCGGGATCAGGTTTCGTCGTACGGATCTTGGCGGCCATGAGGTGCCGGCGAACGTTCATCACCTGGCCGGCATCCAGCTGGCAACGGGGCTTGCCCGCAACGACGTGTCGGTCGAGACAGTCGAGCATCTGCTGGCCGCGCTCGTCAGCCTGAACATCGACAACGTGCTCGTCGAACTGAGTTCGCCGGAAGTGCCGATCATGGATGGCAGCGCCGCGCCGTTCATCTACCTCATCCAGGAGGCGGGTGTGCGGGCGCTGCAGACGCCGCGGAAGTACCTCAAGATCGTCAGGCCCATCGCGATCTCCCGGGGCGACAAGCGGATTGCCCTGTATCCTTCGGATCACTTCAAGGTCACCTACAGCATCAGCTACGACCACCCGATGCTCCGGCATCAGTCGCGGACGCTGCGCATCACCGAGGAGACGTTCGTCGAGGAGATCGCGCCCGCGCGCACGTTCACGTTCCTCAAGGACGTGGAGATGCTGCGTCAGATCGGGCTGGCGCTCGGGGGATCGCTCGAGAACGCCATCGTCCTCGGCGAAACCGGGGTCCTCAACAACGCGCTGCGTTTCGAGGACGAGTTCGTCCGGCACAAGATCCTCGACGCGGTCGGCGATCTGGCGCTCGTCGGTCATCCGGTGATCGGCCATCTCGTCGCGCACCGCGCGGGCCACGCCCTGCACACGGAGTTTGCGACGAAGATCCTCGAAGAGACTCAGGCCTGGCGCCTCGTGGAAGCCGGCGCCGATCCGGCGGGCGCACCCGTCTCCGTGCCGGTGCCGGCGCAGGCCTCCCCGCGGCGCCTCGCGCACTGACACCGGCCGGCGTCGCTACCTGACCCAGAGCGTCCTGGTCGTCGTGGGCGAGCCGCAGCGCTCGAACCAGTCCACGCCTTCGCTCACCAGATCGAACTTGAGCGTGTAGCGCCCGGCCTTCGGCAGGGGCGGCACGTCGAGGGCGATGTCCGCGGTTTCGCCCGCGCCAATCGGGCCGGGAAGCCGGGCTCGCGCAAAGTCCCGGTCGACGAGCGTGCCGTCCGCGTCGCAGAGCTGGGCGCCCAGCCTGACGAGGCGGCGCCCGTAGCTGGCCGCCGCCGGAAACGGGCGGCTCGAGAGGTTGCTGACACGCGTCCGGACGGTGAAGGCCCGTCCCTGGCGCGCGATGAGCGGGAGGCCCGGCACGAGTGTCCGTACGTCGATGCGGGCCCGCGGCGTCGCGCCGGGAATCGCGTTGCCGAGGTTGTTGTCGTCCCACGTCTCCCGACGGATCGCCTCGAGCGCCGGCGATCCCGCAGTGAAGCGCCGCGAGAAGGCGTCCTCCGGGTGGTCGGTGACCTCCCAGCACAGCCGATCCACGCCGATGTCGGCGGCGAGCCGTCGGGCCAGATCCATCTCGGCGTCGCTGTCGTTCCACGTGAACAGGATGTACCGCCAGTTGAGGAAGGGAATGTCCTGGCCGGACACGCGCTTCTCGTCGGTCATCGCGCGCAGATTGGCGGTCGCCACCTCGAAGCGGCCGCGCTGCCGGTATCGCGCGTAGCTCTCCGGCGTTGCGCCGTCAATCGAGAACGTCACCTCGTCGATGCCCGACCGTACGAGCCGTCGCGCCTGTGTGTCGTCGAAGGCCAGGCCGTTCGTGCTCGTGTACAGGTAGATATGGGGGAAGTGCGTCTTGATGTACTCGCACATCTCAATGGCGCGCTTGTGCAGGAACGCCTCGCCGTAGTTGAAGAAATCGATGCGCCCGAGCGTCGGGCCGGCCTCGTCGATGACGCGCTGGAAGAGGTCGAAGTCGAGCATTCCGGCCTGTCGGGTGCGGGTGATCCCGGTTTCGGGGGCGCAGCAGGCCTGGTAGCACGAGATGTTGCACGCCGCCGTGCATTCGATGAACAGGCGCGACGGCAGCGCGCCCGCCTCGGTCGGCCGCACGACGGGCGTCTCGTCCTTCCGGAGGGGCCGCTTCAGGGCGCAGTCGCCACAGAACGCCGAGCCGCCGGCGTTCAGGTCGCGCCGCAGCCCCGTGACGACCGTCCCGCGCCAGATATCGCGGATGGACGACGTGCGCGCGTCGCCGAGCACGCGCTGGCCGTAGGGATCCGCGCACCCGCAGACCACACGGCCGTCGCAGAGCATCACGGCCATGTCCCAGGGCCACGTGCACTGAAACCGCGTGGCGAGGAAGTTCAGCGACATGTCACTCCTGCGGCAGCCGTCTCAGGTAGGTATCAATCCGGTCGTTCTCGTACCTGACCGTGTTGAGGAAGAGGCTTTCCGCCAGGTACAGGCGCCGTTCGGCGTCGGTCATCTGTCCGATGAGATGCTGGATTTCCCTGACCATGTCCTCGAACGACCGGTCCAGGTCCCGCCGGGCCGTCACCTCGCGATAGAGCGCCTCCATGACGGCCAGCACATCGCCATCGAGCGCAATCTCGGCACCGGTTGTCGTCGTGATGATGCGCATGCTAGGCCCCGAAGCTGTCGATCGCGGAGGACTCGTCGGCGTGGATCTCGATGAAGTGCTGCGTGCCCGTCAGCGTCAGCAGGGCCTGCACGCGCCGCTGGACGCCAGACAGCTTCAGGCGCCCGCCGGCATGGTTGATCTGCCGGAACAGGTCCATCAGGCATCCGATCGCCGCGCTGTCGAGATAGGCGACCGGCGCAAGGTCGATCAGGAACTGACGCTCGCCGTGCGCCAGCAGATCTGTCACCGTGCTCGAGAACCCGGGCAGGAGCGAATACGTCAGCCGCGGCTCGGACACGCGGACGACTGCCACCGGGCCGATCTGATCGGTGACCACCTTCATGAGAGCGCCCCCGCCCCGTGCCCGATGGCCGCGGCCACCCCAGCCGGACCGATCGCACGGACGTCCGGGCCGCGCAGCCGCCGCACGTGCCGCGCGAGCTCCGCCCGGCCGCGGTGGATGCGCGATTTGACGGTGCCTTCCGGCACCCGCATCCGATCCGCGATCTCCGCGTACGAGAGCTCCCGGATGTCCCGGAGCAGGACGGCATGGCGGAGTGACGGCGGCAGGGCGGCGAGCGCCGTCCGGAGCAGCACGACCCGGTCGCGCTGCTCGAGCGCAGCCATGGGTCCCGGCGCCGCGCTCACGGGAGACAGACGATCGGGGTCCACGCCGCGATCGACATGGTCCCGCTCCCGGCGCGCTCCGCGGTAGTGATCGATGCAGAGGTGACGGCTGACGCTGACCAGCCACGTCTCGAAATGCGACCGGCGGTCGAAGGTCCCGAGGACCTTGAAGACCTTCAGGAAGACCTCCTGGGTGAGATCCTCGGCCTCGGCGTGCCGGCCCACGAACTTGTAGGCGAGGGTAAACACCCGCCGCCAGTGCTGACGGACCACGAGGTCCCACGCGCGCTCGTCGCCGCGCAGGCACCGCTCGAGCAGAGTGTCGAGGTCGTCCGGCGAGGGCGCCGGCGCGTCGGCAGACATGGTGAGGCGGAACGTCGGCGGACGACCGCATGATAGCAGGTGGTATAGTCGTAAGTCACCCGTGAGCGGCGTCACCCTTCAGGATCGTCAGCTGGTCTGTGACGGCGTGCCGCTCTCCGCGATCGCCGACGCCGAGGGAACGCCGTTCTACGCCTACAGCGCCGCGGTCGTCCGCGAGCGCTACCGCACGCTCGACACCGCCTTCGGCGACTACCCGCACGCCCTGTATTACGCGCTCAAGGCGAACTCGACCCTCGCCATCGTGCGGCTTCTCCGAGACCTCGGCAGCGGCGCCGACGCCAATTCCATCTGGGAGATCGACGTCGCGCGCCGCGCGGGCTTCGCGACAGGCGACATCGTCTTCACCGGCGTCGGCAAGTCAGCCGCAGAGCTCGAACGGGCCGTGCCGCTTGGCCTCAAGGCCATCATCGTCGAGTCGGCAGGCGAGCTGGAGCGCATCGAAGCCGTCGCCGCGCGAAGCGGGCGCCCCGCGCGCGTGGCCCTTCGCGTCAACCCGGACATCGACGCGGAAAGCCATCCGCACATCTCCACCGGACGGCACGTCAACAAGTTCGGCGTGCCGCGGGAGACGGCCCTGGAGCTTCTGTCGGCGATCGGCAGCCGGCCGGCGCTCAAGCTCGTCGCCGTCCATGTGCACATCGGCTCGCAGATCACCACCGAGCGACCCGTCGCGGACGCCGCGGCCTTCGCGGCCAGGCTCGCCCTCGACCTGCGCAGGGCCGGCGTCATGCTCGAGGCGCTCGACCTCGGCGGCGGATTGGGCATCTCGTACGACGGCAGCCCGGTTCTGTCTCCGCAGGAGTATGTGTCGACGCTCGTGCGGGGCATCCGCTCCACGGGCCTCCCCCTCGTCATCGAACCGGGCCGATCGATTGTCGGGCCAGCCGGCGTGCTGATTGCGAGAGTCGTCGACCTTAAACCCGCGACAGGCGGCGGCGAGTTCGCCGTGCTCGACGCCGGCATGACCGAGCTGATGCGTCCCGCGCTCTACGGGGCATTTCATCGCATCGAGCCTGTACGGCCGGCGGAGGGCGCTCCGCGGCGCTACGAGATCGTGGGACCGGTCTGCGAGAGCAGCGACGTCCTCGGCCACGATCGGCTCCTCCCGCCGCTCGCTGTCGGCGACCTCGTCGCCGTTCGCGACGCGGGGGCATACGGGTCGGCGATGGCGTCGAACTACAACCGGCGGCCGCTGCCGCTCGAGGTCCTCGTGGATGACGGCCGCTGGCGCGTGATTCGCCGGAGGCAGGGCGTCGACGACCTGCTGGCCATGGAGTCGTGAGCATGCTGATTGCGTTCGAGGGCCTCGACCAGAGCGGGAAACAGACGCAGGCCGAAGCGCTCCGGGATCGCTTCAGGGAGCGCGGCCGCAAGGCCCGGCTGGTGTCGTTCCCCGACTACGGCACTTCAATCGGCGAAGAGATTGCGCGGGCGCTGCAAGGGGAACGGGACTACGGTCCGGAGGTGATGCAGCTCCTCTATGTGGCCAACCGCTACGAACGCAAGGACGACCTGCAGCGGTGGATCGACGGCGGAATCATTCTCGTGTGCGATCGCTACACGGCATCGAGCATCGCCTATGGCGAGGCGCAGGGGCTCGACCCCGCGTGGCTCACCGACATGCAGCGCTTTCTGCCGCCGCCCGCGCTGACCATCCTGCTCGACATCGCACCGGAGACGGCGGTACGGCGCAAGGCCGTCGACCGCGACCGTTACGAGCGCGACCTCGCCCTGCAGGCGCGCGTGCGCCAGAGCTACCATCGGCAGGCGGCCGGGGCGGGCTGGGTGCGGCTCGATGGTGAGCGCTCCATGACCGACGTCGCGCTCGACGTCCTCAGCGCTGTGACCTC
>Ga0326597_10010178_pt1 | contig 12555 bp, 9 predicted proteins | sample RVTome_12_FD_203789 | JGI IMG/M metagenome (GOLD analysis project Ga0326597, IMG submission 203789) | Soil microbial communities from uranium-contaminated site in the Upper Colorado River Basin, Wyoming, United States - RVT100D185 | ecosystem: Environmental > Terrestrial > Soil > Contaminated >... | reverse complement strand
CCAGTTCCGGCCTGGTTGCCGGTGGCAAATTATTCGAATCCGTCTTTGGCCTGCCATATCCCTGGGCGGTATTTGCCGGGACTGCGGCAATCCTGATCTACACGGTTTTCGGCGGATTTCTCGCCGCCTGCTGGACTGATTTATTCCAGGGCCTGTTAATGTTTTTTGCGCTGGTATTTCTATCGCTGGTGGGACTGAAACTTGCCGGTGGCTGGGAAATTACGGTTGCCACCATGCGCATTGTCGATCCATCACTCATTGATATGTGGCATACGGTTAATATGCAACCGTTAAGCATCATTGCTATCTGTTCTCTGCTGGGCTGGGGACTCGGCTACTTCGGGCAACCCCATATCCTGACCCGGTTTATGGCTATCGATACTGTCAGCAACATATCGTCCGCCAGCTGGATAGCAATTACATGGACGGCCGTCTGTCTTGTTGCAGCACTGCTGGTTGGTTTTACCGGTATCGCCTTGCTGGAAACACCGCTCAAGGGCAGCAATACGGAAAAGGTCTATATCGAATTGGTCACCCTGATCCTGCATCCTGTGCCCGCAGGAATTTGTCTAGCCGCCATTCTTGCAGCCATTATGAGTACAGCCGATTCCCAGTTACTGGTGGCATCATCGGCCATTACCGAAGATGTTTACCGGACATACTTCAGTCGGCATGCCACACAACAAAATCTGGTCAGAATGGGTCGTATTACCGTGATCATCATTGCAATGGTGGCCATGCTGCTGGCCATGACATATGAACAAAACGTACTCGATCTGGTGGCCTATGCCTGGGCCGGGTTTGGCGCAGCCTTTGGCCCGGCATTGTTACTGAGCCTTTACTGGAAAGGGAGTACCCGCCGGGGCGCTATCGCCGGAATCATCTGCGGTGGAATCACCGTGATCCTGTGGCACCGGCTGGAGGGGGGAATATTTGACCTGTATGAACTGATCCCCGGGTTTCTGCTGGCCATTCTGGCCAATATTATAGTTAGCCAACTGGATAACACTGAAAATAATCTTACTTGACTAAATAAATTTATAACTTATTAAAAATATTTACTTTTTTATGGAGTTAATACCTATAAATACTGTCTCTTATTAGTGACATTCCGGGTTTCTCCATAGATTACGCCCGCATTGCACCAACCGGTGTATTAAAACATTTTTGTGACCCGGTTAGCACTTCCTGATGTCGTATGCAGGATATTCATCACGATAAGCAAATATCCCCCCACAACTACATGACTCTGGCATAGCAATTGCAATTTGTCTCCTGAGTACAAACGGAAACAAATTAAATGACCAATAATCTGGAAAAAGTAATCGGCTGGAAAAAAATAGATGTCCTCTACCGGCATGGCAAAACCTCCGTCATTGGCTCGCTGTTCATCTCTATTGTTGCCGTAGCACTCGTGTATTATTTCGTCTGGCCAGCCAACAAACCTGTTATTGTTCTGCTCATATGGCTGGTCATGTACCTGCTCGTTTCCACCTTGCGTATTTACGGGATAACACTTTACAAGGGCAATAAAGTAGGACTTGAGCAATCCAGGTACTGGCTGTACGCCTTCACATCCGCTTCCGCCATAGCCGCTTGTTTGTGGGGGTTGTTCTTCCTTTATCTGATCGATTTTATTGATGATGAGTACAGATATTTTATCCTGTTCTTCATGGTCGGCCTGATGTCGGCTGCAGCCATTACTTATGCCACATCACTGCTTACTTTTTTTATTACATCACTTTGTATCTTAGCGCCGATTACCATTTACTTCATCCTGCACTCTGATCCAATCAACAATTTTACGGGTCACATTTTAATCGCATATTTCATGTATCTGCTAATCATTGCCCGTGAACTCAATAAAACACTGGAAGGATTTCTGGCACATGAATTCAATGTCTCCAGGCTGGAAAGTGAAAAACAATACACCACCATGGTGAACCGTGAACTTGAGGAAGAGATCCTCAAGCGAATAGATACGGAAGGAAAATTAAAGGATGAAATAATCAAGGCAGAGACACTGACTAACAAACTCCTCACGATCTCATTAAAAGATGGTTTGACAGGAATCAATAATCGCCGGAGGTTTGATGATTATCTCGAAAATGAATGGAACCGGTCAGCACGTACAAAAACACCACTGTCTTTGATTATGTGTGATATCGATTTCTACAAGGCCTATAACGACACCTATGGTCATCTCGCCGGTGATGACTCACTCAAGAAAGTGGCCGGTGTGCTGGAACATTATGCCAGGCGTGCCGGTGACCTGGCGGCCCGTTATGGTGGTGAAGAATTCGTTATCATTCTGCCTGATACAGAATCAGACAAGGCCACGCATATTTCCGAACAGATCAGGACAGCTGTAGAAGATTTACGTATCCGGCATATATCATCAGAAACCAGTGACTATCTGACCATCAGTATGGGTGTCGCAACTATAATTCCATCACGTGATCATAAACCCGGCATACTCATCAACTTTGCAGATGAGGCACTTTACCAGGCCAAAAAAACCGGCCGCAATAGAAGTGTTGTATATGATAAATGATCCCCGGATAAAAATAGAACACTGGGGTTCTGGCAGCAATGATCCCTTATCTGAAGCCGCCCTGGTGAACCTGCTGGAACGACAGGGTTATCGCTGTACCCGTTATACCTATTCGGCAGGGACACATTTTCCTGAACATGGCCATGAAGTCGACAAGGTAGATGCTGTATTAAAAGGCCAGTTTAAAATCAGCCTGCACGGAGAAAGCGTTATTCTGATTGCAGGTGATTATATTTATATACCTGCCAATACGATACACAGCGCTGAAGTCATAGGCAATGAATCCGTTGTCAGTATCGACGCTGTCAAAGTTACCTGATAATTTTATCAGGTAACTTCACCCACCAGGTTATTAAAATGATTACGCACGCACTGGGTAATCTGCTTGTATTGCGCAAGAAATTTCTCTGCGGCCAGGTCAGTATTTTCATCAAGATGATCCATCGCCCGTGCCAGAGTAAGTACTTCATCCGGGTTCTGTGAAAAAGCACTGATATTTTTCAGATCCATGACCCTCAAACTATTTTCAATCCTTTTGAGGAAATCATATGCGGACAACAGTTCGTGACTTTGTTCGTTGCTAATTATTTCCATTTCAGCCAGTTTTCGCAATGCATTGCGGGTACTGGAAGTCCTTAAGTTACCATGATTGGCGCCATGTAGCAGTTGCAGATAATGTGTTATGAAATCAATATCCATTATTCCACCGGGCCCGCGTTTTATTTCATATTTGTCTTTCGGGTTTCCCAGCTCTTTCTCGACACGTTGACGCATCCGGGTGATTTCTGATCCCAGATAGCCGGCATCATACTTCCGGTAAATAGCCGCTGAAATTGCACTGAGCGATTGTTTTCCCAATCCATCTGCATCATCTATTATCGGGCGGCAGCGGGTCATCATCTGCCGTTCCCACACTTCTCGCTCGGCAGTATGGTATTCAATGAAGTAGGGTGCCGGACTGATCAGGGTGCCCGAAGTGCCATGTGGCCGCAAACGCATATCAATTTCATACAGGATGCCGTTAGGACTGGGCAGGGCGATATGGCGGAGTAATAACTGTATCTGCTTAATCATTCCGGCAGATGCCCCCTCTTCATTCCCCGGATATAAAAATATCAAATCAAGGTCGGAGCCAAAATTCATTTCATTGCCAGCCATCCGGCCCATACCCAGAATAACTATTTCTTCATCAGTATAATGATATTCCCTGGCCAGGTTTTGCATGGTGGTCCAGAGTGTTGCTGATGCAAGGTTAGTCAGTGCCAGTTCCGCCTGTTCCTGAGTAAACTCTCCGGTTAACCAGTTCAGTAAAATGCGAAACATATATTCATTTTTGCATACCCTGAGATTTTCCATTCTGTCTTCCAGGTCGCCGTCCTCGGTTATAGACAACAAACTGTTTTTTAAATGATCCAGTGGAAATTGATCCGGTGCAGGTTCATCGATGTACCTTGCAATTTCAGGGCCGCGAAAAAATACAAACCGGGTGAAATACCAGGAGGCGCCAAAAACCCTGGCCAGCAGGGAAATATTTTCCGGATATTGTCCCCACCCTTCCTTGCTGCAGACTGCCAGCCAGCGCTCCATGTTTGCCGCTGCTCTGTCCCTGTCCCAGGCGTGTTCCAGTGCAGCCTTCATCTGCTGATTTAATCCGGTATTAGTCATAGTTACTGAACGTTATTATTCTTTGGGCAAAATACGCTTAAAACATGACTTCGCGACCTGACAGTGTTTCTCAAGTTGCCGGTCAAACCTTTCCAGTGTCTGTTCATCAGAACGGCTGCCAAATCCCAGCGAACTGGCGATTTTACTTCTCTGCAGGATGTCATCAGGTAATTGATGTGTTTGCTGTTCATCAACCATTTGCAAACGGTTTTCGAGGCGGCGTAAAAAAAGGTAGCTATCGTTAATTTCCTTGCCATCCACCCTTGATACAAACCCCAGGTTAACCAGATTTTCAAGGACCACCAGGGTGTTTGTTGATTTCAATACTGGATGGGTATGTGCATTGACGATCTGCAATATCTGTATGAAAAACTCGATATCTCGTATTCCGCCCTCACCCAGTTTTACATTCCAGTTTTCATTCCTCCGGCGCTGTCTGGCCATATCATTTTTTATCTTGATAAACCTTTCCAGATCATCACTGCCCAGTGAACGTAGATAAACAAAAGGCCCCAGACGTCCCAACAAGTCCTCCCCCAGTTTCCTGTCCCCGCAACTGAGGATTCTTGCGCGTAACCAGGCAAAGCGTTCCCATGCCTCTGTACTTGCTTCGTAATAATGTTCGGTTTCATCAATCGAAAGTATCAATGGGCCACTACGTCCCCATGGTCGCAACTTGAGATCCACACGATAAAGAAAACCATCCTCGGAGACTTCCTGCATGAGGGCATTGAACTTGCGGATATGGTCGATGACCCCACCCTGATAGTCTTGTTCACGACCGTTATATTCACTGTAATTCCTTGCAACAAAGATTAAATCCACATCTGAACTGTAATTCAGCTCATTCGCCCCCAGTTTCCCCATGGCAAAAATACAAAATGGGACCTCTGAATTTTCACTGCCGGGATAGTGTTGACCTGCTGCAGCCAGTTGCATGGCTTTGATGATCACGTTATCCGCCAGGTGACTTAACCGATCAAGGATCACAGGATAAGAAAACTTTTCTGCCAGGTCCATCCAGGTGATTTTCAATAATTCCCGGTATTTGAATGTTTTTAATGTGGCGCTGTCTGATACAACTTCGTAATTTTCACGTTCAAAGGCATCTGGACCATACAACGACGCAATAGCATCCGGATGTCTGCGAAAATAGCGGAATAGAAAATTAGAGATCGAGATTAGATGGATAAATGTTGGCATGGATCCCGGCGGCATTTTTGCAAAGTAACGGCGTGCAGATGCATCTTGCATGAGCTGATCCAGGCGGATGGTAGCAGTCTCCGGATCAGGCGATTGCTGCAGCAAGCTAGTGTAATCAGACATCAGTTGACCATCGTATTCAGCAAGTTACCGGTGATTGACTATGATGGACGCGTCTGATCAGGTGGGCTGGTAGATATCACCACCCTGTTTTCTGAATTCACTGGCCTTTTCATCCAGTGCCTGTTCAAGGGCAGTGTGCGTATCAGCGATGCCATTCGCCCTTGCATAATCACGGACATCCTGGGTAATTTTCATCGAACAGAAATTCGGGCCGCACATGGAACAGAAATGTGCCACCTTGTGTGACTCTTTGGGCAATGTTTCATCATGGAATTCCTGCGCGCGGTCAGGGTCCAGACCCAGATTGAATTGATCCTGCCAGCGAAATTCAAATCTGGCCTTGGACAGGGCATTATCCCGCAATTGTGCGGCTGGATGGCCTTTCCCGAGATCTGCGGCATGAGCAGCAATTTTGTAAGTTATAATTCCTTCTTTCACATCATCTTTGTCCGGTAGTCCCAAATGTTCCTTGGGCGTGACGTAACATAACATGGCTGTACCATACCAGCCGATCATGGCGGCACCAATGGCTGAAGTAATGTGATCATAACCGGGGGCAATATCCGTAGTCAGTGGTCCGAGCGTATAGAACGGGGCCTCATGACATTCCTCCAGTTCCTTTTCCATATTTTCCCTGATGAGATGCATGGGCACATGGCCTGGCCCTTCGATCATGACCTGTACGTCGTGTTTCCAGGCAATCTTTGTAAGTTCACCGAGTGTACCCAGTTCCGCGAACTGGGCCTCATCATTGGCATCGGCTATCGACCCGGGCCGTAAACCATCACCCAGTGAAAACGAGACATCATAAGCCTTCATAATCTCGCAAATCTCCTCAAAACGGGTATATAGAAAACTTTCCTTGTGGTGCGCCAGACACCATTTGGCCATGATGGAACCGCCACGCGAAACGATACCGGTCAGGCGTTTTGCTGTCAGTGGCACATATGCGAGTCGAACACCGGCATGGATAGTAAAATAATCCACGCCCTGCTCTGCCTGCTCTATGAGTGTGTCGCGAAATATTTCCCAGTTGAGCTCTTCGGCCTTACCATTCACTTTTTCCAACGCCTGATATATCGGCACAGTACCAATCGGCACGGGCGAATTTCGAATGATCCATTCACGGGTTTCATGAATGTTTTTCCCGGTGGACAAGTCCATGACCGTATCCGCACCCCAGCGTATGGCCCACACCATTTTTTCTACTTCCTCTTCAATCGAAGATGTGACTGCAGAATTACCGATATTGGCGTTGATCTTTACCAGGAAATTACGGCCGATGATCATCGGCTCGATTTCCGGATGGTTGATATTGGCCGGGATGATCGCACGGCCCCTTGCTACCTCTGCCCGGACAAACTCTGCTGTAATTACATCCGGAATTTGTGCGCCAAAGCCCATGCCGGCATGACGCCTGGCCAATGCTGTTCCCTGATATTCCTGTAACTTCTGGTTTTCACGAATGGCGATAAATTCCATCTCCGGGGTAATGACGCCCTGGCGGGCATAATGCATCTGGGTAACATTACAGCCGGATCTGGCACGTCTTGGTAATTTAGAACATTCATAGCGCAAATTCCTGAGTTTGGGATCCTGCATGCGCTTGCGACCATATTCGGAGGTAAAATCATCCAGTTGTTCAGTAACACCACGTTCCTCTATCCAGGCACTGCGCAGGGACGATAATCCCTTGCGTATATCGATTATAATCTCAGGATCGGTATAGGGGCCCGACGTATCGTAAACTGCCAGTGGCAGATTTTTTTCTGCACCCTGTTGGGATGGGGTATCGGACAACGATATCTCCCGCATCGGTACACGCAGATCTGCGCGTTCACCAGCAACATAGATCTTGCGGGAATTCGGCAGCGAGGTCACTACCTGTTCAGGAATCCTGGCGTTTTTGCCTGAAAATGACCTTGGGATAGCGCTCATGGTATAAAGTCCTCACGAAAATTTAAGAGTCTGAGCGCCTGGAAACGGTGTGAATGTGCCAGCTTTCCTACGCCGGTTCTAACCGGATCAGGTTCAAGGGTCATTCTCAGCCCGGATGGGCGCCCCTAGCCGCACGACTCATGTTTAATGCTATATAATATAGCAACTTTTAGGGTAATGTACTTGTTATGAATACACAATTAAACTTTGAGCAGGCCCGCATCAACATGATTGAACAGCAGATCCGGACCTGGGAAGTCCTTGATCGAAACGTGCTTGATCTGATTGCAGATATACACCGGGAAGATTTTGTCCCGGATGAATACTACCCGTTGGCCCTGGCCGATGTGCAAATACCGCTGGCACATCAGCAGGTGACGATGACACCCAAGGTGGAAGCCCGCTTGTTGCAGGCACTGGATATTCAAAAAACAGACAAGGTACTGGAGGTCGGTACCGGCTGCGCTTATCTGACGGCTTTGCTGGCGCTATCGAGTCACCATGTCACCAGTGTTGATATTTATCCAGAGTTTACCAGTGAAGCAAAAATCAAACTGGCACGACATGATATTCAGAATATAACTCTGGAAACAGGTGATGCCATTCAGGGCTGGAGCAGCCGGGGACCGTATGATGTTATTGTTGTCACCGGGTCTGTCCCGGTACTGGACAGCTGTTTTCAGGAACAACTTTGCCTCCAGGGCCGGCTGTTTATTATTACTGGCGTGGCGCCTGTGATGGAGGCACTGTTAATAACCCGGGTTGGAGACAATGAATGGTTGCAGGAGTCCCTGTTTGAAACCGACATCCCTGCATTGATTGGGGCACCAACAACATCAGAATTCAGGCTGTAACAGGGATCTCATGAAACAAATTACACCGGAAGAACTAAAAAGTTACATGGATGCAGGCAATACACCAGACCTGCTGGATGTGCGTGAAACCTGGGAATATGAAATCTGTCACATCGATGATTCTATCAATATCAGTATGTCAGAGGTCCCGACCCGGATTTCAGAGATTAATCCGGAACAGGACATCGTTGTAATTTGTCACCATGGTGTACGCAGCATGCAGGTAGCCAGCTACCTGAAAGCACAGGGATATACCAATGTCAGTAATCTTGCAGGCGGTATAGATGCCTGGGCCAGGACTGTAGAACCAGTCATGACCCAGTACTGATTCTGTTTAATAACTATAAAAGCGAAACTATTACCTTGCGTAGCTTGTTTTTTTCATTGTTCAAAATATTGTTGTGTTTAACGATCTGCACAACGTCAGCCGGGGCAGTTGATCTGGTACAGGTTTATGCTCAGGCTGAAGCCAGTGATCCTGTGTATAAACAGGCTGTTGCTGCATACAATGCCGAGCGTGAAGCAAAACCCCAGGCCTGGGCCCAGTTAATGCCGTTGCTTAGCCTCAATGCCCACACCACGAGCAATGACCAGGACATCAGTACTGCGGGGTTTGGGGCATCCGGAGAAGTGGGTTTTAATTCGCATGGATATTCGCTGGATATTTCACAACCGGTTTTTCGTTATGACCGGTTTCTGGCCCTGGGACAGGCTGACAGCCAGATCCAGCAGGCCGAGGCGCTACTCAATGCGGCACAACAGGATTTAATCGTTCGTGTTTCAGAAAGGTATTTTGAGGTGCTTGCCGCCATTGATAATCTAGATTTTGTACGTGCTGAGAAAATTTCATTGCACCGGCAACTGGAACAGGCCACACAACTCTTTAATGTTGGATTGATTGCCATCACCGATGTCCAGGAGGCACAGGCCGGCTATGACCGTTCCGTTGCCAATGAAATACTGGCTGAAAATGCTATTGATAATGCCCGTGAAGCATTGCGTGAGGTGACAGGCGATTACCAGACCGAGCTCACACCCCTGGGTGAAAACATGCCATTGGTCAGTCCGCAACCGGAAATCATCGAAGAATGGAGCCGCATTTCCCAGGAGCAGAATATGCAGGTCATGGCCGCCCGATATGAACTGGAAACAGCACGTCAGTCCATCAAGGTCCAGCAATCAGGGCATCTGCCTACACTCGATTTAGTGGCCCGCAAGGGTTATGACTCCAGTGGCGGAAGATTCGGTGGCACCCAGGTAGAAGCGACGTCTATCGGCCTGGAATTAAACATGCCGCTGTTTGAGGGTGGTCTGGTAAATTCCCTTACCCGGGAAGCACGGTACCTTTACGATCAGGCACTGGAACGTCTGGAACAACAATTCCGTGCTGCCCAGCGGCAAACCCGTGAGGCCTATCTTGGTGTAGTTTCAGGGGTCAGTCAGGTCAAGGCGCTGGATCAGGCGGTAACTTCCAGCCAGACTGCATTGCAGGCCACCGAGGCCGGCTTTGAAGTTGGTACACGTACTACTGTAGATGTTGTTGCTTCTCAGCGTGTCCTGTTACAGTCCAAGCGCGAATATGCACGTGCCAGATATGATTACATTCTGAATACCCTGCGCCTTAAACAGGCGGCTGGTAAACTTGCTCCGGAAGATTTAAAGGAAATTAATTCCTGGCTGGAATAATCATATCCGGAGGATACTGTGTCAACCGGGATTACCCGAATCCAAAAATAACCATAGGTAATAATATGCCAGACCAAATTATTGCGGATAACCTGATATGTTCGGCTGAAGACAGTTGTCTGCTGATTATCGACATCCAGTCCCGTCTGACTGCTGCCATGCCCGTCAAGGTACTGGAAAGGCTAAAAAGAAACTCGACCATGTTACTGAATACAGCAAAAAACCTGTCAATACCGGTATTTGCCACTCAGCAATATCCCGAAGGTCTTGGTCCGATGGAAACAGTTATCAAGGATATGCTGCCTGGGGACTACCGGCATTATGATAAAACCTGCTTTTCCTGTGCCCAAGCAGAAAATTTTATGCATGATATTGAGGCCACAAACAGAAAACAAATTATTATCATGGGTGTGGAAGCGCATATCTGTGTCCTGCAAACAGCGATTGATCTGCGTGTTGCAGGTTATAACATTTTTGTAGTGGCGGACGCTGTCTGCTCCAGGCAGCGTGAAAATTATGAAAACGCAATACAGAGAATGCTATGTTCCGGCATAATCACCTGCAATACTGAATCTGTATTGTTTGAGTGGTTAAGGGACGCAAAACATCAACATTTTAAAACCGTATCTGCCATGGTAAGACAATCATCAGGCTGACAAGTGCGTTGCCAGTGTCTCCAGAATGGTTGGCTTTTTGACTGGTTTGGATAAATGTGCATTACAACCGGCATCCATGCATTTATCGATTTCTTCCCTGCTGGCATGTGCCGTTAGCGCAATAATCGTGGTGGCTGGTTGATTGTTTTCAGATTCCCATTCACGTATCCTGCGGGTGGCGGTATGGCCATCCATTACCGGCATTTGTATATCCATAAATACCAGATCGTATTTTTTTCGTTGAAACATCTCAATTGCCATTTGTCCATTTTCCGCTTCATCAATTTCGTAGGCCGTCCTTTTAAGATAGGCCTTGAATAACATACGATTATCATGATTATCATCAACCAGTAATATTTTATTGCCGTTGCCATGTTCCGGAAGATCGTCAATGTGCTGTTTGAGCTTAACGCGTTCCAGTTTATTCAGGAAACTGTTATTCACTACCTCAAGTAATTCATGTTGTTTTACCGGTTTAACCAGATAGGTATCGATACCGAACTCCCTGTTCCTGTTTATATATTCATTCAAATCTGCTGAATTGACCATCATGACATAGTACATTTCATGTCCATGCAGTTTTAAATCATTGACCAGCTGATAGCCGGGGATATCGGGCAAGTCACTGTCGACTATCGTCATGTCGAAATGCTTTTTTTCATTAATGGCATTATCAATGATACTCCGGGCCTGACCGGCATCATTAACACCACTTACAAGCGCACCTTTTGCCTCAAGAATTTCACCAATGACAGTCCGGATAGAGTCATTCCCTGAAACCAGCAGGATACGTTTATCCCTGATTACCGAATATGATTTCAAGGATCTGGAAGAACTATTCTGATTGATTGGCAAATGCAGAATGAATGAAAAAGTGCTGCCCTTGCCCAATTCACTCTCCACCCATATGCGACCCTGCATTAATTCAACCAGACTTCTGGATATCGTCAGGCCAAGGCCCGTACCGCCATATTTACGCGTGGTAGATGAATCTGCCTGCGTGAAGCTTTCAAAAATCGCATCCAGCTTTTCTTTTGGTATACCAATACCCGTATCCCTGACTGTAAACAGTAATTGGTCCGGGGCATCCGTGTTCTTATTCACATCCACATTAATAATAATTTCACCCTTCTCGGTAAATTTGAGTGCATTACTGATCAGGTTTAGAAGAATTTGCCTTAATCGGGTCGGATCCCCCATACGGCTGGTATTGACATCCGGATTGATACGACACATCAGCTCTACCTTTTTCTCTGATGACTTGAGTGCGTATATCTCAACTGATTCTTCAATAATATCCCGTACATTGATGGGTATAGATTCAATGATTAACTGGTGTACTTCAATTTTAGACAGATCAAGAATATCATTGACCAGACTGAGCAAAGTGTCTCCGGCACGCTTGAATACATTAATATATTTTTCCTGTTCATCTGAAAGCTGTGTTTCAGTCAGTAATTCAGACATCCCGATGATTGCATTCAATGGTGTTCTAATCTCATGGCTCATGGAGGCCAGGAATTCTGATTTCATCTGGTTCGCCTGGATGGCCTGGTCACGCGCCATTGCCAGTTCCTGTGTCTGTTCATTGACTTTTCTTTCAATGACAATATTACGTTCACGTAATTCCCTGGTCTGCAGATCTTTGGTCCGGATTAACGCCACCAGCAGGAGAGTTACACCAAGGCCGACTATTACAGCAGAGTAAATGAGGCCTTTTTCGATGTCGTACCAATAAATATTCCTGGATATTTCAAGCTTGATGGATGAGGCTGGCAGATGGATCAGATTGTTGTCCGCAATTGGTGATACCAACCAGCCTCTCGCGGAATCGATCTCTGCTTCTCTCATGAACAGGGGCTGTCTGCCTATACTG
>Ga0326597_10010177_pt1 | contig 12555 bp, 8 predicted proteins | sample RVTome_12_FD_203789 | JGI IMG/M metagenome (GOLD analysis project Ga0326597, IMG submission 203789) | Soil microbial communities from uranium-contaminated site in the Upper Colorado River Basin, Wyoming, United States - RVT100D185 | ecosystem: Environmental > Terrestrial > Soil > Contaminated >... | reverse complement strand
CAATGCGCCGATCGTCTCGCGCCGCCACCCTTCTAAAAGCTCGATATGGTCATCGCTTCCACCTCGGCCGAATGTTGTGTGTGCCAACAACTGCCGGATCGATCTTTGGCTGGCCGCAAGCCCGTAGGCGAGATTGTTCTCAAGGCAATAACTGCGAATCACGGCCGTCGCGAGGGCCGTCAGGGCTGAATCTCGGGGCGACTCGACGACGTGCGGTTTGGGCGTTGGCCACTCATGCTCCGGCGTGTTGCGGGCGTGGGCTACGACTTCCGTCAAACTCCGCACGTCCCGGTTGCTTAGATTCAAGCCTCGAAGGACGCGAACCTCCTGAAGACTGCCTAGCTCGTGCTTTGCAATCTCGACAAGAAGGTGGTCCTTGAGAACCACGCGCGCGGGCCGATTGAGCCGCTGGGCGAGCGCCGTTCGCCAGCTTAGCAGGTCGCGTGCGATGGCGAGCTGCCTGCCGTCCAAACGGCCGCATCCCTTCAGCCGCAGAAGCTTATCCTCGTCGGCTTGGGTGTAGAGCGTCAGGTCTTCCATGCGCTGGAATTCCTCGTGTGCCCACGATTGCCGGCTAAGCGCCGCGAGCTTTTTGTTCAGGATGCGCTGGACCTCGAGCAAGTAGGCGACGTCCTCGGCGGCGTACTTGAGCTGCGCCTCGCTGAGCGGGCGGCGGCGCCAGTCGGTGAGCGTTTTGGATTTGTGAAGGCGAATGTGAAGAAACTGCTGAACCACCCGTTGAAGACTCAATGGATAATCGTCGCCGGTCAGGCCGGCCGCGATCTGAACGTCGAAGACCCGGCGCGGACCCCGGCCGGTCTGCTGTACGGACAGGGCTAAGTCTTCCTGGCCCGCATGAACTACGGTTTCGACGTTTTCATCCCCAACCAATCCCCACACGGGAGCCAAGTCCAGGTCGAGGAAAGGGTCGATAATGGCGATCCGATCCGCAGTCGCGATCTGGATTAGGCACACTTGCGACGCGAAACGGTCCTCCATGACGAACTCCGTGTCAAACGCGAACCGCCCGTCGCTGAGGCAGCGGGCGCAAAGCTCGTCAACCTGGGAAGTGTTTTCGACCAATATGGGCGCGGGCGCGGAGCGGCTCTTGCGCATTCATCTCGTCTCCCGGCCGGCCGCTGCGCCACGCGCGCCGCCGCCGCCGCCGCATCGAGTGCGCCGTGGCAGGGTGTCAAATTGCCGTTGTCGCATTGTCGGGTGCATCTTTGCGTCTCGTGCGCAGGCCAGCGCGCTTCGCCCATGGAGCATCGCCAGTCGCTTGGCCCCTATATTAGCGGGAAATGTTCGAAAGAACATGGCGTTGGCGAGCAGAGGCGTTGCCGTCTCTATTGTGGCTCGGCGGGGCCAACGCGACCGAGCAAGAAGCGCGAACGCCCTCCCTCAGGCGGGCGAATTGCAGATAAAACGGCAAAGCTCTTACGGACCGGATCATATGGGTTAGCTTTACTACGCTGAAGAAGGTTGGACCGGGAAACCGCGTTTTCAGCCTCTTTACAGCGGACTCGCCGGAATGAGCGACCCAGCGTTGCTAGCCGCAAGGAACCGCCCTCAAAGACGCAGGATCTCCCGAGAAACCTCGGATCAACCTCACACCGCCGTATCAGTACTTCGTGTAGCAGCACTAGGGTCCCGCCGGTTCGATGGACTTGGCAAACCAGTCGTAGCGCTTCAGGGCCGAGTCCGCGTCGCGCGCAACGATCCAGTCCGAACCGACGGCCTCGACGCTGATGCCGACCTCGGAGCACTCCGCTTCGACGGGCCGGCAAAACGCCACCGTGCCCGCGACGTGCGAGGACGATCCGTTGGGCATGGCGATGACCACTTCGATCGGCTCGCCGCATCGAAGCGGCCCGGGCGCGGTGCCGACGACCGAAAGCCCGCGGAATGACAGGTTGCGCGTGACGAAGTTACGTCCGGTTCTCGTCGGAACGGTTTCGGGAAAGAGCCACAGTTCACAGGTCGCACGAAGCTGCCGCCGCGACTCGCCCCTGCGATGCGCGTCGCCGGCTTCCGGGCGGCTTCCGTTTGCATCAAGCGCTTCGATGATTGCGTTCAGGGCTGATTCAAGTTCGGTTTCAATGGTCGGCACGCCAATCACTCCATCGGGCTTTTGCGAGGGATGCTCGTTTTCGTCTACTCTTGACCGCGGACACCGCGTATTCTCATATTCGCCGTATCAATTTTTGACGCGGTGGCGCATCGTTCGTTTGCGCACTGCCCGACAGCAGTGGCGCAAGCACCGCGCCCTTACCTTACGAGATACACTTCATTCGACCAGCGTGAGCGGCAGGCCCTCTAAACAAATCTCGAGTAGCTCTATCTCCATTGCGTCGGCATCGGGTGTCTCGTGGGCCGTGCCTTTGCCGCGAACCAGGCTCGCCAGGAACTCCGCACCGCTGTTGGACCCTCCGTCTGAGAAGAAGAGCGTGAAGATGGAAATCCCGTTCGAGTCGGCGTCATCGGCGGCCTGTAACGCCAGTTCCTTCAATTGCGCCGTGGAATACTTGGGGCCCTTCGAGCTCGAAGCCGGCTCGCCGTCGCTGACCAGAACTATCGCCGGCGGAAGCTCGGACTCGCTGGAAGTGAGCAGGTCAACTGCCGCGGTCAACCCCGCGGCGATGTTCGTACCGCTGCACGCCGGCATGGAGCCGCTTCCACATTCGTCCAACGAACTGACCGCGGCTGATATCGCGTCGTACGACGTGTCTATGTTCTCCAACGGGCTCAAAACGAAGGGAAACCCCGTAAAGGCCACGAGGGCCACCTGCGTCTCGGCGCCGCTGTGGTCCCTGATGCAATCCAACAGGGCCTGGTCCGCGAGGCGCGCGTCGTCGATGTCGTTCTTGAACGAACCGGTCACGTCCTGGACGATCACCACGTCCCACTGCTCCCCCGTTGCGAACGCGGCGGTGGCCGAGGCGCTCAAGTCTGTCGTGCGTTTCCCGAAAATCCCACCGAAGAACAGATCAACTGCGCTTCCGCGCTCGGAGTTCAATGTGGCCGTGACGCGGCAGGCATCCGCTATCGCCACGCCGGAATCCGCCAGAGACGTAAAGGCAATTGACGGAAAATCCCAAACGCCGGCTTGGACGTCGTTAACATCCAACGCAACGGAGCGCTTGTCGGCGGCGTTCTTGTGGGCGAACAGCATCGCTCGCGCGTGCGCCTCGTCCACGCCCTCCGGCAGGCCGCTGGCGCACGCCAGGGCCGCAGCATCGGCCGCGTTCTGAAGCTCAATCTTGACGTTGTAGAGATATCCCATGTCGATGGTCAGCGCGGCAAAGCCGAGAATGACCGGAATGCAAGTGGCAACCACGACTGCGGTCGCCCCGCGCTTGCGGCATGTCTGTGCCCAGCGTGCGAACATTGAAGCGCTCCTTTCCGACAGCCAGACTGTCGACCAAGTCCCCCTTCCCCAGGGAAGCTCTCAGGCAGCGCGACAATCCACAACATCGATGGACTCGACGCTTTGCGTCCCAACCTTGCGGTTGGTTTGCCTTTTTCTGAACCTTCTGTGCAAAGCCTACAATTCACAAATGCGCAACGCAAAGACCTGCGGCTGATAGCATCAGATCCGACGCTACCGGGTTTCCGGACGTCGCCGTCGGACCCCGCGCCGGATAGAGATGAAGAGCTTTGGCGCGGTGCATGTTTCGCGTAGCGCTCGGCCTCATACTCCTAAAGGAACCCTAAAGGCTTGCAGGCCGACGAAACCACTCCCCGCGATGCCCCTTGTGCAAGGAGGGGAGCCATTCGGCGGCGCGCCGCGAGGTGCGCCACCGCGTTGACGTCGCGTACACGTGCCGGTCATCGGCGGGTCACTGAATCAACTCGACCGTGCGGCTCCGGCCGATCGTCGTGAATATCTGGGCGAGACCTTCACTGTATTCTTCAATGGTGCCCTCTGCGTGGAAGTGCACGCCGTCTCCGACCTCGGCGATCTGCTGCATCAGACTGATGTCGGCCGCGGCCCCGACGGTGATCGCAAATATCTGTATTCCCTGGTCCGCGGCCTGCGCCGCGAGGCTCAGCGCGTACGCGGAACCACCATCTCCGTTCGGATCGTAGCCGCCGCTGGAATTGACGTTCGCAATCCCGTCGGTGAGCATGACGATGACCTTCCGCGACATCTGCCGTGCACGCTCACCGGTCAACTCTTCGATGGCGGTCGCGAGGCCGCCGCCCATGTTCGTGAGCGAATCGTAGTACCCCGCCTGCATTTCGTTCACGCGCTCCCTGATCGCCGCGAAGTCCTCCGTAAGCTCGATCTCGAGATGCGACGTGGTCGCATACACCACCAGCGCGATTTGGTCGGAGGTCTCGAGCCCCTCGACCAGGCTTATCATGTAGCCCACGCCGTCCTTGATCGCCTGGGCCGGCTGCGCGGGTGTCTCCGCGAGCTCCGGCGTGTCCTCGTGCGTAAACTTCCTCTCCATCAGGTAGTTCACGAAGGTCTTCACACCAAGCTGATACTTGAAGCTGCTGTTCGCATCGTAGAGATACGTCGAAGTCTTGTTCATGTAGTTGTTGATGTAGTCCAGCCAAATGTTTTTGGAGGTGTTTATCGAATTGCCGAAGATGGTTTCCGTCCAGTTGACCTCACCGCTTCCCACCCAATCGTTGCCGTTACCGGTGCTGCCCGGCGGAACCCCCATCTGTTCCCACAAGCCACCCGGATGTCCGCTGTTCCACACACCGAGCCCCAGCGCCGCGGCCACTCTGTAGGGGTATCCCCCGCTGGTGTCGTAGGTCTTGACCATGAGCGCATCGACTTCGCTCTCGATGTATCCCTTCTCAACCAGGAAGTTCTCGAGCTGGGCGTCGGACCAGTTCTGGTTGTATGACATCTTGATTAGACCCGGGTCCGTCGCGGGATCGTACGTAGAGTCTATGTCCATGGTGCCGAAGCCCATCTCCTGCATGAATCCCCAGGCGGGGCCGGCGGCCTGCGGCGCGCTGCCGTCGCCCTCGACCCACTCGGGCGGCAGGTCCTCCGGGTTCCACAGCCCGCCGACGTCATCCACGCCGCCGGGCAGCTTGTCCCACACGTCGTAGAGGTTGATGTCGGTTAAATCGTAGTGGCGAAGCTCGCTGTCGTCGTTGAGTGATCCCGAGGTGTCGAACACGATGGCGATGTCGCGCGGGGCGAGCGTCGCCGTCGCGGTCGCCGACAGGTTCGTCGAGTTCATCCCAAAGATGCCCGCGAAGAACAAAGGCGTCGCCCCGTTCGGCGAGTCCGCCGAGCGCCGCACCGTCACTCGGACCGAATCGGGAATGACGTTCGTCGGGTTGAACCCGTAAGACTGCGTGGCCTCGTTATAAAAGGCCCTTCCCAGAATCACGTCGTTGCTCGGGTCTACGGTGAGGATGTCACCGAACACCAGGTTGCTCGCGACTATTTCGGTGGCGGCCTCGAGCGCCCGGTCCTCCGGCTCGCCGTAGTAGAGGCCGGAGAGCCTATCGGCCGCGGCGAGCGCGGCGGCGTCCGCGGCGCGTTGCAGGTCCGCCTTGGTGTTGTACACCACGCCTATGTCGATGGTGAGTGCTGCGAATCCCACGAGCGCGGGAACAAGTGTGGCGACCACGACTGCGGTGGCAGCGCGTCGCCGGTCCGAATGTGCGAAGCGAGTTGTCATTGTATTGCTCCTTTCCGACGGAAACCTCGTCGGCCACACCCCGTCGTTGCGGGGTACTAACTGGGCAGCGCGACAATCCGCCCACGGGCGGACTTAACCCTTTGCGCCCCAGCCTTGCGATTGGTTTGCCTTGAAAGGGAACGGGCAGGAAAAGCCTACAATTCACCGCTACCACCTGCAAATACATACTAAGGTACCTGATGAACAGGCCGGGTCCGCATAACCTGATCGGTGGCCGGATGGGTGGAGCCGCGGCTTTCGGCTAAGTTCCGGGTGTTGCAGGCGGCGCCGGCAAGATCCGCGCGGATACGCTCCTATTGCCACGTCGCAGTTTATTGTTCGAGCGCCGGACGCCGATTCTCCGAGCCGCGACCATGAGGGGGCGGACCCGCCACCCCCGAAAGTTTAGCTGCGTCGGAGCAATAGCGCGCTACGCCGAATTATCGGGCGCCAACGCCACCGCGATTTGTCCGCCCCGGCCGTGAATTGTAGTCTATCTGAGTTACACGATTTAGCCGCACACTTTGTGCGCCATAGACGGCGCTTGCGCCGCGTATTTAAGGAGGGGAACAAATGCAACGCTTCTTGTTCAGACGTTTCGGCCGGCAAGATACGACGCAACGCCGCGCCGCCACGGCGGTTGTCGTCGCGGTTATGATCCCGGTTCTCGTAGGCTTTGCCGCCATTACCATCGACGTAGGGGCCACGTACAACACGCGGACCGATTTGCAGCGTGCCGCCGACGCGGCCGCCCTGGCCGGCGCTTCCGCGTACGTCAGCGACGAGATGATAAAGTTGCGCCAATACGGCGACACGGGCCAATTGTCGTACGTCGTCGGGACGGCATCGAGCCGTGTGGACGAATTCTCCGCAGTCAACCCTTCGTTCGGAACGTCGACGACCAAGGTCGAATCGGGCGATTTCGCCGCGGGTTGGATCGACCTGAATTCCGGAACTTCTCCGATTCAGACGGGCGCGCTGCCTACCACATTTAACGCGATCGAAGTCGCCGTGCGCCGCAACGAGGACGTGCTCAACGGACCGATCGAATTCTTCTTCGCCGCGATCTTCGGCCAGTCCACCGGCGAAACCTCCGCTACGGCCACGGCCGTGTTCGACGACCGCGTCGGCGGCTTTGACACCGGCGCCGGTGACGGCGGATTCCTGCCGTTCACGATCGATGAAGACATCTTCGAGCTCGAGCTGCTCACGGGTGCAGACGACTACGGATATGACCCGGGCAGCGAGACGGTGACCGGCGGCTCGGACGGCATAAAGGAGATCAGGCTCTATCCCTGGGACTTGGCCCCCGGCAACTTCGGGCTCCTCAACGTAGGCACGCCAAACCAGAGCACGCCCGCGCTACAGAACCACATCGAAAACGGTATCCCACCCGAAGACTGGACAGCCGAGATCGGTACTGACAAGCTGTCGTTTATAGACGAGTTCGGCGACCCGATCACTCATGACATCACCGGCAACGCGGGAATGAAGTCTGCGCTCGAATCGAGCATCGAGCTTCGCAAAGGCGACGTGGTTGGATTCCTGCTTCACAATCAAGTCGAAGAGGGCGGTTCGAACAGCGTTTATACCGTCACGCAACTGAGGTTCGGCCGGGTGATGGAAGTCAACCTCAACGGCAACAACAAGGGGCTTTGGCTACAGCCGGTCAGCTACAACGGCGGCGGCGTAATCATAGATCCCAACGCTCCCAGCTCCGGCGGCCTGTTGGGCAGGATCGTGCTGGCTCGGTAACGCCGCCGTCCGCAATATTGAAAATGCTAGGATGGCCGCGCGTCGCCCGGATCGAACCGCACGGACCAGGGCTCGCCCTCGACCCGCCAGCTCGATTCATCGCGGATGACGCGGCGGTAAAGCGTGTCGCGCTCCACCGGTGTACAGCCGGCCTCGACGATGAGCCTCCGTAGCGTGTCCACCGTCAGTTCCTGGTGTGTCGTGCCGCGCCCGTCCGCCTTGGTGATGTCGTAGTAGACCACCGTCCCGTCGATGTCGTCCACGCCCCAATTGAGTGAGACTTGGGCCAGCTTGGGTGTCTGCATGATCCAGAACGCCTTGATGTGCGGGATGTTCGGGCACAACAGGCGGCTGATCGCCAGCGTGCGCAGGTCGTCGAGTCCGCCCGGCCCTGGCAGGTGCGAAAGGGCGCTGCCCTGCGGAACGAACGAGAGCGGCACGACGCAGTTGAAATGGGCCGGCCGCGAGCGCAGGCTTTCCGCCTGGTGCTCGCGAAGTTTCAGCAAATGTCTCACCCGCTCCGCACGAGTTTCCACGTGGCCGTAGAGCATGGTGGCGTTCGTGAGGATGCCCAGTTCATGAGCCGTGCGGTGTACATCGAACCATTCCGCCTCGCCCACCTTGTTCTTAAACGCCTCGTCATGAACGCGGTCGTCGAAGATCTCCGCTCCGCCCCCCGGCAGGCTGCCGAGGCCCGCGGCGCGCAGCTCGGTCAGCACCTCGCGTAACGACATTCGCGGCCGGGCAATGCGCGAGAAATGGATGATCTCGATCGCGGTGAAAGCTTTGATGTGCATGTGCGCGCAGGCTCCGCGGATCGCGGCGCACATGTCCGTGTAATATGAGAACGGCAGCCGTGGGTGCAGCCCACCCACAATGTGGACCTCCGTCGCCCCGCGCTTATACGCCTCGTTCGCACTGGCAACGATCTCGCCGACCGAAAGCTCATATCCCCCATCCGCATCCGTGCCCCACGGCCTTTGCCCTTCGTCCCCCTCCCCTTCGTGCCTTCGTGCCGGAGCCTGCCCTTCACGCGCAGCGTCAAGGCTCCCTTCGTGCCCCGGTGCCTGCGTGCCTTCGTGCCTCCTTACCCCTTCGTCGCTTCGTCGCTTCGTCGCTTCGTCGCTTCTTTTTGCATACGGCCTGTAGAAGGAACAAAACTTGCAGCGCAGCACGCAGAAGTTCGAATAGTTGATGTGCCGGTTGATGTTGTAATACGCGTTGCGGCCGTGGAGCCGCTCACGCATGGCGTTCGCCGCCTCGCCGAGCGAATGCAGATCGAAAGACTCGTAAAGCTCCACCCCATCCTCGAACGGGATCCATAGGGATTCCCCGGCTTCTTCATGGAGTCGTTGCGCTAGTGTCACGGCCGAAGTCATCGAAACTCTTGGCTGTTTGTACTATTGCTCCATTACGCCTCGAATGATGCGTTTGCCGCTGCTCTTGAGCAGTGCAAGGCCGAACGCGTCGCGGCTCGCCTTTTCCGAGCCGCGACCGCTTTACCGAGCCGCGACCACTTTTCCGAGCCGCGACCGCTTTTCCGAGCCGCGACCGTCAGGGAGCGAGACACGCTGACCTTGCGGTTGCGACTCGCCTTTTGCGTGCCGCCTTTCTACCGACAGGCAGGCGAACGCCCGCCTGTGCATGCCCGCACGCAGACAGTTCAGGGAGCGGTACACGCGAGACCCGCGGGTTCACCTGAATCGGTTCACGGGCTTGTTGATGCGGCCGATTCAGCGGCCTTTCCCAAAGGGCCTTACGCCGGGCCTACTACGCGCGTTTACGCCGCCGCCCCACGCAATCTCGCCGCGGCTCACAACGTTAGGAGCCTGTTGCAACGGGCCTCTCCCTCATCTTCAGGCCTTCCATTCACCAAACCCCGCTGTTCGTAGCGTTGTAGTATCAGCGGCCGGTCGAAAAACCCGTCTTCACCGGCCCAGATGTACCGTCACCGGTGGCGCCGCGTCAACCTTGCGTTCTCGTGTGAGCTTCGTAGGAGCTTCGGCACCCGCACCCAGCCAGAAGAGCTGACAGAGAGTAGCCGTGGTCAAGTCTCGGCGCAGCCGGGACGCCGCCCACGGTGAACCGAATCCCATGTTGCATTCGAGCCTGATTGGCTCGCGGAGATTCGCCCGGACGATCCCGGCCGGTCGGCGTACCCGTTCGTCGCCCACGATCACGGCTTCGTCCGCCGCGCGACTTCCACAGTCAATTGTCAACGTCAACCAGGTGTTCATCCAACTCGCTATCCCCGCGGCCCAAGTACCGTGCGCGCGGCTTGCTACGGTCCTGTTGTTTGTTCCGATTCCGGCATGAAAGTGTCGCGGATATGCTCACACAAAGCCTCGGCGACGACCGCGTGGCCGGGGGGCGTCCAGTGCTGGTCGTACGTGTAATAGACCTGCGCGCCGGATACGGCCGCGGCCCGCAGGCTCGCGACCGTGCTGAAGAACGCGATACCCTCGCGTTCGCACCACTCGCGCACCACGGCCTCGCGCGCGTCCACGCGCTCGAGCAGATCGGTAAGAAACTTATCAGGCTCCGGCAACTCGCCCTTGTAGCGCAACGCGGTGTAGGCACGAATTTTGTCGGCGGGCAGCCTGCCGGCCAGCGTCGGCAGTAAGACGTGGGCCGCAGTCGGCGCATACACGACGACGAATCGAGCGCCGGCTTCGCGGCAGAGCCCGTCCATCTCCTGAAGGTGCCGTCGTGGATTGAGCCAGTGCTTGTCGGCCGCAAACTCCGCGCGGCTGAGGAACAAGTCGCGAAGCTGCTTGGGCTGGACGGCGTAATGCCGCGCCGCGGGCCCGGGGGGTACAGCCAGCGGCACCCAGTCCAGAATCTCCGCCCCGCGCACCGGGCCGTCGCAGTTGATCGGTCCGAACGTGTTTATCAGAAGATTGTCAACCGTCGTCAGGATCGGTGACTGCTTGATGTAGTCCTTGAGCCGGCTGGAGAAACTGGGGTCTTGTCGCTTGCGGTCGGACTTCGCGGATCGAAAGTCGTTCCCCTCGTACAACATGCACAAAACATACCGTGGCTTAAGATCCAGCCCGTGCTCCTTCAGCGAACAGTGATACTCAAACGTGTCGTATCCCGACATGCCCAGGTTGTATACGCTAAGCCCGCTCAGGGCCGCTAGGCGTGCGGGCCACGCGTGCTCGTCGGAAATGTTCGACCCTTCCGCGAACGAGTCTCCCAACACTAGAACGTCGCAGCGGTCCGGCGTCTCCCTGTTGCGGTATCCTCGGCCGTCCGTGTGCAGCACGCACTTGACCGTTCCGAATCCGCGCGGCGCGTTGGGGTATGTGCGAAACGCCTCGGGCGCGTCGTTGTGGACTATCTCGAAGTCGGCGTTCGGCGGACGGTGATAGGCGGGCGTTTCGCGTACGTAATGCGCCGCCTCGGGCGAGCGCAGCAAAAAATCAATCACCGCCAGCGAAGGGAACAGCACCATCATACCCGCCAGCACTCGAAACCAGCGCCTTTTGTAAGTCTCACCGGTAGACCAGTCGATGTAAAAGCTCACAAGCGAGGCGAGCGCGACGCCGGCTATCCACGTGAAATGGGTGCGCGAATAGCGCCCGAGCATTGTTTGCCGGTCGCGCGCGATCTGCTCGACCACGTCGCTGGGGATTATCCAAAGGGCCAGGTTCGCCGTTATGACGATCGCCAGCCACAGCTTTTGCCGGCGTATAAGTTTCATCGGTCCGCCTCCACGAACGCATACGCAAATGCCGGCCCGCCCGCAGTCACGCGCGCCTCGCATCCGGCTTCACGACAATCGCCTTCGGCGTTGTCGGACATGCGAGCTGACACACGCCGCACCCAACGCAGCCCGCTTCCACGACTACGGGCGGACCCTCATCGTCAAAGCGAATGGCCTCCGCGCCGAGCGGACATCGCGCAACGCACAACTCGCACTCTTCGCCCCGTGTCCGCACGCAAAGCGGCTCGTACACCTCCGCTAGGCCCATGTGGATCAAGTGCGCGTCGTACAGCGGCAGCAACGCGCCGCTCGGGCAAACGTGCGTACACTTCAGTCCGTCGCATACGACGCACGCAGCCCCGTCGGGATCGATCACCGGTGTGCCCGCGGCGTGACCGTGCGAATCGCCCAACGAGAAGATCGCCTCCGCCGGGCACGCCTCGACGCAAGCCCCGCAGCGCCGGCACGTGTCCGAAAACCTATCTTCGGCAACCGCGCCTGGCGGACGCAAGTGCGCGGGCCCGCCGAACCGTCCAATACGCCGCTCGAGAAAGTCTCCCACCGGTTTGACCGCGCGCAGCAATACTTCGCGAAAGAACTTGCGCCGTTCAGACTGCCCGAGTCTCTCAACCGCCATGGCCGCTTACTATGTCGCCCGAGTTCGGCCTTGTCACTTCGCGGCGCCGGGCCCTTGCCGCCGCGCGAGAAAACGAACATAATCTTCCCATGAGACCGCGCACCGCTGAACTCGTCGCCGCCCCAACGGATTCACACTAGGCTATGATCGACCTCCGCACCGTCCAGACCCACGACGAAGTTCGCGAGGCGTTTCGCAAATACCTGCGCCATAACGGCATAAAATGTACAAGCGCCCGGCGGAAGATCCTCGACGCCGTTCTGGACCTCGAAGAGCACTTCGAAGCCGAACAGGTCCTTTACCGCCTCAAGGAGCGCGGCTGGGACGTCGGCAAGGCCACGATATATCGTACGCTCCCGCTGCTCGTCGAGTGCGGCATTCTAAAGCAGGTACGCTTCGACGTTAAACAGTTTCACTACGAGCATGACTTCGGCGCCGGACCTCACGATCACATGGTGTGCCGGCGGTGCGGCAGAATAGTCGAATTCGCATCGGAAGAAGTTCTCGAGCTCAGATCGCGCATCGCTCGCAGGCACCACTTCCACGTGGTCGGCCACCGATTCCAGCTTTCGGGACTATGTTGGGAGTGCTCGGTCGCGTGCCCCGTGGCGGCGGCGCCGCTCCCCCATCGAACCGGTTCATCCGCAACGTAAAGGCAAAGCGGATAACAACCGGCGCGCCGCCGCCGTTAACCGCCCGTTGAAGTGCGCCGTGACAAGGCGCGTGTTCTCAGTGGGAGAATACCCACCCGGCAACTCTCGCTCCAGCCGGTAGCAATCGGAGCGGCGATGGAGGTA
>Ga0326597_10010176_pt1 | contig 12556 bp, 8 predicted proteins | sample RVTome_12_FD_203789 | JGI IMG/M metagenome (GOLD analysis project Ga0326597, IMG submission 203789) | Soil microbial communities from uranium-contaminated site in the Upper Colorado River Basin, Wyoming, United States - RVT100D185 | ecosystem: Environmental > Terrestrial > Soil > Contaminated >... | reverse complement strand
CCCGGACGATTTGTACAAGTATCTTGCCACCTCGAACTGGCGCCACTGGGGAACGTCCGACTCGAACCGGAAAGACTTTCCGATCCACGACGTCGTTTCCATGTGGCAAACTCGCGTGCTCGACCAGCTTACCTCATCGACCGTGTTGGAGCGTATTCACGACACAGAGCTGAAGGCAGCGCCGGACCAGGATGTTCTGACAACCGCGGAACTCATCGAACGGCTGACCAAGTCGATCTTCTCCGAAGTGGACACGGTCAAGGATGGTGACTTCACGAATCGCAAACCAGCGATCAGCAGTTTCCGCCGCAGCCTGCAGCGCGAGTATCTGCGAACGCTTTCCAATCTGGCAATGGGTCGGACCTCCGCGCCTGACGATTGCCAAACGATCGCCTTCGCGGATTTGTCCTCGCTCGACGCGAGGATTGACCAGATGCTAAAGAGTAACGTCAAGCTCGACAGTTACTCGCGAGCACATTTGGTTGAATCTGCAAGCCGCATCAAAAAGGTTCTCAACGCCGAGCTATCGCTATACGGCCCTTAGGGTCGCGAAACCGTGTTGAGATCGGTTGAGAAATGAATGTCGTCTTTTGAGATCAACCGCTTGGCGATAGCGATAGTCTGCGGTTCCGGCGTGAACCGGACGCTAGCGCGTGCCGGCTGACGCGAGAATTGATTTTCGAGCGAACCTTCGATCGGGTCTTAGGCACATGTCGGAGTTTCAGCCCAGACGAGTGCCTGAAGACCTTCTGCGCGACAGAAGCTCTGTCTGCATCGGCACTTAAGCCCGCCTAAGTAACTGCGCCCCGCCGTTAAGCGTGTCGTATACTTCAGTCACGAGGGCGCAAAGTCTGCGTCTTGGGGATGCGATTTCAGTTCGTGGCAATGAGCGCGCAACCAATGATCATCGATAACGACAAACCGATCTCTTTGCGTGACGTTGCCAGGATCGGATTTCGACACCTGTGGCTGGCGTCCAGCATCTTTCTGTTCGTCGTTGGTGCTGCGCTCGCGGCAGTGTTTCTGTTGCCAAAATCCTACACTTCCGAAGGGAAGCTGTTCCTGCGCATTGGCCGATCCAGCGTCTCGCTCGATCCCACGGCGACCGTCGGACAGATCGTTTCGCTGACGGAATCACGCGAACGAGAAATCAACTCCTCGCTCGAAATCCTAAAAAGCCACGAACTACTGGAAGCAGTACTCGAACAGATCGGTCCCATGGCGGTCATACAGCAGGACCGGTCCCTCATGCGACCTGTTGACCTGGAGTCATCTCCGGTCGATGAGCTTGTCTGGGAGAAGGCACTCATCCAGCTAAAGAAGTCCCTCAAATACGATCCGGGCAAGAACTCGAACGTCATTACCGTTTCTTGTTACGCGAAATCACCCGAGCTAGCTCAACTAATTCTCCAAATCTACTTTGCCGCCTTCAAGACGCACCACCTCCAATTGAATCGAACGGCGGGATCTTACGAGTTCTTTAACGAGCAAACGCTTCAATTGAAGACGCAACTGGAAGCCGCCAAGGAACGCCTGCGAGCGGCAAAAAACCTGATCGGCGTTACCTCGATCGACGACGAGAAACACCAGATCGAGCACCAGATGTCGTCGCTCGAACAGAGTCTTGCCTCGACTCAGGCAGCCATTGCCGCCTCGGATTCGAAACTGCGTGTGCTGCGCCGAGTTTATCCTGGAATCGAAACCCAACAGCTCGGTGAAATATCCACACAAGCCGTCGCGAGTATGAAGGCGGAACTGTACAAGTTACAGATTCTCGAGGGGGAACTCACGGCCAATCTGTCCCCCACGCATCCTCGGGTGATCGCCTTGAAGGACCAAGTCGAGCAGTCAAAGCAACTGCTGGCTCACCATGAGTTCGCTTCGGAAGAGAGTAATGGATTGGCGCTCCTCGCCAGCGCCGAAGAGCTTCAGCGGCAATACGACACAAAAAAACGGACGTTGCTGAAGCTCAACGATGACGACATCAAGATGCGAACCTTGGAGCAGGAAGTCAAAGCCCTTGAGTCGAACTACAACAAGTATCAAGAGAACCGCGAACAGGCCCGGATCGATGGCGCACTCCAAGTCGAGCGGATCTCGAACGTAAACATCGCACAGTCTCCCACGTACCGCCCACAAGCAGCGGGAATGAGCGATGCTGTGGTCCTCGTCCTGGGAGTGTTTGCTGCGGTTTTTGCGGCGCTGATTGTCACGCTGGTGAGCGAATACTTCGATGACACGTTCCAAGTTCCGGAAGAGCTGGAGGCGACACTCCACGTACCTGTCGTGCTGTCAGTCGCTCGGTCGAATTCACAGATATTTTCACTTGGGTAAGGGGAGTTCCGATGGCGGATTATCACGACGACCGACAGGGCACCGATAACTTGGCGCTCGCAGTGCGTTGTTCCCCGAAATCCATCAGCGCCTATCACGGTCTCGTTCGCGAACTCCTCGGCAGTTTATCCTCCAAGGAGACCGCTCCGGTCGTTGGAATCACCAGCGCTTCGCATGGATCTGGCGTGACGACAATCGCCGCCAAGCTTGGTGTCACCGCGGCGGAAATCGTCACCCGTCCCGCACTGCTCATCGATTGTAACGCCAACGCTCCCGACCTTGTCAACTTGTTCGATGCGCCCGTTACTTGTGGAATTAACGAAGTTATCACAGGCGAGCGATTGCTTGGTGACTGTGTGTTCCCGACGCGGATCAACAACTTGCTGCTCCTGGGACCCGGCACAGCACCATTCGAACGAGCAAACGCGGACGAAACACAAGGCTGGAATGACCTCTTGAGGAATTCCAGCAGCCACCTCGGAATCGTCATTCTCGATTTGCCACCGGTTCCGGAGTTGCTTTCGGAAGTCTCGTCGCTTCAAGGCATTGATCGGCTTCTGCTAGTCGTCGAAGCCGAGCGGACGCGTCGTCAGGCCGTCGCCCGAGCCATAAGCCAGTTGGAACGTGTTGGCGTCGAATTGAGCGGAATCGTGCTGAATAAGCGCAGGAATCACATTCCCGGTTGGATCTATCGGAAGATTTAACCCTGTCAACGCGTCCGCACTTCCCAAGGCAGCGTCAAAGAGTCATCTCGCAGTGGCTCGCTGCTCGTGAGCGAGCATGACGAATCAAAGAATGACCGAATCGAGAACGTCGGATGGATTCAATGACCCGCCACACGATCTGCGAAACAATTCATCCAGTCGACTCAATATCGATGAGATATGAATCGCAGAAAATGCGCGAGGTGGGTGCGGACGACATCGCCAGATGGGCTGACTTGCAATGCGCCGACCCGCGCTTCGCAAGCCCATTCTTGCGGCCTGAATTCGCCCAATGGCTGGGTGAAGTGCGCGACGACATTCGAGTTGTGATCATTCGCGAAGGCGATGCTGCGGTGGGCTTCTTCCCGTTTGGAAAATGCGGTGCGGCCGCACATCCCGTGGGCACCCCACTTTCATCGTGCCAAGCCGTTGTTGCTGAGGCAAATTGCCGTTGGGATGGCTTGGAGTTGTTACGAGCGACGGGCCTTCATCGGCTGACGTTTGACTTCTGGATTCCGGGGCAAGAAGAGATCGGTTCATTTTGCACCGTCGCTGCCCAATGCCCGTATGTCGATCTCAGCGAGGGCTTCGATGCTTACGCCGCAGCCAAGAAGGAGCAGGGCTCGAAGCTGTTCAAAGACGTCCGTCAGAAAATGAAGAAGCTCGTTCGCGACCACGGCCCGGTACGATGTGAACTGATACGCGAGACACAAGCCGCCGAGCGATTGATCGAATGGAAATCGGCTCAGTGCAGACGGACTCACGTTGCGGACTTATTCCGCTTCGACTGGCCCGCGCAAGTCTTAAATGCCGCCGTCACCCGCGCCACAGACGCATGCGGAGCGATGATGTGGGGACTCTACTCGGGCGAAAGATTAATTGCGGTGAACGTGGTGCTTCGATCGCACCAGCACGCCGATGGTTGGTTCATAGCATTTGATTCGTGCTACGAGCGCTATTCGCCGGGCATGATCCTCTTCCACGAAATGTTACGCAACTTGCCAGCACAGGGGATCGCGAGGCTTGGCTTGGGTAAAGGTGTGTTTGGCTACAAGCAGCGTTTGATGACAGGTACCACAATCGTCCACGAGGGCATCATCGACCCAAGGCCAGCAGTTCGCGCTGTGTGGACCCATTGGCAGCAAACACGCCACTGGCTGCGCCGGTCCCGATTGAGACCGCTCGCGCATCGCGCTAATCGAGTCCTATCAAACGTTCGCTGGTTACTGGGAAGCAACTATTAGGTCGGAGCAGAGATTTGGGAACAGAATTGGACGAGGCTGAAACTGAGCGACGACGCGCGCGAGTGCTCCAGCTTGCGTATGCCTGCAGCCCCTGGCGCGGCTCTGAACCCGGCGTCGGCTGGCATCGAGCCGTCGAGGCGGCCAGGTACTGTGATGTCTGGGTGATCTGCGAGGGCGTCGAGTTCGAACATCAAGTCGCGGGCCACCTTGAAGACGTTGGCGAGATCGACGGCTTGCAGTTTCGCTTTGTTGGCAAGAATCGTCTCGAACAATATCTATCAAAGATCCCGGGAATCTACTACATCGCGTATCGCCTTTGGCATCGTCGAGCATTTCGAGTCGCGACCGCTATGCACGAAGAAGTGAACTTCGATCTTGTACACCAAGTCAATTTGTGCGGGTATCGTGAACCCGGCGAACTCTCGAAGATGAAGCTGCCCTTTGTCTGGGGCCCGATTGGTGGTACGCAGAACCATCCCTGGATCGCGATCACCCAAGCTGGTTTCTGGGGCGCAATTCAAGAGTCCGTTCGATCGATTGCGAACTCACTGCAATTGCGGTTCAGTCGGCGCGTGCGTCGCGCCGCCCGACGCGCCGATCTCCTGCTCGTTGCGAACTCGACGAATCAAGCGGACTTTGAACGCATGCTCGGCAAGCGTGTGCCGGTATTGTGCGAAACTGGCAGCCACTCGGTCCCCGGGGACGAGACTCGCGCGCGGATGCGGCGAACCGACGACGAGCATCCGCTTCGGCTGATGTGGGCGGGGAACCTGCACGCGTTCAAAGCCTTGCCGCTGCTTCTCCGAGCGATCTCCATGCTGCCCGAATCGTGCCCCGTGCAGTTGCGTGTCGTCGGTGATGGACCGCAGCGCAAGCGCTGGCAACGAATCGCGAACCGGTGGGGCGTCGCCGACCGAATCGAATGGGTCGGACACGTCCGTGATCGCCAGATGCAGTCGCATTACACATGGGCCGATGTCTTTGTGTTCACGAGCCTCCGCGATACTTCCGGAAACGTCATCTTCGAAGCTCTCGCCAGTGGTGTCCCGGTCCTCGCGGCCGACCATCAAGGTGCCGGCGACATCGTCACCGACGACTGCGGTATCAAGGTGTCCATCGGCACACCCTTGGAGATGTCGACACAGTACCGAGACGCGATCGTTGCACTGACGTCTGACGATGCCCGGTTAGAACAGTTGTCTGCCGGCGCATTGCGACGGGCGGCCGACTATGCGTGGCCAGAACAAGGGAAACGGATGCGAGACTACTATCAAAAGGTACTTGGACACGCTTTTGTCTGGAACTGTCGAGTTCAAAGCGAACGGAAACTCGCGACGGAACAGACCGTATGACGTTGGAGAAGACGTTGTGAACTCTACCGATTTAATCAAATTTTCCGCGGGGCGCGCAAGCGTGTGGCTTCACCGACTCTTGCCGTCCGCAGCATGCGAGTCGGTGGGGATACTGCTCTATCATCGGATCAGTCCGGTGATCGCCGGCATTCGGGAACCCGACCTCAACGTTACGCCCGATCGGTTTCGATCCCAGCTTGAAGGACTGCTCGAACTTGGCCACAACTTCTGCAAGCTGCAAGACGTACTCGATTGCGTTGCTGAAGGAACTCCGCTTCCGGACAAGGCGACCATCGTCACGTTTGATGATGGGTTCGAAAACGTCTACCTGAATGCCTGGCCGGCCCTGCAAGACCTTCAGATTCCCTCCACCATCTTCCTCAACACGGCCTATCTCGGCAGCGACGCTCCATTTCCTTGCGACCCCTGGGGTGCTGAGTTCTCCGATCGCGCTCCACATGAGGCGTTTCGTCCGCTAACTATCGGCCAGTGCCGCGAAATGCTCGCCACCGGACTTGTCGAACTGGGCGCTCACACTCACACGCACGACGACTTCCGAGGCCGACCGGAAGCGCTCGCGGATGACGTGCGAGTGAATCTAAGAACGCTGCGCGACACGTTCGACATCGACCAGATCACGTTTGCGTTTCCGCACGGTCGCGTGGCGATGGGCTACGCTGGCGACGAGTTGACCGAGGCCGTTCGGCGTGTTGGCGTTCGCTGCGCTTTGACCACGGAGTGCGATCAAAACCTGGCGAGCGGCGACTCCTACAGCTGGGGACGCTGCAATGTTTATGAATGGGACACGCCAGGCACTCTACAGGCCAAACTGGCCGGCTGGTACAGCTGGGCTCCGAAAATCCAAGAGCAGCTTAGCGCGCCCATCAGGGAACCCGTAACAGAAACTGCGACGACGGCCCCAGAACTGCGAAAACCGTTGGTGGAGCAATGGCACGACGACGTTCAGGATCGTGTCGGCGCGCGCACGATGCGGGGCGGGATCGGACTCGTCGATCAATCGATTGTCAGCGGATCTCGGTTCGTCGCGACGATTCTTCTCGGGCGCATGTGCGGCGCCGACGCGTTGGGTGTGTATGGTCTTGGCTTCACGTTTGTCGTACTCGTCGCATGCATCCAGAACGCCTTGGTGACGCTCCCGTACACGGTCTTGGCTCCGAGACGAAAGCGGCGGCGAAGCGAGTTCTACGCGGGAAGCGTATTCCTACTGTTCATCGCGATGGCTCTGCTTGCGTCGCTTGTACTTGGGCTTGTGTCGTTAACTCGAACCAGCTATCTGGGAGCGACCGATCTGGCTCGGGTCTTTGCCGCTATCGCAGTTGTCACGCCGCCCATTCTTCTCTGGGAGTTTTCGCGCCGGTTCGGGTTTGCCAAGTTGAATGCGGGACGAGTCTTGCTCCTTGACGTTTGCGCGGCAGTAGCGTTTACCAGCGGCCTGTTCGCATTGGCAGTTTTGGGACGTCTATCTGCTGCAAGTGCCTATATCGTCATGGGCGCGGCTTATGGACTCGTTAGCGCGATCTGGCTGTTGCGCGGCGAGCAGCGCTTTCGTTTCAGTTTGCGTCTTGCCCGCCAAGAGTTGCTGCCTCATTGGAGGTTTGGTCGGTGGGCGTTTGCAAGTGAAACAGCACTCATGGCCCGCGGCTACATCGTTCCTTGGATGGTTGCCATCTGGCTGGACCCAACCGCGACAGGCATTTTCATCGCGTACGCCACGATTGTCGTGCTGGCGAATCCCGTGTTGATTGGCCTGAGTAACGTCCTGGCTCCCGATCTTGCTGTCACGTACGCAAGCGAAGGAGTGCCTGCGGTTCGTAAGTTCGTTGCCAAGACGACATCCGCGGTGAGCGCAGGCATGTTGATTTTCATGTTCTTCCTGATGGTCGTCGGCGAGCGAATTATCACGGTCACCTACGGCAGCGACTTTGGCGGGTATCACTCTTGTGTCCTCGTTCTGGCGTTTGGCATATTTGCGGAAGCCGCCGGCATGCCGAGCTACACAGGGCTTTGGTCGATCGGTCGCCCTAATCTATGCTTTCTGGCCACTGTCGCCGGACTCGTCATCACGGTTGGACTCACGGCGATAATGACGCCTCGGCTCGGAATCACCGGGGCAGCGATCGGTTATTCGAGCGGAAAACTTGTGTCGTCAGTTCTCCAGGTCATCGCGTTCGTGAGCGTCACTCGCCGCGAGTGGCAAGGAGCGGTGCCAGTATGAACACGTTACGAAGTCGCGTGGAAAACAACTGGCCCGCCTGGCTACTGGCGTTGATGGTCGTGGGGAATCTCACCTCCACGCGCCGCTTTTCGCACCTCGGGGTCTCGCCGATCTACATTGGCGAAATCGCTTTGGGAACAGTGCTGTTTTGGCGGTTCGGGATTTACTTGCAACGCTGGATTCAGCCGCTGGTAACACGTCATCCACTAAGCGGCGTGTCCTGGGCAATCCTGACATCAATCCTGTTTGGGTCCTTGCAGGTTCTTCGTGGAGCCCTGACGCAAGACTCGCTGTTTGTCACACTAAGCTGCTTCGCGTTTCATCTCTATCCGTTGTTCTTCTTTCTCGGGGTCGAAGTTGGCACGCGCCGACCCGAGTTTCTTCGCAACTTCCTGCGGTGGTTCGTTTGGATTCACGGCTTCTACGGGTTCGCTTACATTCTCGTCTTCTCGCCGTTAGGGCTGGTCGATACCCTCGAGACCGGCATTCCTCTATTCAGCCAGCCCGCTGGTGCATCCATTTCGATCTTGGCAGTATTGTGCTTCGAAAGGGTGGGGGGCCGTTCGCTGGTCCCTCTTCTCATGAACTTTTTTGTCCTCATCGGTGTGCAAGTCCGAGCCGAGTGGCTTGGATTCGTGACGAGTATCAGTACCTGGAGCGTGCTAACAGGGCATCTTCGGCAGATGGCAAAGTTCCTGGTTTTTGTGTCCCTCATCACTCTTGTTGGCTTAATCACCGATTTCAAAGTTCCCGCCCCAGCAGGTCGCGGTGGCGAGATCTCGGTTCGGGGGATCGTCGGCCGAGCGCTTGCGGCGGTCAGTCCCGACCTGGCGGGCAACCTGCTCGATGACCCCGATCGATTCAATGCCACCGTGTCGTGGCGAACCGCTTGGTGGAGGGAGGTCGTGACGGTGGCACACGAATCGCCTCATACTGCAATATTCGGCTTGGCGTATGGCTTTCCGATTTGGGATTACCATCCCGAAGGCGTGGAGGACGGATTGCGAACGCCCCATTCGATTTTGGTCTTTACGTTGGGCTACACCGGATGGATCGGGCTGGCAATTTATCTCGCATTGCAACTCTCGTTGGGCAGTTTGTTGTGGCGAACTTTTCGCGCCACCGGCCAGCCATTCGGATTGCAAGTGTGGATGTTAATCAACATTTGGGCGACAGCGGATAACTTGCTTGAAGCGCCCTATGGCGCCATTCCTTTCTATCTACTGCTCGGACTGGCAGCAGCCCCGATCTCAGCACCACTTTCGCGCGGCAACGAATGCACGGACGCGAGGAGGAAACCATGAAGGCGCTCCTTTGCCACAACCACTACAGAATTCGAGGTGGAGAAGATCAAGTCCATTTGGATGAGGCTCGGCTGTTGGAATCTCGCGGCTGTCAGGTCGTGCGATACGTTCGTCGTAGCGACGATACGGAGAAGATGTCGCTGCTGACGGCGGCCCGCAAGACGCTTTGGAATCACAATTCGTATCGCGAGTTGCGGGCGTTGATCCAACAGCATCAGCCCGACGTCATGCATTGCACCAACACCTTTCCCCTGATCTCGCCGGCTGCCTACGCCGCGGCTCGCGACGAGCGTTTGCCAGTCGTCCAATCACTGCATAACTTTCGTACGCTCTGCTCGAACGCCCTTTTACTGCGTGACTCGAAGGTGTGCGAGACTTGTCTGACGAAGAGCGTCCCGCTGGCCGGAGTGCTCCATCGCTGCTACCGAAACAGCTACGCAGCGTCGACCGTAATGGCCGCGCTGATTGCAGTGCAGCGTCGCCGCCGGGCAATCGACGACCCGGTAACGCGTTACATCGCGTTGTCAGAGTTCTCAAAACAAAAGTATCTCGCCGGCGGCTTTTCTGAAGATCGTATTAGTGTGAAGCCGAACTTCGTCTACCCTGATCCTGGTCCAGGTTCCGGCAGCGGCGGCTACATGATGTTTGTCGGCCGCTTGTCGGAAGAAAAGGGACTGGACGTACTGATCGATGCCTGGTCGCAACTTCGCGAGCCGATTCCGTTAAAGATCGTTGGCGACGGACCGCTCGCCGGGATGGTCGAAAAGGCACAGCGCGAAGACTCGCGAATCGAGTGGCTTGGTCGCCGCACGGTCGAAGAAGTCTACTCGCTTGTCGGCGACGCGGTTTGTCTGATCGTACCTTCCGTTTGGTACGAAATCTGTCCGAAGACGATCCTCGAAGCGTTCAGCCGCGGCACGCCGGTGGTCGCTTCCAAGCTAGGTGCGATGGAAGAGTTCATCAGACACGACGAAACCGGCTGGCACTTCGAAACGGGAAACGCAGGTGACTTGGCCGCGCGCATGCGGAAGATCTTTGCCGAGCCTGATTTGCCGGCCAGCTTGCGACCGAGGGTCCGACAGGAGTTCGAGGCGAAGTACACTGCCGACGTTAACTTCGAATGCCTAATCGCCATCTACGCGGCTGCGATGGGAACGTCGCCGGATGAGCTGATTTCCGACCGTTTGGGCGAGTCGCGGCGGGTTCCTTCGCTGCGGTGAGGACCCGAGGGGTTCGGCTTCCAGACGCGAGTGGCGCAACGCCGCGTTGGTTTTGGTATGCTGGACTCGCCCACTGTTGCGTCCGCCTTAGTTGGAATCGTTCGTTTAACCGCAAGCCGGAGGCGTGCGCTTCACTGGCGGATAGCGCACGCCTCCGGCTTGCGGTTAAAGGAAGTACTCATATGAAAATGAAGGAAGTCCGCGCCATGAATTGCTTAGTTTGTCGCACGATTACGCTATCGCTGATCGCCATTCTCGCGGCGAACCTTCGCACCGGCGTCGCGCAAGAAAGTCCACTGCGTCAGCAATCAATCGTCGCGATGCGAAATGCGGCGGAGTTTTACCGCAACCAAGTCGCATCGCACGGCGGTTATGTCTATCATTACTCGCTCGACCTGGATCAGCGATGGGGCGAAGGTATCGCGACCAAGGATCAAATCTGGATTCAACCGCCGGGAACGCCTACCGTGGGCTTGGCCTACCTTAAAGCCTACAAAGCGACGGGCGAACCGTTTTATCTGGATGCGGCGACGGATGCGGCTTTGGCCGCCGCCTACGGACAGTTGCACTCGGGCGGCTGGACTAACTCCGTCGACTTCGATCCGAACAGCCCCCGTACGGCCGCCTACCGCAACGGGAAGGGGCGGGGGAAGAACAACTCGTCGTTGGACGACGGCCAAACACAGTCCGCCCTGCGGCTTATGATCCACGTCGACGGGGCGCTGGACTTCAAAAACAAGAGCATCCACGACTCGGCGGCGATCGGGCTCGAAGCGCTCTTGAACGCACAGTTTCCCAACGGCGGATTCCCACAGGTGTGGGAGGCTCCCGTCGAAGCGCGGCCAATCGTCAAGGCAAATGTTCCTGAGTACGACTGGCGGACCGAAGGTCGCATCAAGAACTATTGGGACATGTACACGCTGAACGATAATGTCACGGGATACGTCGCGGACACGTTGATCGATGCCGTGACGATCTACCGAGACAAGCGATATGCCGCCGCGGTCCGCAAGCTCGGCGACTTCCTGCTGCTGGCGCAAATGCCCGAGCCGCAACCCGGTTGGGCACAACAATACAACTATGCGATGCAGCCTATTTGGGCCCGCAAGTTCGAACCGCCCGGAGTCTCCGGCGACGAGACGCAAGAAGTTCTCGATACATTGATGAAGATCTATCGCGTTACCGGTGATCGCAGGTACCTGGAACCAATTCCACGTGCATTGGCTTGGCTGAAACGATCCTTGTTACGGGACGGGCAGTTTGCGCGTTATTACGAACTGCGGACGAACCAACCGCTCTACATGTCGCGACGCGGCGATACCTACTCGTTGACTTACTCCGACTCGGACCTGCCGAGCCACTACGGTTGGAAAACCGACTCGCGAATCGACGAAATCGAGCAGCAGTATCATCAGCTGCTATCGAGTCGCACTCCGACGGAACCAGCACCCATCGAAGTACCCAACGAGCAAACAGTCCGTCGCCTGATCAACAGCCTCGACTCCGAAGGCCGCTGGGTGAGTACGTTCGATGGCGAGCGACTCGTTGGCCAAGCCAAGATGGCGGTCGGCACGAAGTATCTCTCCAGCCAAGTCTTCAGCGACAATCTTGCGACGCTAAGCGACTTTCTGAATTCTGGCAACTGACACGACGCGAGTTTTATCAAAGCGATATCCGAGCGTCGAAACAGCTATGCAGCCCAGCGGATTTGACATTCTCTACGAAGAAGGCCCCTGCCTGGTGGTTAACAAGCCGGCAGGTATTCTCACGCAAGCTCCTCCCGGCATCGACAGTTTGGAGGTGCGCATCAAACAGTTCCTCATCGAGCGTGAGAAGAAACCAGGGAAAGCGTATCTCGGTGTCCCGCATCGGTTGGACCGACCGGTCTCGGGTACGTTAGTCGTCGCGAAACATGTTCGAGCGGCGCGTCGGCTGAGCGAACAGTTCGAGGGCCGGCTCGTGCTAAAAACGTACTGGGCGGTCGTCGAAGGCGAGGTCACCGCTGACGAAGGTAAGTGGTCGGACCGCGTCCGCAAGGTTCCCGGCGCAGCACGCGGCGAGATCGTGACGGCGGAACAACCTGACGCGAAACGAGCCATTCTTTCCTACCGCGTGAAGCAGAGATTCAATGACAAGACCTGGCTGGAAATCACACTCGAAAC
>Ga0326597_10010175_pt1 | contig 12556 bp, 12 predicted proteins | sample RVTome_12_FD_203789 | JGI IMG/M metagenome (GOLD analysis project Ga0326597, IMG submission 203789) | Soil microbial communities from uranium-contaminated site in the Upper Colorado River Basin, Wyoming, United States - RVT100D185 | ecosystem: Environmental > Terrestrial > Soil > Contaminated >... | reverse complement strand
TGCGGGTCGTCAATCAGAAGCTCGACCCCTACATCAACGTCGACCCGGGGACGATGAACCCGTTCCAGCACGGAGAGGTCTTCGTGACAGACGACGGGGGAGAGACCGACCTCGACCTCGGTCACTACGAGCGGTTCACGGGACGCAACCTGCTCCGTGACTCCAACGTCACCACCGGCGCGGTGTACCTCGCCGTCATCCAGAAGGAGCGCCGCGGCGACTACCTGGGCGACACCGTCCAGGTGATCCCGCACATCACCAACGAGATCAAGAGCCGGATCAGGAGAATCGGGGAGCGTACGGAGGTCGATGTCGTCATCACCGAGATCGGGGGGACCGTTGGCGACATCGAGATCCTCCCGTTCCTGGAGGCGGTGCGGCAGCTTCGCAACGAGGTGGGCACGGAGAACGCCGTCTTCGTCCACGTCACCCTGGCGCCGTTCCTGGCCCCCTCCGAGGAGATGAAGACCAAGCCCACGCAGCACAGCGTCGCCGAGCTGCGCAGCCGCGGGATTCATCCGGACGCCATCGTCGTCCGGTCCGACCGCCCGGTCGAAGACGCCGAGCTGCGGAAGATCAGCCTCTTCTGCGACGTCCCGGCCCATGCCGTGATCAACGCGCCCGATGCCTCCAACATCTACGAGGTCCCGCTCGACCTCCACGAAGGCGGCCTCGACGACGTGGTCTGCGCCAAGCTCAAGATCCAAACCGCTCCGCCGGATCTCACCGAATGGAGGGACATCGTCGAACGCATGAATCGGCCTGCCGAGCCGGTCCGGGTCGCCCTCGTCGGCAAGTACGTCGACCTGCCCGACGCCTATCTGTCGGTCGTCGAGGCACTTCGCCACGGTGCGCTCGCAGCCGGTGTGGCCCTCGACCTCAAGTGGATCGCCAGCGACGACATGGAGGGCATGCTGGCGAGCACCCATCTCGAGGGCGTCGACGGCATCGTGGTGCCGGGTGGGTTCGGCGTACGCGGCATCGAAGGGAAGATCGAGGCCGTCCGGTTTGCCCGTGAGAACCAGATCCCATTCCTCGGACTGTGCCTCGGGCTGCAGTGCGCCGTCATCGAGTTCTCCCGCAATCGACTCGGGTTGATCGATGCGAACTCGAGTGAGTTCGACCCACTCACCCCGCATCCGGTGATCGACCTCATGGAGAGTCAGCATGCCGTCGAGGGGATGGGCGGCACAATGCGGCTCGGGCTGTACGCGGCCCGCCTCGCCGAAGGGTCGACCGCCCGCCGTGTCTACGGAAACGAGCTCATCTACGAGCGCCACCGCCACCGGTATGAGGTCAACAACCGCTACCGCCCCGACCTCGAAGAGGCCGGGATGCTCCTCTCGGGGATCTCGCCCGACGACCAACTGGTCGAGATCATCGAACTGCCCGAGCACCCGTACTTCGTCGCCTCGCAGTTCCACCCCGAGTTCAAGTCACGACCGGACGACCCCCATCCTCTCTTTGCCGGGTTCATGGAGGCCGCGGCGGCACGGCACCGCGGTGAATCGACGCCAACACCAGCGCTCGAGGAGTCGGTCGCGGAGACCGGCTGATGGCCCCAGCAGGGGCGATCGACGATCAGATCCGCGACTTTCTCGCATCTCTGACCTCTGACCGCGGGCTGGCCCCGGCGACCGTCATGGCGTATCGGCGAGACCTCGAGCAGTACACCGCGTTTCTCGAAGGGCGAGACCCGACTCCGGAACTGGTCTCGGCGTTCGTCGTCGGCCTGAAGGAGGCCGGGCTGGCGTCGACGACGATCGCACGGCGGGTGGCGGCGGTGCGAGGGCTCCATCGCTTTCTCGTGTCCGAGGGCGCCGCGGAGAGCGATCCGACGACTCTGATCGAATCACCACGTCGACCCCGTTCCCTGCCCAAGGCGCTCACCATCGAAGAGGTGGAGCGACTGTTGGACGCTCCGGACGATGCGACACCGGCGGGACGGCGCGACAAAGCCGTGCTCGAGTTCATGTACGCCACCGGGGCGCGCGTGGCGGAAGCCGTCGGCCTCGACGAACTCGACCTCGATCTGGAAGAGGGGACAGCGATCCTCACAGGGAAGGGCAACAAGCAGCGGCTGGTCCCGGTGGGCAGCGCCGCCAGATCCGCGATCCGTCGCTGGCTTCCCGACCGCGCCCGGCTCCGCCGGCCCGGCCCCGCCGGTGGCGCGGTGTTCCTCAACCTGAGGGGCCGCCGCCTGTCTCGGCAGGCAGTCTGGAATATCGTCCGCACCCACTCGATCAGGGCCGGGTTGCAGCCCGACGAGGTCTCCCCCCATGTGCTTCGCCACAGCGCGGCGACCCACATGGTGGAAGGGGGGGCGGATCTGCGCACCGTCCAGGAGATCCTGGGGCACGCTAGCATCTCGACAACCCAGATCTACACCCGGGTGTCGCCGCGTCACCTACTCGAGGTGTACGCAACATCCCATCCACGCAGCTGAGAGGTCATCCAATGGGCGCCTATGACGCCATCGACGCTCGACTACGCGAAGAACGGGAACAGGTCGTCCACCAGCTCTCTGAGCTCGGGGCGAGCGAGTCGGGAGACCTCCGTGACGACGTCGACTTCGGCGAGGGCTTCGCCGACGCCGCCGCCGCCACCGCTGAGCGAACCGAGATACTCGGATTGGTGGAGAGCCTCAAGCGATCCCTCGAGGACATCGACCAGGCTCTGGCCCGAATCGCCGACGGCACATACGGCACCTGCGCCAATTGTGGGAAGAAGATCCCGGCAGCACGACTCGAGTTCCGCCCTTCCTCGATCTACTGCGTCGACTGCAAGGCCGCCAAGGCATTGTGAGAGAGGCCTCGCTCGGGCTCGGCCGCAATTGGCAATTGGCGATTGGCGTTTGGCAATTGGCCGGGCGCCGCTCTCACCGCGTCGCGCTGATCGGATTGGACGGGTGACGGGCGACGGGCGACGGGCGACGCCCGAGCGGAGCGAGGGCCCATGATCCACGAGAACGAGGTCCTCGACGTCGTCTTCTTCGTCGCCATCCTGATCCCGTCGGTGATCCTCCACGAGGTGGCCCACGGCTTCGTCGCGAAACGGTTGGGCGATCCCACGGCACACGACGCCGGGAGGCTGACGCTCAACCCGATCAAACACGTCGATCCCTTCGGCTCGGTGCTCCTGCCCGCGCTCCTGGCTCTGGCGGGCCAGAACGTCTTCGGATGGGCGAAACCGGTGCCGGTCAACCCGCACCGATTCCAGCGACCCGTCGGTGGAATGGCGATCACCGCACTCGCCGGACCGGCGACCAACCTGATGATCGCCCTGACCATCGGGCGGCTCGGGCCTTTCATCGAGCTCGACGGTCGGATCTTCCGCACGTCGGATGGGCTGGGGACCCGTGTGCTCATCGGAGCGCTCGTGGTGAATGCCGCCCTCGCGGTATTCAACATGCTGCCGATCCCCCCGCTGGACGGGAGTCGTCTGCTGCCCCTGTTCCTCGGCCCCGGGGGACGGCGCCTCTACGACCAGGCCTCGCGATACGGATTCATCGTCCTCATCCTCCTGCTGTTCGTGTTCAGCGGATCCCTCTCGTTTCTCGGATCGCTGATCGATTGGGTGATCCGGATGGCGGTGTGAGCGGCCCCGGGCACCCCGCCCACCTCGTGCGGAGGTTCTTCGGCACCCTGCGGTCGCGGCGGCCGTCGCCCGGTGACCAATTGCTCGTCGGAGCCCGGTTGCGCCCTGAAGAGGCTGCGTTGTTCTGGGCCCAGCCCGTCCCCGACCAGGCGCACGGTGTGGCCACGGCCCGAGTCGTGATGGAACGGCGACCTGATCGGCCCGACCTGGCTCGCGCCGCCCTGCTGCACGATGTCGGCAAACGTCGCTGCGGGCTCGGGGTGATGGGCCGGTCGATCGCCTCGATCCTCGCCTTCACTCGCATCCCGACCCGGGGCCGCTACGCGATGTATCTCGACCATGGGACGCTCGGGGCCGAGGACCTCGAGAACGCCGGGAGCGACGACCTCACCGTCGGGTTCGCCCGCCACCACCACGGGGTACGGCCGGAAGGGATCGATCCGGGAGACTGGGAGGTGCTGGCTCGGGCGGACGACGAGTAGTCACCGGCTTCCGGCAAGAGAGACGAGGCTGGACGAGCCAGTTCACACGATGCTGCGCATCGCTCGTCGGACCCACGACACGGGGACTCGACGCACCTCAGCGATACCATGACCCCCAATGAGCTTCGAAGTCAAGACGCCGGTCTTCGAGGGACCGCTCGACCTCCTCCTGCAATTGATCACCTCGCACCGCCTCGAGGTGACCGACTTGAGCCTCAGCGACCTGGTCGCCGAGTATCTGGGATACCTCGACGTCATGAGGACCTTCGATCTCGAGGTCACCTCCGAATTCCTGGTGATCGCGGCAACCCTGGTACAGCTGAAGGCTCGGAGCCTCCTGCCGGGCGATCCCGGGGTCGATCTGGATGAGGAGCTCCTGCTCTCCGAGGAGCGCGACCGGTTGCTCTCTCGGCTGCTGGCGAATCTGACCTTCAAGGACGTCGCGGCCGTGCTGGCGCATCGGCTCGATGCCACCGAGCTGCTGGTGCCGCGTATCACCGGTCTCGACGACTCCATCTCACCCTCTCCTGCCGAGGTGCGGCTCGGGGTGAGTGCCCTGGCCTTCGCCGACATCGCCAACCGGGTGCTCAGCAGGCCGACGGCGGAGCCCGATCTCGATCATCTCGACCTCGATCTTCCATCTGTCACCGAGGCCATTGCCGATTTGAGACGCCGCCTCGACGCCGAGATCGAAACCGACTTCGACCGAGTCACCTCGCACCTCCATCGGCCGATCGAGGTGGTGGCGTACTTCCTGGCGATGCTCGAACTCGCCAGGTGGGGCCTCGTCGAGGCCCGTCAGGCCGAACCGGCCGCCCCGATAACGCTGCGCCGTTCAGAGGCCGGAGCAGGGGACCTGGTGTCCGAATGGGACAGGAGCGAGGAGTGATGGATGCCGTCGCCGCCCTCGAGTCGATCCTGTTCGTTGCCGAGTCACCGGTCCCCGAGGCCGAGCTCTCGGAGGTGCTCGAGCTGCCTCCGCGGGAGGTCGCGCAGGCCTTGACCGCGCTCGGCGACCGGCTTTCCGCGTCCGGCAGCGGGCTCATCCTCAAGGAGGCGGGCGGCGGCTGGCGCCTGTACACCCGTCCCGACCTGCGACCCCATCTCGAACGGTTTGCCGCATCACCCACCGCCACCCGGCTCTCGCGTGCCGCCCTCGAATCGCTCACCGTGGTCGCCTACCGCCAACCGGTCTCCCGGGGGCAGGTCACCGAGATCAGAGGCGTCGACTCCGAGCAGGCCCTGCGGACCCTCGAGCGACGGGGGCTGATCGAGATCGTGGGCACCGCCCCGGGCTCGGGTCAGGCGTTGCTGTACGGCACGACCGAGTTGTTCCTCGAGAAGCTCGGGTTGAGGGATCTGGGCGAACTCCCGCCGCTCGCCGACCACGTGCCGCCTGCCGACGTGGTCGAGACGCTCGAGAGGCCGTTTCGACCGGAGGACCCATCGAACGACTCCAGAAGCTGATCGCCCACGCCGGGATCGCCTCGCGCCGGGGTGCCGAGGAGATGATCCGGCAGGGCAGGGTGACGGTGGACTCCTCACCCGCCCACCTCGGGCAGAAGGTGGACCCGGAACGGGCCCGCATCCTGATCGATGGCGTCCCTCTGCCGATTCGCCCCGATCTGGTGCACTACCTCGTCAACAAGCCCGCCGGCTTCGTGAGCACCGCCGACGATCCGCAGGGTCGTCCGACCGTGATCGATCTGGTCCCGCACACGACCCGGGTGTACCCCGTGGGAAGGCTGGATGCCGACTCGGAGGGACTCCTCGTGATCACCAACGACGGCGAGCTCACTGCGGCGGTCACCCATCCGAGCCACGGAGTCACCAAGACCTACGTCGCCCGGGTCCATGGAGACGTCGGTCGCGGGGTCATCCGTCGCCTCACGGACGGCATGGACCTCGATGACGGCCCGGCGCGGGCCCGCTCCGCCCGAGTCCTCGACCGCCACGGCGGTGAGACGCTCGTCGAGATCGTGATGGGCGAAGGGCGCAAGCGGGAAGTCCGGCGGATGTTCACCGTGGTGGGCCACGAGGTCCTCGGGTTGGCGAGGACTGCCATCGGACCGGTACGGGACCCCGGGCTGAGGTCGGGGGAGTGGCGGCTCCTGACCACCGAGGAGGTGCGCTCGCTCTACCGTGCCGCCGGCTTCGGCCCGGCCTCGCCATGAGGTTTTCCGGGCCGCGCCGCCCATTTCGAGCGAAGGTGGTCGTGCCGGGCGACAAGTCCCTGTCGCATCGGGCCCTCTTCCTCGCTGCGATGGCGGAGGGCGAGTCCTCGATACGCAGCCTGGGCCCCGGCGCCGACGTCCGATCGACCGCAGCGGTTCTACGACGCTTCGGGGTCGAGGTGGTCGCCGACTCGGTCCGATCGCCGGGTGTCGCATCCTGGGCGCCACCCGGCGAGCCGCTCGACGCCGGGAATTCGGGCACCACGATGCGCCTGCTTGCCGGCGCGGTCGCCGGAAGGCCGTTCACGACGACGGTCGCCGGAGACGACTCCCTCATGAGCCGCCCGATGCATCGTCTCGTCGGCCCCTTGCGGGCACTCGGCGCGGTCGTCTCGGTCTCGGAAAGGGGGACCCCCCCGCTCGTGGTCACCGGGGGTGATCTCCGCGGAACGACGTTGGAACTGCCGCTCCCGAGCGCTCAGGTTCGAACCGCGGTGTCGCTTGCGGCCTTGCAGGCGGAGGGCGCCACCGCGATCTCGTCTCCGCCCGGATACCGCGACCACACCGAACGGTGGTTTCATCATCTCGGCCTCGGCGAACTGGACGCCGAAGGGCGATTCAGTGTCCGGCCGGGACCGGTCCCGGCTCTGGACGTCGCCATCCCGGGTGACCCTTCATCGGCCGCGTTCCTGTGGGTGGCCGCGGCGATCTGCCCGGGTGCATCGGTCGAGACCGCGCACGTGTCACTGAACGCCGGGCGAATCGGGATCCTCGATGCGCTGGCGGCGATGGGGGCTGAGGTGGCGATCACGGCCACGGGAGACATCCTTGGGGACCCCATCGGCGATGTTCGCGTCACAGCGGGCGAACTACGGGGCATCGAGCTGCACGGTGTCGATGTGGTGAGGACCCTGGACGAGCTTCCGGTGCTTGCGGTCGCCGCCGCCCACGCCGAAGGTCGGACCGTCATCTCCGATGCCGCCGAACTGCGGACGAAGGAGAGCGATCGGATCGCGGCAACCGTCGCCATGATCGAGGCACTGGGGGGCACGGCCGCGGAGACTCCCGACGGATTCGTCGTCGAACCCGTCCCCCTGGCCGGAGGCCGGGTCGACTGTCGGCGGGATCATCGGATCGCCATGGCGGCTGCGATCGCGGCCACCCGGGGTGCCACCGTCGCGGTGGAGGGATTCGACTCGGTCGGCATATCGTGGCCCGAGTTCGATCTAGCACTGGAGGCGATGTGGTCGTCGCGATAGACGGCCCGAGCGGCGTGGGGAAGAGCACGGTGTCCCGCGCCGTGGCCGCGGCGCTCGGCCTGCCCTACCTCGACACCGGCGCCTACTACCGGATGGCGACCCTCGTAACGCTACGGGCCGGGGGTGACCCGGCGGATCCTGAGGCCGTCCTCACGGCCCTGAAGCGGGTCGAGGTCGACTTCGTCGGCGGCCGGCTGCTCCTCGACGGAGTCGACGCGTCCGCTGATCTCCGCAGCCACGAAGTGACGGCATCGGTCAGCGAGGTTGCGGCTCATCAGAAGGTACGGGTCGCGGTGGTGGAGCTGCAGCGCGCCTGGGTGGAGCGTCATGGAGGCGACGCCGTGGTCGAGGGCCGTGACATCGGCACGGTGGTCTTCCCCGACGCTCCGGTAAAGGTGTTCCTCGTGGCCGACCCGGAGGTGCGAGCCCGCAGGCGCGCCGGCGACCCGGAGGCGGCAGGGCACACCGTCGACTCGGTACGGGAGGAGATCGCTCGCCGCGACCATCTCGACTCCTCGCGAAAGACCTCCCCGCTCCGCCCGGCCGCCGACGCGGTGACGATCGATACGTCACAGCTCTCGATCGCGCAGGTCGTCGCACACGTGCTCGATCTCGTCGGGACGCTCTAGCGAGCCGGCGCGGGAGGCTTCGGTGGCCGTGAGGTGCCGGCTCGTCGCTGAGCCCTCTCGACGCAAGATCGCTCAATCAGCGCGCGAGATCCACCGATGACCTCGATGACCTCTCAACCCGACCGGGAGACCCATGGCCTGGGCCGACTCCTCCCATGCATCCGAGGAGCAACCTGCCTTTCTCAGTGCGACCGCGGCCATGGCGGACGTGCCGGCCATTGGCACCCTGGAGATGGCCGGCGACCAATCCATCTGGGGGCGCGACCCCGTCGGCTCCTCACACCCTGGGGCGTCCCGGCTGGCGGCGCGGATTTTCGCTCTCTCGATCGTGCAGGTCGTCGCACTCGTGCTCGATCTCGTCGGGCTGCATTAGAGAGGGCGGAGGCGGGTGGCCGTGAGGTGCCGGCTCGTCGCAGAGCCCTCTCGACACAAGATCGCTCAATCAGGGCGCGAGATCCACCGATGACCTCGATGACCTCTCAACCCGACCGGGAGACCCATGGCCTGGGCCGACTCCTCCCATGCACCCGAGGTGTCCGGCGAGGCAGCACCGCAGAGGAATGCCGCCGGCACGCTGGCCGACGCCGTCCGTGTCGTCAACGCCCTGGGGTCCGCCTACGCCACGTTCCAGCTGTTCCAGGCACCCGACGAGCAACCTGCGTTTCTCAGTGCGATCGAGGTCATCGCGGACGCACCGGCCATTGGCACCCTGGAGGTGGCCAGCGACCACTTCATCTGGGGGCGCAACCCCGTCGCCTCGTCACACCCTGGGGCGACCCGGCTGGCGGCGCGGATCTTCGCCCATGGCATCGCCGCGATCCGCTTCTTCACTCACCCATCGGCGGCGGAGGTGCGGACGGTCTTCGACATCGTCAGACGCCAGCCCGACGACGAGTCGCTCGCCGGCGGGGTGGGCAGAGCGGTCTCGCAGCAGGGGGTGGCGTCGATTCGCCTCATGGATCGTGCGCCTCTCACCGAGTCGGAGATCGAAGAGGAAGATGACGACACATCGACGATTCTCGGGTCGGCGACGACCTTCGATCCCGCCGACTACCTGGGAAACCCGGAATCGTTTGCGCAGCGGATCCTTGCCGATTCCGAGCACGACGAGGGCACCCTGGTGGCTCTCGTCGCCGACCGGTACGCCGAGGCCATGGCTCTCGTCGAGGAGGCCGACGTGTGGGGCCGGGAGGAGCTGGTGCATACGTTCGTCGACGCCTTCTTCTATTTCCCTCGAACCTTCCAAGGGCCCCTGCTCGCCGAGTTGCTGGCGCGAGGGGAGGCCCCCGAGTTCCAGATGTTCCTCGACCAATTCGCCCACCACGAGCTGCAGGAGCTTGCCCCCTACCTCGACAGCGGGAGCCACCCTCTCCTGATCGACTACGCCAAGCTGGCGATGGACGACGAGAATCCTCCGCTCGACGAGCTTCATGCCCTGCTCGAGGACACGGCGCCGAAGCGGCCCCCCGGGGAGTCCATCACGTCCCGGGTCGGCAGGGTGCTCCGGCCCTCCTTGACCGGGGAAGCACCGCCGGCACGGCAGGCGATCTACCGGCTCCAGCGACAGATCGGGGCCCCGGTGAGAGCGTCGACGATCGCCGCCGAGGTGATGCAGGGACTGCTCGAGCTGGCGAACACCTCCCCGGACGCGAATCGCCGCCTACGCATCTGGGCCAGAAGGTTCTTCCGAATCGTCCAGAGCGGCCGAGTGGACGAGATCCTCGAATGGGCCGGCATGGTCATGGGCAACCCGGAGCTCGGGTTCGGGGCCGCCGACATCGGCGACGCCATCTCCAAGACCGCCCGTGCCGAGGATGTTGCGGCCTTGGTCGGGGTCGTCCACGACCACGAATGTGGCAGCGAGCCTGCCCTGCAGAGCCTCTACGCGCATCTGATCACGCCGATCATCGAGGTCCTCGGCGACGAGCGCGATGCGGGACGGCGCAGGATCCTGATTGGCATGCTCACCCACGCCGCTCGGGTCGATGCCACGCCGATCTTGCGCGCGCTGGACGACTCCAGGTGGTACGTGGTGCGCAACCTCGTGCTCGTGCTCGGGCACTCCGACCACCCCGAGGCCGCCGAGAGCATCCGGGGGCTGGCGTCCCATCCCGACCCTCGGGTACGGCGCGAAGTCATCCGAGCCCTGCACGCTCTCGAAGGCGACGCCGATCTCGACCTGTTCTTGGCGGCGATGGAGGACGACGACCGCTCGGTCCGGACGGCCGCGGCCACGGTGGTACGCGCTTGCCGAAGCCCGTTGGAGCTCCCGGCCCTCATACGGATCCTCGAGGGAGGTGCTCCGCCGGAGGTCAAGGCCGACGCCGTGGCCATGCTGGCATCGCACGAGTCGTCAGAGGCGACGATGGCCCTGGAACGCCTGGCGACGCGGCGGGTCTTTCCGACACGCGGGGCGCGTGCCCTGCGCACGGCGGCGAAACAGGCCCGGGAGGGTCGGCCATGAGCGACGCCGCCGTCCGGTCCCTCCTCACCGCGATACGACGGGCCGCGAGCCACCATCGCATCTACGGCGAGGAGCACGAGATCACCGTCGCGGCCGTGTCGGACGTCGTCGACGCACTGAACGGCCTGGTCGGCACGGCCGACAAGGCGATGCTCAGTCTCGTCGACGACACGCTCTACCTCAATCGGTCCCCGATGGCGTCGGTGTCGGTCGAGTTCAACGGACTCATCCGCACGCTCCAGGAGACCGGAATCGAGTCGATCGTGTTCGAGCACCCGGTGCGAGTGGAGGACGCGGTCATGTTGACGCGGTTCATCGCCGGCGCCGGTTCGCCTCCGACCAAGGGGTCGATCACCCTCAACGAGGACTCCTGGGCCCGTACCGAACTCGAAGACTCACCGACCGAAGGCCTCCGGCAGGCCTACTCGTCCTCGCTGATCGCGCTGCGGTCGCTCGGGAGCGCCGTGCAGGCGGGCACCAACATAGAGCTGACCCAGGCGACCGCGGCGGTCACGTCCCTCTTGGAGCAGGTCATCGCCCAGCCGGAAGCCGCCTTTCTCCTCACGACCGTGAAGAGCCACCATGAGTACACCTTCTACCACTCGGTCAACACGTCGATCATGTCGATCGCCCTGGGACGGCTGGTCGGCGTGAGCGAGCAAGAGCTACTGGTGTTGGGATTGGGGGCGCTCCTCCACGACATCGGGAAGATCGGGGTCTCGGCCGGGATCCTGCAGCATCCGGGGAGGCTGGGACCGGATGACTGGGTGGAGATCAAGCGCCATCCGGTGCTCGGCGCCGAGATGATCCTGGCGGCAGCCGCGCCCGGGCATGAGGCTGCGGCGGTCGTGGCCTTCGAACATCACGCGGGCTTCGACGGCAGGGGCTATCCGACCATTCCGTACCATCGTCACGATGATCACGACCACGATCGAAAGCACAAGTCGGGTGACAGGCTCCATCTATTCAGCCGACTCGCCGCCGTGGTCGACACCTACGACGCCATCACGACGAGGCGCGCCTATCGGCGGGCAGAGCGGCCCAGCCGCGCCCTCCACGCACTCCTCGCCGGTGCCGGGCGATCGCACGACCCGGACCTCGTGCAGGCGTTCATCGGGCTGGTCGGGGTGTACCCGCCCGGGTCGAAGCTGCTGCTCGACGACGGCCGGATCGTCGTCGTCATCAGGAGCACCGAAGGGTCGGCCGAGCGGCCGACGGCTGCAGTGCTCACCCGTCCCGACGGCACCCGGCTCGAACAGCCCGAACTGATCGAACTCGACCCGAGACACATCGCCGACCAGGTGATGGTCAACGGCGGTGACCAGGACGCCGCTGCTCTTCTGGAGCTGCTGACCGTCAGCTAGTGCACCTCCCGACTAGGTGGCCAGCATCTCCAGCGCTTCCGTCGCCCCCCACGACCTGTCTTCGTCGAGAAGGCCGGGAAGGCCGGGGCGGCGGGCGCTAACCCCGGCTTCGAAGGCACCCTGGAGCGCCTTGAGGAACGAGCGCAGCTGTGGCGGAGGTGGGAAGTACTCGCCCTCGTCGGTGACCCGGACGACCTCGACACGCGACGGCGCGATCGCGTCGATCACCTCGCGCACACTGCGATCCGGTGCCGACGCGCCGGCGGTGACGCCGACGACGGCGGCCTTCGCCAGCCATCGAGGATCGATCGAATCGGGACCATCGACGCGGTGCGCCGCAGTCCCTTCGGCCCGGGCAACCCGGACGAGAGCCATCGTATTCGACGAGCTCTCCGAACCGACGACGAGGACGACGTCGCATCGCCTCGCCAGCTCTCTCACGGCAGACTGGCGGTTGGTCGTGGCGTAGCAGAGGTCGCTGCGTCGCGCCGTCCAGAGGTCGGGGAACCGATCCTGGGCGTCCTCGAGCACCGACTCCCATTCGAAGAGCCCCAGCGTGGTCTGTGCCACCAGAGCGACCCTCGCCG
>Ga0326597_10010174_pt1 | contig 12556 bp, 15 predicted proteins | sample RVTome_12_FD_203789 | JGI IMG/M metagenome (GOLD analysis project Ga0326597, IMG submission 203789) | Soil microbial communities from uranium-contaminated site in the Upper Colorado River Basin, Wyoming, United States - RVT100D185 | ecosystem: Environmental > Terrestrial > Soil > Contaminated >... | reverse complement strand
CCTGAAATCGTCTCATCCGGGTCTCCTGTAGCCACTCCGTCCGCCTCATGTTCACCCCCCATACAGGTGAAACACGAACCGGACAGATCATGTGCTACAAAACCGGACATATCATGTGCTGCCAACAGAACCCCGTAAAGAACTTGGCGGATCGGACCGGATCGCCTAAAATGGGGTGGTCGGGATCCGCCGGAAGAAGGATCCCGCGGAGAGAGGCTACGTGAAGAAAAGCCACTGGATGCTGATCGCCATGATGACCGCGGGGACGGCGACGTTTCTCTTCGCCCTCCTCCGCCGGCGGGCGGCCTCGCCTGCCACCCCCTACGACCGCCCCGAGGGGGGCGAGCGCGAGGGCGAGTTCGAGCTCTTCATCGGCTCCTGAGACAGGAGGCTCGTCTCCCTAGTCCAGGAACTCCATCGCCACGGCGCGCACGAGGATCTTCTTCAGGCCGTAGACCGGGAACCGCGCGATGATCTTCCGGTCCACCCCTTCCCCCAGGACCGACTCGACCTTTCCCTCGCCGAAGACCGGGTGCCGCACCTTGCCCGGACGCGCCGACGGGTTCTCCTCCTCGTAGCGAGGCCCCCGGTCCACGGTCACGCGGTGACCCGGACCTGTTCCGCCGAACGGCACCCTTCCCTCTTGCGACGGTCCCGGCAGCGCCCCGTCCGTCCGCCGCACGAGGGACGCCGGAAGGTCGTAGAGGAAGCGGGACGGCACGGCGTCCCGGTACGAGCCGAACAGGTTCCTCCGTCGGACGAGCGACAGGAAGACCCTCTCCCGCGCCCGGGTGAGCCCCACGTAGAAGAGGCGCCGCTCTTCCTCGATCTCGCGCGGGGAATCGACGGATCGCGAGTGGGGCAGCAACCCGTCTTCCAGCCCGACGAGGAACACGACGTCGAACTCCAGCCCCTTGGCGTTGTGCAGCGTCATCAGGCGCACCGCCTCGGACTCCTCGCCGCCCGCCTCCTCGGCCGCCAGCGTCACCTTCTCGAGGAACTCGAGCAGCCCTTCCTCCCCCGCCCCCGTGAACGCCTCCGCCACCCGGAGCAGCTCGCGGACGTGCTCCAGGTCCTCTTCCCGCCCGGCGCCTTCGCGCCCCTCCCCCGGTTCCCGCGCCGACGCCTCCAGGGCGTCGAGGTACCCCGCCCCCGAAAGAAGGGCGTGCAGCGCCTCCGCGGGGGACATCTGGGGAAGCTCCGCGAGCCACAGGGCGCGGAACGAGAAGAGGGGGGCCAGATTCGGGACCCGCGAGAGCGCGCCGGAAGGGGGGATCCCCTCGCGCCGCGCCGCTGCGCGCGCCTTTTCCAGCGTCACCTCCCCCACGCCGCGCCGGGGGTACTTGAGGAGACGCTTGAGGGAGACCGCATCGTCCGGGTGGAGGAACCACTTGAGATACGACACCGCGTCGCGCACCGCCGCCCGCTCGTAGAAGGAGAGCGCGCCCCGGAGTACGTATGGGATCCGGAGCATCCGAAGGGCGTCCTCCACCGCCCGGGACTGGGCGTTCACCCGGTAGAAGACGGCGATCTCCGTGGGGGCGACCCCGGCGCGGACCTCGCGCGCCACCGCGGCCGCGACCTCCCGCGCCTCGGCCTCCTGGTCGGCGTAGACCGACATCGCGGGGCGCTCCCCGCCTACCCTCGCCGGGGTGATCTTCTTCTCCCGCCGGGAGCGGTTTTTCGATATGAGGGCGCCGGCGACCGAGAGGATCGCGGCGCGGCTGCGGTAGTTCGTCGACAGGTGGATCACCTTCGCCCCCGGATGGAGGCCCTCGAAGGAGAGCATCGGTGCGGCGGAGGCGCCGCGCCACCCGTAGATCGACTGATCCTCGTCCCCCACGGCGCAGAACGAGTCGGCCCCCTGGGCGATGAGCTCCGTGAGCTCCGCCTGGGCGCCATCGACGTCCTGGAACTCGTCGATGAGCAGATGACGATAGTCGGAACGGACCGCGGCGAGCACGTCCGGCGCGCTTCGAAGAAGCGTCACGGGGAGCCGGATGAGGTCGGTGAAGTCGACCGCCCCCGCTTCCGCGAGGGCCTCGTCGTACGCCTTCCCCACCTGCCCGGCCGTGGTGACGACGCGCCACCCCGCGGAAAGCGCGGCCTGCTCGACGGAGACGCCGTCCCGCTTCGCCCGCTCGATGAGCCACCCGAACTTCGCCGGGGAGAACTTCTTCTCGTCGACGTTCAGATCCTTCAGGATCCGCTTCAGCACGTCGTGCTGGTCCCGGGTGTCGTAGATCACGAAGCGCGGGGAGAGCCCGATCCGGCTGCCGTGACGCCGAAGGAGGATGGCGCCGAAGGCGTGGAAGGTGCCCAGCCACGGAACTCCCGTCGCCCTCGCTCCCCCGCGGAACGACAAGGCCGCCGCGTCTCCCGCGGACGGCTCCCCGCCGGGGGCCAGAGCCTTCGCCACCCGCTCCCGCATCTCCCCCGCGGCCCGGTTCGTGAAGGTGATCCCGAGGATGCTCCCCGCGGGTACGCCGTCGCGGAGCAGGCGGACGATGCGTGCCACGATCGCCCGCGTCTTTCCGGACCCCGCCCCCGCCACAAGGAGGAGCGGCCCCCCGTCGTGCAGGACCGCGCGGCGCTGGTCGGGATCGAGCGTGGTGAAGATCGGGTCGGAAAGCATCAAGGGAACGGAACGCCTCCTTCGTCAACGGAACGGTGCAGGGTACCGCATCGGGGAACGGCGTGGAAGGCCGGATCCGATCGCCGCCGGAAGCGACGCCACATTCCTTGCGGAATGCGACGGCCGGCATGAGACTATTATAATGGTTTTCGAAGCAGCGCCACGAACTACACACGGAGGCGAACGATGGGCAATCGACTCGCGGACGCGTTCGTCTTCTTCGGAGCGACCGGAGACCTCGCGTATAAAAAGATCTTCCCGGCGCTCCACCGCCTGGTCCGCGGCGGACGCCTCGACGTCCCGGTGGTCGGCGTCGCGAGGGGCGGGTGGAACCTCGAACGGCTCAGGGAACAGGCACGGGAGAGCGTGGAGCGGCACGGGGTCGTCGACCGCGACGCATCCGAAAAGTTTTCCCGCCTTCTCCGCTACGTCGGCGGCGACTACGACGACCCCGCCACCTACGCGGCGCTCCGGAAGGAATTGGGCGACGCGAAACGGCCGGTCTTCTATCTCGCGATCCCTCCCGCGCTCTTCGGCACCGTCGTCGGGCGAATCCACGACGCCCGCTGCGACCAGGGCGCCCGGGTCGTCGTCGAGAAACCGTTCGGACGCGACCTCGCGTCGGCCCGGGAGCTGAGTGGGATCCTCCACGGCTGCTTCGATGAAAAACGGATTTTCCGGATCGACCATTACCTCGGCAAGAACGCGGTGCAGAACCTGGTCTACTTCCGCTTCGCGAACGCCTTCCTCGAGCCGATCTGGAACAGGAACTACGTCCGGTCGGTCCAGATCACGATGGCCGAGCGGTTCGGCCTGGAGGGGCGGGGGGCGTTCTACGAACAGGCCGGAGCGATCCGCGACGTGGTCCAGAACCATATGCTGCAGGTGCTCGCGAACGTGGCGATGGAGCCGCCGGTGGGGACCGAGGACGTGGAGGCCGTCCGGGACGAGAAGGTGAAGGTCCTGAAAGCGATCCCGCCGCTCGTCCCGGCGGATGTGATCCGGGGGCAGTTCCGGGGGTACCGCAAGGAGCCGGGGGTCTCTCCCGCGTCGACGGTGGAGACCTTCGCGGCGCTGCGGATCGAGATCCGCTCATGGCGGTGGCAGGGGGTGCCCTTCTTCATCCGCGCGGGGAAGCTTCTCCCGCTGAACCGGGTGGAGGTGGTCGTGACGCTGCGCCGTCCGCCCCCGATCTTCTCCGGGCCCCTGCCGCCCACCGTGGCGGCGATTCCCGCGGCGAACCACATCCGGTTCCGCCTCGGACCGGACCTGACGATCGCGCTTGGCGCGGTGGTCAAGCACCCCGGAGAGGAGTTCGCCGGCGACCGGGTGGAGCTGCTGGCAAGCCACCAGCCCGACGGCGATGAGCCGGACGCCTACGAACAGCTTCTGGGGGACGCCTTGCGCGGGGAGACGTTCCGATTCGCAAGGGAGGATTATGTCGAAGAGGCGTGGCGGATCGTCGACCCGGTCCTGAAGGCGGAAACCCCGCTGTTCCCGTACGAACCCGGGACCTGGGGTCCGCGCGAGGCGGAAGCGCTGGTGGCTCCGGAGCGATGGCACGATCCGGCACCGGCGCCCGGGCCGCCGGGGACACCTTGAGAACCGAGATTCTTCCGGACCCCGGGGCCGTCGCGTTACGGGCCGCGGAACGGATCGCGCAGGTCGCGCGGGAAGCGGTGGCGGAGCGGGGCCGGAGCGCGCTGGCGGTCAGCGGCGGCACGACGCCGTGGCTGGCGTTCCGGGCTCTCGCCGGGGAAGAGGTGCCCTGGGGCCGCGTCCACCTTTTCCAGGTCGATGAACGGGCCGCGCCTTCCGGAGATCCCGAACGGAACTTTTTCCACCTGAAGGAAGCCCTGATCGATCGCATCGACATCCCGGCCGCCAACGTCCACCCGATGCCGGTGGAAGGGGAGGATCTGGAGGGGGGGGCACGCCGGTACGAAGCGATCCTTCGCCGCATCGCAGGCACGCCGCCGGTCCTGGACCTCGTTCAGCTCGGGCTGGGGGAGGACGGCCACACGGCCTCCCTCTTCCCGGGGGATCCGGCTCTTCAGGTCGTCGACGCGGATGTCGCCGTCAGCGGCCTTTACAAGGGACGGAGGCGGATGACCCTCGCCCTTCCGGCGATCGATCGGGCCCGGTCCATCCTGTGGCTGGTTACCGGGTCCGGGAAGAGCGCCGTGCTGTCGCGATTGCGCGCGGGCGACCGATCGATCCCCGCGGGACGCGTTCGGAGCGACCGCGCCGTCCTGCTTGCGGACCAGGCCGCCTCGGGGGTCGGCTAACCGGTACGGTGCCGCGCGTCGTCCGTCGGCCCCTACGGGGCCGGGATCGCCCCGCCTCAAGTGAAGCCGGAGCCCGCGGTGCAGGCGTAGCAGTAGTCCCCGACCGCGATCGGGGCGCCGTGCGAAGGGAGTTCGCGGACGTCCGAGACGTGTACCTTCCGGTCTCCGTGGTGCCGACCGACGGCGAGGTTGAAGTCGCAGTCGTACAGAAACCCGTCCCACGAGACGGAGAAGAGCGTTCGGCACATGAGCCGTTCCACCGCGGAGGGGTTGAAGCCGTCCGTGAGCGCTTTCAGGTACCGTTCGTAATTTCCCGTCCCCAGCAACCACGTCCGGAAACGCCCCAACGGTACGTTCGCGAACGTGTGCAGGTGGTTGAACGTGATCCCCCATTTCCGGAGCAGGTCATGCCGGAATTTCCTTTCGGCGGACTTCTGGGAAACGGGAAGGAACGCCCCGACCGGGTTGGAGACGAGGTCCAGTTCCAGCCCGGTCCCTTCCACTCCATATCCCGCGTCGTTTAAGGTCTTCAGCACGGCGATCGTGGCTACCGTCGTTCCTGCGCCCCGCTGGGCATCGGCCTGGGACGGATTCGTCGAGGGGAAGGAGGCGACCAGGACGACGCAGTGGGCGACGCAGAGCGCGAGCAGCGACTCCCTCGCGGCGCCGTTCAAAGCGGAGAGGTTCGACCGAAGCATCAGCCGCGGCGCGAGCGGGGCAAGCTCTTCGACGAGAAACGGGAGATCGGGGACCAGATCGGGCGCTCCGCCGGTGATGTCGAGGACCTGAAACGGGAACCGCCGGGCGAACGCGACGATCGCCTCCATCGTCTCCCGGGACATGATCTCTTCCCTGCCCGGACCGGCCTCGAGGTGGCAATGCCGGCAGCGGAGGTTGCACAGGTACCCGGTGTTCACCTGGAGGGTGTTGATCTCTCCGCGAACGAGGGAAAGTCCATGGTGTTCCAGAGCGACGGCGAACGGCTCGACCTCCGCCGCCTCCTTGACGCCGGTCCCGATCCCCGGTGATGCCTCCATGAACCTGGACACGATTCCTTCCCCCGGTTCGATTCTATCCCTTGCCTACATGGAAAGTTTTTCGGCGATCTTCCGCATCTGCACCCCGTGTACGAGGGACGCGCCTCCACGGATCGCCGCCGCCACGTGGACCGCCTCGGTCATCTCGGCCAGGTTCGACCCCTTCTCGAGAGACGCCCGGGTGAACGCGTCGATGCAGTAGGGACACTGTACCGCGTGCGCCACCGCGAGGGCGATCAGCGCCTTCTCCCGCTCCGTGAGCTCCCCCTCCTTGAATACCTCCGTGTAGTAGTCGAAGAACTTCTTCGCCAGTTCCGGCGCGTCCTTTCCGATCTCGCCGAACACCGCGAGATCGGCAGGGTCGTAATACGTCTCCATTCCAGACCTCCCGTTCCCGTAAGCTGACCCGCGGACGCCGCCGGGTCTTTGACATTATGCCATTCCCGTTGGCGCAGCAACTCGTACGCCGCGATAAACCCCGCAGCGATCATTCCGAAGAAGATTGGCCTTTGACCGCGCCAGAACAAGAGCGTTGTCCTCTTCATCGGTGCCCCCTCCACTCACTTGGCGGTTGCCCGGTAGGTTCCCGCCCGGGTCAGCGCTTCCACCATCCTTGCCACCGTGATCTCCGCGGGGTCGAAGGTAACCGTGTTGATCTCCCTCGCGCCGCGGAAGCCTTTCTCGACGTTTTTCACGCCGTGCAGCCCCTCCAGGGCCGCTTTCCCCACGTCGTATCAGGCCACGTAAAACGTGACCGTGACATATTCCTTGCCCTGTGGATGCGGGCCGCCGGAACCCCCTGATGCCGAAAAAACCAGAAGCCCAAGGATCACGACGAACGTCAGGATGAGGTACCTATTTAATGATGGATTCATCGCCGTTCCCTCCGATGTCCGTTCGATTACAGGGATCGAACCTGCTGTACCCATTCCATGCCCCGCTCAATGCCCGGCCGTATCTCCCCACAGCTCCTTGAGCCGCCGGTCACGGCCGCACCCGTTGCGGTAGTACTGATAGCGGATCGGGTTTTTCTTGTAGTAATGCTGGTGATACTCCTCGGCCGGATAGAACTCTCCCGCCATGGTGACCTCGGTGACGATCGGCTCCTTGAAGGGCTTGGTCTTTCCCAGCGCCTCCTTCGACTTCAGGGCCAACAGGCGCTGCTCCTCGCCGTGGTAGAAAATCCCGGTGCGGTATTGGGCCCCGATATCGCAGAACTGGCGGTCGGTGACGGTCGGGTCCGTGTTGTGCCAGAAGACATCGAGCAGCTTGGAGTAGCCGATTCGGGTCGGGTCGTAGACGATCTGGACCGCCTCGGCGTGGCCGGTTCCTCCGGCGGACACCTGCTTGTACGTCGGATTTTTCATCTTCCCACCGGTATACCCGGACGTGACCGAGACCACCCCGGGCAGCTTGTCGAACGGAGCTTCCATGCACCAGAAGCAGCCGCCCGCAAAGGTCGCTTTCTCCAATATACCGGCCGTCTTTTCCGTCGGTTTCATCATCGTATCGTTCCCGGCCATGCCCGTGCCGGCCGCGGTAAGCGAAAACAACATCGCCATCAAGGACACCTTCCGCTTTGACATGGTCTTCCCCCTTTTTTCCCCCGCCATCTACACCTTGGCGAACGTTAGGGCCGCCGAGTTCATGCAGTAGCGAAGCCCGGTCGGTTTCGGCCCGTCCTCGAACACGTGGCCCAGGTGGGCATCGCACCTTGCGCAAAGCACCTCGGTCCTTTTCGTGAACCAACCCGTATCGCTCTCGGTGCGGATATTCTCCTTGGCGATCGGGGCGAAAAAGCTGGGCCATCCCGTTCCGGATTCGTACTTGGTCTCCGATCGGAACAGGTCCGTTTCGCAGCACACGCACCGGTAGACCCCCTTCTCGTGGTGTTTATCGTACTTGCCGGTAAACGCCCTTTCCGTTCCCTTCTTCCGGGTGACCTGGAACTGTTCGGGGGTCAGTTGACTCTGCCACTCCTTCTCCGTCCTGATGACTTTTTCCGTCATGACATATCCCTCTTGAGCGGCGGAATAGATCTTTATCGGTTTCTTCTCCATCGTTTTCCCGTCCATACGGGCCGGCGGTGCCTCCGCGGCGCGTGCCCGGCCCCGAGGGATCGCAAGATCGAGCAACGTCCCTCCCGCCAGGAGCACGGCGGCCCGAAGAAACTCTCCCCTTCCCATTGTCAGTGTCATCACTTTATCCATCGCGTCTCTCCCTCCTGTCGATTCAATCGTTGATCCACCGGGACCCGGGGCCGTTCCCGATCACCGGATCGGAGCGATACGGACCTCCGCCACCGGATTGCGCCAGTCATGCTGTGCGGGATCGAGATCGCCGATCCCGTGAATCCCCGCATGGACATGGACATACCCCTCCGCGCCCGCGGTGTTCCGGACACCCCCGTTACCGCAAGGGGGCCCGGGAATGTCCCGGCACAATTCGAGATTCGCCTCGCTCCCGGCATCGTATGCTGCCGCTTCGGCCGTGCTCTCCCCCGTGGCGGGGACACTTTCCCCTCGTATCGCGAAAAACGCGTCGTTCGAGATGGCCAGCATCCCTGCGGCGGTGATGTACTTGTAGGGGCCCGACACGGACACCTCCACGGTGACCGAAGAGCCCGGCATCAATGGTCCTGGCGCCGTCGTCGCCCCCAGGACCGCCGGGTCCGCCGGAAGGATCCCCTGGAGCGGCGCCGTGTTCCCTTCTTCGGCAAGCGCCGCCAGTTCGGGGATCGCAGCGCTGCCGGGGGAAAAGAGATGGAACGCCGCATCGTGGACGATCACGATCGGCGGCGTGATGACCTGACCGCGCGTCAGATTCGTGATCGTCACCCCATACCGCCGCCCCTCTCCCGGGAAGCCTTCCTCCCCCCCCGCAAAGGCAACGGTCGACGCCATGACACCGCACAGACCGATCAGCACCGTGGCAACCCTTTCCGTTCTCCGCTTCATGATTCCCCTCCCGTCGGATGTTTTCGTGAACGGGCCTGCTTCGTCCGTCCCGTATCTTCCATCCTGCCGGGCCGGAAACACGGGGGCGTCACGAAAAGATCACGGTTTGGTCACGGGGAACGACAGGGGAAAGGCGTCTACGACAGCGGGGCCGCCGGCAACGTGAATTCGAACGTCGTTCCGGTGATCGCCGAGCTGTGCACCTTCAGGTCGCTTCCGTGGAGGACGAGGATCCTGCGGGCGATGACCAGGCCAAGCCCGGCGCTTCCCCCGTTTTTCCCGGGTTCGACGTCCCTCCCTGGAACCGCGTCGAACAGGCGGGAAAGCCGCTCGGGCGGGATGCCGCCGCCCGTATCCGAAACCCGGACGGTCAATCCCGCGTCTTTTCCTTCCGCCTCGATGGTGATTTCTCCGTTTGCCGGGGTGTGCCGGAGGGCGTTCCCGATCAGATTTTCCAGCACCCTGTCGATCAGGCGGATATCGCCGATGGCGAAGGGGATCCCTTCCTCGATGGCGATCGAAAGATGGATCTTCTTCTCCTCCGCGGCGAGCCGGAATTTCTGGAGCACGTCCTGGACGAGGTCGCCCAGCGAAAACCGTTCGGGCCGGATCGTACCGTCCGGGGAATCGAGCACGGCCAGTTCGAACAGCTCCGAGATCAGCGTGGAGAGCCGTCGACAGTGGCGCAAGGCGACGTCGAGATACTCCTTCTGTTCCCCGGTGGATAGCTCTCCCTCTTTCAGCGAGAGAGTTTCAAGGTACCCCTGGAGGGAGGTAAGCGGCGTACGTAGATCGTGGGAGACGTGGGTCACAAGCTCCCGCCTCAAACGATCGGCGTCGCGGAGGTCCCGGAACTGCTGGTCGATCCGTCCCGCCATCCGTGCGAAGGTGGTCCCCAGCCGCTCGATCTCGTCCCCTTTGCCGACGCTGAACCGGTCAAGGATCTCGGGATAATTCGAAAAGTCGCTCTCCTGGAACGATTCCACGGCCTTCGCCAGGCTTCTATGCCGGCAGGTTAGCCGATAGAAAAGGAACAGGCCGGCCAGGAGCGCGAACAGCACGCCGCCCCCGACCGCACCGACGCCCAATTGAGCGATATAGCTTCCGCGGAGCATCCGGGACACCGTATCGTATTCCTCGCCGCCCAAGATGACGTAGAGATACCCTTCCGCGGGCCCGGCCGGGGGAACCGGGGCGACGGAGAAGATTTTCCTTTTTCGGGGGTCCCGCGGGTCGTCGCCCAGGATGGGGAACGCTTTCGTCCCTTCCAGAAACTCCGCGAGGGGCGCCAGGGATACGCGCGTTCTTTTCACCTTTCCCGGGGGAGCCGAGTAGGACAGAATCGCGCCGTCCTTGTCGAGGAGGTACACCTCGATCCCCGGATTCACGACCATCAGCATGTGGAAGATCCCGCGGATCGCCCCTTCATCGACCCGGGCGTCCTTGATCAGGGGGGTCTCCGAGGCGATATGGCCGGCCAGGGACCGGTTGAGCTTCTGGTTCATTTCCTGAAGGTGCCCGCGCGTCGTGAAGAGCGTCAGCAGGACGAACAGGATCCCGATGCCCAGAAACAGGAGCAGGAGCACGGCGGAGAGTTTTCCGTACAGCGTCTTGAACACCCGCTACCTCTTTTCCAGATCCTCCGGTTCGACGAACCGGTAGCCGACTCCCCGGACCGTAAGGATGTACCGGGGCCTGTCGGGGTTTCTCTCGATCTTTTCCCTCAGACGATTGATGTGGGAGTTCACGGTGTGTTCATACCCCTGGTAACTGTACCCCCACACCTTGTCCAGGAGCTGGGCCCGTGTGTACACCCGCCCGGGGTGGCGGGAAAATTCCAGCAGGAGTTCGAATTCCCGCGCGGTGAGGTGCACGGGTTTCCCCTGGACGGCCACTTTCCGTTTCTCCGGGTCGATGGTCAGGTCGCCCGCCCGGATCGTCTTTTGCGGCGGCGCCGAATCCTTTGCGCGAAGCGCCTCCACCCTTCGGAATAAAGCCTTCACCCTGGCCAGTAGCTCCCGGACGTTGAAGGGTTTCGTGAGGTAGTCGTCCGCCCCCATCTCCAGGCCGAGGATCCGGTCCACGTCCGTGGACTTTGCGGTCAGCATCAGGACAGGTGCGTACTCCGGGCGGTTTCGAATGTGCCGGCACACCTCCAGGCCGTCCATGCCGGGGAGGATGAGGTCGAGGATGACGAGATCGTAGGGCTTCGCGAGGGCTTGCCGGAGCCCGAGTTTCCCGTCGTACACGACGGTCACCGAATATCCCTCGTCCCGGAGATGGAGTTCCACCAGGCGAGCGATATCCCTGTCGTCTTCGATCACGAGGATATTGCGGGTCATTCGGACGTTTCCGGTCAACCGGCCGCGATCTTCCGGATCGCCGCCACGACCTCCGCCGGTTCCATCCGGACGGTGTAGTCCGGGTCCGCCTCCCCCGCCCGGACGATCCCGTCCCGATCGAGCACATAGGTCGCGGGAACGGGAATCTCCCACCGTCCCGCGCCGTTGTACTTCTCCAGGTTCAGGCCGAACTTCTCGAGGTACAGCGCCTTGATCTCCCCGGGCACGGCGAACCAGAGACGATACTTCTTGAGCACCTCGCTCGTCGCGTCGCTCAGGATGTCGATGGGGATCGCGTGCTTCTCCGCCATCGTCAGGGTGTTATCGGGAAGTTCCGGGCTGATGGCCATAAGATCCGCGCCGAGCGACCGGATCACGGGCAATTCCTTCGCCAGAGCTGCCAGCTCCAGGTTGCAGTACGGTCACCAGACCCCCCGGTAGAAATTGAGGATCACCGGGCCCCTGGACAACCGGTCGGAGAGTCTCACCATCACGCCCCGCTGGTTGGGGAGCGTGAACTCCGGAGCACGCTCCCCGACGGAAAGCCCCGCCGCGCCCGTTTCCCTCACGTAGTCAACCCCCCGGCGGAGGATCGCCACGACCTCCGGCGGCCGGTTCCGGGACGCGTCGAATTCCGCAAGCTTCTCCTTCAGGCCCATCGGCGTTCCTCCCCTCGATTCATTGTACCTTTCGATACCGACAGATCAATTTTATCGGTAATGCTTCTTTTTTCAACCCCGTTCACCGCGCAACGGAAGCGCGGCCGCACGATTCGGGGAATTCCCGGGAGTCGCAGATTCATAAAATTCAATTGGAAAATAATACTTGACATACTCCATAGGAAATATAGTATATGTCTTGGCACGAACGAATGAGGTGCCGAAAGGAGATCCTTCATCATGAAGAAGATCGCGACGCGCGCCTTCCTGGCGCCTTTGTCCCTCTTGGTCTCCATGGCGACCGTTGCCGATGCCGGTCCTTCCGGCTACAAGGGATTCCCCCGCGGAGACGCACTGATCACCGTCCAGGAGCTGAAGCAGCGGATCGACGCCCATGACCCGAAGCTTGTGATCCTTGCCGCACAGAGCGACCTTGAGTACCTCCCGGGACACATCCCCGGCGCCCGACAAGTGGACCGGCCCGCCTATGCCGCTCCCCCCGAACGCCGGAACGGCGTCGCGGGAAACATCCTCGACGCGGATGCGTTTACCCTGCTGGCCAGGCGTCTCGGAATCGACCGGGACTCCACGGTGGTCATCTACGAAAACAAGTTCGACGCCACCCGCCTCTGGTGGGC
>Ga0326597_10010173_pt1 | contig 12556 bp, 9 predicted proteins | sample RVTome_12_FD_203789 | JGI IMG/M metagenome (GOLD analysis project Ga0326597, IMG submission 203789) | Soil microbial communities from uranium-contaminated site in the Upper Colorado River Basin, Wyoming, United States - RVT100D185 | ecosystem: Environmental > Terrestrial > Soil > Contaminated >... | reverse complement strand
ACGATGAACAGGTGCTGGGTCCCGCGGTTCTCCCCGGGGACTTCCGGCCCCCCGGCCGTGATCTTCGCGAGGGCGGAGGCCAGGCCGAGCGGGTTGCGGGTGAAGCCGGCCGCCGCCGCGTCGGCGTGGTACTCCCGCTGCCGGGAAATGCTCATCTGCAGGATCTTCGCGGCGAGCGGGGCGAGGACCGCCAGCAGCAGCGCGAGGACGAAGAAGGCGGCGTTCCCCCGGCCGCCGCCCCCGCGGCCGGAGGAGGTGCGTCCCCGGCGCCCCCAGGTGGCGCCCCGGAGGAACATGTCGGACAGGAGGGCGACCGCCCCGACGAGGACGGCCGCGCAGACGTTGTACAGCGTGTCCCGGCTCTTGATGTGGGCGAGCTCGTGCGCGATCACCCCCTGGAGTTCCTCCCGGTTCAGCCGGTCGACGAGCCCGGTGGTGACGGCGACGCACGCCCCCTCCGGGCGCCGCCCGGCGGCGAAGGCGTTCATCCCGGCGGTCCCGATCACGTACACCTTGGGAGGCGGCACGCCGGCCGCGATCGCCATCTCCTCGACGACATTGCGCAGCTGCCGGTGCTCTTCCCCGCCCGCTTCCCGGGCCCCGTGGATCGACAGCACGATCGAGGAGCCGCTGAAGTACGCCGTCGTTCCGAGGATGGCGTACAGCACGAAGGAGAGCCCGATGCCGATCCGCGGGTCCCCGTAGGCGCCCCCGATCGCGGTCCCGAGAAGGAAGAAGACGGCGAAGAGGAGGACGAAGAGGAGGACGGACATCCGGACGTTGTGACGGGCCGCCTCGGTGAAGAGCAGCATGGGGACCGGCCGCAGGGGCGGGCGGGTTTCCCCCCCGGTGGGCGGGGAGCCGCCGACGAACGCGTTCGCCCCGGAAGGAGGAGCGGTGGGGAGGGCGTCCGGGCCGGGGCCCGCCCCGAGCGGCGCCATGCAGAGGTAGCAGACGTCCGCCCCGGGGCGGTTGACGCCCCCGCACTTCGGGCACGCCGGCGCGATGCCGCTGCTCACGTCGCGCTCCGGGATTCTACCGCAGGTCCGCCTTCGGCACCGCCCGGCTTTCGGGTTCCGTTTCGAAGTACGCTTCCTGGGCGAAGTTGAAGAAGGCGGCGATGAAGTTGGTCGGGATCGACTGGATCGCGTTGTTGTACGCCATCACCGAGTCGTTGTAGAACTGTCGGGCGAAGGAGATCTTGTTCTCCGTCCCGGTCAGCTCCTCCTGCAGGGAGGCGACGTTCCGGTTCGCCTTGAGCTCGGGGTACCTCTCGACGACGGCGAAGAGGCTCTTCAGCGTCTCGGTGAGGACCCCTTCCGCCTTCGCCTGGGCCGCGGGCCCCTTCGCCGACAGGGCCGCTCCGCGCGCCTCGATGACCCTGGTGAGCGTCTCCTGTTCGTACGCCATGTAATCCTTCACGACCTCCACCAGGTTCGGGATGAGGTCGTACCGGCGTTTCAGCTGCACGTCGATCTGGTGCCAGGCGTTCCTGACCTGGTTGCGAAAGCGGACGAGCTTGTTGTAGGCGGCCACGAACCAGGCGATGATGATCCCTGCCAGGAGCAGCGGAATATACGCCATCGACGTCCCCCCCGTGCGGGAAATGGGGCGATTCACCTTGCGAATCGCTATTTTCCGAACAGTGTATCCGATGTATGATGGTTTTCAACCAAATTAAGGGCCTCGCTCCGCCAATATTCCCAAGGGGAACGGCATATCGGCACATCGCACGGAAAAGACCCGAAACGGCCGGCCGGCGGCCAAGGGGGGAAATCCCGCGTCGTCCGGCGGGGGCCCGGGGAGGTAACGCTCCCGCCCCTGCCGGGGGAAGTCCGCGGGAGACCCCCCGGGGGACGGCCGCGTCCCCGCCCCGCACCGCCGGGCAAGGGGGGGAAGAAGGGTCCCGCCGCGACGGAGCCGGGGAAGGGTGCGCGCCGGCCACCGGTCGGCCTGCGGGGTCCGCTCCCCCGCGCCCCGCGCCCGGCGTTCCCGGAGCTCCTCGCGCCCGCCGGGTCCGCGGAGACGTACTACGCCGCCGTCGACGCGGGGGCCGACGCCGTCTACCTGGGCCTCGGGAAGTTCAACGCCCGCGAGCGGGCGGAGAACTTCAACCTCGCGGACCTTTGCCGGATACGTCCCCATGCCCGCGCCCGCGGCGTACGGCTGTACGTCGCGATGAACACCCTCCTCACCGAGGCGGACCTCCCGGAGGCGATCGGCCTGCTTCACCAGGTCGCGCCGCTTCAGCCCGACGCGGTCATCGCGGCGGATCTCGGGCTGGTGCGGATCCTCCACGAATTCTTCCCGGGAATTCCCGTGCACATGAGCACGCAGGCGGGCTGCGCCTCGGCGGAGGCGGCGGAGGAGTTCGCCCGGATGGGGGCGTCCCGGGTCATCCTCGAACGCCACCTGCGGAGGGAGGAGATCGCCCGGATCGCGGACCGCTCTCCCGCGGGCGTGGAGATCTTCGTCCACGGGTCGATGTGCTACTCCTACTCCGGAAAATGCTTCTTCTCCTCGTACCTCGGCGGCAAGAGCGGAAACCGCGGGGTGTGCGTCCAGCCGTGCCGGCGCCTGTACGGCCGCGGGGGGGAGCCGGAAGCGATCTTCTCCACCCGCGACCTGTCCCTTCTCCCGCACCTCCCGGACCTCGTTCCCCTCGGGATCACCGCGCTGAAGATCGAGGGACGGATGCGGGGGGCGGAGTACGTGGCCGGCGTCGTGTCGGCGTACCGGGCGGCCCTCGACGGAATCCGCGCGGGGAACCCGGCGGAGGGGGTGGCCGAGGGGACGCGGATCCTCTCGCAGGTCATCGGACGGGAGACGACCCCCGGGCTGCCGGGCGGGGCGCGCCCGGGCGAGGTGGCGACGGGAGGCGAATCGGGGAACGTCGGGGAGCTGATCGGGACGGTGGCGGGCGTCGAGGACGGCTGGGCGTTCGTTCCGGGCGCGGCGGCGGTTTCCCCCGGGGACCGTCTGCGCGCGCAGTTCCGGGAGGACGGGGCGGGGCGGGGCTTTTCCGCGGTCGACCCGCGGGCCGAAGAGGGGGGGCTCCGGGTCAAGGTGCCGTTTCCCGTCTCGCCCGGCGACCTGCTGTTCCGGGTCGGTGGGACGGGCCGCGCGGAGTTCACCCGGCTTGCCCGCAGGGAGATGGAGGCGACGCCGCCGGACGGCGCCCGCTTCCTGGTTTCCGTCTCCCCGGGGACGGTGACGGTCGGGGCGTCGTACGGAACCGAGGAGAAGGTGTACGTGTACCGCATCTCGGGTCCGCCCGGCGGCCCGGCCGGGACAGTGCCTCCCGACGGGGAGCGCCAGCTCGCCGACGCGTACCGGGGCGACCTACCCCTGGCGGGCGTCCGGGTCGAGATCCACGGGGGTCCGGGGGCATGGAGGGATGTGCGGACCCTCTTCCTGCAGGCGGCGCGGCAGTTCGACCGGGAGTTCTACCTCGCCGGGAAGCGGCGGCGGGTGGAGATCCTCCCGACGCTGCGGGTTTCGGGGAGCCGGCCGGAGGAGGGGCCCGGTACGGTGATCTTCGCGGGGTGCCGCCCGGAACAGCTCCCGCATCTTCCGAGGACGCCGGAGGTCGTCCCCGTGGTGGAGTTCACCCGGTCCCTTGCGCGCGATCCGTCCCCGGCGGCGCGGTACGCCCGGACCGGCGGGTTCCTGCGGCTCCCTTCGCCGATGCTCGAGTCGGACGCGGCGTTCCTCCGCCGTACCGTGACCGACGCGATCCGCAAGGGGTTCACCCGGTGGGTCGTGTCGGACGCCGGGCACTTCCGCCTCTTCGCGCCCGCTCCCCTGCGGCGGCAGGTGACGCTGATCAGCGACCATTACCTCTACGCCTTCAACATGGCCGCCCTCGCGGCCCTGTCGCGGATGGGGGCGACGCGGATGATCCTTCCCGTGGAGGCGACCGTCCCGGCGCTGCGGGACGTCGGGAGGTTCCTCTACGGGCTGGGAATCGCCGTCGCGTACGGCCCGGTGCCGCTCATGATCTCCCGGCTCCTCCCGGCGGGCGGGGTGCGCGGGGGGGAGGTCGAGAGCCCGCGCGCCGAGCGGTTCCGCGTGACGGCGGACGAGCACGGTTCGGTCGTTCTGCCCGCGGAGCCGTTCTCCGCGTCCGGGTCGCTCCACGTGCTGCGGGAGGCGGGGATCCGGGATTTCTTCGCCGACCTCCGGGGGCTTGGCCCGGCGGAGATCGCGGACGTGCTGTCGGCGCTGTTCGCCGACCGCGGGATCCCGGGGACGTCGACCTTCAACCTCCTCCGGCGGAACTACTGACGTGGCGTCCGCCGTGAATCTCCGCAACATCGGGATCATCGCGCACATCGACGCGGGGAAGACGACTTTCACCGAGCGGCTCCTCTACTACGCCGGGATCACCCACCGGATGGGGGAGGTCCACGACGGCGACACCCAGATGGATTACCTGCCGCAGGAGAGGGAGCGGGGGATCACGATCACCGCGGCGGCGACGCACTTCTCGTGGCTGGGGGCCGAGGTCCATCTGATCGACACGCCCGGCCACGTCGATTTCACCATCGAGGTGGAGCGGTCGCTCCGCGTGCTGGACGGCGCGGTGGCGGTTTTCTGCGGCGTGGGGGGCGTGGAGCCGCAGTCGGAGGTCGTCTGGCGACAGGCCGACCGGCACGGGATCCCGCGGCTGGCGTTCGTCAACAAGCTCGACCGGCCCGGGGCCGACTTCGACCGCGTGATCGACGACATGGCGCGCAAGCTCGGCGCCCGCGGCGTTCCGCTGACCGTTCCGCTCTTCGAGGACGGGGCGTTCGCGGCGGTGGCCGATCTCGTGACGATGGAGAAGGTCTCGTTCTCCGCGGAAGACCAGGGGGCGGAGGTGACCCGGTCGCCTCTCTCCGAAGCGGACGGTCTGGCGTGCGCTCGGTACCGCGAGACGCTGCTCGAGGCGGCGGCCGACGTCGAAGACGCGGCGGCGGAGAAGTACCTCGCGGGGGAGACGGTCCCGGCGCCGCTGCTTCGGTCCGCCCTGCGAAAGGGGACGCTGGCCGGGAAGATCTTCCCCGTCTTCGCGGGTTCCGCGCTGCGAAACCGGGGGGTCCAGCCGGCGATGGACGGGATCGTCCAATACCTCCCCTCTCCGGAGGAGGCCCCGCCCGCCCGGGGCGACGATCCCCGGACCGGTGTGCCCGCCACGCGCGAGCCGGTCCTGTCCGCCCCGTTCTCGGCCCTCGTGTTCAAGGTCCTCCAGGAGGAGGGACGCCGCACCGTCTACCTTCGCGTCTATTCGGGGAAGGCGAAGGAGGGGGACACGCTGCTGAACGCCGCCACCGGACAGAAGGAGAAGGTGGCGCGCCTGTTCCGGATGCACGCCGGGAAGAAGGAGAGGATCGACGTCGCGGCGGCGGGGGACATCGTCGCGGCGCGCGGGATCCGGGTCGCGCGCACGGGGGACACGCTGTGCGACCCCGGGGCGCCGATCGTCTACGAGTCGATCGAGATCCGCACACCGGTCGTGTCGGTCGTCGTCGAGCCGAGGACGGTGCGGGAGATGGACCGCCTCCGGGAGCTCCTCGCCGCGATGACGGACGAGGACCCGACGCTGTCGTTCCGCGAGGACGCCGACACGGGGCAGATCCTCCTTTCCGGGATGGGGGAGCTCCACCTGGAGATCGCGATCGACCGCCTGGCGCGGGAGCACGGCATGGATGTGCGCAAGGGGAACCCGCAGGTGCTCTACCGGGAGACGGTGGCGTCGGCGGCGCGCGCGGAGAGCGTCTTCGAGCGGGAGATCGCGGAACGCCAGGTGAAGGTGGAGACCGTGGTGGCCGTGTCGCCCGCCCCCCGCGGCTCCGGCGTGCGGATCTCCGACGGGTTCCGCCTGCTCGGCCTGCCGCCGGACGTTGCCGACGGCGCGGAAATGGGGCTGCGGGAGGGGGCGTTCTTCGGCGCCCTCGGCTACCCGGTGGACGATGTGACGATCGAGCTCTTCCGGCTCGAGTTCCTCTCCGGCGTCCTTTCGCCGATGGCGGCGAAGGTGTCCGCCGCCAAGGCGTTCCACGAGGCGTACGAGAAGGGGAAGCCGTACCTGCTCGAGCCGGTGATGGCGGTCGAGATCGTCGTGCCCGACGAGTTCCTGGGGGGGGTGATCGGCGACGTCAACGCCCGGCGCGGCAAGGTCGCCTCGGTCGACCGGCGCCCCGGGGGGAGCTTCCTGTCGGCGGCGATCCCGCTCAAGGAGATGTTCGGCTACGTCACCACCCTGCGTTCGCTGTCCCAAGGGCGGGGGAACTACACGATGAAATTCTCGCACTACGACAAGGAATGAGGCCGTTCGCGCATCAAAACCCGCGGGAGTGACGCAGCGGGAGGGTCCGGCGGAGTCGCCGCAGGAGGGGGGCGCAGTGAGGTAAAGCGCAGCCGTGCAGGTTCACCGCACGGCGAGCCACGAACGGAGTCCCCCTCCGAGGCGACGCAGCCGAAGGAGGAGCACTTGGGAGGGCAGGATGAAGACGTTCGACGAGGATCTGGTCAAGGACCGGGTGAACCGGTTCCCGTTCGTGAAGTTGATGGGGATGAAGCTGCTTTCGTGCAGCGGCGGGGCGAGCGTGATGCGGTGCCGCGTCCGGCAGGCCTTGAGGAACTCGGGCGGGACGCTCCACGGCGGGGTGCTGGGGACGCTGGTGGACATGTCCGTGGCGACGGCGCTGCGCTCCGTCCTGCCGCTCACCTCCCGGATGACGACGGTGGAGTACAAGGTCAACCTGCTGAAGCCCGTCACCGACGGCGTGATCACGGCGCGCGGCTCGGTGATCCGGATGGGGAAGACGATCGCCGTGGGCACGACGGAGATCCGGAACGCCGCGGGGGACCCGGTCGCCTTCGGGTCCGCCACCTTCTACATCCTGAACGTCCGGGCGCCGGGGGATACTCCGGGTATAATGGTAGCGACGACGGGCCGATCGAAGCCGAAGGCGACGTCGATCCTCAAAGGGGAAAGTTGACATGGGCAAGCATCCGCCGATCGGGCCCGACACGCTCGTGGGAGACATCCTGCGCACCTACCCCGCGCTCCGGGGGAAGGTCGCCGAGCTCTTCGGCCCGGAGTGCGTGTCGTGCCGGTCGAACCGCCGCGAGACGGTCACTTACACCTCCTGGCACAGGGGACTCGACCCGGAGGCGGTCGTTCGGGCGCTGAACGACGCGCTGAAGAAAAGCAAGTAACTCCCCCGATTCGGGAATCCACCACGCAAGGAGAGCGTTCGATGTTCAAGGGAATCGATTATTTCGATCTGGAAAGCGGGTTATCGTCCGAGGCGCGCATGATCCGGGATTCGGTCCGGGATTTCGTCGACAGGGAGTTCCTCCCGATCGTCCGGGATCACTACCGGGCGGGCGGGTTCCCGATGCATATCATCCCGATGCTGGGGGAGATGGGTCTCCTCGGCTCCAACTTGAAGGGATACGGGCTGCCCGGCATCGACCAGATTTCGTACGGCCTCGTCATGCAGGAGCTGGAGCGGGGCGACTCGGGGCTGCGCAGCTTCGCCTCCGTGCAGGGGGCGCTGGTGATGTACCCGATCCACACGTTCGGGAGCGAGGCGCAGAAGGAGCGGTGGCTCCCGGCGCTGGGGGCGGGGAAGGCGGTCGGCTGCTTCGGCCTGACCGAGCCCGACCACGGTTCGGACCCCGCCGGGATGAAGACGAAGGCGGTGAAGGACGGGGATCGTTACGTCCTGTCCGGCGCGAAGATGTGGATCACGAACGGCACCGTCGCCGACGTGGCGGTGGTGTGGGCCAAGCTCGACGGCGTGGTGAGAGGGTTCCTGGTCGAAAAGGGGATGAAGGGCTTCTCGGCGCCCGAGATCCACTCGAAGCTCTCCCTGCGGGCCTCCGTCACGGCGGAGCTCATCTTCGACGACGTCCGGGTCCCGGCGGAGAACATCCTCCCCGGCGTGACGGGGCTGAAAGGCCCCCTCATGTGCCTGACCCAGGCGCGGTACGGGATCGCGTGGGGCGCGATCGGCGCCGCGATGGCGTGCTTCGACGAGGCGCTCTCCTACACGAAGGAGCGGAAGATGTTCGGCCGGCCGGTCGCCTCCTTCCAGCTCACGCAGGCGAAGCTCGCGGACATGCTGACGGAGATCACGTCGGCGCAGCTCATCGCCCTGCAGCTGGGCCACCTGAAGGAGGCCGGGAAGATGCGCCCGCAGCAGGTGAGCCTCGCGAAGCGGAACAACGTACGGATCGCGCTCGAAATCGCCCGGACCGCGCGCGGGATGCTCGGGGCCAACGGCATCAGCGACGAGTACCAGACGATGCGGCACATGTGCAACCTCGAGTCGGTCGACACCTACGAGGGGACGTACGAGATCCACACCCTCGTGATGGGGAAGGACGTGACCGGCATCGACGCCGTGTCGTGAGAGGGAGGATCGGGGGCGGCGGAGGGGAGCGATGAGCGGACCGTTGTCGGGGGTCCGCGTCCTCGACCTGTCGCGGGTCCTGGCGGGTCCCTTCTGCACGATGCTCCTCGGGGACCTCGGGGCCGAGGTGATCAAGGTCGAACGGCCCGGAGGCGGGGACGACACGCGCGAGTGGGGCCCCCCCTTCGCCGCCGGGGAGTCCGCGTACTACCTGTGCGTCAACCGGAACAAGAAGAGCGTCGCCCTGGACCTCAAGTCCCCGAAGGGGATCGCGGCCGTGCGGGCGCTCTCCGCGCGCAGCGACGTCGTGCTCGAGAACTTCCGGGTGGGGGTGGCGGACAAGCTGGGGCTCGGGTACGAGGCGCTCGCGCAGGGGAATCCCGGCCTCGTCTACTGCAGCATCACGGGGTACGGCCAGACCGGCCCGTACCGCGATCTTCCGGGGTACGACTTCATCCTCCAGGCGATGAGCGGGCTGATGAGCGTCACGGGAGAGCCGGGCGGCGAGCCGATGAAGCTGGGCGTGGCGACGGTCGACCTGACCGCGGGGATGTACGCCGCGGTGGCGATCCTCGCGGCGCTGCGGAGCCGGGACGCGACGGGCCAGGGGCAGCGGATCGACCTCGCCCTGATGGACTCGGCCCTCTCGTGGCTCGCGAACGTGGGGGGGAATTACCTCGTCTCCGGCAACGTGCCGGGGCGGTTCGGCAACGCGCATGCGACCATCGTCCCGTACCAGGTGTTCCGCTCGAAGGACGGGCACCTCGCCGTCGGGATCGGCAACGACGGGCAGTACCGGACGTTCTGCGGGATCGCCGGCGCGCCGGAGCTGTCCTCCGACGAACGGTTTTCGACGAATCCGGCGCGGGTCCGCAACCGGGAGGCGCTGATCCCGCTGCTGGAGCGCGTGTTCGCGAGGCGGCCGACGGCGGAGTGGATCGAGCTTCTCTGGGGCGAGGGGATCCCGGCCGGGCCGATCAACACGGTGGACCGGGCGCTGGAGGACCCGAACACGGTCGCGCGGGGGATGGTGGTCGGGATGCCGCATTCCAAGGCCGGTTCGGTGCGGCTGATCGGCTCCCCGATGAAATTCTCCGCGACCCCCGTGGAGTATCGCCGGCCGCCGCCGCTGCTCGGGGAGCATACGGAAGAGGTGCTCCGCGACGTCCTCGGGATGCCCCCCGGGGAGATCCGGGCCCTCGTCGGCCGCGCCTGACCCGAAGCGGGTCTACGTCAGGACGTAGGCGTCGTCCCGGAGAGCGGCCTCCCCGCGGGTGAGCATCGCGTCGAGGTGCTTGGAGAGGAGCGCCCACTCGCCGTAGTCGAACCAGGGACCGTCGCGGCCGGGTCCGTAGATGAGGCGCCGGGCGATGATCTCCGCGCGGGTGCGCGGCTCCCGTAAAAAGTCCCGCAGCGCCTCCTTCCGCCGGCCGATGACCGAGAGGTACGCGTTCATCTTCTCCGCGATCGGGCCACGGTGGACCGGCCCCTCGTGGGAGGTCACGTACCGGTCCGCGCCGATTCCGGCGAGGCGGCGGGCCGACCGGCGGAAGGCGTCGATGCCGCACGGGACGTCGCCGTACCACGGGCCGAACGCCGTCAGGTCGTAGTCCCCGAGGAAGAGGATCCCGTCGTCGGGGAAATGGAGGCACAGGTGCCCGGGCGAATGGCCGGGGGCGACGACCGCGACCGCGCGCGTACCGCCGAAGCGCAGTTCCTCGCCGTCCTCGATCCTCCTGGCGATCCTCCTCGGAGCGAAGTGGAACGTTTCCGCGAGCAGCTTCCGGTAGAAGGCGTCCCACTCGTTCCCGAGGACGCCGTACCACCCGAGCAGCGTCTCGAGCGATTCGAGGGCCGGGGCGTCCGCGGCGGAGGACCACACCGGCGTGTCCGGCAGGAGAGACAGGAACGTGAAGTGGTCCTCGTGGTAGTGGGTCATCACGACCGCCGCGATCCCGCTCTCTCCTTGCAGCCGTTCGATCTCCGCGGGATCGGAGCCGGCGTCCACGAGGATGCCGCCCCCGTCCGCCACGTACAGGGAGTGCGCGAACGGATAGCGCCCGCCCTTCCCGCCCTCCACGACCCAGATTCTGTCGGTCAGTCGCGTGATCATCCCCGTACCCCCGTCACCAGCCACAGAGGGATGTTTACGGCAGAGAGTACGGCAGGAGAAGTGTCCTCCAAGGTGCAAGCGCTTTCGGGGGACATTCCTGGGTCAACACCGGGATCAAGGGGAGGAGTGTCCCACGCCCACAACCCACAAGCCATCCGCGATATGATGTCCGCGTGAAGAAGATCCTGCTGCTCCCGTTCTGCCTCTCCCGCGAAGCGCAGGAAATGGCGGAATCCCTCGCCGCGGAGGAAGGGTACGTCGTGGTGGTGGCGCGCTCGACCGCGCGGGCGCTGGCGGAGGTGCGCCGGCACGCCGGGCCTCCCGGGAGCGGCTCCCCGGTGCGCATCGTGGGCGTCGTGTGCGACGGACGGGCGAAGAAGGTGTGGGCGGGCCTCGTCCTGCTGAAAGCGCGGCAGTGGGGGAAGCGGCTGCTGCGGCGGCGCGTCCGCCGGATCGAACTGGCCCGGGTGGCGATCACGGGCGGCACGAAGTCGCTGTTCGGGCGGCGTCAATGCCATGTGGGCCACAACGCGCCCGACACCTTCGCGCTGCGCAGGGCGCTGCGGGGCGGCGACACCTTCATGACGGCGTGACCCCGTTCCCCCCGTCGGGAACCGATCCCGGCGGGTGGAGCAGGTCCTCCCGCCGATGGATGGTCCGGGCCGTGCCGCTGTGGAACAGGTACGCGAGAAGGAAGTAGATCCCCCCCACCGCGGACGCTCCGCCGGCCAGCCGGATCATCGACCCGAACACGGTCTCCCATGCGAGAAACCGCGAAGCCGCGCCCAGAAGGAGGTACCCGGCCGCTCCGGCCAGCGCCGCGGCCAGCGCCAGCTTCCCGTACTCGACCAGGTCGGACGCTCCCCGCCGCCCCACCGTCCGCCGCATCAGGATCCCGTAGAGCGCTCCCGCGTAGAGGAGGATCCCCGCCGTGCTGGCGAGCGCGAGGCCGAAAACGCCGTACGACTGCTGCAGCAGGTAGTACACGGGGAGGGCGACGATCCACGCCCCGGTTCCCACGAGCGTCGGTGTCCAGGTGTCCCGCATCGCGAAGAATCCGCGGGAGACGATCGCCTGGGCGCACCAGAAGGGGATCCCGAGGCAGAAGGCGGAGAGGGCGGACGCGGTGCGCATCGTGTCGTCGATCGTGAACGCCCCGCGCTGGTAGACGAGCAGGACCGCCTCCCGCGACAGCACGACGGCGATGGCCGCCACCCCGGCGGAGACGAGGAAGACCCACCGCAGGGTGAGGGACAGCGTGTTCCACATCTCCTCCTTCCTCCCCTCCGCCGCCAGCGAGGAGAGGAACGGGTACGACGCCACCCCCGACGCCTGGCCGAAGATGCCGACCGGCACCAGCATCAGGCGGCGCGCGTTGTTCAGCCAGGTGATCGCCCCCGCGAGGAGGAAGGAGCCGAAGACGCGCGTGGTCCACTCGTCCACCACGACGAGGGAGAAGCCGAGCATGATCGGGATGGAGAGGCGGATGAACTCCTTCAGGCCCGGGTCGGAAAAGTCGAGCCGGGGGGAAAAGGAGAGGCCGCCGCGCCGTGCGCCGTGGATCTGCAGGGCGAAGTTCCCGAGGAACGCCCCGGCGAGGACGCCCCAGGCGAACCCCTCCATCCCGCGGTCCTGCCCGAGGAGCAGGCCCCCCGCGATGATCCCGGCGTTGTAGATCAGGGGGGCCAGCGCGGGGAGGAAGAACTGCTTCCGGGCGTACTGCACCGCCATCAGGAGCCCGCCGATGTAGAAGAAGATCTGCGCGGGGAGCACGATGCGCGTCAGGCGCGCCGCGAGGGCCGCCTGCGCGGGGGAGAAGCCGGGGGCGATCAGGGGGATCACGCGCCCCGCGAGGAACTCGCCCAGCACGATGAAGAAGAGCATGCCGAGCCCCATCACCGTTGCGATCGTCGAGAAGGAGCGGAACCCCTCCTCCTCCTTCCCCTCCGCCAGGTACCGCGCGAAGATCGGGATGAAGGTGATGGAGAGCGCGCCGCCCGCCAGCAGGTAGTTGAGGAAGTCGGGGATCGTGAAC
>Ga0326597_10010172_pt1 | contig 12557 bp, 9 predicted proteins | sample RVTome_12_FD_203789 | JGI IMG/M metagenome (GOLD analysis project Ga0326597, IMG submission 203789) | Soil microbial communities from uranium-contaminated site in the Upper Colorado River Basin, Wyoming, United States - RVT100D185 | ecosystem: Environmental > Terrestrial > Soil > Contaminated >... | reverse complement strand
ATCTAGCCACCGCACTGACCCTTCGCGAAGACCTCGCCGCTCTGGTGACCTACGATCGCCGGCTCGCCGCCGCCGCCAAACGAGCGGATATCGAGGCGCTGGCCCCCGCCTGAGCGAGTCCTGTTCCCCAGCCGCAATTGTGATGACAATCTTTCTTGGCCACATGCGGGAGAGTGAAGCTCGGAGCCGCGCCGTTTCCTCCAGCGGTCGTCCGCTTCCCAAGTAATGCGAACGCTCGCATTCTACCTGCCACAGTTTCATCCGATTCCAGAAAACGACCAGTGGTGGGGAAAGGGATTCACGGAGTGGATCAACGTGGTCAAAGCGAAGGCGCTGTTCCCGGGTCACTACCAGCCGCACCTCCCGGCAGACCTCGGCTTTTGCGACTTGCGGGTTCCCGAGGTCCGCGAGGCGCAGGCGGAGCTGGCCGGCAGGTATGGGATCTCTGGATTTTGCTACTACCACTACTGGTTCAACGGGCGGCGGCTGTTGCATCGCCCATTCGACGAAGTGCTCCGGCTTGGAACCCCGGACTTTCCTTTTTGCCTGTGCTGGGCAAATGAGAATTGGACCCGACGATGGGACGGCGGTGATCATGTCGTCCTGGTGGGTCAGGAACATTCGATCGAGGATGACGAACGACACATCGAGCACCTCCTGCCCGCGTTCAGCGACAAGCGTTACATCAAGATCGACGGCAGGCCACTCTTCCTTGTTTATAGAACCGGGCTCCTGCCAGCCCCTGCTCGGACCGCCGATCTCTGGCGGGAGAGAGCCCGAGCGGCGGGATTCCCGGATCTCTACCTGGCTCGAGTGGAAAGTTTTGGCGACTATGTGGATCCTCGAACGATTGGATTTGATGCAGGAGTTGAGTTCGCTCCCGACTTCCCGCTCCTGCCTTGTCCGATCGGGCGACGGGAGCGCTGGGACATGATTGCCAGAGTCCAGAACCGGCTCCGAAGAATCGGGCTGATGTCGAAGGTCTATGCGGAAAACCAGGTATATCTATATTCAAGCCTGGTGGAGAGAATGCTGGCAAAGCCGGCGGTCGATCACAAGCGCTTTCGGTGTGTCACTCCGGGATGGGACAACACCCCAAGACGAGCAAACGGCTCCCTGATATTGCATGCTTCGACGCCGGACACCTATGAAGCGTGGCTCCGGGCCATGGTGCGCGACACGCAACAGCGCCTCGACGGCGAAGAGCGCATCCTCTTCATCAATGCATGGAACGAGTGGGCAGAGGGCAACCACCTGGAGCCAGACCAACGCTGGGGACTGGCCTACCTCGAGGCAACCGCCCGCTCGCTGGCGCTCGCAGATCGCTAGCCCATGTTTCCCCTGTCGAGGAGGGGAGCGCGGTGTAAGTGCGCGAAATAGTGAGATCGAGGGTCGGATTTGGCAAATTCCGTAGTGACAGGGATTCGATAGATTATTCTTGACTGGCGAGGGCGGCGGCCTCTACGCTGCGGTGACAGGAGAGGCCCATGTTCCTGCGCACCGTCAAGGCAGCCGGCGGCAAGGGCGTGCAGCATGAGTACGTGCGCCTCGTCGAGGCCTTCCGCGAAGATGGCACGACCAAGCAGCGTGTCGTCTGTAATCTCGGCCGCAAGGATCTGCTCGCCACCCACCTCGATGCCCTGATCCGGTTGCTCCGCGGCGAGCCGGCACCTGCCGGGCGGATCGCGTCGGGGCCCGTGCACGCGACCGGCGCCTGGGATTGGGGCCCGATGCTGGTGGCGCGCACGCTGTGGCGTGAGCTGGGGCTGGACATGCTGCTCACCGCGCAGGGCGGGCGCAGCCGCGCCGACGGCCGAGCATTGGCCGAGCGGGCGCTGGTGTTGGTGGCGAACCGCCTGTGCGCGCCGACGAGCGAGCATGGGCTGGCGCGGTGGTTGGAGACCGACTTCGTCTGTGATCGGCAGGGGCGGCGCTGGATGCCGGCCTGGCGGGACGACGCCGAACGCCGGGCCAGCCGCCGGCCGCGGGTACGCGTCGCCTTTCGCCAGCTCAAGCAGTGGTACCGGACGCTGGATCAGCTGCACGCGCGCCAGCACGCGATCGAGCAGGCCCTGTACCTGCGCCTGCGAGATCTGTTCTCGCTCAAGGTCGATCTGGTCTTCTACGACCTGACCTCGACGTACTTCGAGGGGCACGGGCCGCCCCAGGCGGCCCACGGGCACAGCCGCGATGGCAAGCCGCGCAACCGTCAGGTGCTGGTCGGGGTCGTGATGGTCGATCAGTGGCCCATCGCGCACCACGTCTTTCGCGGCAACGCCCGCGATGCCACGACGGTGCCGCAGGTCCTGGAGGATCTGGAGCAGCGCTTCGGGCTGCGGCGCGTGGTCTTCGTCGGCGACCGGGGCATGGTCACCGCGGCCAATGTCCAGCGGCTGCGGGAGCACGAGCAGGGGTATGTCGTCGGGCTGCAGCGCCGCCGGCGCGAGGCCGTCTATCAGTACATCGAGCGCGCCACCGGCCCCTGGACGGAGTGTCCAGTGGGGCAGACGGCCCGCGAGAAAGCCGCGCCCCCCAAGACGCGCGTGCAGGAAGTGGCCGCCGATCAGCCGGGCGTGCGTATCTTCGTGGTGCAGAGCGACGAGCGGCTGGCCTATGAGCGGGCGCAACGCGTGCAGGCGATGGAGCGCGTGCGCGCCCAACTCCAAGCGCTCGAGCGGCGCATCACGAGCGGCAAGCTCACCGACGCCGCCCAGATCGGCGCCGCAGCCGCGCGCATCCTCACCCGCTGGCACGGCTACCGCTACTACGACTGGGCATACACCGACGGGCGCTTTCGTTTCTTCGAGCACCCGGTCCATCTGAAACGCGAAGAAGCCTACGAGGGCAAGTACGTCATCCAGACGGAGGAGCCGCAGCTCAGCGCCGTCGAGGCCGTGCGGATCTACAAAGAGCTCAGCGAGGTCGAGCGGGCCTTCGCCAACCTCAAGGACGTCATCGAGCTGCGCCCGATCTACCACCGGACCGACCCGCGCGTCGAGGCCCACATCTTCGTCGCGGCGCTGGCCTTTCTGCTTCACCGCATGCTCGAGAAGAAGCTCAAAGCCGCCGGACTCGACCTGTCCGCCACCGAAGCCCTCCAGGTGCTCCGCACCGTGCGCCTCGTCGAGTTCACCCTCGGCCGGGGCCAGACCAAGCGCTCCGTCACCCGAGGCTCCACGCGAGCCGCCACCATCCTCGCGGCCCTGGGCCTCACCGCCCTCGATCCGCCCACCCCGCCTCCGGGGGCCCCAACCGTCGTGTAGTGACAATCCCGCTTTTTGACCCTCAATACTTCAAGGACTTATGGATCGAAAAGGGAAACATGGGCTAGCACAGAGGCGGGGTCATGGAGAAGCTGGCCACGGAGCAGGAGGAATCTTGACATGCGCCAGGAAAGGCTGAAATGCTGGAGATTGCGGTGTACGCGTCATCTTTTTTGGCCGAGCCTTATGAATCGGAACGATTGAAGAATGTGATACGAGAGTAGTGTGGAGGTGCTCATTGGCCTGCACACGAAAATGGAGAGGGCCTTGACGATGATTGGACCAGACATGGAGCAGCCGTCGGCCGGAGGAGGGAAGGCGGATGGTTGATGAGGACACAGCGTCGAAGCTCGTGCCTGAGGTGAGGTACTGGTGTGACGTCGACGCGAGCCCGACGCATCTCGCTCAGTTGAGCCTGATTCCCGACGGAAGCAGGGTGCTTGAAGTCGGTTGTGCCGGTGGACATGTGACCAAGGCGTTGCGTGGGCGCGGATGCCACGTGACAGCTGTGGAGCGGGACGCTGGACTTGCCCAGGCGGCGAGAGAATATGCGGATGCGATGATCCAGGCCGACGTAGAGACGTCCGCGTTCTTCGAGGCAGTAAGGGATCTGACGTTTGACGTGGTTCTCCTCGGAGACGTTCTGGAGCACCTGGTCAGGCCTGCTGACTTACTCCGGGCGCTGAAGGACCACCTTCAGCCGTCAGGCTGGCTCGTCACCTCAATCCCGAACGTAGCTCATGCAAGTGTGCGACTCGCGCTACTTCTGGGGGAATTCAGGAGTCGTGGGTGGGGGCTGCTCGATGAGACTCATGTGAGATTCTTTACGGCCGAGTCTGTAGCCGAACTCTTCGACACGACCGGTTATGAAGTGCGTGACGTTGTCAGGGTACGCCAGGGCTTCTTCGAGACGGAGATCAAGATCGACCCCGCAGCCGTGCCGGTGGCGGTGCTGCGCCAGCTCGCCCGGGATGTCGATGCCGACACATATCAGTGGGTGCTTCGGGCTATGCCTCGGACGGAAGCGGTAAGCAACCGCGCGGCACTAAAGGGGCAGGTGCGCGCGGACGTGGTTCGAGCGGACCTGATCCGCGCGTATGGTGGAGGCACCTGGAAAGCGACCCGAGGTGGTCGGGCCGACTGGGCGCGAGCGGTTCAGCTCTCGTGGCGTTGGTTCGCACTTTCTTGGAGATTGAAGGCCCTACTGTACCTGGGTCTCGCGGTGCTAGCATCGGCAACGGTAAGGAGGTGAAAATAGCTCGCAGAATTTCGTAAGCTTCCCGACTTGGTAGACAGTTCAGAAGTAGACTTTGCGGGGGAGACGTCAGTATCAGCCGGGCAAACCACCTGGAGCCAGACAAGGCTGGGGACTAGCCTACCTCGCGGCAACCGCCCGCTCGCTGGCGCTCGCAGATCCCTAGCACAGAGGCGGGGTCATGGAGAAGCTGGCCACGGAGCAGGAGGAATCTTGACATGCGCCAGGAAAGGGTAGGGATGAGATGGAGATGCGAGGCGGAGGGAAACAGAAAGCTCGACGGGCGCCGGGATCGCGGCCGGCGTCCGTGGAGTTCGGGTGGAGTGTGGCAAGAGCCGGCGCTTTCGGGCAGTCTGTCGCGACTATTGGCTGCGGCAGGAGTGCATCACGCGGTAGGCGCCGGAGCAGAACGGCATGATGGAGCGCTTCTTCCGCAGCCTCAAGAAAGAATGCGTCTCGCAGCACCTGTTCCCGAACTTCGCGGCGGTGCGCCGCGAGATCGCCGCGTGGATCCGCTCGTACAACGAGGCGCACCCGCACCAGGCGCTGGGCTAACGGAGCCCGCGGGAACACCGGGCACAACAAAGTCAACCCGCACAGTCTACTCTTGCAGTGTCTACTTGACGGGGAAGCTTACGGCCTGACCCCCGTCCGCTTGAGGCCGCGCGCTAAGCGGTGTGCTCCCAACTCACCGCGGCCTCCGGGAGAGGTCTGGCTGCCCGGTGGCCTCCCCGAGCACCGCGAGCATCTCGTCGCCGTAGCGCTCCAGGTTGAAGGTCTGGGTTGCCCACTCACGCGCCTGCTGACCCAGTCGCCTCGCGGCCTGAGGGTCCTCGCACAAGACCTGGATCTTGTCAGCCAGCCCCTTCCAGTCTCCGGGCGTGTACAGGAGGCCGTTGAAACCGTCGCGGATTGTCTCGGGTATCCCGCCGCTGCGGGCTCCGATCACGGGCGTGCCCATCTTCATGGCTTCCAAGATCACCCGCCCGAAAGCTTCCATGCGCGAGCACATCAGCGCGACATCCGCCTCCCTGAAAAAGGGGTACGGGTCAGAAGTGTAACCCACCATGTCCACGTGCGGGGCAAGCCCGAGCGAGTCGATCAATCGCCGCAGGTACTCCACATAGGGCGCGGATCCGCTGCCCACGATCTTGAGCCTCACCGGCAGGCCGCGTCGGACGACTTCGTGAACCGCCCGCAACGCTTGCTCGTGTCCCTTGGACTCGGCGACGGTACCGACCAGCACGCAGAGGAACGGGACGGCGGCTCCCTGACGGGCCGGCTCACTCTGCTCCTTTGCCGGCACCGGTGGCACGGGCACGGGGTTGTAGACGACGCGCGCGCGGTCAGGAGGCACCTGCCGCTCGTAGTGCCTGGCCACCGCCTTCGAGTTGAAGATCACCAGCTTCGAGAGCGCGCTGAGGATCCGCATGGACAGCCGAGGACCGAACTCGAAGTGAAAACCGTGGTCAAGATCGCCAAATTCCCTGACGTGGGTGACATGAGGGATACCCAGCAGCCGAGCGCCCAAGGCCCCTTCGCAGCAGGTCAGTGTGTTCGTCACGACCACGTCGCACTTCCAACCCCGGATCATACGGGCCAGCCGCGCGCCGCGCAGGCTGTGGACCAGCGGCTTCTTCAGCAGGCGGTCCCACAGCGGGAGTGGAAAGCGACTGGTCCACGGCCGGAAGAAGTATACGGCATAGGGAATACGGCGTGCCTCGAGAGCCTGCGCCACGTAGTCGCGCCCGGGGACTACCACCCGGCACTCGATGCTCCGGGCCGTCAGGACGTCGATGAGATCGATCATCGACCGCTCGCTCCCGCCGCTCCACCAGGTGGGCGACACAAAGCAGACCCGCATTCACACTCCCAGGATTGAGGCGGGCCCCGGGGCCAGGTCTTGAAATCCGGCATCGCGGCCAAACCAGGTCCTGATACCCGGTGGCAGGTGGTATTTCCAGACCTGACCCCATCCCTCATTCCGGCGCGTATTCGGGACATTCTGCCTATCGGGTTGACTTCGAAGCACACAACTGGTCGTAGGCAGGGGGGCCCGTGCCGTGCAGCCGAGCCCACCCATGGAATCGTTCGGAGTCAACCCGATAGGCACAATGGCCTTTATCTCTCCTTCTATGAAGCGGCTGCCCGGGTCAAGGCCCACGCGGTTCCCTCGAGGTTCTGTCATCCTTCTATTCCCGCTCGTGCAGTAGCGAGGCTGAACTCGCTGGCGCCTGAGGGGAGTCGAGGGGTGGGGGCGCCATCTACGCGGCGGCTCTGCGACGGGAGCCTAGGAAACATTCGCGCTCACCCACCCATCGAACCTTCGAGAGACTACATGGGGCCCCATCCGCCGATCGCTTATGCCGACACGGCTTGCGGGACGTCGTGAGGCCGGCGTTCGCGCGGCTCGTACACCGTCCCCTCGCGCGATGACATAATAGAGGATGAGGTGCCCCTCGCGTCGCTAGGGGCCGATGACAGTGTCGTTGGACGCCGAGGAGTCATCGGAGAAGGTGACGGTGACGGTGAGCCTGGCGCCCGCCGTGAAGCGCGTGTTGTTGGGGTCGGCCGCGAAGAGCACCACCGAGCTACCGGCGGGAAGCAGGAAGTTCACCGAACCGTCGGCGCTATTGAGCAAGGACGCATCGAGCGAGGCAGCCGCCCCCAGCCCCCAGAACGACGTGGCAGGATCGGTGTCCCACACGCTGACCCCGTTACTGTGACGCAGCTCCACCCGGTTGACCGTGCGATCGCCGCCATCGGCGGCCAGGGTCACCGTGAAGGTGCCGTCCAGCGCGCCGTCGGGCACGAGGATGTTGGGGCCCGGCCCCACGCGGTCGCGCGCCGAGCCCGCGAAGGCCAGCGAGATCGACACCCCCTCGATGATGGTGGTCGCCGCCGAGGCCGAGGAGCCATCCGCGAACATGACGGTGACGGTGAGCCTGGCGCCCGCCGTGAAGCGCGTGTTGTTGGGGTCGGCCGCGAAGAGCACCACCGAGCTACCGGCGGGAAGCAGGAAGTTCACCGAACCGTCGGCGCTATTGAGCAAGGACGCATCGAGCGAGGCAGCCGCCCCCAGCCCCCAGAACGACGTGGCAGGATCGGTGTCCCACACGCTGACCCCGTTACTGTGACGCAGCTCCACCCGGTTGACCGTGCGATCGCCGCCATCGGCGGCCAGGGTCACCGTGAAGGTGCCGTCCAGCGCGCCGTCGGGCACGAGGATGTTGGGGCCCGGCCCCACGCGGTCGCGCGCCGAGCCCGCGAAGGCCAGCGAGATTGACGGCGGCGGCCCACCCGGTCGCGAGATCGCGAAAATCTTGCCGGCTCCGATCGAAAGCACATAGAGATGTCCATCGGGGCCCACCTTGATATCGGTGATGCCGTCGAAACCGGTGCCAAAGATCAATTCGTCCAGCTCGGCGGCATTGTCGGCGACGAGATCCGCGAGCCCGGGCGCGGTGAACACGAACCCGTCCCGAGCCGGGTTCGGGCGGAACCGGTAGAGCTGCCCGTTGTTGAAATCCCCCACGAACGCGTTGTTCACGTACTGGTCGCCGAGCGCGGTGGAGTCGAGGAAGGCGATGCCCGTCGGCGCGACGGGGGCGAACCATGAGAACTTCGGGTCGCGGTACACGGCACCCGGAACCATGAACAGGTCACCGACGCCCTGGGGATCCCGACTGTCCGGCCCCAGGATGGGCCGCCACCCGCCGTTGAATGCGGGCTCGACGAGGTTGATCTCGTCGTAGCTCCCGGGACCGTTTTCCGTCACCCAGAGTCGGTTCGTCAGAGAGTCGAAGGCCATGCCGAAGGAGTTCCGGATGCCGTACCCCAAGTACTTGGCGAGGTTGCCGCCCTGGGCGGCGAAGGGGTTGTCGGCGGGCACCGAGCCATCGTCGTTCAGGCGGAGGATCACCCCCGAATCGTCCGGCGCCGGTCCCGTCGGGTTGTTCTGGAGTTGACCGTTGTGGTTGAGATCGCCGATGACTACGTACAGCTTGTCGTCAGGACCGAAGAGGATGGTACCCCCGTCATGGTTGGGGCCGGGTAAGACCGGCAGGTCCAGAATGAGCGTGGGGTTCACCAGGGCGCTACCGTTCCAGGAGTAACGGTAGACGCGGTTGCCGAGCGGATCGGGGAAACCGCTCGTATCCCCGCCGGTGGCGCTCTGCGTGTAGTACAGATAGACGAGCGGGGTGCCCGGGAAATCGGGATGAAGCGCAATGCCGAGGAGCCCGCGCTCCGAAGCATTGTCCACGCCGACGTCGAGCACAGCCCCCGGCTGCAGCACGCCGTTGATGACCCGGCGCACCCGGCCGTCGCCCTTCTGGAGGACGAGGAGATCGGTGGGTCCGATGAAGGCCATGGCGGTTGGGTTCGCCAGACCACTCGTCACTTCGCGCACCTGGAGCGCCGGATCGTCCACGACCGGAAGCTGCCCGGCCGCGGGCGGCGGAGTGGCGGCCAGCCACAGCCAGGCGATCGCGAGTACCCCAACGGCGTGATGCGCCGACGACACCGCAGACCTGACGTTCTTCATGGGGCCCTTCCCTTGGTCCGTGGCGGCCACCGGCCGACGATGAGGGATCGGCTGCCAGAAGCACTGCGCGTTGCAGGCGAATCTCGCGAACGCGAACTGAAGCTCAGGTTCCCACACTTATCCAGTTGCGGCAACATCTCGCCATCCGCCTGGGATCAGCGATCCGTAACTCTCCACCTGGGCCTGCTCCACCCTGGGGATTCTCCGGGGCCGGCCCCGCCATCGGCCGACCTGCCCGCTGCCGTCCCCTCCCATCAGTAATCCGTCCCAGTCTCGGGGTTGGACTCTGCCCCTGCAGGATGCACCCTGCAGGATGCATCTTGACTGCCCCGCGGTCGCCGGCGCAAGATCGCCGTTGACGACTGGCCCGGTTGGGGATCAGCGATGCGCTGCGCGCGGTGCTCTCAGCGCCAGCGACCCCGCCGTCGGTGCCCACCGGCCCCGGCCCGGTCTGATTATGGCCTTTGTACCTATCGGGTTGACTCCGAGCGGTCCCTTGGGTGGGCTCGGCTGCACGGCACGGCCCCCTTGCCTACGACCAGTTGTGTGCTTCGGAGTCAACCCGATAGTCAGACGGGACGTTACTCATGGCTCAGGGCCTCGATGGCCGTCCGGATCTGGGCGGGGGGCGAAAGGTCGGCCGGAGCGGGCGGGGCGTGCTCGGAGACGAGGACAGCGGGGAGGCCGCTCCCGGGGTGGCCGGGAGGACGACGAGGGCGACAACGACAGCAGCCATCCTCATCGCGCGGGCGATCTTGAATTGGGTTACAGCGCCCTCTCCTCGTTTTCCGAGCGTAGCATGGAGGGGGAGAAGACGAAGGGCGAGAACCCAGTCGGGGCACTGTATCGCTCCCGGTACACTACTTCTGGTTGTCTGACGCTTGCGGGTCTTGCTATGCGGCTATCTTCGGGGTGGCCGAGGGGGAAGGGAATTTTGAGTCTGTCTTCCAGGTCGACGCAACGACATTGGACGTGAAGATTAGGGAGATGTTGGAGTAGAGCGCGCGATCGCCCCGCGGCGATCACGGCCCTCCAGCGTCTCTAAAATAGGCGGCCACGAGTCCTGGACGGGCAAAAAAAAGATTGATCTGCTCCCGTTCCATGACCGCAGCGAGAGTTGAGCGGCGAAGCCGTGCTTCAATCACCGATTCCATCTCCCAGGGCTCGAGGCCGAATTCACGGAGATGGTTCAGCAGTGAGGCGACACCCGAGGTACCCCCAATCCACGCGGGTGTCACCTCGACGATCACCGCGGCGGTCCTGGCGAGAAGGTTGGTCATCCCGTGGATGACGGCAGGTTCATGTCCTTCCACGTCGATCTTGACGATGATCTTCCCGGCGGTTGTTAGTGAGAGGGGGAGATCATCCGCCCTGACCACCTCGACCTCGTATTCCTCCACAAAGGTCCCGGTCCGGCTATCCTTGTTCGGGTCCGTCCGTATGGTGCTTCCACCAAGCCAGTCTGGATTGACGCGTAAAGTTGTGACACCAGAGTGGTCGCTCAGCGCCTTCTGCCAAACCTCGATCTGCCCGACGTGGGGCTGTCTGGCGGCGTGGTCGCGAAGCAGTTGAGCAAGCAGAGGGTGAGGCTCGAAGGCGTGAACGATCCCATGCGGCTGAACGAGCGCGGCGGCGAGCATGGTGATGTGCCCGAAGTTCGCGCCGGCGTCGATGACGGTGTCGCCAGGGCGAAGCACACGACGCAGGAGCGCATCCAGCGGCCGCTCGAAGAGCACGCCGAACCAGTATGGCACCCGGTGCATCGGGTTGTGCGGATTGCAGAGGATGGCCACTGGTAGTCCGCGCAGGCGGCGCGCTTGAGGGGCGGGCGGGAGGACGCCGGGGTACAGGAGTCTCGGAACGAGATGCTTCATAAGGTAAGGGATGCGGCGGTCCAAAAGACCAGTACGCCCGACCGTTGCCATCATCTCGGACGCGACCCGCTTCAGCTGTTGCCTCCAGGTCGGGTGCGGATTAAACATCAACGAGGGCGCTTTCCAATAAGAGGTGCGCAGGTCGTCCGCGACAAGGACGATCTAGACTTGCCGCTTGAGGCCTCTGACGACCCGCGGCGGTGGTGTCCGGCTTGACGTGAAAAAGGTGAGTGACGTTCTTCCGTTTCGTCATGGGGTTCACGGTAGCACGCTCCGAAAAGGACGGCCCGCTCTTGGCTCAGGAGCTACGATCGTGGCTCGGACCATACCGTAGTATGCCCCCAATCGGGTGCTCATGCCGCTGGCTGGATTCGCGTGCTGATGACCGCCGCGGTGTAGCCGTCGATCTTGCGGGGCGTGATCTGCCCGATCGCGAGGAGGCCGAAGAGCAGGATCAGCGCCGCGTCCTCGTTCGACGGGGAACCTTGCGCCTTCAGGCGCCGGCGGAACTCTTCGTTGAGCCGCTCGATGACGTTGGTAGTGCGCAGCGTCGTCCACTGCGCGGTGGGGAAGCAGAAGAAGGTGAGCAGCTCGTCGCCCCCCTCCTGGAGACTGTGCACGACGCCCGGGCAGCGCTTGGCCCACGTGCGTTCAAACGTCGTGTAGGCGGCCCGCGCCGCGTCGCCGTTTGCCGCGTACACGATGCGATGGAAGCCCTCTCGGAGGTCATCGAACGCGCGGTCCAGAAGACCCTGCGCACCACCAACGTCATCGAGCAACTCAACTAGGAATTCCGCCGGCGGGTGAAGACGCAAGGCTCCCTGCCAACCGAGGACGCGGCGCTGATCCTGTTCTTCGGCCTCCTCGCGATCGGGCAGATCACGCCCCGCAAGATCGACGGCTACACGAAGATCGCCACCGTCATCAACACGCGGATGCAGCCAGCGGCATGAGCACCCGATCGGAGGGATACCACCGTATGGCCCGGGCCACGATCGTAGCTCCTGAGCCAAGAGCGGGCCGTCATATTCAGCGCGTGCTACCGTGAACCCCATGACGATCCGGAAGAACGCCCATCACCTTTTCCGCATCAAGCGGGACACCACCTCTTCGGTGAAGCGCATCACTCCGGCCACCGACCGTTCATGTTACCCTGACGGTTCTCTAGTCATGACGAAGCAACCTCGGCTGATGATGTACTACCCGGCGCACGGATGGCTCTACCACGGGAGACTGCGGATCCGTGATGCGCAACCGATCGGCAGCTATGGCGGCTCCTGAGCCGCGAGTGTTCATCGTGGTTCTGAACTGGAACGGGCTTACCGATACGATTCAGTGTCTCGACTCGCTCCGACGTTTGCACTACCGAGGAGAGCTCCGGACCGTGGTCGTGGACAATGGCTCACAGGACGGCTCCACGGCCGCCCTTCGATCCCGCTATCCGGAGCTCACGCTGATCGAGAACGGCCGGAATCTCGGTTACACCGGGGGTAACAACGTGGGACTTCGGTTCGCGTTGGCCAACGGGGCAGACTATGTGTGGTTGCTGAACAATGATACAACGGTCGAGCCTGGAAGCCTCTCGAGCCTCGTTGCTGCAGGCGAGGCGACGAAACAAG
>Ga0326597_10010171_pt1 | contig 12559 bp, 11 predicted proteins | sample RVTome_12_FD_203789 | JGI IMG/M metagenome (GOLD analysis project Ga0326597, IMG submission 203789) | Soil microbial communities from uranium-contaminated site in the Upper Colorado River Basin, Wyoming, United States - RVT100D185 | ecosystem: Environmental > Terrestrial > Soil > Contaminated >... | reverse complement strand
CACACCGGACCCGGCCGCCCATGAGTGGCCAACCATGTCGCCTTCTCGAAGTGGTATCGAACGGTCAGGGGGTCCGTTACCGATACCGCGTACTTCGTGATCGGCGATATGAGCCGGACGATGTCGGCCTCCTGATCGCCCAGCTGCCGTAGGGGCAGGGCTGTGCTGCCGACGGTCGTGTCCCATCGGACCTGCCCCGAGACGTAGAACACCGGGATCGAGTCGTGCCACTGCCCAAGCACGCCAGTGATGGTGTTGGTACCGCCTGGGCCAGTCGTGACGCACACCGCAGCCATGCGCCCGGTCGCCCGTGCGTATCCCTCAGCGGCGATGGCGCACGCCTGCTCGTGGTGGTTGAACACGGGCTGCAGGTCAGCACGGTGGCCGATGGCGTCGTCGAGGTGCATCGCTCCGCCGCCGGTCACCATGAATACGTGACGGACGTCAAGGCGGGCGATGCCTTCGGCGATGTAGTCCGCGACTCGCACCATGCCTACCTGTCTGTCTGCAGGACTCTTCGGTCGATCTGCTCGAGCCGAGTGGAGTGCCAAGCCAGTAGTCGCTCGACGCCCTGAAGCAGGTTCGTGAACGTCATCGCCCGCAGGCCTGCGGCCAGCTTGGACCCGTCGCCCCAGTATTCCCGGCCGAGCCCATCCTTTGCAATGACAATCGGCACCTTCTGACCGGAAATCCGGACCACGAGCGCGGCGACGTCGCGCAGGGAGATGGGCTCCCCAGGCGTCACGTTGTAGGCGCCTGGAGCAAGGCCGCCCCCGGGTCCGCCGCTCAGTGCGTGTTCGATCACGGCGGCCAAGTCGTCCACCCAAACGTAACTGAACAGACGATCCTGGCGCAGGGTTACCGGCATCCCCAGCAGCGCCTTGCAACAGGCGTTCGAGATGAACCGGATCGCGTAGTCCTCACCAGGTCCGTATACCCCAAACGGCCGCAGCTCGATGGCGTTGGAGTCGCGGGCGAGCCAGAGCGCCTCGACGTACTTGGAGAAGCCGTGCTCGTCGTCGGGCACCACAACTCCGAGTTCGTCCTCGGCCACTCCCGCGATCGGCCCCTGGACGCCGTAGACGGCCCCCGATGTAAGTACCACGAATCGGCCAAACGACGCCCGGCTGCGGACGAGACTGAAGAACTGACGCAGGTTCTGCTCCGCGATCCCGGTCTGGTCGGGCGCGTTTCGGTGGGCCGGCTTCACGGCCGCGTGCACAACGGCATCGACTCGCGTCGCCGCCAGCCAGCGGCGCACTGCATCCGCGTCAGCGAGGTCCAACTCGGCATGCGTTGGTGCGAAGACCTCGTGCCCCGAACGCAGTCGGTCTGCGATGTGCCTGCCGATGAAGCCACCTCCCCCGGTGAGTAGGATCCTCATGGCGTCATTCCCAGGCGTCCGAACGGATGTGAGGCTCGGGAACGCCTCGCTCGCGTAGTTGCTGGCTAAGCGCCGCCAGCATCTGCGGTGGTCCGCTCAAGTAGAAGGCGGGATCGTCGAACGTCTGGACGACTGGCCAGGCATAGGCCGTTGAGAGGCGGCCATCGGTCTCTTCGCACACGAGGTGCACATCAAGGGTCGGCGCCTGGCGTGCGCAAGCCGCGGCGAACGGACCGTAGACGAACAGGTCGAGCGTGCGTGCGCCGTAGAACAGCGCAACTCGAGACGCGTGATCTGCCGTGAGCGACCCCAGGAACGCGGTGAACGCCGTCACGCCCGTGCCGCCGGCGAAGAGGACCGCGTCGCGCACCGGATCGACGACGAACTCGCCGTACGGGAGCTTTACACACACCTCGGTCCCCTGCGCCAACTCCCGCTCCATGCGCATGGTGAAGGCGCCCTTCACGGCGTACGTGATCGCGAGCCGGTCGCGCTCGTCCGGCGAGCTGGCGATCGAAAACACTCGCGATTCCGGCCAGAATCCGCCCGGCTCACAGGCGTCGAGTGCGAGATGGAGGAACTGCCCGGGCTTGAACCGGGGGACCGGCTGCGACGGGAGGAGCTCCACGCTATAGACGCGCTCACCGTGATTTGTCACGCTCTGAACCGTGCTGGGAATCCGACGGGCGACGGCCACGCGCTTCGCTCAGCGCTCCGGGGGTGCGCTTAGCGCATGGCCCGGTGTTCCCGTCCGTTCACCGGACATGAAGCGCCCGAACGCCTCGACCATGTAGTCCAGTCGGGCGTCGTCGATGCCAGGGTAAACGCCCACGAAAAACGTCTGTTCCATGACGGCGTCCGTCGTCGCCAGGTCGCCGACCACGCGCCGATCTATGCTCTCAAACGCCGGGTGCCGCAGAAGGTTGCCGCTGAACAGGGTCCGCGTCTCGATGCGCCGGGCTTCGAGGTAACCCGTCAGGTCGTGGCGCATGAAGCCGGCGCCCTCACGAACCGTGATGACGAACCCGAACCAGGAGGGCTCGGTCTTCGGCGGCGCGACCGGGAGGATGAGCCGGTCCTCGTAGGGCCGGAGCGCCTCAAGCAGCCTCGCGTGGTTGCGACGGCGCGCCGCGACAAATCCGTCGAGGCGGGCCAGCTGAGCGCACCCGATCGCCGCCTGCATGTCAGTCGCCTTGAGGTTATAGCCGAGGTGGCTGTAGACGTACTTGTGGTCGTAGCCATGCGGGAGCGTTCCGAACTTCTGGGCGAACCGCTTGCCGCAGGTGTTGTTCTCGCCGCCGGCGCAGTAGCAGTCGCGGCCCCAGTCGCGGATAGAGCGGGCGATCCGCGCCAGTGCCTCGTCCTCGGTCAGCACCATGCCGCCCTCGCCCGTGGTGATTTGGTGCGCCGGGTAGAACGAGAGAGAGGCGAGGTTGCCGAACGTCCCCGTGAGCCGGCCGTCGTACCGCGCGCCGAGCGCGTCGCAGTTGTCCTCCACGAGCCACAGGTCGTGCGTGCGCACGAGGTCCATGACGGTGTCAAGGTCGTACGGCACGCCGAGCGTGTGGGCCAGCATGATGGCCCGCGTACGGTCAGACACGGCCGCTCGCAACTGCTCCGGGTCGGCGTTGTAGTTGCCCAGGCGGACATCGACGAACACCGGGACCAGCCCGTTCTGGACGATGGGCGTAACCGTGCTCGGGAAACCGGCCGCAACGGTGATGACCTCGTCACCCGGCTTGAGCCGACGGTCGCCGAGCTTCGGTGAAGTGAGCGTCGTGAGCGCCACCAAGTTGGCCGACGACCCGGAGTTGACGAACAGGGCGTCCGAGAGCCCCAGGTACCCGCTGACGCCCGCCTCGAACGCCTCGGTAAACCGGCTGGCCGTGAGGTAGAAGTCGAGGCTTGAATCGACCAGGAGGCGAAGTTCCTCCTCCCCGAACACGCGACCCGCGTAGCGCACCGGGTCGCGCTCAGGGTCAAACGGCTGCCGCGCGTGGCGCTCACGCGCATATCGTCCGACCAGGTCGAGGATCTCGCCGCGCAGGTCGATCATCGGGTCGGCCTCACGAGTCATCAGACTGTCTCGTGGATCGCGGCCCAGGCGAGCCCTGCGGCCCTCGCGTCGCGTTCGTAGCTCGCGAGTTGGCTGGCCACGAGCTCGCGGGTCTGGGCCACGGTCAGGCCGTGCGCGTGGTCGCGGTACCACGCGGCGGTGTGGCGGACGGCCGACCGGGCGTCCCAGACGGGTGCCCATCCGAGCCGCTCGCGCGCCTTCGTGCTATCGACGCTGAGACGGTGTGCCTCGTGCGGTTCCGCGGGAGCGGCATCGGGTCCCCGCCACGATCCCGAGCCCCATTCCTCCAGGAAACGCTCGACGACCCAGCGAACGGGGCGTGCGGCGTCCGCCTCGGTGGGTCCGAAGTTCCACGGCTCGTCAAAGGCGCCTCCGTTGCCCATCATCAACGAGGCCAGCTGCAGGTAGCCGGACAGCGGTTCCAGGACGTGCTGCCACGGACGCACCGCGTCCGGATTGCGGACGAAGATCGGCTCGCCCGATGTCAGGGCGCGCACGCAGTCCGGGATGATTCGATCCAAAGCCCAGTCGCCGCCGCCAATGACGTTGCCCGCGCGGACCGAGGCGACGTGCGCCGAACCCGCGTGGCTGAAGTAGCTCGCGCGGTAGGCCGCCGTGGCCAGCTCCGCAGCGCCCTTGCTGGCACTGTACGGATCGCGGCCGCCCATGGGGTCGTCCTCGCGGAACGCGCGGCCGGCCTCGATGTTCTGGTAGCACTTGTCGCTGGTCACGACCACGACCGCGGCCACGGACCCACATCCGCGGGCGGCCTCCAGGACATTCACGGTACCCATCATGTTGGTCTCGAACGTTTCGTGCGGCATCGCATAGGCTCGCCGGACGATCGGCTGTGCGGCGAGGTGGAACACGAGCGACGGCCGGGCGGCGGCCATCTCCGCGGTCAGCCGGTCCCGGTCACGCACGTCTGCAACGAGGTGGTGAAGCCCCTCGCTGAGGGAGAGGGCGTCGAACAAGCTCGGCTCCGTCGGCGGCCCCAACGAGTAGCCCGTGACCTCGGCACCTAGACGCTCGAGCCAGGACGCGAGCCAGGCGCCCTTGAAGCCCGTATGGCCGGTCATAAAGACCCGCCTGCCATCAAAAATGCCCCCGAATATCACCAGCGCTTCCAAGGAGCCACACCCCGCTCCCAGCGATTCTCAAGGGTGCGCTCGTCCTGCAACGTGTCCATCGGGTGCGTAAGGCCAAGGTGGAAGATTGCATCGATCTCGCTATCGCGTGCGAGCCCCACCTCCTCTGATAGACGGGTCCCCAAGCCCCCGGCGGGGATCATGCCCTTCATCCGGCCTCCAGCGACCTCTGTTGGTTGGCGCGACGGCCTTGGCGCGAACGTGCCAACGCTGTCACGGTGATCTTAGTGAAGTTTCCGCTGGAGATCCTGAGGCGTGGCGCCGGGCGGCAGGCCCGCTCACGCCGTCTGCGGAGCCTCGTGTTGCCCGGCGAGCGTGCGCTCAGTCGACCCCGCCCCACGTAGCAGGCTGCCGGAACCGTTTGGATACGGCATGTCGGCCGCCAGCCGGAGCGACTGCCGTCATGCGACAATCCTCGCGCTGCGAGCTTGCCTCCTGATTGGGGCCAATGGACGCACACGGGTGTGACTAGGGAGGACGTTTGAGCCGATCAGATGCCGCGGTGGGGACCGGTCTGACCATCGCTGGCCAGGCGCCTGGTGCCGTCGTCGTGGTCCAGGCGCCGTTGGAGGAGGAACAATTCCTCTTCGTGCCGGCATCCGCAGAGCGGACGCTGGGGGAAGCGCGAAAGTGAGATCGACCCCATGCGACGATGCGGCACTGGGCGACTGTAATCTGATCGGCCGCCGACTGACCGACACCCAGGGCAGGCATGAAGGGTCGAGCATTGGCAACGGGTAGCAAGGTCACAGTCGTGATTACGACGTTCGACCGGCCCGATTACCTGGGGGAGTGCCTCGCTTCTATCAGGCAACAGACCCTGAAAGACTTCAGGCTCGTGGTGCTGGACAACGCAAGCGCGGCGGACTACTCGGACGTACTCGATCGTTTCCGCGACCTTCCTCTGAGCTATGTCCGGAACGAGAGAAATATCGGCGCGGCAAATAACCTCGCGAAGGCGATGCGGTGCTATTCCGACTCCAGGTATCTGGTCGTCTTCCATGACGACGACTTGATGCACCCCCGGATGCTCGAATGGGAGTGCGAACTGCTCGAGAGCGATCCGAAGATCCAGTTCGTCTCCACGGAACTCGCTGTGTTCGACGACGGCACTGCGCCGCCGCTCGCGAGGTGGGCGAACGTTGAACTGGAGACCGAGGTCTACAACGACGCGAGCGATCTAGCGCGCTCTCTTCTCGGGAGTGGCGGCCTTTGCTTCGGATCAACCATGTATCGGACCTCGGTCTTGAGCCAGATCACATTCGACGAGCCGCGCTTCAGCATCATCTCGGACCGCCCGTTCCTTCTCGATGTGGCGCGGCTGGGCAAATGCGCCCTCATCCGAGCCCCACTGGTCATGTACCGGCACCATCCGGGGCAGGACACGAACACGGGACGGCTAAGCGCCAAGAACCTGATCGAGCTCATGAAAGCGTATCGCGCCGCCTTCCCGGCGACTTGGGGTCGCGCGGACCAGGTTCTCTTCTATCACCACGCTGTGAACTTCCTCCTTCGCTACGGGTATGACCGCCTCCCACCCGAGGAGCGCATCGGCGCCGTGCGGTTTATCCAAAGTTGCATCCGGGGCGGAGTCCTGCGGCTCTCGGATGTCAGGGCGGGTGATCTGGCGAACCTTTTGCGGACGGACGGGCGGCGTGTAGCACCTGCTGCGATCGACGCTGCGCGCGCAGTGAAGCGTCGATTCGCATCACGCCAGCCGAAGGCGGCTGACACTCAGGAAGCGTCGCTCATCGACAGGAGGCAAGCACGTCCCCCAGACGAGTGAACCGCCCGACCTTCGTCTTCGATGTGGACATTCCACAGTTCATGGGTAATCGTGTCTTCGACGTTGATTACGCGCGCCAGTACCCGGGCGCAGAAGCATCGGCAGCGCTTGGCGCCTCATTGCGCGCTGCAGGCTTGGAAACCGTGACCGCCGATGTCTACCTCAGCGGAGCGAACGCCGGCCGGCCGGCCGTGTGCCTGTCCAACGAACTCACGCGCTTCACCGACGAACTGCTCTCCTTCGACTCTGTGGTACCGGTCGTCTGCATCTCGTTGGAGTCACCGATCGTCGCTATCGATTTCTACAGCAGGATCCAAGAGGTTTCCGAGCGCTTTGATCACGTGTTCCTGTGGAAAGGGATGCGCGACAGAGCCATGGGGCGCGCGACGTTCCACGAGGCCTCGTGGCCGTACCCGGATTCCCAACGAGCCGAGGAAGGTCCCGCGTGGTCCGAGCGAGGATTCGTGGTGCTTGTCAACAGCAACAAGCGCATCTTTGTTCCGCCAAGGCAGCTGATCCGACTGCGCCATCCACGACAAAGTGCGCGGAGCGTCATGGCGGCGCGCCAGCTCGCGAGACTGCGCCGAAGCGAGCCCTGGCTGGCCAGTGAGCTATACGAGGATCGCCTCGACGCCATTCGCCACTTCTCGCGGTCGGCCGACTTCGACTTGTACGGCCGGCGCTGGTCGGACCGATCGACTCTTTCCGGCCCAGAGGCGAGAGCCGTCGCTCGGTCGTATCGCGGCGAGCTACCTGCCCTAGGGAAGGTGAGGGCCCTAACCCACTATCGATTCGCGCTGTGCTTTGAGAACACTGCTTTCCCAGGGTATGTCACCGAGAAGATCTTCGATTGCTTTCAAGGGGGCTGCATACCCGTCTACCTCGGGGCACCAGATGTCACTACCATGATCCCGGCGAGCACATTCATCGACGCGCGGCAATTCAGTGATCTCAAGGACCTTGAGACGTTTATGAGGGCGTTGACCCCCGACGATGCGCGCGAATACGTCGGTGCCGCAGCCGACTTCATGAGCAAGCGGGGATCAACGTTCAGCCAAGCGCATTTCGTGCGAGAGATTGGTGATCTGCTTCTCCAAGCCGCCTTCTAGGTACCCTCGTTGGCGCGCTTCATCCAAGCAAAGAGTCGACTTTAGTCGGTGTCAAGGAAGCAGTGCAGCATAACGGCTGCGCGACGGTTCGAGTCTCATGGCCGCTGGCACGCCCGGATGATGTCGCTTCTTACCTCGACGCGCCAGGTGGGCCGGGCAGCGGAAATCAGCCGAGTGACGGCTGCAATAGTCGGATAGTCGCCGGTCCCGAAGTCCCTGGCATCATCGATCAAGATGACGTCGCCGTCTCCCGGTCGGGAGAGGATGGCCTCAAGTTCACCGGCAATAGGCGTGTCCCGGTCACCGCGGGCGGTGATTCCACCGGAGAAGTGCCCATCGAGCCAGAAGACCCTGGGGCCGACCTCCTCCGCAAGGATGCCCGGCAGAATTCTCGCGCTATCGCCATGGATGATGGTGACGTGGCTGTCCGCCGCAAATCGCCGTACCGCGGCCTCATAGAGGCCACTGTCGATCTCGACGGACCAGACTCGATCAAATGCCCCCTTGGTTGCTTCAACCGTGTCGCCTAGGTAGGTACCGGTCTCGATGAGGGCGGTCGCCCCGTGGCGCCGAGCGTAGTCAAGAATTACCGCCGCTTTGTACTCGGGCGGTGGCGGTATCGCGGGACGACCTCGGAGCCTCTGCCACCACACGTGCCTGGCTCGTCGCTTCATAACCCTCGTCCACATGCCCATTGCGCGAACGCCACGAGCGATGGGGCGCAATGGCTGAAGGATCCGCCAACTTTTGATCCTCTTGAGAACGGTACGACGAGGCTCGGGCTCATCCGCCTTTCGTGCAGCAGAACCTTCTGGCGGGCGATTGTCCGTCATGGATCCTCCTGAAGCCTGGTGTGCATGTTAGGTGTCCGCGATCAGTAGCGACAGGCACATCGCACCGCGTGTTCAGGTGGCCTCGCGGCTTCGGTCCAACAGTCGCTCAACGGTAGGTGTCCCCTTCCAGGCCGTGGTGCAGCGATCCGGTTGCCCAGGCGTCGTTCGATCGATCCGAAACGCCCACTCGTGGATTCGGCTGGAGCTTGGAAAGGGGGCGCGCTAGCTCCGTCGATCACCGGCGTGCAATCCAGAAGCTCCCGCTCGTAGCCATGTGGCGGGCAGGATCGTACAGAGGGAACGCTTGCCGGAACGCGTCGCCGTGTTCCTGCGTCAAATATGCCATCGCAAGGAGCACATCGAACTCGCTGTTGAAGGCGAGGAACGCTTGCAGGAGGTATGCCTCGGTCCAGAAGACCCGGAACGACGGGTTGGTGGCATAGGTCTTCGGGTACTCGAAGGCAGTCCTATGTCATGGAAGTGCACGACTACGCCAGGGTTCAAACGAGGCAGGACGTCCAGGACGAGGAAGTTCACATCACCGCCGATCCGCACGACGTGACCGGAGTCGACGAAGAGGATGTCGCCGCGCTCAAGCTGCCCGAAAACATCGATGTCGACGACCTCGACTCGCTGCGCGATGACTGTTGGCCGGTTCCCCGGAAGCGCCGATAGGCGAGGCGACGGATACGGGTCGATGACGGTGTAGGTGGCCAGCTGCACGCCATCATCCTCGTTGCGCTTCAGGGCCGCCGAAAAGACGATGGACGACATGCCAGAGCCGATCTCGATGAGGCGCCGTGGCTTGCGCTCGCGGATGATGCAGTGCGCTGCCGCCGCGCATCCGAAGCTGAACGTCATGTTCTCGGTGTGGAACTCGGTCGGGTCGTTCGTCGGGTCTGCGGGCCACCCGCACTCGCCCCCGTGCCTGCCGCCCAGCTCGAGCAGATAGGCGACTTGCGCATCGGGGCGAAAGTCCACGCCTTGCAGATCGCTTCGACGGCTCCACAGGTCGCGACGCTTCAGGTCGTCGAGGTCCGGGACCGGTGAGTAGAAGTGGACCGGCAAGGGGAGCGAACCCATCTTCAGGCTTGCGTCAGTGCCGGCGCCTGTTCGGGCCATCCACGTGACGAGCGCGGCCTGAAGGGGGCTGGACACGATCGCTCGCAGAACTGCCTGCGTGGCTTTCGCGCCCAGCACCCGTTTTGCGACTCCGTTTAGCGGCTTCGTCACGATCCGAAGGAGGCTCCGAGCGTCCAGGCTCAGGATCCCTGCCAGCTGCCCCGAGGAGAGCCCGCCGGTAGGACGACGCACAGTATGCGGGAAGCGGTCGGCCATGTTCTAGAATCCGCAGGTCGCGCGAGTGACGCTTGGCTCCACACAGACCGGACAGGGGTTGTCGGCAATGACAGGTATGTTTGAAGGGAAACGCGTCCTCGTGACCGGCGGCACCGGTTCGCTCGGGCAAGTGCTTGCGCGCCGCCTGCTGACGGGCGTCGAAGGCACCCCGGAGAGCATCACGGTCTTCTCGCGAGACGAAGCCAAGCAGCACTACATGCGCCTCGAGTTCATGCATCGGGATGCCGCCACGGACGAGGTCATCTTCGAGAATGCCGCACAGCGCCTGAGATTCGTGATCGGAGATGTTCGCGACTACGAGAGCGTCGTTCGGGCCGCGAGACAGGCGGACATCGTCTTCAGTGCGGCCGCGCTCAAGCAGGTTCCGAGCTGCGAGTACTACCCGTGGGAAGCCTGCCGGACGAACATCGAGGGTGCGGTGAACCTGGTCCGGGCCATTGCGGAACTCGACCTGCCAGTCGAGACGGTCGTCGGAATCTCCACGGATAAGGCGTGCAAGCCGGTAAACGTGATGGGCATGACAAAGGCGATCCAAGAGCGAGTCTTCATTGATGGGAATCTCCATCATCCGGCGACCCGGTTCATCTGCGCGCGGTATGGAAATGTGCTCGCCTCGCGCGGCTCTGTGGTTCCGCTGTTCCTCGATCAGATCGCTTCAGGCGGCCCGGTGACGATTACCACCGTCGACATGACTCGCTTCCTCCTCACGCTTGAGGATGCCGTTGACACCATCTTCGCGGCGGTGCGGTCGGCGGCCCCAGGGGAGACATACATCCCACAGTGCCGGAGCGCGAGGATGACTGAACTGGCCGCTTACCTCATCGCAGGCCGTCCCATCGATACCGTCGTCACGGGGATTCGTCCGGGCGAAAAGGTCCACGAGATCCTGCTCTCGGAGGAGGAGGCCACGCGCACCATCCATGGCGCAGCTGGGTACTTCGCCGTGCGGCCCATGCTCCCCGAACTGTCCGCTCCGGTCGATGAGCCGGCCCTGGCGGGGGAGTACAGCTCCGCGAACAGTCTGATGAGCCCTGACGAGCTCGGTGACTTCCTCCGAGCGAAGGTCCCTGAAGCCGTCGCCTACCAGCACAAGGGATAGCGATTTGACCAAGGTCGTCACGATCCTCGGGACACGGCCCGAGATCATCCGACTCTCGCGCGTGATCCCGCTCCTCGACGAGTCGTGTGATCACGTCCTCGTTCACACCGGTCAGAACTTCGATGAGCGGCTGAGTGGGAGATTCTTCCGAGACCTGGGCGTCCGTGAGCCCAACCGATCCCTTGGCATCCGGGGGGTTGGATTTGGCGACCAGATCGGCCAGATCCTCGCGAGGTCCGAGGAGGTCTTCCGCGCCGAGAAGCCCGATACGGTCCTGGTCCTCGGTGATACCAACAGCGGCGCGGCCGCATTCGTGGCCAAACGACTGGGCATTCGGGTCGCCCACATGGAGGCCGGCAATCGGTGTTTCGACGATCGCGTGCCCGAAGAGGTCAACCGTCGCGTGATCGACCATTGCAGCTCTGTCCTGATGCCCTACACGCACAGGAGCGCAGCGAACCTCGTTCGTGAGGGGATCGAGCGCCAGCGGATCTACGTCACTGGCAACCCGATCAAGGAGGTGCTCGACTACCATGCCGCGCAGATCGACGCCGCCGACCCATTCACCGAGCTTGCAGTCGAGCCCGGGAGATACTTCCTGGTAACCGCCCATCGAGCCGAGACGGTGGATGATCCGGTTCGCCTGGCTTCGCTCGTTCTGGCCCTCAACGCCACGATCGAGAAGTACGGACTGCCGGTCGTTGCCTCGCTGCACCCGCGCACCGCGGACAAGATGCAGCAGTTCGGCATCGATGCCGGGGGGGTGGGGTTCGTGCCACCGCTCGGCCTGTTCGACTTCGTGCGCCTCGAGAAGGAGGCGTTCTGCGTACTCTCAGACAGTGGGACCGTACAGGAGGAGTGCTGCATCTTCGGGGTCCCGACGGTCACAATGCGTGATGTGACGGAGAGGCCCGAGACCGTCGAGTGTGGCAGCAATATTCTCGCGGGCGTCGAGGGGGAACGCATTCTGCCCTCGATCGACTTGGCAGTCCGATCGGCGGGCACGTGGACGCCGCCGTCGGAATATCTGAGAGACAACGTCGCCGACATCGTCGCAAAGATCGTGCTGGGGATCGCTTGAGTTCGCCCCGCATCCTCGTCATCGGCGCCAGCGGGATGCTTGGCCACGTGACGGTTCGGGTGTTGGCCCAGGACTTCGAGGTTTGGGGCGCTTGTCGTGACCCGCGGACTCTGCCAGCTCTCGGCGTCCCGGTCGAACGGATCCTTGGAGGTCTCGACGCCGCGAGCGGTGAGGCAGCGTACGACATCGTCGGGCGAGTGAAGCCGGATCTCGTCGTGAACGCCGCCGGCATCGTCAAGCAGCGGGCGGCCGCGAAGTCGGCGACCTCGTCAATCGCCGTGAACAGCCTGTGGCCGCATGTACTGGCCGACGCGTGCGCCGCCCACGGTGCCCGAATGGTCCATGTCAGCACGGACTGCGTCTTCAGCGGCACTCGCGGCCACTACGTCGAGAGCGACGTCCCCGATGCCGTCGATCTGTACGGGCGATCGAAGCTTCTTGGGGAGATCGCAGATCTCGATCACGTGGTCACCCTGCGCACGTCCATCATCGGCTGGCAGCTGGAGGAGCCCACCGGCCTCGTCGCGTGGTTCGCCGCCCACCGAGCTCAGCCACTCAGTGGATTCACGAAGGCGATCTTTAGCGGATTGACGACGCGGGCGCTCACTGAGGTGATCCGCGATGTGATCATGCGCGAGACGGCCCTCTCCGGCCTCTGGCACGTGTCCGCAGCGCCAATCGAC
>Ga0326597_10010170_pt1 | contig 12561 bp, 13 predicted proteins | sample RVTome_12_FD_203789 | JGI IMG/M metagenome (GOLD analysis project Ga0326597, IMG submission 203789) | Soil microbial communities from uranium-contaminated site in the Upper Colorado River Basin, Wyoming, United States - RVT100D185 | ecosystem: Environmental > Terrestrial > Soil > Contaminated >... | reverse complement strand
CTGCGGGCGTCACGGGTCACCTCCGCGGTGGTCCTCGCCGATGTTCGCAAAACGCGCATGCCGGCGGGAACCTCCGGCCGGCGCTGGCGGAAGAATTCGGCGCGGAATCCTTCAGAACCGAGGGTGCCTGCCGATAGTGACGACGGGAAGCCTGACCGCAGGCCCCCTGCGCGGCTCGCTCAGAGAACCGAGCCCGCAGCGATTCGGCGCTCACCGATAACGGCAAACCCATCGAAAGGTGGGGACGCAAAGGCACGGGCCTAACTCCACCGAGGTGGACATGGCAGCCGCCCTACCGAAGCGAGGCCACACGCGGGTTGCCGTTCGCGAGAGCGGCAGCGACCGCAGGCAGCGTATCGGAGCCGCTATCGGAATACCGGTAGCGGCTTTTTGTGTTTCTGCGCCTGGCGCGGAACACGCCAATCGCTGCAGTGGGCGCCAGGGAGGAGGTTGCTCGTAGGTCATCGTACCCGCTCAGGCGATGCCTGGCCTGGCGCCAAAAACGAACCCACCTGGAATCGAAGGTAAACAATCATGTTCCTAGCTCTTGCCCAGTACATGCGCGCGCTCGTCCGTCGTACAGCGACGGAGGAGTCCGGCCAGTCGATGGTCGAGTACGCGCTGATCCTCTCCGTGATCTCCATCGCCGCCGTGGCCGCCATGTTGCTGCTCGGCCCCGCGGTGATCGGCGCCATCAACGCCGCGACCGCGAGCTTCTAGTCCAGCTGACGCGTGGAGCGACCGGGCCCAGGAGGCTCCGGTCACTCCACGCGGGGAATCGCTATGACCATTTCCCGAACGCGACGGTTTGTCAGCGAACGCGGCCAGGCGCTGGTCGAGACCGCGATCGTGCTGCCGATCGTGGTGTTGCTGCTCCTGTCGATGGTTGACGGCGGCCGCATTTTCTACGCCTGGATTGTCACGACGAACGGTGCGCGAGAGGGCGCACGCGTGGCGGCCACCGGCAGCTCCGAGGCCGACGTGATCGCCCACGTCGAACTGGTCATGGGCAACGTGACCGTCACCGATCTGCTGACGGCGAACACCGGCGGTCCGTCCGGCGAGCCGGTCTCGGTTGAGGTCCGCCATGCCGTGACGGTCATCACGCCCCTGATCTCCGCGATCGTGGGCAATCCGTTCACCGTGAGCAGCATCGCCGTGATGCGCCTGGAGTGAGGGCACAACCTTGACGCTTCTGCTCGGCTCGCTCATGCGCCGCTCTGCCCTGCTCGGCGCCGTTCTGGCGCTGATCGTGGGCTTCGCCACCTTCACCTACGTGCGCAGCAGCTCCGCGATCACCACCCCCGCTCCGGCGGTTGAGCGCGCGGCCGTGCTCGTTGCTCGACGCGAGATTCTGCCCCATACCGTCGTCACCGCGGCCGATGTCGAGCTCCGCGACTTGCCGGCCGAGGCCGTGCTCCTTCCCACCCTGCGCTCGACGGATGCCGTGATCGGGCTCGTCACCACTCAGCACATCGTCGCCGGGCAGCAGCTCCTGCCCGGCCAGTTCGTGGCGGAGGCGGCGGGCGGCACGCTCGCGCAGCTGATTCCCGAAGGGTCGCGCGCCGTGGCGATCGCGATCTCGGACGCGATCGCGGCGGGCGGTCTGATCGCGCCCGGCGACCGCGTGGACGTCGTCGCCGTGTTCGACGAGTCACGCGCCGGCCGCAGCGGCAGCGCGCTCGTCGTCGACGACGTCGGCGTGCTCGCAGTCGCGTCGCTCGTCGTCGGGGAGAGTCCCCCCGAGAGCGAGGCACGCTCCCGCAGCAGCGCCGGCACGAGCCCGCGGCAGCTCTCGGCCACGGTCACGCTCGCGGTGTCGCCCGCGCAGGCTCAGCGCCTCGCCGTCGCGGAGGAGTTCGGGGAGCTCCGGCTCGTCCTACGTCGGGCCGGCGACTCCACGCGCACCACGACCGCCACCGTCGATCTCGAGCGCGTGACGGGCGCATCACGATGACCTCCGCCGAACCGGTCCGCGTACTGTTGATCGGCAGCGACGGCGACGTCCTGGAGGCGATGCGGCGCGCCCTCTCCGCGCCAGAGTTCGCGATCGTGGGTGAGGCGTGGCCGGGCCTCGCGGCGGTGCGCAGCGCGGCCGAGGAAGCCGCCGACGTCATCCTGATTCACGTCGAACCACCGCTCGGGCCGGCCGCACGCACGATCCAGGCAACGGCCGCCGCCGCGCCGGGCGCGGGTATCGCCGTCGTGTCGCGAGCGAACGACCTCGAGACGATCCGTCGCTCGATGAACGCCGGCGCAGACGACTTTGCGACGCTGCCGCTCACCGATGCCGGGATGCAGGAGGTGGCTCGGCGCGCGCACGGCGCCGCACAGCGCCGCTCGTCGGGCGCCGACACGCTCGCTCGCGTCGCCGGGCGCGTGATCACGGTCGCAGGTCCGCGCGGTGGCGTCGGCAAGACGACCCTGGCGGCGAATCTCGCGATCGCGCTCGCCGCGGAGCCGAACGTCTCGGTCGCGATCGTGGACCTCGATCTGCTGTTCGGCGCGACCGCGATCGCGCTCGGCATGATGCCTGCGACCACGCTCCAGGACTGGCTGCGCGCGCAGGCCGGCGGCCAGGCACTCCCGGCCGCTCGCTTCCTCGCATCGCACCGCGGCGGCGCGCGACTGCTGGCCGCGCCCTTCGCTCCCGATGCGCACCTCGACTTCGGGGGGCGCGAGGCAGCGATGGTGATCGAGGACCTGGCAAGCACCCACGACTTCGTCGTCGTCGACACGCCCGCCTCATTCACACCGGTCACGACCGCTGCGGTCGAGCTCGCGTCCGCGGTGCTGCTGATGACGACCGCCGACCTCGCTTCGCTGCGCGCAGTCCGTTATGTCCTCCAGACGCTACGCGCCTGGGACTTCGATGAGGAGCGCATCCAGCTCGTGCGCAACCGACCGCTCCGCGTGGACCCGGAGAGTGACGCTGCGGTCGGCGAGACCGTGGGCATCCCGATCGCCTGGTCGTTGCCGCACGACCGCACCGTGGCGCGCACGGCGGACCTCGGCAGCCCGGTGTGCGAGTCGCACGCCCGCAGCCCCATGGCCCGCGAGGTGACGCGCATCGCCCACTACCTCGTGCACGGCGAAGCGTCGCGGCGGCGGCGCTGGTTGAGGGCGGCGTAATGGCACTGATCGAGCGTCCGAACTTCGCGAAGCCGCCGGCCGATGGATCGACGTCGCCCGCGTCACACGCGCGCGAGCCGCGACCGATCGGGCCACACGTCGTGCTCGAGCGCGGGAACGAGGCGCATGCCTCACCCGCGAGCGCGGCCGGCGCCGGGTCCTATGGAATGCGGCAGAAGCTGCATCGCGCGCTGATCGAGGAGATCGATCAGGCCGCCCTGGCACAAATGGCCGACGGCGAAGCGCGCACGTTCGTCGCGGAGGCTGTGCGTCAGCTCGTGGACCGCGAGGTCGCACCGGGGCTCGGCGTCATCCGCGAACGCCTCGTGGAGCAGCTGGTCGACGATGTGCTCGGTCTCGGGCCGCTGGAGCCGTTGCTCCGCGATCCCTCGGTCTCGGAGATCATGGTGAACTCGTGGTCGCAGGTATTCGTCGAGCGCAACGGTCGCCTCACGCTCTCCGGCGTCCTGTTTCGCGACGACGCCCACGTGGTGCACGTGATCGAACGCATCCTCGCTCCGGCGGGGCGGACGATCGACGAAGCCTCCCCGATGGTCGACGCGCGTCTGCCAGATGGTTCGCGCGTCAATGCGGTGATCCCCCCCGCGGCGGTCAGCGGACCGACGCTGACGATCCGCAAGTTCGTCGCCGATCGGTTGACCGCCGACGATCTCGTCGCCGCCGGCACGCTCAGCGAGGCGTCCGCGCGGCTGCTCGAGGCGACGGTCAGCGCCGGGCTCAACGTGCTCGTCAGCGGCGGCACCGGCTCCGGCAAGACGACGCTGCTCAACATCCTCTCGTCGTGGATCCCGCCAGACCAGCGCATCATCACGATCGAGGATCCGGCCGAGCTCTCGTTGCGCCAGCCGCACGTGGTGTCGCTCGAGGCGCGAGGCGGTTCCGGAGTGCACGCCGTGCACCAGTCCGAGCTGCTGAAGAATGCGCTGCGCATGCGGCCGGACCGCATCATCGTGGGCGAGGTCCGCGGCGGCGAAGCCTTCGACATGCTTCAGGCGATGAACACCGGTCACGAGGGCTCGATGTCGACGGTGCATGCCAACTCGCCGCGGGACGCGGTGCGGCGAGTCGAGAACATGGTCCTGATGGCAGGCTTCGAGCTGCCGCTGCGCGCGATCCGCGAGCAGATCACGTCCGCGCTGGATGTCGTGATCCAGGTCGCGCGCCTGCGCGACGGCAGCCGGCGCGTGATCGCCGTCAGCGAAGTGGTCGGCATGGAAGACCAGACCGTGACCATGCAGGATCTCTACCTCTTCGAGCACCGCGGAATCGACGAAGACGGGCACATCCGCGGTCTGCTCAAGTCGACCGGGCTACGCCCGTCGTTCGCGGAGCGCCTGGAGGAAGCCGGATTCCAGTTGGCGGCGACCGACGGACCCGAACGGGACGACGGTTCCGGCCGGACCGGAGAGCGCTGGCACGTCGCGTGAGCGAGTGGTTCTCATCACCGCTCGCGCTCGGGCTGATTGCCGCGGCCGCCGTGTGGCTGCTCACCGCCGGCACCGCTGCGCGCATGCGCGAACGCAGCACGCGCCGCCAACGGTGGGCGGCGGTGCTGGTAGAGCAACCGACGGACGACGACGACGCCTCCGCCCGCGACGGCGCGGCGCCCGCGCACGCGCTCGGGCGCAAACGCTTCGCGGGCGCCGAGCGGTGGCTCCGACAGGCCGGAATCCGCGCGCCCGCTCAGCGGCTGGTGCTGGCGGTTGCCGCGATCAGCTGTGCATGCGCCGCGCTGGGCGGCGCCCTGCTCGGTCCACGCGGCGCGCTCGTCGCACCGATCGCAGCCATCGGCCTGCTCTTCCTGATCGGCGGTCGGCGGCGAGCGTCGCGCCGGGCGCGCCTCAATGCACAGCTGCCTGACCTGCTGCAGGCGATCGCGGGGGCGCTGGTCGCCGGGCAATCGTTCCTGCAGGCCCTCGACCAGGGCGCGCGCGAAATCGGTGAGCCGCTGGGCGGCGAGCTCCAGATCGCCCTCGGCGAGGTCGAGCTCGGCGTGTCGCTCGAGCAGGCGCTCGAGGAGCTGCGCGATCGTGTGCTCGATGACGACCTGGAGCTCGTCGTGGATGCGGTGCTGATCCAGCGCCGCGTGGGCGGCAATCTTGCCGAAGTGCTGACGAGCATCGCCAACACCGTGCGTGAGCGCATCCGGATACGCGGCGAAGTGCGCGCCCTGACCGGTCAGGCGAGGCTCTCGAGCTGGGTGCTGAGCGCCCTCCCGATCGTCCTCGGACTGGGCCTGACGCTGCTCAACCATGAGTACATGGCGCCGTTGCTCACGACCCCGCTCGGACACGCGCTGCTCGGATCGGCGCTGGTGTCCGAACTGATCGGCATCGTGTTGATGCGGCGCATCGCAAACGTGCGGTTCTGAGGGCGAGTGATGATCGAACTCGTGTTCGCCTGCGGCGCCGCTGTGGCCACGTTCTTGCTGATCCGTGGCCTGCGATCGCGTGCTCCACGCTCCGCCTGGCAGGCGGCACTGCGCCCGCACGCGGTCAGCGAGGTGCGGCCGTCGCGCCCGCACCTGCGTCCGCGCACGGTGCTGCTTCGGCTGCGCGCGCCCGGCGCGGCGCTCGATCCCGCGCGCCGGCTGATTGATCGCGCCGGCGCAGGCGAGCGCCTGACCCCTCAGGGCGTGCTGGTGCTGTCGGTCTCGGCCGCGTTCGCCGGTCCCCTCGGCGTGCTCGCGCTGGTGCGCGGCCACGAGCTCGGGGCGCGCGCGCTCGCGCTCGCCGTCGTGGTCGGTCTCGTCGGCATGGCCGCGCCATGGATCATGCTCAATGGACGCGCGAGCCGTAGACGACAGGAGATCGAGCACGCGCTACCCGACATGCTCGATCTCCTCATCGTCTCGATCGAGGCCGGCCTGGCACTGGAGGCAGCGCTCGCACGCGTCGCGCAGCGGGAGTCGAACGCGCTGCAGGAGGAGCTGCGACGGACGCTTTCCGAGGTCGGCCTCGGCCGCCGCCGCCGCGAGGCACTCGCCGCGTTCGCCGCTCGCACCGGGGCTCCGGCCGTGCGTTCGCTTGTCAACGCGCTGAACCAGGCGGAGCGCACGGGCATGCGCCTGGGCCCGCTGCTCCGAGCGCAGTCCGAAGAGCTCCGGCAACGGCGCCGCCAGCGCGCGGAGGAGGCGGCGATGAAGGCGCCGCTCAAGATGCTCTTCCCGCTCGTGATGTTCATCTTCCCGGCTGTCTTCACGGTGGTGATCGGGCCCGCGGCGATCAGCGCTCTGCAAGTCCTGGGCGGCCGTTAGTGGCCGCACGCACCGATTCGGCACGAACTCCCCGTGGCGACCTGCTCGTCACCGACCTGCGCTACGCACGCTCTCCGTTGCCGCGCATGCGCGGTCTGCTCGGCACCTCCGCACTCCCCCCGGGCCGCGGCCTGTGGCTCGAGCCGGCGCCGTCCGTGCACACCTGCTTCATGCGTTTCCCGATCGACGTCGTCTTCCTCGGTCGCGACCGGAGTGTCGTGCGCATCGCGGCAGATGTGGGGCCGTGGCGGTTCGTCGGCGCGCGCCACGCACGCGTCGCGCTGGAACTGCCCGCGGGCGCCGCAGCACGCGCGGGGCTCGTCGTGGGGGACACGCTCACGATCCTCCGTGCCGGGGAGGTGTCCACGTGATCGTCGCCGGGGTGTTCCTGATCGCGCTCGCGGCCGTCATTGACGCGCGGTCCCGGCGCATTCCCAACGTGCTGGTCGGCGCGGCGCTGATCCTCGTGCTGGTCGGGAGCCCCGACCATGCGACCGCGCTCGCGGGCGCCGCGCTCGCCGGCGGCCCACTGTGCGTGCTCGCCTTCGTACGTCCCGGCGCGATGGGCATGGGCGACGCCAAGCTCGCCGCCGCCGCCGGAGCGGTCGTCGGCCTGTCGGGCGTCTCCACGTTGCTACTCGCAACTGCCCTGCTGGGCGGTGCGATGGCGCTGGTCGTGACCGTACGTCGCGGATCGGGTGCCACCTTCGCCTATGGCCCCGCGATCGCGCTCGCGTTGATCCCCGCCCTGATCTGAGCGCCCCCACTCGCCGTCCCCCCCTACGGAAGATGAGGGTTTCTCCCGATGCTTACCTCTGTGGTGTCACAGAACACCGCGACGGGCGCATCGCGGCGTCCACCGATCAGGGCAAATCCACGGAAACGTGGAGACGCAAAGGCACGGGCCTACCCCCACCGCGGTGGAGACGGCAGCCGGCCTACCGAAGTGAGTCCGAAATGCCAGGCGCGATCCTTCCCGCACTCGACCCGCAGGCCATCGTGGAGCCCCCGATCGGGCCCGATTCCGACGATCTGCACACGCGCGCGTCCGTACCGGACGCTCAGCCCGCCGTGGAAGAGGTCCACGCCGAAGCCCTCCGTCAGCGCTGGCTCGCCACGGGCGCTCCCCCACCCACGGTGACCTACGTTGCGGCGCCTCCGCCCGCCGGTCGCCGCGCGCGCCCGGGCTCCATCACCCGTCGGCCCGGCACCGCGCAGTCTCCGGCACTGGTGCCGCACCGACCGGCCGCACCGGCCCCGGGGCGAGCCGTGATGAAGACGGCGGGCTTGCTGCGCGCGTGCGCCCGGCGCGGCGGGGGGCGGCACGTGCTGTTGCTCATCGCCACGCCGGGCATGCTGATGCTGCTGCTCGCCGGCGCGTTCGTGCTCGGGACGCGTCAGGCCGGTGGCGCGCACGCGCCTGCCCCCATCGCGCCCGCGCAGACGGCTGCACAGACCGCGCCCCCGGCCTCGACCGTGGTCGCCCCAGAGCCCTCGCCGCCTGCTGCGGCAGCGGTCATTTCCGACACGCCCACGCCGGCCGCAGCGACTACGCCCGCTCCGCGCGTCGCCGTGCGCCTGTCCTGCACCGATACTTCGAGCCCGCTCAACCTCACGCTCGACCTCGCGACGGCTGAAGTGATCGCGGTGGGGTCCAATCGCTGCGCAGGCTGGTTCCTGATCCAGGCGCACACCGTCGTGAGCTGGGTGAAAGGCCCGGTCCTCCTGAGCGACGGGAACGGTCCCGCGGCGACGCGGGGAGAAGCGCCATGAACCGTCTTCGCCGCGCCTGGCGTCGGCTCGCCGACGAGCGAGGCGCCGTGCTCGTGCTCAGCGTGCTGATGCTGTCGGGGCTGATCGGAATGACGTCATTGACCGTCGACACCGGGCACTTCTTCGTGGAGCGACGGCACATCCAGAACGCGGTTGATGCGGCGGCGCTGGCCGCCGCGGCGTATCTGCCGACGGACGATCCGGCGCGCCTGGCCGCCGCGGTAGACGAAGCCATCTCGTACGGGGCCCAGAACGGGGTCGTGATTGCACCCGGCGACATCACGATCAGCACGACCTCGGCAGCCAACGACACCGTCGAGGTCACGGCGGCGCGGGCCGTCGCCTTCGCGTTCGCTCGGGTGCTCGGCGTCGACGGGGGCACGGCCTCCGCTGATGCGCAGGCCCAGATCGGCAGTCTCGCCGGCGCCGCGGGGGTGCTGCCCCTGGGCGTCGAGTACCCAACCGACGGGCTGGTGTTCGGGGAGACCTACTGTCTGAAGCTCGGCAGCGGCGGCAGCTGCGCGGGCGCACAGCACGGAAACTTCAACGCGCTCGACATCGACCACACGGGCTCCGACAGCGCCGCCGTGTACCGCTCGAAGCTCACCACCGGCTCGCTCACCACCGTTCACGTCAACGACCACATCGACGTGGTCCACGGCAACATGGCGGGGCCGACCGCGCAGGGGCTGGGCTGCGACGACGACGACGGGCGGCTCACCGGAAACACGCAGAGCTTCAGCGACGTGGTCGAGCAGATCGGGAACTCATACCGCGTGCTCGACTGGACGAGCCCGCGCCTCGCGGTGCTCCCGCTGGTGACCTACCCGAGCGCGGACGAGGCGATCGTGGGCGGCTTCGGACTCTTCTTCATCGAGGACTGTGGGGAGCAGGGCTCGGTGCTCGGGCGGGCGATCGACACCGTCATCCCGGGAGCCTCGTGGGGCCCTTACCGCGCGGGCGAGGGCACGCGCGCACTGAAGGTCACGCGTTAACGAGCGACGTGCCCCCGCTCGAACGGTCAGGCGTCGAGGAACCCGGTGACTGCGGCGATCAGCGCGCCGGCTTCTTCGATCTGGGGGTAGTGCCCGGACTGCTCGAAGATCTGCACCGTGGCCTGCGGAAACAGCGCCTCGAAGTCCTCCGCGTATTCGACCGGAGAGACGCGATCGTGCCGGCCCCACGCGATCAGCGTCGGCAGGGTCACGCGATGCGCCCGCTTGCGCAGACCGCGGTCGGGGATCGGCCACAGGTACTTCGCGGCAGTCTGGTAGAGCCTCGCGCGCTCGACGAGCACGCGCGTGTTGTCCTCGGCTGCGACCGTCGGCGAGAACATCTCGATGGCCGCGGGGTGCGTCGGGTCATGGAATACCCGCGCCTTGAGCTCATCGGGCCGGTCCTTCTGCACGAAGATGTCCTCGTTCGGGTGCGCGGCGTTCCACAGACCGAAGGGTGCGATCAGCACGAGCCGCCGGAAGCGGTCCGGTTGCATCGCCACCAGCTCCGGTGCGATGAGCGCACCGAGCGAGTGCGCGACGACCGTCGCGTCTCGCACGTTGAGGGCGTCGAGCAGATCGAGCAGGTAGTAGAGCAGGCCCCAGAGGTCGACGATCTCCTCGTCGCCGCTGGACTTCCCGAGCCCGGGCAGGTGCGGCGCGACCACGCGGTGCGTCTTCGCGAGCGCCTGGAGCAGCGCATCGTCGGCGCGCAGACCCCACAGCCCGTGCAGGAAGAGCAGGTCGGGCCCCGAGCCCGCTTCGATCACATCGACGTGCTCGCGGCCCCCGCGAATCGCAACGGTCTTTTCCGGCATGCCAACCCTCGTTCTCCGCGTCGGCCTCGGTTGATGGGGCGAAAACGGGCGCCTCTCGGCGCCCGCTCGTATGCCTGTGCCGCGCCCGCCCTAGGCGGTGAGCGCCGCCGGCGTGCGCCGGCTGGTGAGGGGCTCGGGCCAGAACTCGTCCTTCCAGCCCTCGTCGTCCCAGATGCCGCGCAGCTTTGGCAGCACCTGCTCCGCGATGATCCTGGTGTTGTCCATCGCCATCTGGTGCGGGACGCTGCCGAACTGGCAGAGCGTCATCAGGTGCCCGATGTGGAGAGTCCGGATCGCCTCTTCGAGCTGCTCGGCGACCTGGCTCGGGGTCCCGGCGATGATGTTGCCGGCCTCGAGCAGGTCGTTCCAGGTGACCGGGCCCTTGCCCATCAGCGCCGCTCGCTCGTTCTCCTTGAACCTGTCCGAGTCGCCGAAGATCGGCTTCGCCGCCTCGGTTTTCGTGAAGCCCGCCTCGATCGACTTGATCGTGCGGTAGCCCGGGGCGTCCTGGAAGCCGGGATCGACGTGCAGCATCTTGTTGTAGAAGTACTCCGCGTGCTCGGCGAACTTGTCCTCCACCTCGCTCACGCTCTCGGCGCAGGCGACGAGCTGGAGGAAGCCGGCGTGGTACGGGTTGAGCGGCTTGTCCTTGCCCTGCATCACGCGCCAGAAGCCGTCGAGCGTCTTCTGCCCGCGCTTGTAGCCGCCGTACGAGAGCGCGCAGTAGACGTAGCCGTTGTCGGCGCAGAAGTCCCACGTCTCCACTGAGCCGCCGCCCGGGATCCAGATCGGCGGATGCGGCTTCTGGATCGGCTTCGGCAGGGTGTTCACGTACCGCAGCTGGGTGAACTCGCCGTTGAACGAGAACACGTCGGGGTTCGTCCACGCCTGCTTGATCAGGTCGTGCGCCTCGTAGTACCGGCGGCGGATCAACGCCGGGTTCATGCCGTAGGCGTAGTTGTCATCGGAGGCCGTGCCCACCGGGAAGCCCGCAACCAGTCGCCCGCCCGACAGGCAGTCGAGCATCGCGAACTCCTCCGCCACGCGGAGCGGCGGGTTGTAGAGCGCGATCGAGTTCCCGAGCACGATGATCGCCGTGTCCTTCGTGCGACGGGTGAGCGTCGCCGCCATGATGTTCGGCGAGCTCATCAGCCCGTAGCCGTTCGAATGGTGCTCGTTCACGCACACCCCGTCGAAGCCGACGTTCGCAGCGAACTCCAGCTCGTCCAGGTAGTCGTTGTAGAACTCGTGCACCCTGTTCGAGTCGATCAGGTCGCTCGGGATGTCCACCCAGACGCTGTGGTAGCGCTCCGGGAAGTCCGTCGGCAGGTCGCGATACGGCATCAGGTGGAACCACTCGAACTTCATCCATTGACCTCCGGGTACTGCCGTCGAACGTGCGCTGCGGGGTGTGCCCACCGCGGCGCCGCCGGCGTCGACGGGCCGCCGCTGGTCGGAGTATACGGACGCGCCGTTCGGGCAGTCCGGCGCGGGCGGGCGCAGGCTTCGCGGACGCATCCGGCGTTCGATCGCACCGCGCACTCCGTCTAACGTCGATCCGGGCCGCATGACCGACGCGGAGACCAGCCGATTCCCCTGCACCGCCGGCGCTCGCTCGTCATCCTGAGGCTGCCCCTGCGCGCAGCCGCCGGGCTGCTCGCCGCCTCGGTCCTGCTTGCCGTGCTGGCCGTGCCCGGCGTCGCCGCGGCCGACGGCACGATCCGCGGCGCGCTGCCGCGCATCGGCGGCGCCGTCGTCGTCTGGTCGGGCGGGCCGGTCGCGGACTTCGTCGCGAGCGCAGCCGTAGCCGGCTGCGCGGCACGCACGCTCTGGTACCTGCGCTCCGCGGACGGCAGTGCGGCCGATCGAGCCGCGTTCTACATCCCCGGCGCGCCCGATCGGGTGAACGCCGATTGGCACGCCCGGATCGGCGATCCGCTGCCGGCCGGTCCGCTCTATGTGCAGTGCGCCGCGCCGCCCGCCGCACCGTCCGTGCTCGCGTCCAACCAGGTCGTCTCGCTGTACGGCTACCCGGGGATCCCGAGCATGGGCGCGCTCGGGGCGCATGACGTGAACGGAGCGGCCGACGAGGCCGAGCGCCGCGCAGCGCAGCACGACACGCTCAACGGCACGCGGGGCGCGATCGCCGCGTTCCAGCCGATCGCCATCGTCGCGCACCCGGTGCCCGGCGCCGCCGGTGACTACGTCGGGCGAATGTCGCCGGACGTGCTCCAGCCGTACATCGACGTCGCGCGCGCGCGCGGCATGCTGGTGATCCTCGACCTCCAGCTCGGCTGGGCCGATCCGGTGACCGAGCTCCGCCGGCTCATGCCGTTTCTCGTCGAGCCCTTCGTACACGTCGCGATCGATCCCGAGTACATGACCCGGGCAAAGGGCGAAGCGCCCGGGTCGGCGATCGGCGGGGTGACCGCGGCAACGGTCGACGCGGTGCAGGCGTATCTCGCACAGCTCGTGCGCACGCGCGGGCTACCGCCCAAGCTGCTCGTCGTGCACCAGTTCCGGGAGGACATGGTCGAAGTACCCGCCGGCGGCCGGTTCGCCGGTC
>Ga0326597_10010169_pt1 | contig 12561 bp, 15 predicted proteins | sample RVTome_12_FD_203789 | JGI IMG/M metagenome (GOLD analysis project Ga0326597, IMG submission 203789) | Soil microbial communities from uranium-contaminated site in the Upper Colorado River Basin, Wyoming, United States - RVT100D185 | ecosystem: Environmental > Terrestrial > Soil > Contaminated >... | reverse complement strand
GGAGAAGGCAAAGTACAGCAAGTCCCGCACAACAATAGAGATTATTATTGCGCTTCCAATGAGGAATGGGAAAAAGGCCTTGGAAAGAGCATTCAGACAACTACAGCATAAGACCGAAGGTCGGGAATGATCCCGACCTACGAAAACTTTCCTTACTCCTCCTTCTCGGGGAGAGAACTTCGAGATCCTTCACTTTGTTCAGGATGACAATATCATGTCATTCTGAGCGTAGCGAAGAATCTCTTGTTTATATTCATTTCAAAAACGGTTTAATCGGCTCAAATCTCTTGTCCACCGTTTTCCAGTCCAGATTCCGCATAAAAGCATCAATATAAGCCGCCCGCCCGGTCCCGTAATCAATAAAATAAGCATGCTCATAAGTATCCAGAGCTAAAATCGGAGTGGCGTTCCATATCGGGAAACTGTTCTGGGCATCTCCTAAATAATTAAACAAAGTCCCGGCATCCCAGTCATAAGCCAGCCAGACCCAGCCCCGGGCTGAAATCCCGGTAGCTTTTAAGTCAGCCACCCAGTTATCATAACTCTTATAAGCCCTTTCGATATACTCCATAAGCTTTCCTTCCGGCTTACCACCTTTACCACCCAAATGGTCAAAATAAATCTCATGATTTTTCACTCCCCCTAAAGCAAAGGTCAGCTCCACTTTCAAAACCCGGATATCAGAATAAGTCTGATTGGCCGTGGATTTGTCCACGGTCTCCAGCTTGGTGAAAATTTCATTGGTTTTGTTGACATAACCCTGGTACAGTTTGTAATGCTCCTCCATGGTTTTCTTGGAGATTCCATCCAACTCCTGCGAAAAGGCCTTGAATTGTTTGGCAGAATATGTCTGCGGCATATTTCCTCCTGATTCATGGTGAGTTTATGGGCAACAATAGTCAATAATGATATTATTGTTGACCATTATTGACTATCGAACCATTTTTTCTAAAGGTTTGCTAAAAATTTGTTTAATAAAAATATATCTCTTAAATCAAAAAAAGAAAAAAGATGGCTTTGTCAAGTGTAATTGAATGGTGCAGATGTAACGCCCCGATTTATCTGGGCGTACGCCCTGTGTAAAATAGGGCGTTACATTTTCCCCTCCCGAAAGATTGGCGGGCATTCTGCGATATCTACTGCAATAAACCAGAGTAAAATAACTACAGAGTGCAAATTAAATAGCCGATTATAATTATAAGATTAAGCAATTTAAGAAGTTAGAACACTCCACCGGATTTGGGTATCAAAATTGCATTATATAAAATCTATCTGATAAAAGAGGGGTTAAAGAAATGAAAAACACCAGGGCATCAAATCTATTTATTTTAATGTCGGCAGTGGTAATCATTGTTGTCCTGCCACTTTTAGCTCTTTCTGACTCTAAGAGAACTGATATAAAGAATAAACAATCCGAAGCGAAAATGATTTTAAAGCAGATTTATACTATGCAAAGAGCTTACAAAATGGACAAAGGGCTTTATTGGATAACGGGTAGTGTTGCAGGTTCGGCTACTCCTACTGCTTTTGCAAGCATCAGAATTACAATTCCTCCCACAGCTCGATATAGCTACACTATCACCAGCACTGACGCAGGAGCCACTAACTTTTTTGCTACTGCCACAGTTCCTTCTCCAGGACTGGATGATGACCCCAAATTTGATGTTTGGGCTATTGATCAGAACGGTTTTTTACGAGTGACTGTCGACGATGCTATTGAATAAGTTAAACAAAAGGGGAATTATGCGAAGTAGTTTTCGTTTATTAACAGTAGCTTTGTGCCTGTTTCCCTTAGTTGCTTTGGCATTTCAACCGCTGTTTGACACCAGAATTGATTACAATGTAGGTATCGCTCCTCAATCTGTTTATGGGGCTGATTTGGATGGGGATGGTGATGTGGATTTGGCTGTGGCCAATGCCTATAGTAACAGCATTTCTGTTTTGAAAAACGAGGGAAATGGAACGTTTCAAAATGCGGTCGACTACGGTGCCGGGGAAATTCCGGTTTCTGTATTTGCTGCAGATCTGGATTGGGATAGTGACCAGGATTTAGTTGTAGCTAATTTTGTCAGCAATGACATCGCGGTATTGAAAAATAAAGGTGATGGTACCTTTTATCCGGCAGTCCATTACAGTGTCGGTGACGGTCCTCGTTCAATTTTCTGTGCTGATCTGAATGGGGATAAATTTCCTGATATAGCGGTGGCTAATTATAGCGAAGACAGCGTCTCTATCTTGATAAACAATGCCAATGGAATTTTTCAGCCTGCCGTCAACTACGCCACAGGACGAGTTCCTGCCTCTATTTTTTGCGCTGATTTGGATGGTGATAAAGACCGGGATTTGATTGTGGGGAATTTTTTTAGCGATAACGTTTCTATTCTGAAGAATAATGGTGACGGGACTTTTCAGAACTCGATAAATTACAGTACCGCTATTGGTCCAAATTTTGTTTTTTGCGCTGATTTAGATGGAGATGGTGACTTTGACTTGGCTGTGACCAATTACAACAATTTTCCTTTCAGCAGCCAAGTTTCAATACTGAAAAACAACGGTGATGGGAGTTTCCAGAACGCAGTCAACTATATTGGATTCGGTCGCCCTGTATCTGTTTTTTGTACCGATTTGGATGGAGATGGAGACCAGGATCTGGCTGTAGCTAACCAATGTTGCTTCGGAGTCTCCATTCTTACCAACAATGGTGATGGCACTTTTCAGAGCAAAGTTGACTATGGTGTTGGTGGTATTATTACTTCTGTTTTCTGTTCTGATCTGGATGGAGATGATGACCCGGATCTGGCTGTAACCAATTATGCTTATAATAGTAACCATGTCTCCATCCTGAAGAATAATGGGGATGGGACTTTTAATTGCACTGCCAAACCTGGAGATGTCAATGGGGATAACCAAATTGGATTGTCTGACATTATAAATATCATCAATTATCTCTACAACTCCCAACCCCTGCCCCAGCCCTCCTGTTCTGCCGACCCTGACAATGATGGGAATATCACCATTGCAGATATCACCTATTTGGTTACTTTTCTCTTCAAAAATGGTTCAGCCCCGCTTAAATCTAGCGTCTGTTGTTTGTAATTAAATACCACCAACCACTCCCTAACTCTCTCGATTTCACTCGAGATAAACCTCCCCTAAAAGGAGAGGGAACTAGAGCTTGACAATTGTGGGTCTGGATGTTATTTAAGAGGTTTGAGCAAGAAAATTCACAGCAGATTAAGCAGATTTAACGGATTTGGAAACACGAAGACGCGAAAAGCACGATACTCTTTATTTTAGCAGAGCCAAATAATTTTACTAATCTTGAAGATAACTATGGGTGTGATTAGATTGCATAATATGACTTTTTATGGGTTTCATGGCGTTTCTTCGGCGGAGCAGAAGACCGGCAGACGCTTCGAAGTGGACTGCGAGCTGACCGTGGATATCGACAAGGCGGCCAAATCAGACCATTTGAAAGATACCATCGACTATACCAAAGTTTATAATTTAGTGGAAAATCTGATTCAAAAAAACCGCTTTGCCTTGCTGGAAACCATTGCGGTCCGTCTGGCGAATGTGCTTTTGAAAAATTTCAAAGTAAAAGAAGTTCTGGTGCGGGTGCGAAAAAAAATCCCTCCCATTCCGGGGAATTTAGACCATATCGAAGTTGAAGTCAGCAGGAAAAAGTAGGTCAGCTTGGGGACAGTTTTTCTTTCTCTGGGTTCCAATGTAGAGAATCGACTCGAAAATCTTAAAAAAGCCCTCAAAGTGTTAAAAAAATTCCCCAAAATTGAAATCACCAAAACCTCCTCCCTCTATGAAACCGAGCCCTGGGAAGTGGAAAGTCCCAATTGGTTTTTAAATTTGGTCTTGAAGGTAGAATGCAAGCTTCCTCCCTTACAGCTGTTGGATTTTCTGGAAGAGAGCGAAAAAAAGTTGGGGCGAAAAAGCAAATCTGATAATTCCCCTAGAACTGTTGATATTGATATTTTATTTTACAATGACTGGATTTTTCATACCCCCCGGTTGATGGTCCCTCATCCTTTGTTGCACAAACGAAGGTTTGTCTTGGTTCCTTTGGCTGAAATTGAGCCGGAGTTGGAGCACCCCCAACTGCAGCAAGATATAAAATCAATTTTAGAAGATTTAGATGATAAGAAGCAAGTGAAATTTTATAAAAAAGCGGAAGAATTGGGATAGGGTTTGAAACACGAAGGCATGAAAGGCACCCTTCGACTAAGCTCAGGGCAAGCGAAAGAGACCAAAATTCACAGCAGATTAAACTGATTTAACGGATAAAAAATGTCAGACAAAAAAGTCACCACCAAAACATTTATCGAAATGAAGCAAAAGGGGGAGAAAATTGTCGTTCTCACGGCTTATGATTATTACACCGCTAAAATTTTGGATGAAATCGGAATCGATTGCATTTTAGTGGGGGATTCAGCCAATATGGTTTTTTACGGTTACTCCAACACTCTGTCAATTACCATGGACCAGATGCTTTATCATACTAAGTCCGTGTCAATGGCAACCGAGAGAGCTTTGGTAATCGGGGATATGCCGTTTCTGTCCTATCAGACTTCAGTTTCAGATGCGGTTTGCAACGCCGGCAGATTTTTGAAAGAAGGGGGTGCCGGAGGAGTCAAAATTGAAGGGGGATTGGAGATGATAGAGACTGTAAAAAAAATAATTGAAGTTGGTATTCCGGTGATGGGGCATATCGGCTTGGTGCCGCAGTCGATTCACAAATTCGGCAAATATTCGGTGCAGGGAAAAGATAAGGAAAGTCAGAAATATCTTTCAGATTCGGCTCTGGCTCTGGAAGAAGCCGGTTGCTTTTCCCTAGTTTTGGAAGCTATTCCACAAAATCTGGCTAAAAAAATTACCCAGAGCATAAAAATTCCTACTATAGGAATCGGCGCCGGACCGGATTGTGACGGACAGGTTCTGGTCATAAACGATATTTTGGGATTGTATGAAGAGTTTAAACCGAAATTTGCCCGCAGATATACGGAGCTTTCCAAGGAGATTAGAAAAGCGGTGAAAAACTACTTTGAAGACGTAAAAAAGGGCAAATTTCCGTCTGAAGATGAAAGTTTTAACTGACCTCTCCCTAACCCTCTCCTTAAAGGAGAGGGAATAAAGGATCCTCTTAGCGGGAGGGATTAGTTACTCGCGGTCTGATTGAAAGAGTCAGAATCACGAAGACACGAAATAAAGAATTGAAGGACGAATAAAAAAATGAGAATTGTAAAATCGATTAGAGAGATGCAGGAAATTTCCACTGCCCTGAAAAGAAGAGGGAAAATTATCGGGTTTGTTCCCACCATGGGGTATTTACATGAAGGGCATTTGAGTTTGATTCGCCTGGCTAAAAAAAAATCGGATGTGGTGGTTACCTCAATTTTTGTCAATCCTCTGCAATTCGGGCCCAAAGAAGATTTCAAAAGATACCCCCGAGATTTGAAGAGAGATACTAAATTAGCCCGCAAAGCCGGTTGTGATATTTTATTCATTCCCAGCCAAAAACAGATGTATCTGGATAGATTTTCAGCCCATGTCAATGTGGAAAAACTGGCAGACACATTAGAAGGAAAATTTCGCACCGGACATTTTAAAGGAGTTGCTACGGTAGTAGCGAAACTATTCAATATAGTCCAGCCGGATTTAGCATTTTTCGGGCAGAAAGATGCCCAGCAGGTAGTGATTATTCAAAAAATGGCGCAGGATTTAAATTTCAATTTAAAAATTATAGTCGCTCCAACTGTGCGGGATGATTCCGGCCTGGCTTTAAGCTCCCGCAATAGCTATCTGGCTGAAGATGAAAGAAAGACCGCTTCGGTTCTGTTCCAATCTTTGCAGAAAGCCCTGAGTGTAATTGAGCAGGGGGAGACAAATTCTTTCAAAGTAATCCATGAAATGGAAAAAATGATTTTATCCAGACCCAAAACCATAATCGATTATATTGCCATCACCGACAGCCAGACCCTGGAGCCGCTTGAAAAATTGAGCGGGGAAGTGTTAATTACTATGGCGGTGTTTGTGGGAAGTACCCGGTTGATTGACAATCTCAAATTAAAAGTAAAATAGGAGTTTAAATGCTGATTTCAGTCTGCAAAGCCAAAATTCATCAAGCCACGGTGACCGAAGCGAATCTGAATTATGAAGGTTCAATTACCATTGACAAAAAAATAATGGAGCAAGCCGGGATTTTGGCTTATGAGAAAGTGCAGGTGGTGAATTTGAATAATGGAGAAAGATTTGACACTTATGTAATAGTCGGGAAAGCCAGTTCCGGCATAATCTGTCTGAATGGACCGGCGGCTCGCTTGGGGCAGAAGGGGGATAAGGTGATTATTATTGCTTATGCTATGATGGAGGAAGAGGAAGCCAGCGGCTTTAGGCCCAAATTGGTTTATGTGGATGGGAAGAATAAGGTAGTGAAGAAAAGGTGAATCACGAAAGCACGAAAGGGATGAAAAGGACGAAAAATAATGGGATTCTTCGCTTCGCTCAGAATGACACAAGAACTGACCCCTCCCTTGCCCTCCCCTACAGGGGAGGAAATTTTATTCTCCCTCTCCTGTAGGAGAGGGTGGGGTGAGGTCAAAACGCGTAGGGGCGAAGTTTACCTTCGCCCGAATTTTACAAACAACATTCTTGACTTTTTATCGGTGCGGGACCGGATTTGAAAATGAAATTTATCAGGTAGACAATATCGGGCAGTAAAACAGTTCCATTTCCGTTGGCATCTCCGCGGCACAGAGGATTGGGTGCAGGGGCACTCTTAAAAAGAAAATTGATTATAGCCACGATATCGGGCAAAAGCACATTGCCATCGCCTGTAACATCTCCGGGCTTGGCGACGCAGGGAGAATATTTGATGGTGGCGTAATCATAATCTGATCCGATTCCTCTACTACGTCCGGTCACATACACATTCCCGCTATCATCTACCTTAATAGCGTAGGCTCCGTCTAAGTTATTCCCGGGGCCATTGTATCTTTCGACCCATAAGCTGTTTCCATTAGAGGCATATTTGATAGTTGCATAATCTGACAGAGATGAACTATCGTAGCTATCACCAGCTACATACACATTCCCACTGTCATCTACCGCCAGGGCTCTAGCATAATCATTACCATTCCCCGGACCATTATATCTTCTGACCCATACCGTATCACCCACAGCAGAATATTTAATGGTGGCGAAATCAAATGAAGTCCCGCTCCCCTGACTCTCACCGGTAGTATACACAATTCCGTCCTTATCAACCGTTACATCTCTTGAATAGTCGTATCCGTTCTCCGGCCCATTGTAGCGTCTGACCCACAAAGTATTCCCGTTAGAAGCATATTTGATGGTGGCATAATCGGCGACACTATTTCCACTGCCATAGCTATATCCGTTTACATAAATATTCCCGCTGTTATCTAAAGCCAAAGAGAAAGCAAAGTCGTAACTATTTCCCGGTCCGTTGTAGCGCCTGACCCAAGCCGTATCTCCATTAGGTTTGTACTTGATAGTCAGATAGTCATCGATAACGTTAAAACCTTGACTCTGACCAGTTATATAAACGTTTCCATTATCATCCACAGCCAGAGCTCTGGCCCAGTCGTCCCCATACTGCGAATTCATGTTTAAGGGCCCGTTGTAGCGCCTAATCCATAAGAGGTTTCCGTTAGGAGCGTACTTAATGGTAGCGTAATCTATATTTGTTGTTGCACCTCCGTAACTACGGCCGGTGACATACACATAGCCACTATCAACAACCTGGATAGCGTAGGCTGCATCAGAGCCACTGCCGGCGTAATTGTATCTTCTGACCCAGAGAGTATCTCCATTAGGGCCATACTTGATGGTGGCGTAATCGCTCCCAGTACCGCTGCCATTACTTCCCCCCGTGACATAAACGTTGTAGTTCTTGTCCACGGCCATAGCAAAGGCTTGGTCAGAAGAATTTGCTGGTCCGTTGTATCTTCTGACCCACAGCGTATCTCCATTAGGAGCATACTTGATGGTGGCGTAATCATAATTAGTTCCACTGCCAATACTCCAACCGGTCACGTACACATTCCCAATATCATCTATGGCCATTGAATTCCCCTCATCATAAGCATTGCCTGGACCGTTATATCTTCTAACCCAGGCCGTATCTACCTGGGCTAGAACCGGCGAATAGGAATAAAATAGAAATAATAAAAAGATATATTTTCTAAATTTCATTTTTGCCTCCTGATAGTTTTAGGTATAAAATCAAACTATTTACAAAGCTAAAAATGTCAAGGATATTGTGAGGATTTTTATGCTCTCTTGACTTAATACCCATGAATCTGCTATTTTTGGATTCAATCATGAAACAGCTACTCAAAAATACCGTAGCCGTAATCTTAGCCGGCGGCAAAGGGAAGAGAATGAATTCCAAACTTCCCAAAGTTCTGCATAAAATCGCCGGCAAACCTCTGATTGCCCACGTCATCTCCACCGCCCAATCTTTAGGAATCAAAAGAATCATAGTGGTCCTCGGCTACAAAGGAGAATTGGTCAAAAAAGCTTTAGCCAAAGACAAAGTTGAAATAGTGTGGCAGAAAAAACAATTAGGGACCGGACATGCCTTGATGCAGACCCAAAAATTGCTCAAAAATTTCTCCGGCAGAATTTTGGTCCTGTGCGGAGATGTCCCTTTCCTATCCGCTGAATCGATTATCCACCTACAGAAAGAACATATAAACAAAAAAGCCCAAGCCACAGTCTTAACGACAGTGGTGGATGACCCTTCCGGCTACGGCAGGATAATCAGAAACAGCCAAAATTTAGTGGAAAAAATCGTGGAAGAAAAAGAAGCCTCTCCTCAAGAAAAGAAAATCAGAGAAATCAATACCGGGACTTTTTGTTTTGAAGCCAAAGGCTTTTTCCATTTATTAAATCAGATAAAAGCCGATAATAAAAGTAAGGAGTATTATTTAACCGACACAGTCAAACTGTTGAACCAAAAAGGAAAAAAAGTAGCCGCGGTAAAAAGTCTGACCAAATGGGAAGCTCTGGGAATCAATTCCCCTGCTCAATTAAAAGAATTAGAAAAGATTTGGACTAACAAATTAAAATGACCAAACGTATAAACAATAGATTCCGTGATAAGCAGATTAGAGTGCTCTTTTTTCAACGGAATACCCAAAAGCCAACTCTTCCTAGTAATTAATGCCAAACCCGAGCGGCAAATCCGATGACCCGATTTTCAATATGACTTTTAAAAAACACTTGACAAACCGGGGGGGGAAGTTAGATTTAGCTGACTTCCAACCCGCCCCGATACATGGGGGCAAGGAGAGGGAATGAAAATCAAGATGTTCTGGATAACCGTAGTTAGCTTGTTAGTGGTGAGCTTCTGTTTTTCCATAGGCCAGACCCAGAGTCTGACCGGACCAAGCGGAAGTTTGGAAACGACTCATCTGAACAATCTGACCCCCAATAACAGCCGCTTCAGCCTGCTGGACTTAAGCCGTTTGAAAATTCGGAACAGCTACACGGTTTCCTATCTTTCTTCGGGCAATCGGTCCGGAAGCTTCGGTCTGTTTGTGACCTCTTTTGAGTATCAGCTTTCCAATCCCTTGAACATCCAGGTCGATTTGGGCTACCTGCACCAGCCCTTTTCCATGGGACGCAATAATATTGATATCAACTCCCGTATTTTGCCCAACGTCAGAGTCAATTACAGCCCCAGCCCCTATTTTAATTTATCCGTCAATTTTATGTCCATGGGAAACCGATATATTTATTACCCTGAATTTTATGAGGAGAAGCGCTAGTAAAAATAGTCCGATTTACCAAGTTATTATATCCCCCTCCAAAATTTGTAAAGTTTGATGTTATTCAAAAAAAAGAAAAAATCCAGAGTTTATAGATTTTACCGACCCGCCCCGGCCAAAAAAAGGGGAGCCAAAAAAATAGATTATGCCATCTTTATTTTAGTAATCATGCTGGGATGCTTCGGAATCTCTTTGGCCAAAAAATGGGGTGAGGTTAATAAGTTATCATCCGATGAATATGCAGAGGCACAGGTTAGAATTCAAATCTTAAATGCCAGCGGAAATCCTTACCTGGCCGAAAGCACCGCCAAAAAATTATCCTCTATGACGCACGCTCCCATAAAATTTGAAGTGGTGGAAAAAGGGAATTACGGGGCCTTCAAACTGCCCCAATCCATGCTGGTCTATCTCAAACCAGAAGAAGAAGAGCTGGCCAACCTGGCGGCCGACTGGCTGGGAATAAACCGGGACAACGTCCTGTTTCAAAAAGTGGAAAATAATTATCTGGATATTCAGATGAAATTGATAGTGGGAAGAGATTTTAAATATTTGGAGGTAGCCCAGGCCGAGTGAAAACTTTGACATCCCGAAATTTGGCGGTTTTAGCCGGAAAACTGGCTCTGGAAAAGCAGGCTCAAGATGTCAAAATCCTGGATTTGAGAAAAATATCCAATATCTCCGATTTTTTCGTGGTCTGTTCGGCCAAAGTGGATGTGCACCTAAAAGCGATTGCGGACAATATTGTTGAGAATTTAGAACAAAAGGGGGTTCGCATCTGGCACAACGAAGGTTACCCCCAGGGAAGATGGATTATCTTGGATTATGTGGACGTGGTGGTGCATATCTTTTTGGAAGAAGCCCGAAAATTTTATGACCTGGAAGGTTTATGGGGGGATGCCCAAATGCAGGAAGTCAGCGACAACGGAAAGGTCAAAAAGACTAGTAAAAAAACCGGTTTGAAAGCCAGAAAACGCAAATTAATGTAGAGAGTTTGCTTTTTGCCAGTGTCAAATAATCCAAGGGTGAAAATAGGGATAGTCACAAGCAATATGAAGCGAGTAATTCACAACAGATTAAGCAGATAAGGTAGTCAGAAACACGAAGGCATCCTTCGACCCGCCTTTGGCGGACTCAGGACAAGCGAAAGGACACGAAAACACGAAAAAATGAGAAGGACGCAAAAAAATTATAAAAACTTACAGCTGATTAGGTGTATTTAAAAAAGAAAACAAAAAATTTCAATTAATTCTAAAAAGAGAAGAATTTAAGAAAGTCAAAAGTAACTAACACAAAGGAGGGTATTTATGGATATAGTAGAACTCAAAACCAAGACCATGAGCGAACTTTTGGGGATTGCCGATGAACTGGATATTCCCGGTAGCTCTAATCTTAAAAAACAGGAGCTGATTTTCAAAATTCTGGAGGCCAAGACCGAAAAAACCGGTCTGATTTTTGCCGAAGGGGTTCTGGATATTCTGCAGGAAGGGTACGGGTTTTTACGCTCGCCGGATTATAACTATCTGGCCGGTCCGGACGATATTTACGTTTCCCCTTCCCAGATCAAAAGATTCGACTTGAGAACCGGGGATACGGTTTCAGGACAGGTCCGTCCCCCCAAGGATTCGGAAAGATATTTTGCCCTTTTGAAGGTGGAAGCGGTCAATTATGAAAATCCGGAAGTGGCCAAGCATAAGATTCTTTTTGATAATCTGACCCCTTTATACCCTCAAGAAAAGATAAAGTTAGAAACCGCAGCCGAAGAGCTCTCCATGCGGGTAATGGATTTATTCACCCCCATCGGAAAAGGGCAAAGAGGATTGATTGTTTCTCCACCCAAAGCCGGAAAAACTATACTTTTGCAAAAAATAGCCAACAGCATCACCACCAACCACCCGGAGATCAAAATTATCGTCCTTCTAATCGACGAGAGGCCGGAAGAGGTGACGGATATGAAAAGGTCGGTCAAAGGTGAGGTTATCTCTTCTACTTTTGACGAACCGCCGGACCGCCACGTTCAGGTGGCGGACATGGTGATTGAAAAAGCCAAGAGACTGGTGGAGCACCAAAATCACGTGGTGATCTTATTGGACAGTATCACCCGTTTAGGCCGGGCTCACAACGCCGTGGTGCCTCATTCCGGCAAGATACTTTCCGGAGGAGTGGATGCCAACGCTCTGGCTAAACCCAAAAGATTTTTCGGAGCCGCCCGAAATATCGAAGAGGGCGGGAGCTTGACCATCATCGCCACGGCTTTGATTGAAACCGGCAGCCGCATGGATGAGGTGATTTTCGAAGAGTTCAAAGGGACCGGTAATATGGAAATTGTCTTAGACCGCAGATTGTCCGACCGCAGAATCTTCCCGGCTATTGATATCAACCGCTCCGGAACCAGGAAAGAGGAGTTGCTGCTCAAAGATGAGGAACTGAACAAGATTTGGATTTTGAGGAAATTCCTGGCGGAGATGAACTCGGTGGAAGCCATGGAATTCTTGCTGGACAAGCTCAAAAAGACCAAATCCAACCCCAAATTCCTGGATGCTATGAAAGATTGAGTTTTTTCTCGACTCCTTCCCCAATCCATCTTCCGACAGTTTCATTTATTCCCAATTTTTAGGCGGGGATAATTATGCTTGTAATTTTCCGGTTGCCCAGTTTTTGTTTTGAGTATCTTTGACCATCTTATATAGTTACAGTTTTAACAGATCTTGCCAAGTTTTATTTTCTACAATTACCTCTTGGTTGAAAAATACCG
>Ga0326597_10010168_pt1 | contig 12562 bp, 7 predicted proteins | sample RVTome_12_FD_203789 | JGI IMG/M metagenome (GOLD analysis project Ga0326597, IMG submission 203789) | Soil microbial communities from uranium-contaminated site in the Upper Colorado River Basin, Wyoming, United States - RVT100D185 | ecosystem: Environmental > Terrestrial > Soil > Contaminated >... | reverse complement strand
TGTCAGGCCGGCGTTTGCGAACATCCGTTCAAGGCTATCGGCGCCGCGTGCGGTAGTATCACGGACACCGAGTGCGACAAGCCCGATACCTGCGATGGGGCCGGTGTTTGCCGCTCGAACCTCGCACTGGCAAACACGCTGTGCGGGAATCCGAACACAACGGATTGCACGTTCCCGGACACTTGCGACGGGACGGGCGCGTGTCAGCCGAGGCACCTGTTGGATGGCACGCTGTGTAACACCGACGGGAACGATTGTACGGCCGATAGCTGCGTGGGCGGCACGTGCCAGCACATCAACGTACCCGCCAACGCTCCCTGTGGTAGTAATGCCGCCACCGACTGTTCGGCGCCGGACACCTGCGACGCGGGCGGGGTCTGCCAGCCGAACCACCTGTTGTTGGACACGGTCTGCACGGACGACGGAAACGAGTGTACCACCGACAGGTGTAACGGGGCCGGTGTCTGCGCCCATCCGCTCAGACCAACGCTCACGCCGTGCGGCGATCCGACCGACACCACTTGCGATCGTCCGGATTCGTGCGACGCGGCGGGCGTGTGCCAGCCGAGATTCGCATCGGCGACCACCTCGTGCGGCGACCCGACCAACACGACCTGCAATCCCGCGGACAAGTGCGACGGCGCGGGTTTGTGCGTGCCCAACGTCGCTCTGGACGGAACCCCGTGCAACGACGCGCTGTTCTGCACGGTAAGCGACGAATGTACGGGCGGAATCTGTAGCGGCGCGGCGAGGGATTGCAGCGCCAGCGGCGATCAGTGCAACATCGGCGCCTGCAACGAAGTGGCCGACGCCTGCCAACCGCAACCGCTGCTCGACGGCACGGTGTGCAACGACGGGGCGTTCTGCAACGGCGCCGACACCTGCGCGGGCGGAACCTGTTCCGTTCACGCGGGCACGCCCTGCCCCGGTCCTTGCCGCGAAGTCGACGACCAGTGCGTCGAGTGCTCCAGCGCGGCCGATTGCGATGACGCCAACGTCTGCACGACGGATCTCTGCGACGCGGGCGGCTCTTGCCTCCACGTCAACAATTCCAACACGTGCAACGACGGCAACGCCTGCACGACGAACGACGCGTGCGCCGCGGGCGCTTGCGTCGGCGGTCCGGCGCCGAACTGCAACGACGGCAACGGGTGCACGGACGATTCCTGCAACCCGGCCACGGGCTGCGTAAACGCCAACAACGTGGCCGGTTGCGACGACGGGCTGTTCTGCACGGTCGCCGACGTTTGCAGCGGCGGCGCGTGCGGCGGTGCGGCCCGAGACTGCACGGGCGTCGCCGACCAGTGCAACACCGGCGCGTGCAACGATGGCACGGACGCCTGCGAACCGCAGCCGGTCGCGGACGGTACGGGCTGCGACGACGGTCTGTTCTGCACCGGCAGCGACACCTGCTCCGCAGGAACCTGCTCGGCCCACGCCGGCGATCCGTGTCTGCCCCTGAACGCGACCGACGACAACTGCGCGGGCTCGTGCGACGAGGCGGCGGACAGTTGCACGGCGCCCGATCCGGACGGCTCGCCCTGCGACGACGGCCTGTTCTGCACCGGCGTTGATCTCTGTTCCGGTGGAACGTGCTCGTTCCACGTGGGCGATCCGTGCCTGCCGCTGAACACGACCGACGGCAACTGCGCCGCGTCTTGCGATGAGACGCTGGATAACTGCACGGCGAGCGATGCCGACGGCACGGCCTGCGACGACGGGCTGTTCTGCACCGGGACCGACCTTTGTCAGGTCGGGGTCTGTTCCTTCCACACGGGCGATCCGTGCAGCGGAGCGACGCCGGTGTGCGACGAAACCCTGTTGTGCGTCGAGTGTTTGGGCGACGGCGATTGCGGCGGCGCTACGCCAACCTGCGATCTCGGCACCAACACGTGCATCCCGTAGGGATGCCGGCGGGAGACAGCGAGCCGCGCCCATCGGCGTCGACGCGCCGGCGGGCGCGGATGATGGTTGAAGACGGTCGCCGCCCGGGATCCCCCCGGGCAGCGAATCCGTCCTCGGGGCCGGTCACGGCGCGGGTCCGATCGAGATGTTTCTCGGTCCCGCGCCGTGCGGCTGCGCGCGGGAGAAGCGGGGTCCGGGACAGTTCAGGCGGTGTTGGGACGGTCCCGGAGGGACCGAGGATTGTAGCCACGGGTGGAGCGCCGCCCGCCGCTAAGCGGGCGAAGCGCAACCCGTGGCTACCAACACGCCGCGGCGCCCGCCCCGGAAGGGGCGGAGGAGGCCGGCGCGTTTGCGGTTCCGCCGCCCCTTCGGGGCGGTTTGACTTTTGTCCCCGAACACCACGGGTTCCGTCCGGCTGCGCCGGACTCCACCCGTGGCTACAGTCCGGCGCCCCTTCGGGGCGAACGGATGCTCCGCCGAAAGTGTCACGGACCTGCGGGACGCGGACGGGCGATCGCCGCTTTCCCGTCGGGGCGAAGCCGTGTACGGTAAGCGCGGACTTTATCCGGGCCGGTGGATCGACCTTCAGGAAAGGATCTCGGACATGAAATCACGGTATTCGATGACGGTTCTGTCGGCGCTCGGAATTCTTATCGGTCTGGGTGGGGCGAGACCGGCCCATGCACAGAATCAGGACGCGACATGCGATCCGAACTGCGTGGTCGTCTGCGCGACGCTGTGCGGGCCGAACGACAAGACTCACGTCAAATGTGTTGACGGGACCGACATGCTCGATGAGCAGGGCAAGTCACTGAACGGTACCGTGGTGCGGGTGGTCGCCCTTTGCCCTCCGAACCTCCAGGCGGCCACGGTGCTCACGCGGATGGACGTCGATGGCAACGGCATTCCCGATCTGGCCCGCGACACTGACGGCGACGGCCTGCCGGATAACTGGGAACTCGGCGGCAACGAAACGCTGGATCGCGACGGCGACGGACGCCCCGATGACCGCGTCGTCTTCTTCGCGGCGCCCACGGCCATCGTGCCCGGCACTCCGCCCACACCGATCTTCACCCGGCGGCAAGTCGCCACCAGCGCTCTCTCCGCCGACACCGATGGCGACGGACTCTCCGACTTCATCGAGGTATTCGGACTGATGTTCATCGACGAGAACCGCAACGGGCGGCTCGACGAGAGCGAATGGGCGGACCTCAATGGCGACGGCCTGCCCAGCCCCGGCGAGTGGCCGCGCGACAACACCGGCCAGACCGGTCCGAACGGCATCGTGCTGCTGCACGACTTCGACGGGTTCGTGTTCACTGACCCGACCAACCCGGACACCGACGGCGACGGCCTCCTTGACGGCGAGGATTTGGATCCACTGATCAACCCGCGATCCTTCGGCATCAACGCCAACATCATCGTCCGGTTCGATATCCAGGACGACGACATCGACAACGACGGGTTGGGCAACGGCATGGACATGGGCAATGACCTGGTGCCGGCCGACGGCGCGGGGGTGCAGCAATTCCAGAACATCGACAACCCGCAGGACCTGACGCGCATTCTCGATCTGTTCCGCAAAGACCTCCTGTCGGAGGGCATCGTGCCCGAGTCGGTCATCGAGGACTTGCTCGGGGCCGACTGGAACGGCGACGGGCTATGGCGAACGACCGACGTGCGCCTTTGGACGCCGGTGATCGACGATCCCGATACGGCCGGTTCCACGCCCCCGGCGGAGTTCGTGCTCGACGACGGGACGGAACTCTACGCCCGGCGGGACTTCGCCGATCTGGCCGCCCTCTACAACAGCGCGAACTTCAAGGTCTACGGCGGACGCGGGATCGGCTTGGGATGGCAAGAGGTGTTGAGGCCGCCGTCGCGCGACGCCTTCATCCCCGACCTGCACATCTGGGCGATCCTGTACTCGTGGCGCGTCCCCGGGTTTGACATCGACGGCGACGGGTTCGTCGGCGTGCCGAATAGCCCCTCGACGGCGGCGATCTCGGGCGGCGACATCGCCGTGGTCGCCCTGCGGCGGAACACCGGCGGACGCTTCTTTCTTGCCCAGACCGTCGCCCGCTCGAGCACGTCGAACAACGATCGCCCCTTCGACGATCGCATCGGCATCGCCCCGGACGCACCGAAACAAACGAACCAGTTGGACGGCGTCATCGACACCCCCGGCCTGGCGGACTTCCTCCGCAGCACCGGATGCGGGGCGTTTGGTCTGAGTTCGCTGGCGGCGATGTTCGTCGGCTTGATCGGCCTGCGGCGCACGCGACGTTAGGTCCGCGGCGAGCTTTCGCCGTACTCGCTGGGTCATCACGGGCGGCGAACCGGCGGACGTACCGGGCGCTCACGATAGTCGGGCATGGGTTGCGGCTGTTTCAGGGCGTCGGCGGCGCGCTGCTGATCTTCGGCGGCCATACGGTCGGCCTCCTGGGACAATAGCGAGTCACCGGGCGACTTCGCCGTCTTCGTCGGCCCGGGTGTTTCCAACCGGGTGGGCGAGGTCGTCCGAGCCGGGGAGCGACATCCCGCGCTCCCCACCGCGACCACGATCGATAAGCAGATCGACAGGATCGACGCGCATCCGACGATGTCGCGTTCGGTTCGCAACAAGGCGTACCGCCGCCGTGGGTGCAACTCGCCTTTCGGGTGCGTGGATTCCCTCCCTTGCATCACGTTGATTGTGGAACTTGCGAGGCGCCATGTCCACCCGCTGGCAGGTGCATCCCATTTCGGGTGGCATGCCCGCCCTTAAGGCGGGCATGTTTTCGCACGGCGGATTCATGGCCGCTCGGGAAGCGGTATGCCACCCAAACGACATGCGATTCCTTTGTTTTCGCCGCCTTTTTCGGGATGCACCCCTCGGCGCCGGCGGCGCTACGCGTGCTGGATCACGATGATGTTATCCGGAAGGGCGGCGAGCAGGGGTTGGACCTGTTCCCACGACATGGCGTCGCCCGGCTCGACGGGTCGCGGAAGGAGCGTTTTTGCGTCACCGACCGCCGCGGCGAGTTCGGCCGCGCTGCGGCGAATGATATCGAGACTCGGTCCCGACCATTGGTATTGCTTGATCGGAAACGACAGTAAGCCGGGGCGCAGCACGTGAACGTGATTGCCCCGCGACGCAAGCAACCGACCGAGATCGGCGTCGATATCGTTGAAGCGTCGTTTGGCCTCGATTCCGATCGCGGAGTCGAGGACGGCCGCGCCGCCGACGATCGCGCCGCTCGTCGGAATGCAGCGGTACTCCGCTGGTTCCAGCCACAGATTGCCAACCTTTTCGATCATGCGGTGCTCGAAGATGACATTGTGGCGAACGGCGTCGCCGCGTCCAGACCTCTGTATTATCGGCGCCAATCCGCCGTAAAGTCTCGTTTGATCCGGAATCCGGCGGTTCATCACGCCGTCCGACTTTATATTATCGGGCTTAATTGCCGCAGGTCGTGGTTTCGCCGCTCAGGGCGGACGAAATCCATCCGATGGCGCTCCGCTTCGCGGGACGCCGCCAACGCCCCCACGCCCGCACTATCGGCTTGCTCGGGAGGCCGGACGACGAATTCTCGGACGAAAAAGGGGCTTGCCGCCTCCGGCAACGTCGGCCGCTTATCGCTCCGGACCATAGTGAAGCCGTAAAACGCAAGGGGTCCGAAGTAATACCAGTTCTTCTTGCAGATGGCCGCTTGGCGAGCCGCGGGCTCCAGCCCGCGCGGACGTTCCGTGGCGAAAAACGCACTCCCTGAGAACGTCGAATCGGCACCATGAAACTGGGATGGGTATAAGCCGTATGGGGTGATGCTACTATGGTTGGGCGTCGAAGTCGGTGGGGATGACCACGTTGTAGAAGGGCAGGAGCGTGCCCTTGGCGCGTTCGAGGTCGGTGATGGCGATGTTGTACTCGACCATCGCGTTCACGAGCGCCCGGCGGGTGCCGGCCAGGGTTCGTCGCGCGCCCAACTCGGACCGCAGGGTGTTGATGTCCTTGCGCTCCGCCCGGGCAACCAGGGATTGCACCTCGCGTTCGCGGGCCTCGGTGGATTCGAAGTTCGGCCCGATTTGGTCGTAGGTCGATTCGACCTGCCGAACCGCGAGGTTCACGTCCAGGATCATGTCCTCGAACGTCTTCCGGAGCTGCGCGACGGCTTGATCGTATTGAAGACGCGCCCGCCGCGTCGCCGCCCGCGGACTGCGATTCCCGATGGGAACCTCCAGATCAACGTCAATGAAATACTCTATGAAATTGTTGCGACTCAGTTCGTCGAACGAGCGGTCCCCGTTGCCCGCCAGCCCGTCGCTCGTCACCCGGAACGTCAAATCGAGCTTCGGCAATTCGGCGTTTTTCGCACGCCCGACGGCCACCTTCGCCTTGGCGACCAGGAGTTCCTGTTCCTTGATCTCCGTCCGGTGATCGAGCGCGCTCTGCACCTCGGCCAAGCGATCCACGACGAGCCGGTGCAAATGCGGGAAGTCCGTGGGGACGATCTCGATATCGTCGGCCAGATTCAACTCCGGGTCGTTCATCACGGCGATCAGTCGATCCTCGGCGTTCTTGGCCGTCGCTCGTCGTCGAATGAAGTCCGAGCGGGCGAGTTCGAGGTCCGCCCGCGTGCCCTCGATCTGCACGGGGGTAATGTCGAAGTCCTTGCGGGCGAGCAGGTAGTCGTAGATGCCCTCAAACTCCGCGAGTTCGCGGGCGGTGATAACCACGTCGCGCCGCGCCTGCACGAGGCGCCAATAGAGTTCCTCGACCTGCCGGAGAATATCGCGAATCTGCCGCTGGAACGTCAGGTCGCTGATGCGCCGGTCGTGCTTGGCGATGACGATCAGCGAGCGGTTGAAATCCGCCCCGAAGCCGCGGAGGATCGGCTGGCGCATCTCGAGCACGAGATCGCTACGGTATTCCGGATTGATGAGCTGGAAAGCGAAGGACTGCTTCGTGCGCCGAAGCTGATACTGGCCGCTGAGTTGCAAGCCGGTCGCCGTCAGTTTCCGGACGCCGGTGCCCCAGGTGGTAAAATCGGCCGCGGTGGACGAAAGCTGCGACGCCGACGCCCGATCGACGTGGTCCTTCGTCAATTTGCTGAAGAAGACGGCGTCGAAGGCGGCCTCGGCCTCGACGATTCGCGTGGTTTCGATGGCGGGGTTGTAACTCACGGTTTGGATGCTGTAGCTGTTGGCGAGAGTTCGCCGGACCGCCTCCTCGAGCGACAGGGACACGCGGCTCTGCCGCAGCAGAGAGTTCATGCGCTCCAACATGCGATCACAATAGGCGACGGTCGAAGCGTCGCCGGCCTGCCGAGCGCTCGCCCGCTGCTGCTCGAGCGACGGCCTCGCCGTCTCCATGTCGGGCATGTGCCACTCGATTCGTTCGGCGGGGATGTCCAGATCGACGACCAGCGAGCCGCGGGCTTCAGCCCGCGCGGAGTCAGCGGGAACCGTCCTGGTCGGCTGAGCTTCAGCCCCGACGGGCTGGTTTGAGGCGGCGTCGGGCGTCCCCGTCTGCGGTTCGCCGGTCTGGGCGTGAGTCCGTGCGACGATGATCGAGAGAGCGAGACCCGCGAGGATCGAGCGCCGTCCCAGCCGACGAGTCGAATGTTTGTGATTCATCGATGAATAATCCCGGCCTTCGCCGTGGCTTGGCGGCAGGTTCATGGCGTTTTCAGGGTTGGTGCGATGAAACGGGGACGCTCGCACCGCGCCGCGCGATCCGCGCCACCCGTCAGCGGAGCCATGCTATCCGTCACGGCTTCGGCCCGTCAATGGAATCGTTGCCGCGACTCGACAAATTCCGACGGACCGACGCGAAGTTCCCTGCGAAAAGCGGTGGGCTGCCGACCGAATGGGGATCGGGGGTCGGCGACGGCCGCTACGATGACCTCGTATTCCCCCGACCCCCGATCCCCGATCCCCGACCCCCGATCTGGTGCGAATGGTCCGGATGGGATACCCTGACCGCATCCGGTGACCTATCCCATGCGTCGCTTTTTCCGACTACCTCTCGATGACCTGATCGCCTGCCTGGAACGGTTGGCGGAGTCGCGCCGGCCGTATGCGGCCCTGCTGGTGACGGGCCTCTCGCTCGTCGTCACCTGGTTTGTCTACGTTCCCATCCACGAGTTGCTCCACGTGCTCGGTTGCGTGGTCACGGGCGGGGCGGTGTCGCGTCTCGAAATCGCGCCCCAGTACGGGGCTGAGCTCCTCGCGCGGTGGTTCCCCTTCGTCGTTTCCGGCGGAGACTATGCAGGTCGTCTCTCCGGATTCGATTGGAAGGACTCCGACCTCATCTATCTGGCCACCGACTTCGCCCCCTTTCTGCTGACGATCCTGATCGGCGTTCCGCTGGTGAAGGTCTGCGCCGCCCGGGGCCGCCCCCTCCTGCTCGGGGCCGCCGTCGTGATCGGGCTTGCCCCGTTCTACAACGTGATCGGGGACTACTACGAGATGGGGTCGATCATCACGACCCGCGCGGTGTCGATCGCCGGCGGCGCAGCGAAGCCGGCGTTTACCAACCTCCGCTCCGACGACGTGTTCAAGCTCATCGGCGATCTCGTTTCCAAACCGGCGGAACTCGGTCTCAGCGGCACAGGGCGGGTCTTGGCCGGTTGGGGATTGGTGCTTCTCTCGATCGCGTTGGCGATTCTTCTAGGGTTCCTCACGTACGCGCTCGGCACGGCCTTCGCATGGATCGTCCTCCGAGGCCGCTTCGCGTTTTCGACCCCGACCGGTCGGGTGGCCCAACGCTTCAGCGGTGGGGGAGCCGAAGATACGTTTGATTCGAGTCCCCCTCTTAAGTCGTCGGGCACCCGACGCTAACGGGCGGCGCGTTCGTACGGGCTAAAGCCCGCGGCTCGGTCGGTCGGTCCGCCGTTACGTTTTCTCAATGCGCTCCCGTCCGGACAGGTAAGGTCGCAGGGCCTGGGGGATCGTCACCGTCCCGTCGGCGTTCTGGTGCAGCTCGAGAATGGGAATCAGAATGCGCGGCGAGGCGATCACGGTGTTGTTGAGCGTGTGGCCGAAGTGGACCCTCTTCGCCCCGTCGCGATAGCGGAGCTTCAGGCGGCGGGCCTGGAACTCGTAGAACCGCGAGGCGGAGTGCGTCTCGCTGTAGGCGTTGCGCGAGGGCATCCACGTTTCGATGTCGAACTTCCTCACCTGGCCCATGCCGAGGTCGCCGGTGCAGACGTTGACCACGCGATAGGGCAGGCCCAGGGCCGCGAGCACGTCCTCGGCGTTCCGCAGAATCTCCTCGTGAAACCGCTTGCTCTCCTCAACGTCGTTCCGGCAGATGACCACCTGCTCGACCTTGTCGAAGAGGTGGATGCGATAGAGACCGTAGGTGTCCTTGCCGGCTGCGCCTGCTTCGCGCCGAAAGCACGTGCTCATCGCGCACAGTTTGATGGGCAGGTCCGCCTCGGCCAGGATTTCGTCGGTGTGATAAGCGGTCAGCGGCACCTCGGCCGTGCCCACCAGTGACATCGCGTCACGTTCGCAGAGATAGGCCTGATCGCGCCCGCTGGGGAAATACCCGGTGCCGTACATCACCTCTTCCTTGACCAGCACCGGCACGACCATGGGCGTGAAGCCGCGCGACACCATCATGTCCTGGGCGAGGCGAAGGACGGCCTGGTGCAGCAGGGCCCCGTCGCCCTTGAGGATGTAGTTCCGCGATCCGGCGAGCTTCACCCCGCGCTCGATGTCGATGATGCCCAGTTCCGTGCCGAGCGTCACGTGGTCCTTGGGTTCAAACTCGAAGCGGCGCGGCTCGCCGACGCGGCGGAGTTCGACGTTCTGGGTATCGTCCTTGCCGACGGGCACGTCCGGGTCGGCCGGCTGCGGAATCGTGAGCATGAGCTGCTCGAACTCGGCGAGGATCGGCCCTTCCGACTCCTCGAGTTCCTTGACCCTCGGTTTGATGGCGGTGAGCTCGGCCTGGACTCGGTCGGTCTCAGCCTTGATGTCGGCGTCGGTCTTGCCCTGCGCGATAGCCTTTTTGTACCAGTCGGATTTGGCATTTCGCAGTTGGCCGACGAGCTGGCCGCTTTCCTTCACCTTGGTTCGCAGGCCGTCGAGTTCGACCTGCACCTCGCGGCGCCGCCGATCGACCTCCACAAGGCGATCGACGTCGCACTCGATGCGTTTGTCCCGGGCGGCCTGTTTGATCCGCTCCGCGTTCTCACGGATAAACTTGATGTCCAGCATGTCGGGGTTTTCCCTGGATTCCCTCGGGAAGGAGCGGGTTGTCGGTGAAGGGGGCGGCGGTGTCAAGCCGTGTCCGCACCGCCGGGCGAAGTGTCGTTGTGCCGTGCCCGCTCGCCGTTCATCGGGTAATTGGTTCTCCATCGCTCGGCGATGACCGCGTGGAGCCGTCGCCGTCGCCGCCAACTCAGCCCGGTCGCCGGTAGGACGAGGGAGTGTTCACTGCACCCCGTGCCTTGGTATAGGTCCAAGCGGGTCGGTTCGACGCGGAATTGCCGCCAAGGCACGAAGTGAAACGAGCCGAGCGGAAACCGGAACGTGACGCCGCGAGCCCCCACGATGATCAGACCGCTGGGATGAAACAGCCCGACGAACGGCAGGACCGCGCTGAGAAAAAGCACGATCAGCGTAGCATCGCGCGGGTGGAACCCCAACCCCCGGATCAACAGCACATCGCACCGATGCTGCGCAACCGCGTATACCAATAACCAGCCGACGAGCAACAGGGCACGCGGAATGATGGGCGTCCGCCACACGAGCGTCGTTCCGTCGTACTCGAACCCGCATTCGGGGCATCGGTAATTTCGCGGCAGGCCGGTGAGGTCGTAGCGGCAGACGGGGCAGTGCGTGAGCGGTCGTGATTCGGCCACCATGCGCGGAATTCTAGACCTGGGGCGTCGGTTGTCGCAACGCAGTGGGATTTCGGGCGGGCGACGGGCTCAAGAACGCGCTCCGCCGTGGTTTCATTTCAAGATGCGGCGTGCGGCAGGTCGCTAATCGCTCTTCGAACGCGTGTCGAGCATCAGCATGTCATCGGCAATGCCGTGCTCGACGCCATAGGCCGTCAGCATGCGCACGTAGGACTCGCGGACGTGCGTTGCGTCGGATAGCCCGAGCGCGTCGCGGACCAAGCGGATGGCGTCCTCCGTGGGGCCTTCGATCTCAATGAACAGACCGATGTGCGGTGGAACGTCCAGTTCGATCCGGCAACCGCCGTACCGCCAGCTCTCCCGTCGCTTCTCGTAGCGCAGCACCGGCACGAATCCGAGGGCGACGAGGATGCGCACCGATGCGTCGGCGTCGCCGATTTCGGTCTCGATCTCCTCGCGCGACTTGAAGGCCGAGGCCGTCGTCGGCCCCTTGTAGGTCAGCGTCGCTTTGGATGCGCCGCCTTCGCAGGGCGTGGCCGATCGCACACGTAGGCCCGAACCGCGCCGACGAAGCGAACCGTCGGCGCTGTCGAGGATGACGTTGGTCTCGATGACGGCGCCAAGCGGTTCCGCCCCCATCGCGCGGAGTCGTTTGCGCACGGGTTCATGCGAATCGACGCGGAACTTGGCTTCGAGTTCGATGGGCATGGCATCAAAACGTCAAAACGTCAAAACGTCGAAACGTCGAAACGTCGAAAGCAAGCATCCCCTCCTATTTTGCCTTTTTGACGTTTCGACGTTTCGACGTCCGCGCGGGCTGAAGCCCGCGGCTCGCTCGGTCAATTCGCTACGATGTTCACCAGGCGGCCCTTGACGACGATCACCTTACGGACCGTCAAACCGGCCAGCGCCCCGGCCACGCGCTCCTCGGAGAGCGCCGCCGCCTTGATCGACTCCTCGTCCGCGTCCGCCGACGCGAGCACGCGGGCCTTCATCTTCCCGTTGATCTGCACGCCGATCTCCACCTCGTCGTCCCGGGCCAGGGCGTCGTCGTGTAGGGGCCAAGGCTCATAGGCCAAGGTATCCGCGTGGCCGAGGCGATGCCACAGCTCCTCGCAGAGGTGCGGGGCGAAGGGCGAAAACGCGAGCACGAAGGGCTCGACGATCGCCCTCGGGCGGCGATCGCGCGGCGTGAGGAAGTTCACGAAATCAAACACGGCGGCGATGGCGGTGTTGAGCTTGAGCTGCTCGACGTCTTCCGTGACCCGCTTGATCAGCTTGTGCACGGCGCGAAGCGACTCCGCGTCGGGGGCGTCGTCGCAGAGCGCGGCCGACAAGTCGCCCGTGTTTTCGTCGACGACGAGCCGCCACGCCCGCTGACACAGCTTGAACAGGCCGGGCACGTCGCGCGTGTTCCACGGCTTGGAGGCGTCGAGCGGCCCCATGTACATCTCGTAGAGGCGGAAGGTGTCGGCCCCCCAGTCGCGCACGATTTCGTCCGGATTGACGACGTTTCTGAGCGACTTGCCCATCTTGGCAATGACCCGCGTCACCGGCTCGCCCGTCTCCTTCGCGAAGAACCGCTCCTCGCCGCGCTCCTCGACGGCGTCGACGGGCAACGTCCGACCGGCGGCGTCGCGGAAGGCGAAGCCCTGGATCATGCCCTGGTTGAAGAGCTTGCGGAACGGTTCGGGCGTGGAGACGTAGCCCAGGTCGAACAGCACCTTGTGCCAGAATCTGGCATAAAGCAGGTGCAGCACGGCGTGCTCCGCGCCGCCGACGTAGAGGTCGATGGGCATCCA